>ERZ869907.461-NODE-461-length-11084-cov-10.262943_pt1 | contig 11084 bp, 12 predicted proteins | sample MGYA00579309_ERZ869907 | MGnify/ENA primary metagenome ERZ869907 (study PRJEB32216, sample SAMN09231814) | wastewater metagenome | place: USA: Maryland | collected 2016-07-30 | study: EMG produced TPA metagenomics assembly of the PRJNA472060 data set (Reclaimed... | reverse complement strand
GGGATAAAATACAAAGGCACTTAGAAGCATACGGATATACAGTAATTCAAATTGGTAAAGGTGGTCATGAAATATGCGGAATAGAAATAAATACTCCAAGTGTAGGGTATATGAAGTTTCTTATTGCAGGGTGCGATTTATTTATAGGGATTGATTCAGCACCTGCCGGAATATCAGTTGCGTACAATAAGCCGTGTATATTATTTTTTGGAAGTGTAAATCCTGACTATATCCATCCTGACTTAACTAATGTGTATGTTATACAGCAAAAATGCATCAATCAAAATTGTTGGCATATAGAAGGAGGAACTAACGGTGTGCCATGTATGTTTGATGAACAAAAACCGCCATGCTGCATAAGTTCAACAGAAGAAGTTATTGACGCAATAAATTTATTTCACAAGAGATGATATACGATTGCTTTTTATATAACGGTGAAAAAGAATGCTTGCAGATAAGATGCGAAGAACTAAAAGAGTTAGATGTTACTCATGTTCTTATCGAAAGCAGTTTTACATTTTCAGGTAAAAGTAATGCATTAAAGTATTGGGATTTTGCTAACCTGTATTCTTATAACGTAAAACCATTCCTTTGTAATAATGTACCAAACAATGGGAATGCTTGGGATAACGAGAAGACGCAAAGGAATTACATTTTAACAGCACTTGAAATTTTGGGGGCAAAAGATGACGATATAGTTATTATTTCTGATGCTGATGAAATACCTTCTATGAAAGCTGTAAAATCTTACAATTCAGAAATGGGATTGACTGCGTTAAGGATGTATAATTTTTGGTACAAATTTAATTTCTTGACTGAAGTAAAAAAATGGGTTGCTCCTAAAATAATGACTTATGAATATTTAAAAAATACAACACCTAATGAAGTTAGAAATTCAGGATTCCCGTCAGAAATAGAATACGGTGGTTGGCATTTTAGTTATGCAGGAGATGCGGATTATGTCATAAATAAAATAAAAAGTTTTTCTCATCAAGAATTTAATACAGAACAATACATAAATAAAAAAGAAGTAGAAAGGAAAATAAATAACGGATTGTCTTTATGGGGTGAAAGCCAATTTCAAAAAGTTGAAATTGATGAATCTTTTCCTAAATATCTATTGTATAATCAACCTAAGTTTAAACATTTAATAGCATGAAAGTAATATACGGAGGACATTGGGATAATCCACCTGAAGGATGGGTGAGCATCCCTGAAGACGAGCAAGATTTAACATTGTCGTTAAAACAGACACAGGACAGCGTAGATTGTATTTTTACTGAACACGTTGGGGAACATCTTTCAATGAATGATTGTATTTGGTTTATGAGAGAATCATTAAAATGCTTAAAGAAAGGCGGGGTATTTAGAATAGCGATGCCTTGTATAGATAAAATAATCCAACTTAAAAACGATACTTTTGGGAAGCATTATAGCGATATTCAAACTAAACATTATTATCCTAATGAAGATTCTATATTAAAAGAATTGGGGTTGGAAGGGATACGGGAAGAACCTATCGCATTTATGATGGATAGTTTATTTAAAGGGCATCATCATAAATTCATTTGGACTTCCGAACTATGCAAAAAGGTTTTACAAAAAGTAGGATATAGTGAAGTTTATGTGCAAGAGCCGGGTGAAACTAATTTTAATAAAGAGTATTGCTTAGAGAGGGTTTTAAGAGGCGCAAATGAAGATTATTTAAGAAAAGAGTTCAAAATAAAAAGTGATGGTGTAATTAAATTTGATCCCGAAACAATGGTTATTGAAGCTAAAAAATAATATATGAATAAGTTAGAACAATTAAAAGAAATTATTGATACTGCAAGAAAAGGTGCAGGGAAATCTAAATTATCCAAAGATGCAATTGATGGCGTTGGTGGGTATATAGCCCCCAATAATAGGCATTTGTATAATAATTTAGGGGCTATTAGTACTCATTATTTAGAGTGCGGTTCTCATGTAGGTAGTTCTTTGATAAGTACGGTTTATGGTAATCATAATTTAAAATCAGCTATCGGAATTGATAATTTTTCTCTTTTTGATGAGGGGCATAATGCCAAAAAAGACTTTTTAAAACATTGTGATTTGCATATACCTAATATGTATAAACTACTTGAAAAAGATTATTTTACGGTGACAGAAAATGATATTCCTAACAAAATAGATTTGTATTTATTTGACGGAGCGCATGATTATGAAAGTCAAAAAAAAGGGGTTACGTATTTCTCAAAATTTTTTGCCGAAGAAACAATAGTATTAATTGACGACTTTAACTGGAATGAACCGCAGCAGGGTACATGGGATGGAATGCGGGAAGCTGGGTTAAAAATAGTTTGGGCTGCAATATTGGACAGCAGCGTCAGGAGCGATTGCGGAGATTTTGGGTGGTGGAATGGTACTGGCATTTTCCTTATAAAAAAATAATTATGGATAAACTTTGCGGAACATTATTTGTTTATAGGGGGGATACTTTTGATTACAGTTTTAAGGAAGCGATACAATGCTTACTTGAATTTTGCGACCATGTTGTTGTAGCAGCAGGCGGAGATGATGGAACTTTGGAAGATGTTATGGATATAGCCCAAAAAAATGAAGGCAAAATAAATGTTATAGTTATTACAAAAGAAGAATGGGAAAGCCAAAGCGGTAAAGAGAAATTGAACTATTTCACTAACGTAGCTATTCAGTATGCAGACAGTTTAGGCTTTCAATACAACTTTAATTTACAGGCTGATGAAATAGTGCATGAGAAAAGTTATGCTGCCATAAGAGAAGCCATACAGACCAATGAAGAAAGCTATATGTGTACAAGGGTTAATCTTTGGAGAACACCCTATATGCAGCTAAATGTATCACAAGAAAGAAAGCCATGCAGTACACAGGTATTAAGGTTGGGAAAGATAAGTTGTAGGAGTTACGGAGATGCGGAAAGCCTGATGGCACATACCTGCACATTTGATTTTACCGATAGGATAAGAATTTACCACATGGGATTTGTCCGTAAGCAAGAAGTAATGAGAAGTAAGATAATCAATATGCAGGTTGATGTTTTCGGTATGGAGCATTACGATAGTAAACTTGATGAAAGTGAATTATTCAACCCCGACTTGTGGTTTGACCCTAAAACAGATATTAAACCAATAGATGAACCATTGCCTAAATTAATACAAGATTGGGCAAAAGAAAGAGTATATAAAAATAAACTATGAGTAAGCATTTTGTAATAGACCCTAAGATAAATCATTTAAACAATGATGATATTTTTGCGATTGAAAAAGATCAGTTGTCTAAATCTTCCCAGGCGTGGGAACAAAGGGAACAAAAGTCATCTAACGCAATAAATAATCACGTGCCATTAAAGCATACATTCGGTAGGGTTATCGTAGTAGCTAATACGGAGTATAAAAACTATACAAAGTTAAATGATACTACTATCCGATTGGAAAGGCAGTACAATAACTTAAACAGGCGGGAAACCGAACCTGTAAATGCAATAGTTATTAGTGCGGGGAATATACCCAAAGGAGCAGAAGTGCTAATACATCATAATGCTTTACATGACACCAATAGAATATTTGGGGCTGAAAAATTAATAAATGGGGAATCATCAGCAGATGTTAAATATTACTCTATAAAAGAAAACGAATGTTTTTTATGGAGAACTGATAAGTCTGAATGGAATCCATGCACAGTATTTGAAACGGCATTGAGGGTATTTAAGCCTTACAATGGGTTACTTGAAAATGTTCCACATACAAAGATTAAAGATGTACTTTATTGCACAAGTGGAAAGCTAAAAGGCAAAGTCGTTTCAACTTTAAAAGGGTGCGATTATGAGGTAATATTCCAAAACGAAAAATTAATTGAGGAAAGAATTATACGGTTTAGACCATTTGGCGATAATGAAAATTTTAGAGAACCGGAAGCTATCGCAATAATGGATGATTTGACTAATTTGGTAAAAAATGGGAAATATTTTGTAGGTTTGAGTGATAAAGACTGTAAACCAATTTAATCATTAACCATGAAATTAAAAATAACAAAAGCGGAAGTTAAAGAAGAACCAAAGGATTCTCCTAAAAAGAAAGTGCTTCTAAAAGTAAAGGGAGGAGTAAAATCAGCCCCATTTGATATAGGAGAAGAAATGAGAACTAATGGTAAGTCGGTAATGCCTTATGATGAAAAGCCAACAATTGAAATAGTAAAATCAGCAGCTACTAAAATGGGAGTAAGCCCAAGTTTATTAATGTCATCAGCTTGGAGTGAGGGAATGAATAAGGCAGTTTTAAAACCAGACGATATTTCAGAAGCATACGCATCAAATGAAAAGAATTTAAGTGAGTTCCCTGTGGATGGATTTTTTAATTATGGGTTAGATAGATTTAGTGATAATTATAGTAACCTAAAAAAGTACTTACCCGTTGGGTTTGAAACTCAATTCAAATCCTTTAAGGCGAAAAATGAAAAGAATGAGGATATAAACACAGCAGCATTTAAAACTAATGAAAGTGCTTTAATAGCTAAAGCGGCTATGATTAGAGAAGCACAAGATAATGTTAATAATTATGCAAAAAACAAGGGATTAGTTTTAAATAATGATGAAAAAGATTATTTTACATTAGCTGCATATAATGGAGGTATGGGGAATGCCAAAAAAATGTTAGATGAATATAGCACATCTAAAGACAAGGGCAATTTTATTTCAAGTGGGCAAACAACAATACGTGGTGTCCATAAAAATATTATATCAAGATTAAACAATAGGAGAATAGCTGACGAATTATTAAAATGATAAAACTACTATTAATATCACTTTGCTTTTTAGGTATAACACCTAATGTAAAGTATGTGCATAAAAATAGTACCCATAAGGTAGTTTATTATACAAAAGATAAAAAACTTACATGGGATGATTTTACTGTTATTAATAATACAAGTAAGTTAGATGTGTCAGAATCAGTTACTCAAATAGGTATAGATATTAATTATGAAAACGATGTGGTATCGGAAGTTTTAATATCCTGCTTATTGCTTAAAGATGAATCATGGATTTTAAAAAAACAAATGAACAATTATATTCTTAATCATGAGCAAAGACATTTTGATATAGCATACATTTATTCAATACGCTTAATTAAATCACTTAATGGCATTTCTTCCGAATCAGAGATAAATAATATTTATGATAACTGTATTAAAGGTATGACGCTATGTCAAGAACAATATGACAATGAAACCAACCATTCTATAAATGTAGAAAAACAAAAAGAGTGGGATAATAAAATAATTTCATGGTTGGAACTTTCAAAAAACTAAAGCAGTAATTACCTAAGTATATTCATGCACATAGGACTTTTATACAATAAAAACACTAAAAAGAAAAACGAAAATCAATCGTAATTTATGGCAAGGAGCTTAGAAGAAGCAGAAAAAGTAATAAGCCTTTATGAGCAGAATGGCAGTGCAAAATTATTTTATGCCCTCAATCGTAAAATGAATGAAATGGCAGATATGCTTAATAAATCAAACCTTAGTACGCTTGATTTGACTGACCCAAAAGATAAAACATTTGAAAGGTTAAAGGTTGTATGGAATGATAGTGCAAGTATAGCAGTAGCAGTAAAAGCATTAGGAGATACCGCAGGTATAACAAATGATGAAGCTAAAGACACCAATACGCCTGTGTTTAAAAAAATAACCACTGCTGAAAGTATAGCTGATTCAATAGGGGAGTTGGCGGGTAAATCTAATAGGTAATGTACGATAAAATAGAAGGCGGTAAAATTATTGATGTTCAGGGGTTGCAATGTTGCTTACCTCCTGTTGGGTATGTTTATAATGTACTTACAAAGAAATTAGAACATAGAGATGTTTATTCACGATCTGATATTAAAGAAGAACAATATTGGGAAATACCTGCATTGCCAAGTTGGTATAAAGACACTATGCAGGCGTGGGATGATTATGATAAGAAAAAGAAAGATGAAGACCCTGATTTTTATGACGAAAAATTAGAGGAATTTAAAAGGCAAGAATGGGATAGAAGGCTTAATGGTTTTTGGTATAAAAACAATGGAGATGATGTGTACTTAACAGGTACGCATTATTTGTATATTAGGTGGTGGTCTATTGATATAGGGCTTCCTAAATTCCGTATCCCTGACTTAGAGAAAGCATATTTTATGCAATACTGCATAGAAGACCCATTATGTATGGGTATGGTTGAAGTTACTAAGCGTAGGTTTGGTAAATCATTTTGGGCAGGATTATTTTTGACAGAATATGTTACACGAACTAAAATGACATTTGGAGGTATCCAGTCTAAGACAGGTAAGGATGCTTCTAAATTTTTTGGAAAAACAGTAGTAAATCCATTTAGAAGATTACCTAAGTTTTTTAGACCCGAATATGACATGAGTTTAGGTGTTAATCCTAAATCGGAAATGCGTTTCCAAAAAACAAACGTAAGAGGTAAAAAAGCTGAAAGCGCAATAAGTAAAGATGAACTTGGCGGAGGTATAGATCATCAGCCATCAGATAAAATTTCTTATGATGGACAAAAATTACATAGATATGTAGCAGACGAGTGCGGAAAAACTGTGGAAGCAGATGTGTATGAACGGCATGAGGTTATTAGGTATTGCTTAATGGATGACGAAGGTCAAATAATTGGTAAAGCATTATATACTACAACAGTAGAAAAAATAGAAAGCGACAAGGATGGTGTTCAAGATGCGTTTAAGGCTTTATGGAACGAAAGTAATCAGAATAATAAGAAAGAGAATGGCATGACAGGTAGTGGCTTGTATAGGTTTTTTATGTCTGCTAAAAGAACAAGGTATTTTGACAAGTATGGATATGCTGATGAAGTAAGAACTGAAAGAGAAATACTATCTGATAGAGAAGGGGTAAAGGATAATCAAAGGTCTTTATTTGCACGTATTAGAAAAGAGCCGTTAACTATTGAAGAAGCGTTTAGTATAGATGCAGATAGCTGTATTTTTAATTCTTTCAATATGGCAAAGAGAGAAAAAGAATTAGAAGATAGCCCCGTACCTAAAAGAAGTATTTGGTTTTTTAGAGATGAAAATACTCAAAAGGTAAAATGGAGAGATATTATTAGTAAAGAAAAATCTTTTCATTGGAAAGTATCTCCTGACTTCCCTCTTTCAGAACAAACATCAAATAATTTTGAGATACAAGGGTCATTAAGAAAGCCATCTAATACATCTTTTGGGGCAATAGGTATTGATGGCTATTCCAATAGTCAAGGTGGTCAGAAATGGGGGTCAAGGGCATCTGCATGGGCAGGTAAAAGGGCTAAAGATGGTAAAAGGAAAAAGGTTTTTGGACATTTATATGGAAGACCGAATGAAAAATCATTATTGCATGAACAGGTATTGTTATGTGCAGAATGGTTAGGTGTACAAGCCTATTATGAGCATAATAGTGACGACTACTACTCATACTTTAAAGAAAGAGGGAGGATACTTTATTTAGGGCTGTATCCTATTATATTAATTGATCCTACAAAAGTAGAAAGTACTGAAAGACATAAGGGAGTTCCTACAACTCCGTATAGTTTAACAATACAGGCAGATATGGGTGTATCTTACTTTGAAAACGATTGCGACCAAATAGATTTTCAGGAACTTTTAGATGACGCCAAAACATTTGACCCTAATGATAGAACCAAATCGGATATAACGGTATCTTTTTTAATAACAAATGCGGTTTTAAGCGAAAAAGATATAACCCCTCCACCTCCTAAAACTCCATTAATAAATATTTACCATCAACAAGGGGTATTGGAAAATTATAATTAAAAATATTTCTTAAAATAGCTTTGGTAAATAAAAAATATCTATATTTGATTGGAAAACACCTATTTTAAATGCCTAATGTTAACCAAGTTAACACAAGTGGAGGTACAGGACAGACTTTAAAAGACTTCCAGCTTGATAGTTTAAGTATCCAACAGAAATCTGATTGGGCATACGGTAAGTCTTTGGCGCAATACATTGAAAGTACAGTCAATGGTGGCACTTCATCTTATTTTTGGATTCGGAATCAGCGTTGGAGAACCAATAGAAACTATGCTAACGGTAGGGTTAACATGCAGAAATTTATGGACTTGCTTGAATTTAATGGCAAGATAAATTATGCTAATCTTAACTGGCAATCAATCAATATAGTTAATCGTATAATTTCAGGTTTGGTAGGCAGGTGGATGAATAAAAATGAAAAAATCCAAGTAACAGCAACCGATTCCCTTTCAATAAAAGATAAAGAAGAACAATATCAGCAATTAGAATTTATCATTGATTATAAAAGGCAACTTGAACAACTGCAAGAAAAAACAGGGGTTCAAATGATGCCTGACCAACAAATACCCGCAGATAAAGAAGAATTGCTACTTTGGAAAAATCAATTTCAAAGACTTCCCGAAGAAATAGAATATGAAATGGGTTGCAATGATGTGCTTGCATCTTGTGGGTGGTTTGATGTTTTGAAAGAAAAAATGCTGCATGATAGTGCAGTTACAGGATTTGTAGGTACTTATACATATATGGATGATGATGGGGTTATTCATGTAGATTGGCTGAAACCTGAAAACTGCTTTTATTCTTATTCTGATTTCCCTGATTTTAGAGATACAACGTGGAGAGGGGTTATGAGAACCATGAAAATTAGTGAACTCCGTAAAAAATATAGCGTTGAATTTGGGGGGAGGTTGACAGAGGAACAGATATTTAATATTGCACAAACAGCGAAAGAGTATCAGCTTTACGATAACATTACATGGCTTACAAATTGGAACACTACATTTATCAGACCTTACGATGAATGGAATGTTACCGTACTTGAATTTGAATTAAAGACAGTAGATAGTGAATCTTACACTATAACAACTACTAAGAAAAACAAAAGTACAATAATAAGGAAAGGCAAGCCGGACAAGGTTGAAGAGAACGATAAGGTTGTTGAAGATACTAAGATAAATATTTACAGGGGCGTATATGAAAGGGCAACTCAAACAGTTCTTGAATGGGGATTGAAAAAGAATATGATTCGCCCACAAGACCCTAAAGAAATTGGTAACGCAGAGTTTTCGTATTCATTTTTCATGGTGCAAAACTATGATATGACTACGCTTGCTATCCCTGAAAAGATACAAGAGCCAGTTGACCAAATGATTATTGCACGATTGAAAATGCAACAATTGGTGGCTAAAATGCGACCAACAGGAGCAGCGATAAATTGGGATGCAATACAAAACATTGATTACGGATTAGGAGATCAGAATAAAAGCATTGATGTAAAAAAACTTTACGACCAAACAGGTGATTTGTATTGGCGTGGAAGGGATGCGGAAGGAAATGCAGTTCCCGTACCTATCGTAGAACTTCAAAATTCAGGATTCCTAAATCAATTGCAGGGATTAATACAGCTTTACGATAAGCACTATCAAATAGTTAAAGATGAATTAGGCGAAGATCCTAACCTGATAACACAAGCAGCGCAACCAAGAGTAGCAGTTCAAAACATAGACACAGCACAACAACAAGCGGCATTTGCCACAGATTATTTTTACAATGCTTATGCATTATGTATGGCTGATACGGCTAAAAAAATATCCTGCTTGTTGAAAACATCTGTAATATATGGTTCACAGGCATACAGAAAAATAGTTAATGAAGAAACTGTAAAGGGTAGAATGTTTGGAACTAAAATACAATTCCTGCCGGACAATTTACAGCTTGCGGGCTTTGAAGCCATGCTTAACAATGCCTTACAGGTAAATCAGGATTTGGTTTTATTCATTGACCAATTCCAAATAATGAGAATAGCAAAAGAAGATGTTAAGTTAGCTGAATCTTTGTACAGGCAAGGTCAAAAGAAAATGTTATTACATAGGGCATCAGAGGCAGCACAAAATCAAGATGCAACATTTAAGGCACAAATTGAATCTAATAAAGCATCAGAGGCAGGGAAACAAAGAACAGAACAGGTTAAAGGTGAAATAGATTTGGAGAAAGCAAGGTTTGATGGAGAAACTTCAAACAAAAATGCAGTAGTGGCAATGGTAACATCTTTGCTTTCTAAAGGAGAACCGATTCCTGCAAACTTGCAGCCATTGGTAAATGTAGTGGTAGAAAATATTATGATTCCATTAGCAGCCTCTAATGAAATGCAAAAGCAAGAAATGATTCAGCAAATGAGGGATTCGCAGCAACAGCAACAAGTTCCGCAAGAACAAGTAGAAGGGGGTGAACCACAAATGCAGCAAGAACCACAATTACAAGAAACAGTATAAATTAATTTATATGGCAACAGTAACAGCACAAATAGCAAGTCAATCATTAAAGGGGCAAGATGTTATAGTGCATCTTGATTCAAGTGACACTATTAATGTACTACCTACAATAGAAGTAGGTCAGGTATGCACTAATGGCAGCAGCAGTTATACGGGGAATGTATCATCAGTTGATTACTATGGTAGTTCATTTAAGATTACACCAACAATGCCGGATGATAATTTTAGTTCATCAAGCACACCAGGCTTATTAGCCGAAGGAGAAACAATAACAATTGTATAATTAAAATATAAAACCATGTTATCATATTCAAGAGATATAACGGATGAATTAAATGCCAATAATACAGTAAATTTAGATGTAAGTGAATGGCAAACCCTTACAATACATTTAAGCGGTACTCCATCAGGTACAATAAATGTATTAGGGACTAACGATTCGGGAGCAGTACAGGCAGTTACAGATGGGAATGCAACTTCCGCAGCAAACTTTACTGCAATACAAGGCACTAATTTAGCATCGGGAGCAACGGTAACAGCCGTTGCAGCAGCAGGGAACTTTAAGTTCATAGTTTCTACTAAATTTATTCAGATAGGCGGAGCGAGCGCAGCTACAACTGGTAAATGCATTTTGTTTTTAAATTCACCGAGATAATATTTATGGTATAAAATCCATATAAATTTGGGGTAATAAAGCCCTTAGTTAATTCTTAAACATAAATAAAATTAAAATGGCAGACGAACAAATTGTAACATTAGA
>ERZ869907.459-NODE-459-length-11104-cov-4.768486_pt1 | contig 11104 bp, 6 predicted proteins | sample MGYA00579309_ERZ869907 | MGnify/ENA primary metagenome ERZ869907 (study PRJEB32216, sample SAMN09231814) | wastewater metagenome | place: USA: Maryland | collected 2016-07-30 | study: EMG produced TPA metagenomics assembly of the PRJNA472060 data set (Reclaimed... | reverse complement strand
CAGGCTCACACTATGCCAACAGCTTACACGCGCTTCCCGTAGCCGGTTGCGCTGTAGGTGAAGTCACGATCCACTGCCGTGCCAGCGCTGTTTCTGAACGTGACCGTGAAGCCGGTGCCGCTGATGCTGGTGACCTGGTAGTAGTCGCCGCTGCCCATGTTCTGCGCCAAGATCCCGATGGTCGGGAAGACCGTGCTGCCCATCGTGTAGAAGGGATGGTCGAACGTCACAGACTTGGCGCCTGCGCCGCTTGCGATCGTGGCAGTGCTCTGATCCGTACGACGCTGGAACGTTGCCTCGTAGCCCAAGGCGTCGATCAGGATGTTCTGCGATGAGTTGCGGCTTTCAAGCTGCGCCTTGAACTCAAACGCACGACCACGGAACGTGCCATTCACGAAATCCTGCCAGCCGGACCACGTTGGCGTACCACTCGGGTCGTCATCGGTGGAACGCAGCATCAGGCGTGCATTGACCTGATCAATCACCGCACCATCGAAATCAGTCCAGCTATCAATCAGATCAAGGCGTGCGTCGATCGTGTCATTTGGGTAAAAGCCACGGGTGACGAAGTAGCGCTTGAGGTCCAGGGCATAGACGGCGCCGAGGTCGAGCGTGCTGGCGAAGGCGTATTCGCCCATCGCCACGATGCTGCCGAGGTAGTCGAAGCTGGGTACGAGGTCCAGGTCGAGGATGGCATCAAAGTCGCCATCGCCATCAAGGGTCAGGGCATCGAAGTCTTCGCTGTAGAACACGTCAGTCTTGACGCCTTGGAATGGCGGGGTGTCCTGATCCTCGCGGCGTGCATCGACGACGAGGTAGCCGAGCGCATCGGGGAAATCAACGATGACGCTGGTTTCGCTTGGTGACTGCCTGCCGCCGTCATCCTCGAACTTGACGAGGATCTCACCTTCGATCAATGGCACGATGGCCTCGGTTGCGGCGCCTGACTTTGCTGGAATCAGGTCAACGCTGTTGCTCCAGTTGGCCGTGCCATCGGTCAGGTTGCTATGGCGGATGTGGATGCGCCCGCCGGTCTTCACGTCAAGGTCTAAGGTTTGATCCCACCTGAGCCGTGCGCTGTTGGCGCTGATCGGTTCGATCGTGAGGTTCTGGACGTTGCCCGGTGGTGCGGTCTTGCCGACGAGCGTGAACTCAGCCGTGGCGGCAGAGCTGAGCTTGCCGATGCCATTCATGCTGCGGATCTGGACATAGAGCGTGCCAGCCCTGAGGCCCGTCAGCCGCACCGACGGCGATGGCGTCTCGACTTGCATCCAGTTGTTGTTGTCGAGCCGGTATTCGACGCGGAAAACATCGACTCGCTGCACCGGGCTGATCCAGCTCAGTTCAACGGCAGTGAGCACGCTCTGGCCGTCGACGTAAAGGTGCTCAGTTGCGTTGATCGAGCTCGGTGGCTCGGGGATGGCCGATAGGTTGCTGATGTCTCGGAACTCCAGGCTCAGGTCCGCTTCGATCGCGGCATAGAGCGATTCGTTGTAGGCGAGTGCCGTGACTGAGAACGCGCCACCTTCGCCCTCGGCAACGCTGAGCACTCGGAACAGGTTGCTCTGAATGTCGGTGGTTTCGATCAGGAACACACTGGCCGGGTTGGGCGCCTCGCTGAAGGTGGCCGCCACGGTGAAGACGTTGCCGCTGATGGCGCTGATCGGTTGCGTCTCGATCAGGCCTGTCGGCAGCAGGACGGAGATCGTCGGATCGCCGCTGAGGTTGGTGGGCAGGCCGTCGGTGCTGTCCACGGTGATGGTGCTGGTCGTGGCTGATGCGATGCGACCTGATCGTCTGGCGCCAGACTTCACCGGATCAGCGATGCCAACCACCATCCCAGGCCGCAGCACGATGCCCGAGTCGATGCTGACGCCAAAGCTCACGGTCTCGGTCAGGTTCTGCTCAGTCAGCAGCGCCCACTTGCCGAGGCGGTGGGCCTGGCCACGGCTGTAGCAGCCAAAGGCCCTCAGGTCTTTGTTGATGACGCCGTACTTGGCAACCGCGTCTGAGTCCTCGACGTACTCAAACTCGACTTCACCCAGCGTGTCGTAGGACTGGTAAGCGACCGTGGCAGTGCTGTGGCGTGACTTCTGCGAACTGCCGCTGTAACTGAAGTTGCCATCGACGACGTTGCTTGGCCCGAGGATGTATTGCGCATCACTGGGCTTGTCAGCCAGCACCACCATTGAACCAGCACCGTAGTAGGCGATGCCTCGGAAGATCGAGACGAACTCTTGGATGATGTTGTAGACCTCATCCCTGGTGTTGAGGACAACGTGGCACATGAAGCGCGGCTCCTGGCCACCGAAGCCGTTGCTGACCAGCTCGTTGCAGTATTGGCTGATGGCGTAGAAGTCGTAGCGGTCGAGGCTGGCCTCGGGGATGCCTGCACCGTATCGGGTGCTGGTGAGCAGATCCCAGAGGCACCAAGCTGGATCAGCGCACCATGTAGCAGCCCCAAAAGTGCCATCCCATACGCCGCTGTAAGTGACGCGGCCCTTGTAGGTGGTGGTGTCAACGGTGGCATTAGAAGGCAGGCGTACCTTGATGCCACGAATCAGGTACTTCCGTTGCGGGATGTTGTTGAACTGGCGCGAGTCGAAGCGCAGGCCAACCAATGCGCTGTTGGGATAGCGCAGCTTCTCGTCAATAATTTCTGTGTAGCTGAACCAGTAGGTCTTGTTCTGGCGACGTGCGCTGGTTTCGTCCGCTGAGACACGCACCAGTTTGATGTCAACTGGAAAGCTGCCTGTCAGTGAGATAATGTAATCGCGTTGATAGCTGTTGGTGGTCTTGCCGCTGATCGTGTCATCCGTGACGGTGGTGTAGCCGCCGCCGTTGTACTGGACCTGGATTTGAATGCGAACAGAATGACCAACGATGTCGCCGTCGTCTTCGATGATCTGGAGCGCCGGAAGCTGTACCGTGACGCGAACGCGATCAACGTCGGTATCGGTGATCGTGCGGACGATGGGCGTTGGGTTGGTGATTTCAACGTTGACGCCGTTCTCTGATTCGATGCCGGTATTGCTGGGGATGTAACCCTGCGCCTGCGTGCCATTACGGGTGACGACTGTGTAGCCGGTGAAATTATCAGTTCCGCTGCTTGACTGGACTGGCGTGCCATCGAGGTAGACGCTCTTGGCGCTGTCGTCAAGGCCTTGAATCTCACCTTCGCTGAGCAGGTCAAGGATCAATCCGTATTGGACTGACTGGAGCGAATCGTCGGCCTCGGTCGGCGTGTGCTGTCCGCCGCCGCCGTCCTTGCCGCCACCTCCGCCAGCACCACGGATCAGCATCATGCCCCCTTGCTTCCGACGAAGCCCTGCCACATCTCAATCGTCGGACCAGGTGGCGTGATGTTGGAGCGCAGCTGATCCACGTCAAGGCCGCTGCTGATCACGGCAGAGCCGGTGAAGACGCGACCGTAGGCGATCGGTACGGGGAGGCCCTGCTTGCTGGTGTTGACGATGCCGCTAAAGGTGAACGATTCGAGGCGTGCGGCTTCTTTGCCGGTGTTGAAGCCGAGCTCAGGCTGAGGGGAAAGCATCTGGGCGACGCCACCTAGGACGAGGCTGGCGCCAACTGCAAATAGCGTCGTAGACCCCCAAGCCGCACCAGTGCCACCGAAAACCGCTAGGCCCGTAGCACTTCCAGCGCCTGCAAAAGCGCCTGCGCCAAACGTTACGAAGGACAACGCAATCAGCCCAATGCCAATTAACACGCTGGCCAAGCCACGCCCTGCACCTGTAACCACTGGCGTGATGCTGAAGACTTCACGTTCGCTCCAGGGGAGCACGAGGCCCTCGGGTGCGTCGTTGGTGATCTTCTCGCGGCCAACGGTAACGCGGAAGTACATGCCCTCGCCTTCGCGGTCAACGAACCAGCGATCAAGGCCAGGAAAGTTGACGCACAGAGCCTTCAGCGCTTGCGCCGGGGTGTCGGCATGAAACTCGAAACGGCACTGGCCCAGCTTCTTGCGGAGTGCGCCGTAGACCTTAACGACTTTCATGCCGTAGGACCATGGCCGTGTTCTTCACATAGTAGCCGCCGAAGACATCACGACTCGACTGCCTGCCTTGGACGTGGTGCAGGATCTGCTGATCGCCTAGGTAGATGGCGGCATGGTTTGGCAGGTTCGCGCCGAGCTGCATAAGCACAGAGTCGCCGTGCTGAAGTTCAGCGAAGGGGATCTGGCGGAAGCCTTGGCTCTTGTAGTTGTCGAGGTAGAGGTTTTCGCCACGCTCCCAGAACAGATCACGGCGCTCGAAGTTGCTTAGGTGCAAACTCCACTCGCGGGCGTACCAGTCACGAACCAGTGAATAGCAATCGACGACACCGAACACAAACTCACGACCGACGTAGGGCAGTTCGTAGTCAGACGGCTCGCAGCCGCCCCATTGCTCGATCTTGGGGTTGACGATCACCCATGGCAGTCCGGTGGCATTGCAGCTGAGTCGATCGGCTGGTGATGGCGTGGGTTGGGTGGTTGGGTGGCTGTGGACGATCGCCACGATCTCGCCAGCGTCCTCGGCGGCGGCATAGTCCGCAGGGTCAAGGACGAAGTGCTCCGATGGTGTGGCGGCGATGTTGCGGCAGGGGAAGTACCGACGCCGACCTTTGACCACAACGATCAGCCCGCAGCACTCGCGGGGGTCTTCGGCCTTCGCGTGCGCGAGGATTTCGGCTTTGAGGCGGTCGGTCAGGTTCATTGAGTGGCACGCCTCGGACGACGTGAAGGCATCGTGAGCGCCGTCAGTGGCTCAAGACCTTCATTCAATCTATTGGTGAACGTACTTACTGGGATACCGTAGCGCCTGCACCACTCGCGCTGGTGCAGTGTTTCGCCGTCAATGGTGAACAGCTTATTGTTTCGCTTGTTGGCGTGTTGCTCCATGGATGTAGCCCACCGGCAGTTGTCAGGGCCATAGCCACGCGAATTATCAACGCGATCAAGCGTACGGCCGTTGGGGCGTGGACTCATGTCCTTGGCAAAGTTCCCAGGATCATGCCACCGCTCACAGACCTTGATCCCCCTGCCGCCATACAAATAAAAGTCTTTATTGTTCTCGTTGTAGCACCTAGCCATCATGCCCTCCCACGTTTTGTAAAGAGGGTGGCCAAACATTCCGTGCTTCACCCTGATTGGGGGTGGCACTTGTGCGGCACATCCGCATGATTTGGGGCTTCCTTTGCGCAAACATGAAGACGATGCGAATTTCCTGCCACCGCAATCGCACACGCATTCCCAGACCACACTTTTTCTGAGCCTTTCGTCGGTAGGTCTTAACGCCACGAGCAACCCGTAGCGCTGTCCTGCTATGTCAAGCGGTCTTTGCCCTTTGCCCATAAGTAGGGGAAGCCAGCTCCCTTTCATTATGCCCTACGAAGTTAAGCCCGCTCCGGGGTAACTTCCGAACGGCAGCGGTGAGGTAGCGCCGAACCGCAGCTTGCAGGAGCTCAGCCGCTTGCCGCACTTGTCAGCGCCGAGGGTGGCCACCGGTTCATCCTTGGCGTTCCAGTAGCTGCTGCCGGTGTACCCGCACTCAGCTGAGCGGTACTGCCATTGGCAGATGTTGGCGATGATCTGCCGCTTGGGCAGCATCATCCCGGCAAGGTCGAACTTGCTGGCGAGCTCCCATTGCACCACGTCGCGGGTTTCGGCGCTCTTGCGGTCGATGTACCAGATTTCGTCGGGGAACTTCGCGTGCGGATCAGCAGCAGCCTCGCCATCGAGGTACTTCTTCAACGTGCGGATGCGGGTGACGATCGCACCACCTAAGTCGTTGCCTGGCGTGAAGGCATTGGCCAGCAGCAGCAGAGCGCTGATCTCACCGCCGAGGTTGGCGACGCTGAGCGTAGGGCGCGGCAGGGTGCCGGTGGTGCCGTACTCGAAGCCTTCGGCCTGGATCGGCAGGCGGATGTAGGTCTGGCCGTTCCAGGTGATGTTGCCGGTGACCGCAGCATTGACCCCGGCATGGAAGTAGTAGGTGTCCGAGCTGCCGTGGAGCGCGGTGACCAGCTGCAGCTGGAACAGCTCGATGATGGCATTGGGTGCCAGCGCTGCCAGCTCCTCGTAGACGCTGCTGATCGCCTGCCAGGTAGCCGTGCCATCGGTGATGGTGCTGCCGATGTCGGTAGGCCATGCGGGCTCCGTGCTGGCGCTGGTGCCTGCCACGGTGCAGCGGAAGACCAGGCCGCTGGTCTGCAGCGTCGTGGCGCGTCGTACATCACCGACGACGAACGCAGTAGTGGCAGCCCAGGCGGTGAAGCTCATGGCTCGAACACGCGACGGAATGTTGCGTTAATCGTACTGTTGTTGTAACTAATGTAGTCCGTCTTCCACTCGTTGCACACAAACTTATCGGTGGTGCCGTAGGGGGTAGTCCAGGTAAATGCGGTCTCGCCTTTGGCTCCCCTTAGGTAGGCGCGGATGGCGTCGCGTTCCGTGTTGGTGCGGTTGGCGAAGGTAAGGGGCCATTCGATCTGCTCGGGGTGGATGCCGTAGGACAGCACCTGTTTATAGCCGTCGCCGAAGCTGATCTGCTTGGTGTTGGTGGTGTACTTCTGGGACGCACCAAACTCAGCGGCATAGGTGAAGGCGCTCGAGGGGGCCGCTGGAGCGCTGAGGTTGGGGCCTTCGGGCGTGTAGGTCAGCATGAAGCTCGCGCTGACGCTGTTGAGATCGCAGCTGTCCAGCGTGGACTGCCAGTCGAAGCATAGAAACTGCGCTGTCTCACCAAAAGGAGTCGTCCAGGTGAACGGTGTCGCACCAGCGCCTGTACTTAGGAAGCTGAGGATGTCATTGCGATCGGCAGCGCTGCGACCGCTGAAACGCACATCCCACTTATCGATGATGGTGTTCAAGCCGTAGGCGAGGCGCTCTTCGGTCGTGCCATAGCGCACGGTGCGCAGACTTAGCGTGGTGGTTTCTGTGGCTGGGAAGTCTGGGACGTAGGTGAAGGTAGGCATCAGGCCAGCAAGCCTCCAGGGCGTTTCTGTTTGATGAGCTCGCTCTGGACCGCTGCAGAAATCACCTTACCAAGCTGGTTCGCTTTGTCGTCGTCGCCCTGGACCGAGCTGCCGCCCGTGGCGTCGACGTTGACCACGACGTTGGTCGTTCCACCGCCAGTAGACATCACACCCAGCTTCCCATTGGGGCCGCGCTGCAGAGGCATGATCGCTTCCGGGCCAGCCTCGCCCATAAGTCCGGTGCCGATAGCGCCGCCGTTGGCGAAGGGGAAGAGCATGGGCCGTGTGACTACACCGCCCTTGGCGTAGGGGACGATGCCGTTAGCTCCAAGCACACCACCTTTTGCCATGCCTGCGAAACCGGCGAAGCTGGGTAGAGCAGATCCCATTGGAAATGATGGGAGCTGATTGAAGCCCAGACCTAGGTCCACGCCGTAATTACCTAGGCCGCCTCCGCCAGCTGATGGCATACCAAACAAACTGCCAATGGCTTGAGCGAGCTGCTTGACCACAAGCTGCTGAATGATGATGCGGGCCATGTCGTTGAGCAGGCTGGTGGCGAACTGGGCGAAGTTGGCCGTACCAGTCGTGGCGAGGCTGACGATAGAATCTTCGATGCCTTTGAAGCCTTGCTGAGCCAGGCCGGCGGTGGCCTCGCGCAGAGTGCCGATGGACTCGACGTAGCGTTGGGCGCCTTCGCGGAAGCCGACGCTGTTGGCCAGGCTTTGCTCGAGGTCGTAGGTCTTCTGCAGCAGTTCAATCCGTTTTTCGTAAGCAGAATTGATCTCCGCTAGGGCTCCGGGCTGATCAAATGGAACTTGGGAGGCCAATGCGTTGCGACGCTCTAGGGCATCGTTCAGCTCCAGTTGCAATTTGATGTACGACTCGGAGTACCCACGCTTCTGCAGCTCAGCACGGGCCGACTCATTCTTCAATGATTTTTCAAGCTCCTGATTCTGTTCGCTGAATGCTTTGGTTAGTGCGATGGCGGCGGTTTCACGGCTAGCGGCTGCGAAGGCCGCCTGCTTCTCTTCAAGGAGTCTGCGCCTTTCAACCGCCTGGGCGTAGTCCAGCTTCGCCGCACCAACGTCACCTTGATCCGCAGTGGCACGCCGTTGTAGTGCTCCACCACCCGTGCCACCGATACCGAGGAGGCGCTTGACCCGAGCGGTAAGTGCTGGCTCTTGGCCAACGGGTACCTGGCTAGCAGGTACGTCAAAAGCCAGACCGCTGTAGTGGGCAGAGCCAGGAGTGTGCCCACCTACCTGACCACGGCCTAGGAACTCTGTGACTCTGATTCCGGCGTTGGTGAGGATCTTGTAAGCCGCTTCGGCGGTGGCGCGGTCTGCAAAAGCTGCGTGCTCGTGGTAATTGGCCCCGCCGTGGTCAGCCCGGTAATAGGGACTGGACGGGTCTCCGGTGATGTAGCCGGTCATTCCGGCTGGAAGACCTGCTCGACCACCACCACCACCTGTGACTACAGCCATGCGTTGAGCTGATGCGATTGTCTGGGCTGCCTTGGCTACCTCATCGTTGGCCTGGGCAAGCTTGTCGGCATACTGCAGATCACGCTGACGCTGTTGCTCGAAGATGGACGCAGCCTCGCGCTCCACGCTGCCCATCCGCTCCAGGCGATTCTGAGTTTCAAGGTCTAGAAGTTCTTTTTCAAGTTCGTAGCGGCGACGTGCTAGGTCCTGCTTGTGCTCGAAAACCTTGTCGGCTAGGCGGATCTCCTGCTGGGCAATGGACTCGTTGAGGCGTTGAGCCTCGTTAGCTGCACGAGCAGCATCTCCTCGTCCAGTGCCTTTGTTACTACCATTGGGTACAGGATTAGGAAACTGACTACGGGAATCTCGAACTTGTGCCTCTGTACCTCTAATATCTGCAAGCCTTGGAGTCTGCCGAGGATTCCAGATATTATATAAGGTTTGTGGAGCAGAGTTAAAGGCCGCTTGATTTGACTTTATAGCCGCTGCTGATAAGCGTTGAACAGCAGCAAAATCACCCTTTACAAGAGCGGCAATAGTAGCAGCCGATGTAATAAGCTGCTTTACTGTTGCCTCTAGGACTAAGTTATTAACGTAGAAAAATGATGTGAGCGCCTTTATATTGTATCCGATGTAATCGAACAGCGGCTGCAGATCACTTTTTGTCTGTCCAAGTTCCTTGAACAAGTCGATTATACGACTTATAGGATCAATCAAAATAGCAAACGATGCGCCTATATTACCATTACTATCCACAATACTAGGAGCTAAATTAGTGATAAAGTCAGCAAAAGTACTCTGTAATTCAGCACCGATAGGCGCCAAAGCTTTACCGATATCTAAACGCATTTTATCATAGGCGATCTGAAGACGTGCTCCCGATTCTTCGCTCGATTTAGCGATACGCATCGCCGTACTTCCGTACTTCGAGCTGGCCATATCAAGAAACTTCATCAGATCGTTTAAACCGATCTGACCCTCCTGGAGAGCCTTCTGCAGTTCTGGGCCAGACTTACCGGCAGCTTGAGCAAAGAGGGTGAACGTACCAGGCAATCGCTCAGCAATTTGGTTGAGTTCCTCAGCGCTGACCTTGCCTTTGGAGAAGACCTGGGTAAGTGCAAGGAGGGCGCCGTCGACTTGCTCGGCGTTGCCACCAGTAGCTTTGATCGATTCGCTGATGGCGCGGAAGGCGAAGTTGGCATCGCCCATCGTGCCACCAGCACCAAGGACGGCAGCGCTCAGGCGAGTGATGCCTTGGATCGCTTCCATCTGTGGGACGTTGAGGTCCCGTGTGGCAGCTGCTGCTGCGTTGATGGCTTGGTTGTAGTTGGATTGCGTACCAGCGACGCCGCGAAGCGCGATCTGGAGCTTACCGATCTGAGCTGCGTATTCGGCGGTATCCCCAAGTTTCTGACGGAGCATTCCGGCCTGGGCACCAAAGGCTGCACCAGCAAAGGAGCCACCGACGCCGCCGAAGATGCCGCCAGCGATACCACCGAGGAGACCCTCTGGTCCGCCGAAGATACCGCCGGAGATAGATGCACCCGCGATTTGGGCGAGCTGTTGACCGCCTAATCCGCGCCTGGGACCTCCTCGACCTAGCTTTGCATCGATCTCTTCAATGCGCCGCCCAGCGAGGCGATACTTGTTGCTGCCCTGCTCTACAGCATTCTGCAGTCTGACCCATGCAGATCTTTGAGCTTCGAGGCTGTTTATGCTATTTGTCGATGCGAGCTGTGTAAGACGGATATCCTTAGCAAGTTCGCGATAAGAGAATGATGTATTTCCTAGAGCTGTAATACGGTCCTGAAGATCTCTATTGCCCTTAAACAACTCCGGCTGACCTAAAAACGATACACCCTCAGGTAAAAATGATTGCGGGCTAGGGCGGTAGATATTTTCAGTAGCACCAGCGCGAAGCCTTCGAGCGCCTCCGCTGAGAGCTTGACCCGTACCAGGAGCAGAGGTCTGGCCTGCTGCCGGGAGGAGTAGTGCTGGCGTGCCTTGAACGCCTGCAATAACGGCTTGGCGAAGCTCTTGCATACCCTCGGCACGAGCAACCTGCTGAGCCCTGGTACGTCCAGTGGTAGCAGCATTGATTACCTGGTTAAGTACAGCGTTTTCTTGTATATCTGCAAAATTCTTTGCGCTGGTGGCTGCTGTTGCGTAGGCGCGACCTAGGCGTGCAATCTCTTCTTCAAGATTGTTGACTAATGTTGCATTTTGTCTGTATGTACTGAAACCTTCGGCTGTAGTGGTATCAAGCTCCGCCATCTCACGACGGAGCTGTGAGACAGCTTCAGTGAGATTCTTTGTGCTTCGAGCTGCACCTGTCTGCGATTCTGACGTTCCAACTCCTGTTCGCAGATCCCGTACAAGGGCCGCTCCTAAACCTTGGGTAGCGGCCGATGCTTCGCGCTGAACTATAGCAAGTTCACGCTGAAGGTTAATGTAAGTATCAGTTGTGCGGATTGTATGGTTTAGGTCTTCGTTGAGTTCTCGTAACTGCTGCGCGTAGGCCGCAGACGTATTGGGCATCGCCTCGAGGGCCGTGCCACCTACACCAAAACGGCGCGTGTACTCGGGGGCGTTAAAGATTTCTGCCTGGGCTGTAACGGCTCTACGCTGCGTAATCCTTGGAG
>ERZ869907.455-NODE-455-length-11254-cov-3.482275_pt1 | contig 11254 bp, 15 predicted proteins | sample MGYA00579309_ERZ869907 | MGnify/ENA primary metagenome ERZ869907 (study PRJEB32216, sample SAMN09231814) | wastewater metagenome | place: USA: Maryland | collected 2016-07-30 | study: EMG produced TPA metagenomics assembly of the PRJNA472060 data set (Reclaimed... | reverse complement strand
CCTCATCTTCCTTGTCGGGCGACTCGGCAAGGAGCCATCCATGTCGTACAGCGCGAACGGCACGGCGATCACCAAGTTCTCGATCGCCACCGACGACGGCTATGGCGAGAACAAGACGACCACCTGGCACAACATCGTCACCTTCAAGGGCACCGCCGAGGCGTGCGCTCAGTACCTCGACAAAGGCTCGCTCGTGGCGATCGTCGGGCGGCAGCAGCACCGCAAGTACGACGATAAGGACGGGCAGACGCGGTACTTCGCGGAGGTGCTGGCGGACAGGGTGCAGTTCCTCGACCAGCGCAACGGCGAGCGAGCACCGGAAAGCGTCGGAAGCGCCTACATCGACGAGTCTGACCTTCCATTCTAGGAGTACGCCATGAACGACGAACTACACCCCATCAAATGGCTCATGCTGCTGTCTCTGCGCGAGTCGATGGAATGGGCGCAGAGGAAGTGACCCACCTCGTCGTCCCCGGCGTAGACCCAGCGAATCAAGGAGCGTCGTGGGCTGCCCTCCGTGCCCGCCACCGTGCCTACTACGCCCAACGTGAGGCTGAGGAACGGGCTGCGGAGCTTGAAGCGATGCGGTGTCAATCGTGCCGTCACGACGTGCACGGCATGTGCAGCAGGCGGCGGGGCGGAGCGACGTGTGCCTGCTGGGTCATGGAGCACCGCTGGTAGGTTCTCGGAATCTCGCGTGTTCTCACTATTGACACACTGAGAACCGCGAATGTAATCTGGCTGCAACGGTGGTGGTGGTGAGAGCGCCCGAGGCGGGCGGTCACCCGACTGGGGTTTCTCCCACCACCGCCGCCAAACCCACGGTGACCGACGTGGTAGCCACGGACTGAATGTTCAGCCCCGCTACCTACACAGGAGCGGGGCTTTCTGTATGTCAGGACACATGCAACACGAGGAACCAGTAGGGGGGCCAGCCGGCGGACAGCGCGGACTGGCTAGGGGAGCGGGACGCGCGTCGGCTGGCGCTCCTACTGGATTGTCGTGCTCTTGCGATTCTGAGACGGCGTGGCGGTTCGCGGCGCTGTTCGTGGACTCGCCTCGCTTCCGTGACCGTGCTGTGCAGCACGCGCTCGCGGTAGAGGCGCGGAGCCGGTAATGGCGCAGGCAGCACCACGGGGCGGCGCTGTCCCTCACGCAGATATGACGGAGCAGGTGCTACTCGGCGCGATCCTCTTGGAGGAGGATCAAGCGTGGAGCGAGGGCGTGGACGCGATCGTGCGACCCGCCGACTTCTTCACGCCTGAGCACCGCGCCACCTACTCGATGATGCTGGCACTCCACCGCCGAGGCGAGGCGGTCACGGTTCCCACTGTCATCGCGGAGATGGCGCGGCAGCGCGTCATCGACCGCGTGGACGAGCTCACGGGCGGCGCTGAGACGTACCTGGTGGCGTGCGTGGGCATCGACTGGATGTTCTCAGCGCGTGGGTGCAGCGCATGGGCGCGGCAGATTGCCGAGTACTCGGCGCGGCGCACCGCGATCACCAATGCCACCGCGCAGGCGTCCAGCGCCCTCGACCTCACTCAGCGCATCGGGCCGTCCGTGCCAATCTACGAGCGCGACGAGTACCGTGGGGCGGTGGTGTAGCCATGTTCAAGTTTGGCACCACCCAACACGGCGTCCTCGACGCGACCCGCGAGGTCGGCAACCACCGCCTTACGCTGCGCGTCCGCAACCTCAAACTCCAACGTGACGGTTTCGCACGCGGGCTTGTAGCGATGATCGTAGACACGACGCCCGTGACCTCGGACATCGTGGACATCGACGACGCCAGCGAGCGCCATGCGTTCGCCAACGACCTGTACGGCACCCGTGCCCGCAAGGGACTGTTCGGGAAAGACATCACCGACGCCTTCCCGCAGGAGACGTTCGAGCAGGAGTTCATGCTGTGGGCGCGCACCGCCTGGAACGCCTATATCGGCGCTTCCGCTGGCGGGCTCGTCGCGGGCGACCCTGAACCGTCCGCCCCTCGGTGGGCTGTCCCCGGATTGATCCTCGAAGGTGCGACGAACATCTGGGCGGGAGACGCGAAGGCTGGCAAGTCCACACTCGCGCGCCTCGCCTGCCAGTCGCTCAACCACGGTGTCGGGCACGTCATCCCGATCCGCGAGCAGGCTGGCGCGATCTGGGTGAACGCCGAGGAGCCGCCCGAGGAACACTCGCGGCAGTTCGGCAACGCGAACGGCGCACTGGCGATCAAGCGCACGTCTCCGGTGTACACGGTAGATGCGCGCGGCATGAGCATTGGCGACCTCTCGTCCCGCTTGGAAAAGGCGGTGCGCGAGACGGGGGCCAAGCACATCTTCATCGACTCACTCTCGCGCATGGCGCAGGGCATGAGCCTGAACGACAACAACACCGCAACGCTGCTGGTTGATGCGGTCGCTGGCTTCGGGTGCTCGGTCATCTGGATCGGGCACACCGGCTGGGAGAACCGCAACCGCCTCGCTGGGTCGAGGCACTTCGAGAACGCCGCCCGACTGCTACTCCTGGTGCAGTCACGCATCTCGCTTGGCGGCGCTTCCCCTGAGCTCACACGTGGCCTGCGCACGCGCGTCACCAACGCGAACGGAGCGATCGCCACGGAGCCAATGCACTGGACGCTCCGCTACGAGCGAGACTTCGGACTGACCGAAGTGGAGATGTCCGACGAGTACTCATGGCCCACGTTCAACTGTGACGCTTTTGCTGGTGAGGCGAAGTGTGGCAGGCGCACGTGGGATGGCGTGATGCGCAACGGCACCATCCGTTGCACCCGCCACCGCGACGAGGAGGACGACGCCTAACCGCGTGACGTGCGGGAACCTCCGGTGTGGCGGGCATACGTTAGCCCAATGCCGGTTTTCCTCGTCCTCCACGGCGTGTCCATGGGGGAGGGGGTAGGGGGAGGGGGTTCCGGTGGTTCGTTTCCGTGGTTCCGGGGTGCCCGAGGGGTATCCCCTCGGATCAGAAGAAGAACATGGAGGGTATAGATGGTTCACAATGGCGACGACTACCCACCAGGCGGGATGGCCTGGCTGGACAACCACGAGGTCAAGCACGGCATCCTCTGGCGCGCCGGCGAGTGGCTACTGGCACCTGGCAACCTCGAAGTCGTGATGCTCTCGGTCGTGGTCGCGGCGTCCGCGCTGCTCATGGCGGGGATGTGGCTCGTTGGAGGACAGCAGTGATCGAGACGTTCCTGATGATGTCAGCGGCACACTACCTCGCTGACTACCCGCTACAAGGTGACTTCGTGGCGCGCATGAAGGGCCAGCCGAACGCGGATGGGATCCACACGTTGATCGCGCACGCGGCGATTCAAGGGCTGGTGGTCGGTCTGGCTGCTCAGTACCGAGGGATGTCATGGCTCGCCGTATTCGTGGCGATCGGTGTCACGCACTGGTGCATCGACTACGGCAAGGCTCGCCTCGGATGGTACGGGCTGCACGTCGATCAGGAGCTGCACATGGCGGTGATCGCGTCACTGGTGGTGGGGACGTGGTTGGTAGGTGGAGCGTGAACATCCACGAGCAGGTGGACGCTGTGGTAGACCACGCCACATCGAACATGTGGTTCACGGTGGACATGGAGATTGGCGACCGCCTCTACCTCCTGCGGATCGGATTCCGTGTCGATGAGGTTGGGATCACGCCGACGTTCGCGGAGTGCCTGCCGTACGTCGTGCCCGCTCCGCGCCTGTCGTGGTGGCGGAGGATCGCATTGAAGGTTCTGGGAGGGCAGCCGTGAGCGAAGTCGTCTGCACCAAGCACGATCGCAAGTGGTGGGTGTCGTTTGGTGGGGTGACGCGCTGCGAACTGTGCGCGAAGTGACGGAGATGCTGTGATGGCTAGCCCGAATCCGCGATGCGTCCACTGTCAGCACTCCAACGCACGCCATGCAGCCGGTGAAGTCTGTCGCGTGAGCCAGCGCCGTGAAGGCGTTCTTGGGACGTGGGACTGTGGGTGCGACCGCTACGAGGACGCGTATATGCTCCACGCCCGCGTCACGGAGCGCATGACATCGGCGTGGCGGGCGCTTGGTGAGTACCAGGAGGCCGTAGACGCGCTCTTGGAGGTGCTGGAAGCGCCACGAGCACGTAGACCGCCACGAGGACGAGGGGATAGGCGTGAGTATCCGCGAACTAGGTGAGCCCGTAGATTCGCGTTCTGTGGCCGCTGGTGACACTGTAGAGAGGTAACGCCCGATGCATCCGTACTACGATGACGGACAGATCACGATCTACCACGGGGACTGTCGTGAGATCGTTCCTTCGCTCGGTTCGTGGCAGGTGCTCGTAACCGATCCACCGTTCGGAATCGGATTTGCAGCCCAACCGACGAAGTGGCAGCGGTTGGCTGGGCATGAGCCTGAGGCGTGGGACAACGAAGCACCTGACATCACTGCACTGGTTTCTGCGTCTATGGCTGCCTGTGTGTGGGGTGGCAACTACTTCGCTCTTCCAAAGTCGCGCGGATGGCTGGCGTGGGTAAAGCCTGACGCCCCGCCGTCTATGGGTAGCGTGGAACTCGCGTGGACGAGCATCGACCGCACCATGAAGCACATCATCTGGTCCATTAGCGCAACAAACGCGGAGCGCCTCGGGCACCCGACACAGAAGCCACTTGCGGTTATGCGCTGGTCAATCGCGGGGATGCCTGATGGTGTCATCCTCGATCCGTTCATGGGCTCTGGTACGACGCTCAGGGCAGCCAAAGACCTCGGGCGCAAGGCGATCGGCATCGAGATCAGCGAGGAGTACTGCGAGATCGCGGTCAAGCGCCTCGCTCAAGGTGTGCTGATGTAGCGTAGTGGTGACAGCAAACGACCCCGCCGAAACGGGGTCGATGCTTGAGGCCTAGGCGACTGGGCAAGTCACCTGCCCCGCAATCCTACTACGGCTGCGGACGAGACGGCAACGTGGACATCACGGGCGCGGCGGTCACAACCGCCTCACGCAGCCCGAGCGCGCTCGCGGCCTGCCCGACGACAGCAACGAGCGCATCGAACAGCGTCCCGGTCGCGATCCCCGAGTAGTACGCAGCGCCCACGAACGCCGCCGAGTACGCCAGCACCAGCAGCGGGAGTGTCCGCGCTGGCAGACCAGGCACTGCCGCCTTCGTGATCGCCACCAGCGCCGCAATCGCGCCACCTACCACCAGCATTGTCGGAGCATCCATCGCATCCCCCTAAACCTGAGTTTCATTCACGCCAGCGAACGAAACTTACGCCCCTGAAAGTATGACTCACGCGCCTCGAATGAGGTCGCCGTCTCCACCGTTGCGCTTATGCATCTCCACCAGCACCGCCCGCGCCGCTGCAATGCCCACTAAGGCCGCTGTAAGCGCGTTCTCGGCGTCTCGCAGGGCGCGGCCGGCTGATTCACCGTCGAGTCGGTTGAGCCCCACGTCCTGCCCGTCGCGGATGTCAGCACCACTGTTCTCTGGCACGTATTTACTCCACGGAATCCGACCGCTCGGGCAGGCGGTCGCAAAGACTTCGTTGTGTTCCAGCAGCCGCGTGTGGCGCTCCATCGGCCATCCGCACGTCGCGGACAGCCACCGCACCAGCGCGACGCTCGCCTGCGTCTGCGCCTCGGTCAGCGGCTCTCCCGCCTTCCCCTCGTGCTCGACACCGATGAGGCGCGTGTTGGCCGCCTTCCCGCCCGCATGCCAGCAGGAGGCGGTCAGCGGGTAGTGCTGCCACACCGAGCCGTCCTTGAGCATGGTGAAGTGCCACGACACGGAGACGGTGCCCGTGAGTTGGTTGAGCGCGGCAACACTTGAGCCTTCGAGGGAATGCAGGATCGCGCCTTCGCACGAGTTCTGTTCCGGCCACACCTTCCAGTCAGGCCCAGGGCGCTGCACTGCTGGCGGGTAGAAACTCACTCGGCGCTCCTGCGCCGCTTCGGGGTGAGCGGGGCATCGTTGTGCGCGGGACTCCCGCCGTTCATGTGGCCCTCGATGGTGGAGAGGCGCGATTCGTGGTCGGTGATGGTGTCGGTGAACCACTCGATCGCCTTGTTCACCTTCGGCAGTTCGGTTTCGACCGCATTGACCATGCGCTCATGCTGGGCGAAGAAGCGCTGGAACGTCTGGACGATTGGCTTTAACCAAATCTTCCACATCGCGAACAGCGCCCCAGACACCGCGCCAGACTTGATGAGCACATCTGCCCACCAGTGCAGGTCGACGTTCAGCATAGCGATTCCATCTCGGTTGTGACCTGACAAATGACGTACCCGCTGCGATACGTCACAGTTGCTGCCAGCCGTTCGCCCGGTCGTACTGCCACAGTTCCTTCACGCCCGCGCGGATGTACGTGACGAGTCCGCCGTCCGGGTAAATCTGCGTCACGTCCGAGGCTGCCGCGTTGGGGTCGAAGGTGACGATCGGCGCGACGAGCCCACCCCCGACAAGCAGGTTGCGCCCGGTCGGGGTGTTCTGGAGCAGCCGCCGCAGCGTGTCCGCCTCGACGCGCCCGCTCCTGTCACCCACGACGCCCCACGGCTCCTGCATCAGACCGCACCTGCCTGCGGGAACACGTCGAAGACGAGCGTGTACCCCTCAACGTCGTCCACGACATCCTGTCGCTTCGTGACGCTCATCAGGTAGGCGTAGTACGTGCCGCCACCCGATGCCGTGGAGACACCGGGCACGAGGTTGTCTGGAATCTGCACCGCCAGCGGCGCGCTCGTGTCCTCGCCCACGAGGCTCTGGAGCAAGTCCCACACCTCGTTTTCCGGTCGCCCCGAGACGCTGGTGAACTTGCACGCCACGCTAATGCGCTCGGTCTGCGCGGGACGCTCGTCGTACTCGACCTCCAGCGTGCCGGCGATCTCCGGTGGCGTCGTGTCCGCACCACTCCCGCCCGCCACGAGCACGAGGCGCGGGGTGATCGTGCGTCCTGAGATGTTGGAGAGCGGCGCACCTGTCGAGACCGCCGTGAGCGTCTGCGCCCCGTTCGTGGTGACGGTGCCAAGCGTGGTGTATGTCGCCGCCGGGATGTCCGTCTGGTCGGCGTCGAACGCGAACGACACCGCCCACGATGACCCAGAGGTGAGGTTGCGGGTGCGGAAGCGCGCCAGCCTGACCGTCTTGAGCAGGTTCACGTCGCGGTTGAGCGTGGTCAGGTACGCCGCGAACGGCCCCGTGGTGTCGTAGGTGTAGTCCGGGTACATGTCGTCGCGGCCATCCGAAGCGATCTGCGAGTACACGAGGTTCGTGCCGTCGCCGTGGATGATGAACACGCCCTGGTCGTCCGCCCCGGTGACGGTCGAGAAGATCGCCTGCGAGAACGTGGCAGCCTTGTAGAACCACGGGAACAGCAGCGGCTGCCCGCTCCCACCCGTCTCGTTCCCGAACGTGCCACGGTAGCCGTACACCTCGCCATCGGTGGTGTAGTAGATGCCCCAGAGCTCGCCGCGCTCCGAGTAGAGCGTGTAGGCGATGCCGTTGTGCCCGGTGAACTGGCGCATCGTCTCACCGATGCCGACGGGGTTGTCGATGCCGCCCTGCGAGATCGCGCGCAGCCCGATACCGCTCGTGGCGAAGTTCCAGCCCCAGCCGGGGTCAGCCCACTGGTTGCCGTTGAGCACCGAGTGATGCGAGTAGATCGCGCGGGACAGTGGGACAGGCTTCCCCTGATCCGTGAAGGAGTAGAGGTTGTCCATCCCGCCGAACATCGTCAGCGGGCCGAAGGGGCCGATGCCGTTCATGCCTGCCAGCGGGTCGCCCACTTGAAACGGGTTCGCGAGGTTCACGAAGTCATCGAGCGTGAAGCCCGCGAAGTTGTACTGCGTGCCCGCCTCGGCGTTGATGTACCACGCCCGGTCAGAGCCGCGCTTGATCGCGCTCGCGTACACGTCCCCGCTGGGGCTGGTCGCGGTCACGTCCTCCAGCACGAGGCCAGTCGAGGACGCACCAACCACGCGCTGCATCGCCACCGTCGAGCCGAGTGCGACCTTCACCGTGCCCTGCCAGTGATCGGCGTCGAGGCCGGGGGCGTCCATGATCGTCGTCCCGATCACCGCCCACGGCGTCGTCGATGTGTCCACCTGCGTCAAGAGCGCGCCGCGCACCACGAGCAGGTAGCCCCGCTGCTCCGCGAACACCACCACGTCCGGGCCGTCACCAGAGGTGCCCGATCCCAGCGGTGAACCGAAGTACGTCGTGATGGCGCTGAACACCGTCACGGCAGGATCGGCGCTAAACACCGAGCCATCGAAACCGGGCGGGTCAAAGCCCGTGAGGTCTACGGTGGTCTGCTTGGCGACCGGGATGAGCCGCTGGAACCAGCGCGGGTCGAGGTTGCGCGTGAAGTTGATGCCGAGATACCCCGCCGAAGATTCAAGGCTCGCACCGATCGGGCCGTGGATCGCCCACTCGACGCGCCGCCGCCGCCCCGGTGCCGAGGTGTTGGCGTCCACGAACTCGCGTTCGATCGCGCGCTTCCCGCCTCTGAGCTGCGAGTCCGCGAGCATAGGCAGGCGCAGGATCGGCGTCGAGCCGGACGGCGCAAGGCCGCTCGGCATCGTGATCACGACCTCGTTGAGCGCCTGATTCGTCATCGCCTACGCCCCCCGCACCTGCACCTGATACGGCGGCGCTTGCACCGGGAGGTTCGTGAGGTTCGCGAGGAACCGCGACCACTCCCGCTGCGCGTCGAGCATCACGCGGTCGAAGCGGCTGCGGTCTGAGTTGCTCTTGTTGGGCCGCAGCATCCACGCCAGCAGCCCCCACTTGCACGCCTCGGCGTACTGCTCCTCGATGGTCGCCGTGAGCGAGGTAAGTTGCGGCAGGGGACGGCGCGAGTAGACGACGATCTGCCCCGGCACGTTCGGCCAGCGGTCGAACTCGATATACGGGTTCGGGGTGCCGAGGTTGCGGATGTTCTCGTTCGGGATCGCCTCCATGTAGAACTGCGACCCCTGATCGCGCAACTGGTAGGAGTTGGCGAAGGTGGTCGTGTTCTGCATCAGCCCGCCGAACGAGAAGTCCGCCGAGTACCCACCCGCCGCGACCTGCAACACCAGCGAGAACGCCGTCATGTTGGCGTTGGGCGTGAGCGAGAGGTCGGGGAAGTGCGGCACGCCGTCCCCGGCGATGTACGAGGCCCACTCGGTCGTCGTCACGCCGGACTCGGTGTAGCGGATGCCGACCCGCGCCGCGCTCGCCGTCGAGGTCGAGGCCCAGGTCGCACCACGCAGCGGCACGTACACCGCCGCGATGCGCCGCGTGAGCCACTGGACGAGCGTGAGCGGGATCGCCTGCGTCAACTCCGCCGCTGCGCCCATGCCAGAGGTCAGCCGCGCCGCGTAGGCCGTGCGGAGACCGCCAGAGACGCGCGATACGCTCGCTCCCGTACCTGAGAGCGTCCACGAGTCGGGGGCGGCGTCAGCGCCGTTCCACCACTTCTCGAAGCCCTCGTTGTCGAGCATCAGCGGCGAGATGTTCCAGAACACCGCGTCCACGTCGCCCGCCCCGCGCAGCCAGTTACAGATCGCGATGTTCTGCATCCGCGCGTTCGGGGTGATCGGGATGATCTGCTTGTAGGTGGGCCGCGTCTGGCGCTGGCACTCCGCCCACGCAAGGTCGAACTCGTTGAGCGTAAAGTCCGTCGCGTTCACGAGGATGTACCGCTCGCCCAGCGCGGGCGCATCGGTCTGGTTCGCGAACGTCGCCGTTCCAGTCGAATCCACCCACGTCTGCACGAACACTTCACGCGAGCCGTCCGCAGAGTCGGGGAAGATCAGACGCCACCCCGCATAGGCGGTGTTCGATCCGGTCGTGCCAATCAGCCCTTTCAACACCGCCGTAGTCGTAGAAGCGCCGACCGTGACCGTGCCGAGCACGCCGGTACGCGCGCCGAGGAGTCGAGCAGACCGAGCGTACACGTCACCGACGTCGACCATTGGGCTATCCCTTCACCGGCGTCAGTGGCGGCTTAATCGTGATGTCGCCACCAGCGATCGCCTGTAGCGCTGTCTTGGTCTCCGCTGCGAGGTTCGGGTCAGCAGCCAGCGCCTCCACCAGTTGCGCGATCGGTGTCGGTTCTGGCTCCTGCTCCGGTGCTGCGATGTTCGGGTCAGCCAGCAGATCGCCGGTGCGCGGGTCGGTCTCGGCTTCTACCGCTTCCACCGCGCCAGCCTCCAGCCCCAGCGTCTCCGCGATCGCGTCAGGGTGCGCGCCGCCGTTCTCGTACACCGGCCCGCACCACTGTCCAGAGGCGATCACGCGGTAGTAGGTGCGCATCGTCAGGCCACCCGGATCGCACGCATCAGTGACCCGATGCCGAGCGTGGTCGTGGAATTGGCGTTCTGCTGCGCCGCCTGCAACGTCACGGTGCCTGCGTTTGCGCCGTTGATGACGACCGCGCGGATGTAGATTCCCGAGGCGGCGCTATTCACGTACGCGGCGTCGTTGCCGCCCGCTGCCGCGCTGGATTGCGAACTGATGTCGGTCGCGAAGGCCGTTACGGTGTCGAACGCGGCATTGAACGATCCCGCCGCCGTCGACGACGCGCGCCCGTAGTATCCGTTGATGCTCACCGCCGTCGGCGCGGCTGCCCCGGTGATCTGGAACTTCGCGCCGCCCGTACCACCGAACGTCAGCGGCACCCAGTACTCGACCTGCCACACCTCGGACGCAGCGATCGCGAACGAGAACGTGCCACTCGATGCGGTCACGTCCGCGAGCGTGGTGGTCGTCGTGAACACCTGCGTGGCGCTCTTGTACTTCTGCGTGACGTAGCCCACGGGGAGCGAGGACGCTGAGAACACGCGCTTATCGAGCTTCGCCTCGCAGTTGTCCGCGATGGTCTGCGCCGCCTGAATCTTGATGAGTTGCAGCGCCACCCGGTCGCCAATCGCAGGCACAGCGGGAGTTGCGCCAGCCGTGCCGAGGATCAGGTCAATCGCGCCGCCCGAGTCCGCTGCGATCCACGCCCAGCGCGGATTCGTCGGGTCAGAGACGAGCGTGACGGTATCGCCAGCAACGGTGGTGGTCGTACCGCTGTGCGTCACCACGCCCGCCGCGATCGTCACCTGCATGTTGCCCGCGTTGTACGTCGCCGCACACCCGGACTGGACGTTGTACGTGGCGACCGAGGCGATCTGCGCGACGGTATCGCCTGCGACTGGCTCTACGTTGTCATCAATCTCGTAGGTGATGGTCATATCAGGAAGCCGCCTTCACGTACGTCGTCCCCAGGCCATCCCACAGTGCAGTCGGGACAGCCGCGCGGATCGCCGAGT
>ERZ869907.454-NODE-454-length-11296-cov-4.970554_pt1 | contig 11296 bp, 20 predicted proteins | sample MGYA00579309_ERZ869907 | MGnify/ENA primary metagenome ERZ869907 (study PRJEB32216, sample SAMN09231814) | wastewater metagenome | place: USA: Maryland | collected 2016-07-30 | study: EMG produced TPA metagenomics assembly of the PRJNA472060 data set (Reclaimed... | reverse complement strand
TTGCCTTGTTGTGTGTTCAAATTTCTGGCGGTAGAACAATTGCGTGCACTGGACGTTTGCCTAGTCTGCAAACAACCACGCGAGAAATGCGAAGAATATCAGCTAACTGGCGTATTCAATGGCAAACGCCAGTAACGCAAAGACCGTTAGGTGGCTTTTATGCTAAAAGAATTTACTCTACAAGTTATCATGCCTAAAACAAATATCCGCTGTGATTTTTTGTTTTTGGTAATCATGCGGTTAGGCGCGTGGGTTGCTGGTTTTGGTGGCGTTGAGTTCGACATACCGGAACGCCACCTAACAAGGCGTGCACCTGACGTGAAGCCACGTGCGCCGCGTAAAGTCAAAATCCGTAAGGCTTCACGCAGGTAACGCAAACCGTTAGGCACTCCCTTATGAAACCAAAGTTGCTCGATCTATTTTGTAAAGCAGGCGGGGCAGGCATGGGTTATCACCGTGCGGGCTTTGAAGTTGTCGGAGTTGATAAAGACCCACAACCTAATTACCCGTTTGAATTTCACCAGGCTGATGCTCTTGAATATCTCGATCAACATTGGCGAGAGTTTGACATCATCCACGCAAGCCCTCCATGCCAACACTACAGCAGCGCGACACTCAATCCAGAGAAACACCCTGACCTTTATAAACCAACAATCAATTTATTGAACGCAACTAAATTACCTTATGTTTGCGAAAACGTTATAGGCGCACCATACAATCATGGGATTGTTTTATGTGGGTCAATGTTCAATCTTTCCCACAACGGGGAATGGTTGCAAAGGCATCGAAACTTTGAAACATCATTTATGCTATTTCAACCACATTGCAGACATCCTAAAAAGCGTCCGATAACCGTTACTGGAAAAACTTTTACAACGGAAGTGCGCGAGTATAAACATTCGCGGCAAGCCCCATTTGAGTTTGCAAAAAAGTTGATGGGTATTAATTGGATGACCAGGGATGAACTCGTTGAAGCCATTCCGCCCGCTTATACCGAATGGTTGGGCACACAGATGATGACGTGCCTAACACAGCGTGGAGCCGACTTGTTGAAGGCTGGGCGAAATTTGCCCGCAATGAATAATCAATCCGTAGGTGAGTTGCCCGCATAGGGCGGCTCACGCAAACCGTTAGAAGGCTTCTTTGCCTGAAGGAGTAGCATGAAGAAAAAATATATTCGAGTTGAACGAAGTGATACCGATGGCGGATACGTTGACAAACTTCAAGACATTTTGAATATGATCGATGGCGAGTTTGATGATTTTGAATATCTGCCAGAAGGTACACAGTTGATCTTGACTGTGGTTGAAATGGAAGAATCCGAATTTGAAAATTTGCCAGAGTTTGAAGGTTGGTAGCAGATATGCACACACACCCTAAAAAATTCCACTTCATAAGATCGTCACGAATCCACAAACGCCCACCACGTTTTTTTGTGACCTGCTCGCTTTGCGGAGCCGAACTTCAAGCCGTCGAAAATATTGATGGGACTATTCATGCTTTTACAACCAATAAAAAGCGGACTGATAAGCGGGTTTTTTCCTTTCGCTTGAATGAAAAAGGCGCAAGGAAAGTCCGTGCCATGCAGAAAAAAGGGTTATTGTGATTTGGTAGTTGACTTTCGGTTTGTAATTTGCTACAATGAACTTGCGGAAATAAACTGGTTTACCTACTCTTCTATTTGTCTCACTCGCCCGCGTCAGGCTTCCAGTTGCCTACCGCAGACGAGGACGAGTGAGACAAGCAGAGGAGTTTTTTTATTATGAGTGTCAAAGTAATGTCATCAGTTTTTGATTGCAATATGCCCGAACTGAAAACCGATAAAGGCGCGACGGTATCAGATAGTTCGTGTAAATTCGTTTTATTGGCTCTCGCGGATCACGCCAGTGAGGACGGGGAAGGATGTTACCCGGGCGTGCGTAAGATGTGCCGAAAAACAAACCTATCCACTCAAACGGTAGTGAACGCATTGAACGCACTCAGACACAATGGATTTACACGGCTTGAAGGGCAAAGTAAGCGTAAAACCTTCAATTACACGATTCTAGTGGATAGAATCCGTGAGTTCCAGTGGTTAGAATCGCACGATTCTAATGAGCAGAACACCACCGTTCCAGTGGGTAGAACGAATCCATCAGTAACCGCACTTCCAACGTCAAAAACGAATGAGGATGATGACGCGCTTCGCCAAATCTCCCGCGCTTACGAGTCCGAAATCGGAATGATAACTCGCGCAATAGCGGACGAACTTCGGGAAGCGTCCACAACCTATCCCCTGCAATGGACACTTGACGCGATCCATGAGGCGGCAATCCAGAACAAACGCGGCTGGAAGTACGTCCTTGCAATCCTCACCCGCTGGAAGGCACAAGGGAATCAAGAGGAGATGAAACCGCAGGGATTCAAGAAGCCCGCGCCAGTCCAAGAACCCGCCGCATTTGAGGCGATCCGACAATTTGAGAGGATGCAACATGGCGACTAAACACGAGATCGAAATCATCATTGCAAAACTTTCCGCCGCTTTTCCGAATTGGAAAGTCAGCGCTTATACCGTGCAAGTCTATCTTGAGGACCTGTCAGACATTGACAGTGAAACTCTCGAAGCGGCTGTAAAAATGTGTCGAACCGAAGCGGGGCGGGCGTTTGCCCCGTCAACGGGAGAGATCCGGGGCGCCGTCGGCAAACTCCGCGGCATGTCTACAAATACCCCCTCCCCTTTTGAGGCGTGGAATGAGTTCAAACGTTTTGTCACGTCATCAAATTACAACCCCGAATGGAGTCATCCTCTCATAGGACAGACCGCGAAATTGATCGGTATGCGCGATTACGGGCAAAGCAACGTTGACGATGAACCATCATGGCGGGCGCGTTTTATACAGTGTTATGAGCAGTTGTTAGAGCGGGCGCAAAACGAAAACCTGCTGCTGCCCGAAGTCAAGGGGTATATAATTGCAAATGGCGCTAGGTTGCTTGCGCCTTCTGAGCAAGTAAAACTATTGGCTCAACGGTTGTCAAAATGAAGCGCTGTACTCACTGCATGGAAGTAAAAAGTCTTGACGAATTTCACAATGATTCAAAAGCAAAAAGCGGAAAAGTAGCCAAGTGCAAAGACTGTGTGCGTAGTTATGCGAAAATTCGATACACCGAAAATAAACCACGAATCAACCTGGTTGCTAAGCTATGGAAAATGTTGAACAGAGAGCGAAATCTTGAAAGCAATCGAGATTATCACAAAAGGAATGCCCAACAAGAAAAGGAGTATAAGCACTCCCGGTATATGGAAAATCCTAATAAACACCGCGAAGATGTCGCGAAGTGGCGCAAAGCTAATCCAGACAAAGCGCGGGTTCACGACGCAAACCGTAGAGCTAAAGAAGTTGAAGGCGGTTTTATTTCAGGCGAAGAATGGAAGTCACTAAAGGAATTATGTGGGCTTACTTGCTTGCGGTGCGGAAAACGCGAGCCTGAAATAAAACTAGAATTAGATCATGTCATCCCCCTGTCAAAAGGCGGTAAAAATCTGATTCAAAACGCTCAACCGCTTTGCCGTTCCTGCAACAGTATCAAGGCAACACAAATAATTGATTATCGTACAGCCGACCAAATGAGACAATTAGCGGAAGGGATGAAGAAATGATCAGACTATTCGGACGATTGTATTATTGCATATTGTGGGCGTATTTGCCTGCCCCGAAGAACGCAAGGCTGCCGCTTTTGATAATCATAAAGGATGACGAAGATGTCAAAATCGTGCATAGGGCGATTCGGGTGGTGGAAAAATGATGGAATTTCCGTGGCCTGATAAAAGGCTTTCCCCGAATAGACGTATTGACCGCCGCGCATTGATAAGCGTAAAACAGACCGCAAAAGAAGCAGCGTTCTACATCACGAAATACAGCAATGTTGTTGTGCTTGATACTGACTTGCAATTGAGCCTCACATTTTGCCCGCCCGATAAGCGAAAGCGCGACCTTGACAATTTGTACGCATCATTCAAGGCGTATCAGGATGGAATGATGAACTCTCTAGGCGTCGATGATTGCAAAATTGAGCGTGTCATTTTACAGCGTGGAAATGTGTGTGAAGGTGGTAAAGTTATTGTAGACATAAGAGAGGCATGACATGATAGACGAACCTATCACCTTTGAAGAGTTTATATCCCTCGCCTCACAGAACAAAATCGCGCTGATTGACAGACTCGCGGCTCAGATGTTGGACATGGGTTATCGTGCCGCCGCCGCGAGCGCGGAATACTACCGAATCAAGTTGACCGAAAAAGGCGATCCCAGACTCGCAGAGGCAACCGCCAAACGCGCCGCTCTCGAAGGGGAATACGACGCGCTCAAGCACGCTGTATCTGCTCTGCAAAGCACACTTAGAGCCGAAAGGGAGCTAGACAAATGAAAACATGCGTCATCATGGGAAACGGGCCGTCATTGAATGACATGCCGCCTGAAATACTTTTGAAAATGGACTCTTTCGGCGTGAACTATTGCCCCTACTCCCCCACTTATTACGTGTGTGTCGACCGTGATTTACTGATCGATCATCACGAAGAAATCTACCCACTAGCCGCAGGCGCAAAGACGGCGTTTTTATCTGCGAAGGAATACGGGACAAGCAACCTTTACGAGATTGAAGGGTTGAAAATGGTGACGCATGATACGGGCGTCTTTCGAGAGGAACATTTTTTCACGGGTCTGACCGTTGTTTATGTGGCTCTCAAAATCGCTTTTTATCTCGGATATGAGCGCGTCCATCTTTGGGGCGTTGATCACAACCCGGAATGGAATCATTATAAAGAGGGATACCCCGTAATTGACAAGGTACATCGGCTGGCACGGATGCAAGAAATGGAATACCATTACCGCCTGGCACAAAAAGTCTACGCCGTGAACAACCGCAGGATCGTCAATCACTCTCACCCATCGAAACTTGACGCGATTTTTCCGCGTAAGTGATAGAATCAAATAAATCTAAAGAAAGGAGAAAACTATGAAACCGTTTGACGTTCTTTCATCCCGTCAGTTTTGGGCGGCCATTGTCGGCTTGCTGGTTGTGTTCTTTGGCAATCGAGCCGGGTTGACCGCCGACCAGATCACCGACGCGATCTATCTGCTCATGACCTATATCGTAGGTCGTGGCGTGCAAGTCGGCTTATCTGGCAAACAGTAATTCCCCTCCCCGGCCGCAAGGCGAAGAATAAGACAAAGCAAGACAAGCCCCGCGTATGGGTTGCGCGGGGTTTTTGTTTGCAATGAATTTGCAACGAATTTGCAATGTTTCAAGCGTCGTTATTGTTGTATAAATAGGGCAAGGAGAAATAACAAATGACCACAAAAACCGAAATTACCCCAGCAACCAAAGCACAGCTTGACGCATTGATTGAGATCGTCAAAGATGCTGGAATGAACGAAGCCGCAGGACTTCTACAACTCGGCTCCATCGAAATCACGAAGGAACTCAAAGTCCGCGAGCAATGCGCGTGCTATGAATACATCGGAGACAATCCAGAATGTCCGGTACATGGAAAGGCTCAAGAGTTCACGCAGGCCGACGAGCAGGAACGAGCCGACTTATACACAATGGGAATGGGAGCGTAACATGAATGACTTGACAGTATCCAACAAAGTTGATGCCGCGATTATGGAAAGCGTTCTGCTTGGAGGCGATTTATCCAAACTCACACCAGAGCAGCGCGTATCTTACTATCGCCATGTTTGCGAAAGTGTAGGACTCAACCCGCTGACAAAGCCGTTTGACTATATGACTCTCAATGGCAAGCTGACCTTGTGCGCAAAAAAGGACGCGACTGATCAACTCCGCAATATCAACGGCGTGTCAATTGATGATGTAGATATTGTGGAAAACGAGACTCAATTTTTGGTCAAGGTCAAAGGCCATGACAAGACAGGCCGAACCGATGTTGAGATCGGCGTAGTTGCAAAAAAGGACATGCAAGGCAATCTTGGCAACGTGCAGATGAAGGCAGTCACCAAAGCAAAACGCCGCTTGACTCTCTCTCTGTGTGGGCTTGGCTGGTTGGATGAAACCGAAGTGGAAACCATCCGCGACGCGAGACTGGCAAACGTCAAGCCTGAAACTGGCGAGATTATCGAAAGCATACCCGTTGAAAACATAAATCAAGAGACTGGCGAGATCGTCGAACCCGTCGAACTGATAAACCCACTCAGCGCGGAAGCTGTAAAATACGCGGCGCATGAATGGAATATATCCGAGAGTGAAGCCGCAAAAGCAATCGCAGGAAAGAAACTCGGCAACAAAATCAGCAAGAAGGAATTTGAACAGATCGTATCAGGATAATAAATAAGGCCGTGCGCGAAGCGATCTGAGCGAGAGTCCCAAAACGCATTGAGACGTTCGGGAGGCTGGTAGAACAGCCCACTAGCCAGATGCCGACAATCTCCCCGTCGGCGCCTACATAAAAAATCAAATGGAGGCAGTATGAAAATCTTTGAGTTTTTAGCAAAAGTGTTGAATGGAATGGAACGCGGGATTATAGATTTTATTTCCGCGTTCGTGCCTTATGCCGTGCCTATCATCCCGGCATACCTGACGTTTTACCATACCCGCGACATGATGGACTTCCCAGCGTGGGTCGCTTGGACTGCGGCGTTTGTGGTGGAAGCTCTCGGTCTTGCTTCCGTCGCAACGGTTGTACGCTTTTATTTACATAACAAGCGGTACAAGTCAGAGCAAAACCGCGCGCCGTTTTGGATTGCGTTCGGCGTGTATGTATTTTATATCGTCGTTGTGATCGTGACTAATGTTATTCTTGAAATTGTCGCTGGTACTCGCGGCGGCTTTATCATTACCGCGATTGGCTTATTTTCTCTGCTCTCTTTCCCGTCGGGCGTGCTTATTTCAATCCGCACTCAGTACCGCGAAATGTTGGACGACAGGGAGGAAAAGAGGAATCACAAAAACACAATTACAACCGAAGAGACGCGCCATGAGCCGCGAGGGAAAAAGCCAGCATCCCATTATCAGCCTCAGATCGTGGCAATGTTGGAGGCGGAATACGCGAAAAATCAGCGTGTACTTACTCCGAAAGAAATCACCGCAAAGCTGAAATTAGATCACAATAACTCGAAGGGCTATGTTTCCACGACAACCAGCAAATGGATGAGCGAAAAAGGCATCAGCAAAGCGCCCCCAAATAAGCTAACATTCTGAGAACGTTCTGGAGAACGGCGGGCGTTCTCTCAAGGTTCTATAAAACCCGTCTACGTTCTCTAAGTTTTCGCCTGTTCTCAAAGTTCTGAGGCAGGCGAAAACCGATGAAATCAGCAAAGAACGCGTAAAATAGGAAAGTACGAAAGTCAGAACGTTTTGAAACCACAGAACGCAAGAGGCACAATGACTAAAAGAATTTTAATGGTCGGCATGAACCCGCGAACCCGCGAGAGAATCCCATGGGACGCCGACGCGGAAATCTGGACATTGAACGAGGCGTATATAAACGACTGGCTCAAGCGGTACGACGTGCTTTTCCAGATACACCCGCGATGGGATTGGGACAGGACAAACAACATTTCCGATCCGAACCATCCGCTGTATATCAAGGCGCAAAGTGGGCAATGCCTGTACTGTAAAGGCGCAGGCAAAGCGTATCAGGCGGGAGTTGAAGTACCTTGTCCGTGGTGCGAATATGGAATTTATAATGTCCATGAACACCGACACAAGGACGGAAGGCCAAAGCGTATCATCATGCAGGGTGACAACGAAGATGTTCCGGGGTGCATCCGCTTTCCGCTTGAGACGATCACGCAGGCGCATCAAAAGGACGGCAAGACTTATCTAACATCTACACTCGCGCACATGCTTGCGTATGCAATTTATTACACGCCCGATCTGCCGATTGAGCTATACGGATTTGAGGCCGAATCAGGGACAGAGTACGCGCAACAGCGGCCATGTATCGAGTATTGGATAGGATATGGGCGCGGGCTTGGAATGAGTATCACGGCTCCGGGGTCTGGATTGCTCACTGGAAAACACTACGCCTATGAGGATTTTGACCAGGGTTATCGATCACGGCTGGAAATGCGGCGGCGTGTGCTTCAGGAGAATTTGAACTCTGCGGAGATTGCCTCGGTAAAAAGTGAGGGATTTTTAGAGGCGTTGACTCCGTTCAAAAAAATAAAGAACGTCACGCCAGCATGGGAAGCCGCATTTGATGACCATTTCCGTAAAAAGAACATGGTCAGTTTTATTCGAGGGACGATCAAAGAACTGGAAAACGCGATAGCCATCCTTGACGGGCACAGGCAGGATAGTGACGAAGCGAAACAATTGGACGTTCGGCGGCTGATTGAAATGCAGTATGGACTTGGATAGGTGGCAAAATGAAAACATGGCGCGATGAAGAAAACGAATACACAACAGATGGGAGCGAGATTTGGACTGTAAAACGAGACAAGGCACGCGAGGAACGATTGCGGCGCGAGGCAGAAATGCGCGAGGAAACAAAGCGGTATAAAGAGAATGTCAGATTGTTCGTTTTTGCGATTGTCTCTATTTTGCTGACGGCTCTTATTTTGCAGATCGTCATGATGGTCAGATAAGACAACTACACGAACAGAAACCCACTTGCAAAAGTGGGTTTTTTGTTGTATATTGACCATAGATATTGCACAACATTTGCACAGCAAAACACAAACAAAACAGGGGAGTGGTTACTCGAACCACAACGAGGTAAAATGACAGTCAAAGTAAAACGCAAGGACGCAGACGGAAAAGAGCAAGAAATTGAAATAGAGGAATCAGACATCCTCGAAACAGACGTGAAGGTACTGGCGCCTGAACCAGGTAAAACAAATCAGGAAAAAACCCTCACACAATCCGAAGTAAATAAGCTCTTGGCAGACGAACGCCGCAAGCATGACGCGAAATACAATGATTTGAAGTCTGAATATACAGGCTATAAAACAACCATTGAACAGCGCGAGAAAGCCGCGAACGACGCCGCCGCCGAAAAGGTCGAAGCCTTGCGTGCGGATTTACCCGAAGCGATCACGAAGTTGCTGGACAAACTCACGCCTATTGAACAACTTGAATGGCTGAACGATCCCGCAAACGTGATAACGAAAAAGGAAATTCCGCCCTTGCCTCAAAGCCGTGACGTACACGGCGGGCAAAAGAAAACGATCAATATTGTATGAGGTAAATTATGGCAGCAGTTGTAAAATCAACCAAAGCCGGATACGACGCGATCAGCGCGCAGACGTGTATCAACATCTCTGAGTTGCTGACCGCTGGCCCCGGTCTTGCTTTTGAGAAACTCTCTCCCGTCTTTATCGATAGTGACGGCAAAGTCAGACCCGCAACCGACGATTCAACCAATGAATTAGCGTTTGACGGGTTTGCCATGTCCGCGAACGATTCGGACGGCGGCCTTCCTTGCACCATCAAGGGCTTAGGCCTCATCATGGAATGGCTCGAAGATTCCGACGCATACACCCCCGGCACCCGCTTTTATGTCGGCGCGACCAGCCAACTTGAAACCACAGGCACGACTCCGGTGGCGATGGCGATCAACGACAAAGAAATTATCGTGATTGCGCCTCCTGGCCTCCGCGCATCAGTGGCATAAGGGAGATATGACATGACTAAATATACTGGCACGTACTCCCTTGAAGACCTTCTCGCTCAGCGTTTTGTCCCCGCGTCTCAATTCGGCTTTGACAACATTGCCCGCGCTATTCAAGCACACCTTGACTGGCTCAATGCTCAGGTCGCCGACCAGATCGGCATGATTGCTGAAACCACCTCCGATGTTCGCCGCGTGTATGGCGCATCCGAGGAAGGCGAAATGAACGAAGTGGACGAGCTTGGTGTTGCTCGCACTCAGAAGGATACGCAGGGCGAGGAAATCGACTTCCCGCTCCGCAAGTTTAGCCGCTCGACTGGTTGGACCGCCGACTTCATGGCCCGCGCAACCCCCGCCGACCTTGCAACAAAGGTCTTAGGCTTTCAAACCGCCTATGTAACCCGCTTTCGTAACGAGTTGAAGGCTGCGCTTTTCGGCAAGGCTAATTATTCATTCGTGGATAAGTTCGGCGACGGTACAACCCTTGCAGTCAAACGCCTGTTGAATGCTGACGGCATGGCGATCCCGAACGCCCCTGACGGAACGGCCTTTGCAAAGGCGACTCATCAGCACTATATGGGTACTGCGGGCGCGGCACTGGCCTATACGGACATTGACGCGCTCATTGCCAACGTCACCGAACACGGCTTGACCAATGTTCAGCTGGTAATCAATCAGGCGAACGTTTCCACCCTCGCAGGCTTGAGCAATACGAAGTTTACCGCCTTGACTTTGGGCGTTGTGGCTGTCCCCGGCCGCACCAGTGGCACGGTTGAAACTCAGGTCGTCACCGAAGATCCCGCAAATAAACTTGTGGGTTATTGGGCTGGTTATCCTGTTATCACGCGCTCATGGGTTCCGAGTGGATACTATCTCGCAAACGCGGTTGATGCGCCGATGAAGCCCATTGTCCATCGTATCGACAAGTTCACCGCTTTGAATGGCCTTCGCTTGGTTGCTGATTTCAACGCTCATCCGCTTTCTGCGCAGACTTACGAGGCAGAGATCGGGTTCGGCGTTTGGGGTCGTCACTCCGCCGCCATTCTTGACGGTGGGACTCAGACCACCTATGCTAATCCATTGGGCTTAGTTCGCACCCGATAGTTAGAAACTCCTTTGATAAGCCCGCCGTGTATCCTCCATACTCGGCGGGTGAGAGGTTTATAGAGGCTAAAATGATACAAGACTTAATCAAGCGCTTTACTTATCACGCCCCGAAAGAAAACCAGCCGCAGAAATACGAAGCAATTCGTAAAAACGCCATGGGGTTTGCTGAATTGCTGGATACTTTATGCCCCGATTCTCGCGAGAAGTCGTTAGCAATCACAGCACTGGAAGAAGCGGTCATGTGGGCAAATGCTTCTATTGCCCGTAACAAATAAGGTATGCCCATGGCACTCGCTGACTATATAACCGACAACTTCGGACAAATAAAATCTCAATTGGGATGGTCTGACAGTGTTCAACTTGTGACCATCACCGAAAAAACCCTTGAGTTGTACGGCGTTGCCACGGAAGCCGAAGCGACCGACACGCGCAAGCTACACGCGATTGCAGACGTTGCGGTATGGAGGCAGGCTCTGAATGATGTCTCACTTGATTACAATTTCTCGGCTGACGGGGCCAGTTATTCCCGCTCTCAGCAAGCCGACATGATACGCAAGAACCTAAACGACGCGATCG
>ERZ869907.451-NODE-451-length-11400-cov-13.139004_pt1 | contig 11400 bp, 10 predicted proteins | sample MGYA00579309_ERZ869907 | MGnify/ENA primary metagenome ERZ869907 (study PRJEB32216, sample SAMN09231814) | wastewater metagenome | place: USA: Maryland | collected 2016-07-30 | study: EMG produced TPA metagenomics assembly of the PRJNA472060 data set (Reclaimed... | reverse complement strand
TGCAATCGAATCTTCTGCCACACTTCTTCGTCGTTGGTGACGATGGTGCGCATCATTTCCTCGATTTCTTCAAAGTGGCACCCGAGCTGCACGTTGAAGTCGGCAGCGGTGGGTTCAGGGCGGGCGTGTTTGTGCCAGAGTTCGATGGATTCGGTTGTCATGTCAGTGTCCTTTGGATTGGCGGTATTGTTTGACTGCGTTGCGCAGCCCAGCTTGGGTTGTGGCCTTCTCGTCGAGGGCCAGTGCTTGTGCTTGGTCAAGGGTGCTCTGCATCAGGATGCGGTGGCACATGACCGGGGCACCTTGACCTTGGCGGCGCACCCGGGCGTTGAACTGCTCGTACAGGTCCAGTGACCAGTTGAGGCCGTACCACACGAGGATGTGGCCGTTCTTCTGGAGGCCGTCGATACCGTGGCCCATCGACGCAGGGTGGCCGATCATCAGGGGGCAGTCGCCGGTCTTCCACCGGTGCATGGCGTTGGTCAGCGCGGACTCACTCTTACACTCGGTCAAATTGATCGGGCGAAGGTCTTTGAATCGGGTCATGATCCGCTCGGCATCGCTTCGATAGGCGTAGGCGCACAGCACCGGTGAGCCTTGCGCTTCGTCGATGATGTCCTCCAGCGCGTCCAGCTTCAGGTCATGCACCGACTCCCACAAGGGCATCCCGGCAATCGGGTACATGGCGCCGTTGCTGAACTGCAGGCACTTGTTGGTCAGCGCAGCCTGATTGAACGCCTCAATCTCTTTGCCGCTGTCGAGCACCAGGAAGAACTCTTTCTCCAGCTTTTCGTACTTGGCCCGCAGATCGTCGGGCATTTCAATCTCGACGTTGTTGACGATGAGATCGGGCAGCGGGTTGTAGTCCTCTGCTGACATCTCAAGCGTGATGTCACCGATCAGCTTCTTGATGGTGTCTTCAGTGTCTTCGTAGGGTACCTCTTTGTACGGCCCAGCCTTCTTGTAAAACCGGGTGCGGAACGCTGTCTTGCTGGTCCCCAGACGCTCGCCCCGGTCCACCACAAGGAACTGACCGTGGAGGTCTTTGTACCCGTTGCTGGCAGGGGTGCCAGTGAGACCCGTGGTCCAGTCAAACTGATCCGCGATTTTGCGGAACGCCTTGACCCGGTTCGTGGTGGAGTTTTTCATCTTGCTGATTTCGTCCCACACCACACCGTTGAACGGCATCTGGCGATCCTTATTGACGAAGTACGTCTGGAGCGTTTCGGCAAGCCACCCAAGGTTCTCGTAATTCACCAAGTACACGCTGGCTGGGCGCAGGAGAGCGCGGGTGCGCTGGTCCTTGGTGCCCGTGACCAGGCTGAACTTCAGGTGCTTGGTGTGCTCCCACTTGGCAGCTTCTTGTCGCCACACCAGTCTGATGACTCGAATCGGGGCAACGACGATCACACCGCGCAGGAAGCCGACACCCAGCAGGTGTGCGAGGCTGGTCAGCGTTATGATGGTCTTGCCCAGCCCCATGTCCAACCACAGCATCGAGTGGGGGTGCGTGGATTGGAAGTTGACCGCCTTCTTTTGGTAGTCGTGGAGAAGGTCAGGGGTTAGCATGAACCACCCCATTGAGCAGCCATTGCGTCAGCGATACCTTGATATGTCGTGCTTCGCAGCTTCCATCTGTCGGGAGATGGGGGCATACGATGCACTCGATCTGATCTGCCATCTACAACATTGGTCGGCATCAACTTGGGTAAGCCTTTGAGCCACAGGCAGGTCGCCTTGGTTTCACCATGACCAAACTGCCAAGGTTGAATGATCTGGTCAGGCTTGCGAATCTTGCTGCTGATGATGCTCACTGGATTCTCCAGTGCGATCTTTGGTACAGGTGCGTCCAACAGCAATCTGACAAACCGCAATGCCTCCTGCTGGACACCACTCTCTCTCTTTGATGCGAAGTGACGGGCGCCAGACACAGCGAGGTGTGTACACGGTGGGTGCGCGATCATGATGTCCCACCCCTGATCAAGAATATCGGTCACATCGCCTTGGTAGTGCAACCCGGGTGAATCGCTGGGCAACAGATCGCACGACATGGCAAAGTGCCCCATTCGGCTGAACGCATCGCGTACTCGACCACTGTATTCGCAAGCGACGAGCACTTTCAGCATCCCGCCACCATCGCGTCAACCACCGCCTTACCCTGCTCCACGTCGTCGATCACGAACACACTGACGTTGTGACCGCGCAGCCGGGCATGTTCACGTTCCTGTGCCGGTGTGGGCTTCTGACCCTCGCGCTTGAACTCGACGAACCACACGCGCCCCTTGGGTCCAAAGAACAGACGATCAGGCACTGCGGCACGAGCGGGGCTGGTGAACTTGTAAACCAGCGCACCCTTCGACTTGGCGTAGTCGCAGACCTTGGCCTCAATTTGTTTTTCCAGCATGGTGTGTTTCCAGTTCAATCAGCAATTCAATGTAGTGCTTGGCCTTCTCAAGATCGGCGATGCCGTTCTTCTTGCGCCAACGGGAAACGTACTTGATCACGTTGCCTTCAAAGTACCCAATCGCGTTGGCGTGGATGTACTCGACGGGTTGGATTGGCAAGTCCTTGTAATGGGTGCCCGCAACCTGTTTGGTCAGTGCGTCAAACGCTTCATCTTCTTCCGGTGTTACTTCAAGCTCAGACACAATTTCTCCACTTCTCGAATGTAGTAATCGAAATCCACCGGCAACTTGCCAGCGTCCTTGATGTCGTTACATGGCTGGACACCCCAACCACTCTCGACGCCAATCTTGCGCCACTCATTTTTACCCTTGAGCGGGGGCATCCACTTGAACAGACGACCCCCGCCCTCAGCGATGTAGTAACGAGTTGTGTTCTGCAACCGCTGGGGAGGTTGACCGTCCCACTCAATTGCCAGATAACTGGAGCGCGGCACCTTGGTGCGCAGCATGAAGTCGTAGAGGTCGGGCCACTTCTCCACAGTCTCACGGATCGGGGCGCCCTCGACCAGTGTCTTCTCTGCCACTTTGGGGACCACCAAGGCGCTGGCGTTCTGGTGCCACTGCGTCTTCCACTCGTAAGCACCCTTGCGCTTCGTGTTGCCGTCCTCATAGACCGCAATGTAGTTGTTGACATCGCGGATCATCATGGCCTTGTAAACCACCTCCTCAAGGCTCAACCCGGTGCGCTCTTGCCAAGCCCCTCGGACCAGATCGACCATTACCCGCTGACTACGCGGAACCCTCACAGTTATCCCATCTGTGTTGATCTGAGCGATGCGCAGCCCTGGTATCGTCATCAACCCCTCGGCCAGCAGGCACAGCAACAATTGACCGTTGAGCGTAATCGACATGGTGAACAGCGGGTCGTAGAACACGCTGAACTGGTTGTTGGAGTCGCCGTAGACCCCGTTCAGTGCCAGCTTCAGCATCGCGCTTTCTGCTGACTTCTTGGGGTACTGCTTACGCTGCTCAAACAGGTGCTTGTAGATGCTGACAAACTCTTTTCCGAGATGGGCCGGGCGGAACCCATTCGTGATTGCCAGGTTTGGGTAGTACGAAGTGACATCGAGGTCCACGATGACATGCTCGTCATCCGACTCGACGATCTCTGATTCAACGGAGCCGTGGATGCCGCCCAACCCAAAGACAAATGTGAAGCCGTTGACCGTGGCCGTCAGATCGGTGAACACACCCTTGGTCTCAGTGATCGACTGCGCCTTGAGCCAAGCCAGCACCCGGTTGAACTCGGGATGCTCGAAAGTGATCCACGGCAGGATGGCGTCTTTGAGATGGATCACCGGACGTTTGGTCTGTCGAGGGGTGCGTCCGCTGGGACCGAAATCGTAGCAGGCGACCCCGGCCTCCTCCAGCTTCATGACAAAGTAGTCCTTGCCGATTTTGGTGTCGTTGTGGTTCATGAAGTCGCGGGCGTACTTGCGCGTCAACTCCTCGCGGAAGCGGATCATGTCCAAGCTCTCGTGATAGAACGCCTTGGTCATGCTCACGTCATGCTGGTTGTATCGCTTGAGCACTTCGACCTGTTCGCGGGTCAATGTGGTGCCAACGGGGAACGGCAAGTCCTCGATGTTGTCGGCCCGCATGTTGAACTCCAACACCTTGAGACTGGTGGCGCGGGCCTTGTTGTCGAAGTGATGAATCTTGAACAGGTCGATCTGCGTCACAAACTGGTCGCTGGGCTTGACGAGGTGCATCCACTTGCCCCCGTCGTCATCCTGCGAATTGATGACCGCCATCGCTTTCTGGTGCAGCGTGTTCGCGTCACTGTGACCCATGCGGATCAGGGTGTGCAGGACGGGGTAGTCGAAGCCGATGTTGTTGAAGCCCACCATGCGGGCGTCAGTCTCCTTGAGCCACTGGAGGAACGCGACAATCTCACGGGAGTCGTTGCGCCAGTCGCTGATCTCGAACATGAGACGGATCGGCGCATCAGCGTGCTCAAATGCAATCGTGAAGACATTCGGGTATGTCTCGATGTCGAACACATAGTCGTTACTCATTTCAATACCACCAGCTTTCCAGCAAAACCAGAATCTCGCAATCGTTCGACATTTGATTTACCGTAAGCGATTAAACAACTTGGAGCATTTGCAACATCGGCTTCAGTGCCGTCAACGTAGCAAAACTTCAACCGACCTTTGAAGAAAAACACTGCGTCCGCACGTTCCCACACTTGCTCGAAAAAACCAACGGTTTCAGTGCGGGCAAACATCAGCGTAATACCGTTACCGTGGTCTGCGAGTTTGGCAAGCCACTTGAATGTCTCTCGACCGTATGGCGGGTTGCACCATACTCTGCCAAACCAAGGCGCAACAAGTCCGTTGTCCATTTTGTCCAGGTGATACATCGCTGTGTCCCAAGGGCGACGAGCGCCGGGACTGCACGGGTCAAGATCAAAAGGCCCAAGGATGTCGGTAATGTACTTGGGCGTCAGCCATTCATCATGACCGTCTGTCACTGTGTTGAAATTTCGATTACTCATTTCAATACCCAGAGACCCAAAGCATCACACTGAAATAGAGCCACGGTCCGCAGCAAACACCCCACAAGATCAGGTAAGCAACCGCTTGTGTACAAGTCCACATTACTTTTACTCCTTACAAGGTGGGACGGTGTGATCTCCCCCGGGAACCCCCAGAGGCACCGTCCCGAATTCGCTTACTGTTCCCAGGGCATCTTGACAGGCGCTGCCGCAAACGGAGCGGCGGGCATCACGGGGGGCTGACCCATGAACCCGGGCATCGCGGTGGGCGCTGCTGCCACAGCACCGAACAGACCGGAAGCGTCAACAGCACCCTCGCCGAACGGAGTGTCATCACCGGCAAACTGCACAGCGATCAGGTCACAGCGGACGCCACGACCATGCTTGTTCTCCTGCAACCACGGCTTGACGGCAGCGTTGACCCGACAGCCACCGTACATCTTGCGGGCAAGCTGCTGGTAAGCCATCGTGTTGCTCGGATCAACCGGGGAACCGTCCGCCTGAATCATCTGCGGCTGCGAGTCGCGGCCTGCCGTGATGAACACATGACCCGCGTAGCCGTCGTAAGGTTGAAAAGTCTTCTTGTTGATCTTCTCCTCGCCGCGACCGTAGCAGCGCAGCTTGCGGTCGTTCTGGATCATGCCCATGACGGTCTGAGCGTGCTCTTTCCACTTCTCCAGCGCCATCGTGGCGTAGCGTTGCATGAATTGACCAAACCCCGCGTGATCCTGCGGCATGATGAACTCGCAGTTGTACGAGGTGCGTTCTTTGCCGGTATTCTCGTTGACCTGCTTCTGGGGTTCGGCGAGGTGGGGAAATGACAGACGGACGTTGGACAGGAAAATGATTTCAGACATGACAATTACCTTTCAGTGATTACAAAAGCCACGAGGGCAGGGATTCGGCAGCGGGTGCTGCCCCGACTGCGCTAAACAGCGGCGCAGCGTTCGTGATGACAGCTTGGCGGCTGTCAGATTCGGGCACGACAGTGAGTTTGCCAGCAAGTTTGACGACGTACTCCTGCTCCATGCGCTTCAGTTGCCGTTCGCTGAGGGACACCTTGGCACCGTCACGCTTCTCCCAGGTCAACTTCTCAGCCTTGGCGGGAGACACGAGTTTGGTTTCATAGATCGCGGTCTTGGGGATGCCCATCTTGACCAACTTCTCGGCCATCTCATCCTCGGGGAGCGCCCAAGCGCGTGACCCACGACCGTGGACCAACTTGAGGCCGGGGATGGCTTGGCCAGCCTCCAGGCGACGCAGGGCTTCCTTCTCGACGGCTTCGAGCAATTGGCGCATCAGGGGTGCGGCTTCCATGATCTGACGAATCTGTTGGTCGTCCATAGTTGCCGGGTCTTTGTCGGCAGACTGCTGCGCGACATCGAGTGTTTGATTCACGACGGGTTGGAACATGACTCCTACCTCCTTCATTACGTTACCTGCCAGCGCGGAGCACGATCCCTTCGCACGGCAGAATTTACATTGAACTTCGCCCGGTACCAGCGGGGCATTGGGGTCGTCGGTGGCGGCGGCTTGAGCAATGATTGTGCCCATGTTGGACAGCAAGTCACTCACATCGCGTTCCCATGATGTGATTGCCTTCATGCCCTTCAGAGCCAGCTTGGGCTGGATAATTGTCATGATGATCCGCTTGATCGGATACTGGACGTTCACGGGTAGTCGGTAGCCCGCCAGCACACCGTAGGCGTACTGCTCAAGCTGCACGTTGCCCTCGGCGCTCACTACACCCATGCCGTCCTTGTAGTCGATCAACTCGATCCAGTCTTCACCGACGATCTGACAGTCCACGGTGCCCGACAGATCGTCACGACCGAGTAGGTACGCAGGGTCCACCCTTTTTTCGGAAATAATGCAACAACCCACCGCAGGATTGCGCGCCCACGCCTCGGTGTACTGCTCGCGAATGTAGTCCACCGCCACCTTGACCCGTGCGGCTCGGTCAGCGTCAACCACAAACTCACCCTCGTGGTCGGTAAGGACGTCACCGACTCGGGTCATCGGGTTAATCAGACCATCCTTGATGCAGTACTCAAGCAGCGTGTGGCTGTGGGTACCATCAACGGCAGCAGGACCGCTGCCGGTGTCAGGGTGCTTGGCCTCCTCTCGAATGCTGCCGGGGCACAAGGCCCAGCGGCTGCGCTTCGATGGGGACAGCTTGGCGTGGTCGCTCACTTCAGCGCCTCAACACCAACGAACAACGCACCGTAGTGCTCGGGCCGCACGTCGTTGATGTTCTGGTAGCCCAGACCAGTCAAGACGCCCTGAATCATGGCACCTTTCTGCGGACCAAGCGCCTTGTAGGCACCCATCACGTAGTCGATCAAACCCTTGCCGTCGCTGAACGGCGCACCCGTAACCGCAGCAGCGGGTGCCGGGGGTGCCATGAACGTGGGGGGAGCAGGCATCCCGGGCGCGGGTGCTGCGACAGGCGCAGCATACACCGGTGCGGGTGCGGCAACGGGGGCAGGCGCTTGTGCAACGGGCGCCGGGGCCGATCTGTTCGGGGCCGACCTGTCCAGGGCCGACCTGTCCAGGGCCAACCTGTCCGGGGCTGATACATTGACGGACCCCAGTTTGGCAGTCAGGGCGACCACGGCAGCGGTCAGGGCTTCAATCTTGGCTTCGAGGGACATAGAGATTCTCCTTACGAGTTACGGGTTGAGTGATGGTCAGGCGGTCCTCGACGAACGCCTCGACCAGTTCTCGCAAGACCTCGGTATGGTTCGCATACGCGGTGGCCTTTGCGATGAACTTCGCACGCACACGCGGGGACACGCGGGTCGCCAAGTGTGCTGTTTTCGGGTGTGTTGCGGGCATTGTTTTCACGAATTTCGTTGCGCTGGTTGTAATCGTATCACAACTGTGCCACAATGCAAGCAGTCACCCAGAGATTTCTTTTGAAGAATTGTTCCATGCAGAATACGAACAACGGCGCCATAAAAAAGCCCCGTGGTCTTGTGAACCACAGGGCCTAACAGGAGAGTCTTCCATGAGCGAAGTGTCAGCAGCCGCAACCGCCAACAGCCCCAGTATATGACAGCGTTACAGACTGTGCAACCACACCCAGCGTCGATTGACGCATACATCCGACACGGCTGGTCACTGGTGCCCATCCCATCAAACACAAAGGGACCGCGCACACCTGGTTGGAACCTCAAGCAAAGCGCACTGAAATCCCAAAGCGATCTGCCCCCGGGATACGGTATCGGGTTGGCCCATGCGTACAGCGGCACGATGGCGCTCGACATTGACAATTGGACCGTTGCCACAAGTCTATTGGCCGAACACGACGTTGATCTGCGGGCGCTCTACGATGCTCCCGATGCCGTGATCATTCACTCGGGTAAACCAGGGCGCGGGAAGCTGCTGTACGCGATGCCGTTCGGCGCTGCATTACCGAGCAAGAAGATTCTCCACAATGGCATCACAGCCTACGAGTTGCGGTGTGCCACGGCAAGCGGTCTCACGGTGCAGGATGTGCTGCCACCGTCGATACACCCCGAGACGCATCATCCTTACCAGTGGGCGGGACGCGGGCACTGGACCCGCATCCCCACGATCCCGCAGCCCCTGCTGGACATGTGGACCGGGATGCTGACACAAGACAAGGAACGCACCATCGCAACGGATGGCGCCGTTGATGCGTCATGGGAGGAAATCCGACAGGCGCTCGATGTGGTGCCCGCTGACTGCACGCGCGACGAGTGGATCAGCATCGGGATGGCTCTGCATTGGGCGGGCACCCAGACGGATCAGGTCGATCAAGCCCTGCATCTGTGGAACGAATGGAGCGCAACGGCACAGACCAAGTACCCGGGCGAGCGGGAAATCCTGACTCAGTGGGCATCGCTGAGGACGGACAAGGCAACCGCCGTCAAGCTGGGCACCCTGTTCCACATCGCCCGACAACATGGGTGGCAGCGACCCATGCCCGACGCATCTGGACTTTTTAGTCAGATTGCTGCGATGGACCCGATTGATGTGGTTGACAGTCTGCGCCCCAAACCCCCCGACATGGACATGTCACTGTGGCCCGAGATAATCAAGACGCGGGCCAATGAAATCAGCGAAAGCATAGGGTGTGACCCCATAGTTCCCCTTTTCGCAGGGGTTGCTGCCATTTGTGGAGTGGTGGACGCTCGCATTCGGCTTGAACTCATGCCGGGGTTCAAGGTGCCCCCGGTGCTCTGGATGATGACGCTGGGCGACCCGGCAGACAAGAAGTCACCCGGCTCCCGGCCCATGCTGTCACCCCTGAAGCATATCGAAGCCGAGGATCGGCCTCGGTACAGCAAGGAACTGCTGGAGTGGGAGGGCAAGGAAGCTGCCTACGCTGCTGCGAAGAAGGGGTTCCTGGAGTGGTCCGCGTCACCCGAGGCTTTGCTGGGTGCCGATCAGGCTCCGGTGGTGCCCGACATGCCGCCACAGCCTGTACCGCTCAAGATTACGGTCAGTGACGTCACGAGCCAGAAACTCGTGAGGCTGGCCGCAGATCGACCTCGTGGCCTGCTGTGCCACCTTGACGAGATGGCGGCATGGGTGCGCAAGCTGACGGACAAAACCAGCGGTGAGGATCGGTCAGCGTGGGTTGTCAGCTATGAGTCAGAACACTACGAGATGGACAGGGTAGGTGCTGGGTCAATCTACTGCGAAAACCTGGCCGTAAGCATCTATGGCAACATCCAGCCAGCGGTGTTCAAGGCAGCCGTGGTGCCGCTGTCAGCGGACGGATTGTTACAGCGGTTCATACCCGCGATCCTGCGGGGTGGTAAGACAAAGCTGGGTCAGCCGGTGCCCGACTATCTGACCAGTGCTGCGGCATGGGAAAACACCCTGAGAGTGGCATACGCACTACCCCCGCAGACCTACTCGATGTCGCCCGGTGCATACGCAGTGTTTCGGGATTTTCAGGCATGGTATGAACTGGCGAAGCAGGACGAGCGGGTGCTGGACAGCGGACCCGAGTACATGACGGCGTTCGGAAAGCTGGAAGGACTCGCTGGCCGATTGATTCTGTTGTTTCACATCATCGAATCACCATTCGCACCACAAGTGCAGGCTGATGTCGTACACCGTGTTGTATCGCTTGTGCGGGGGTACGTGATTCCCGCCTATCGTTACGCGCTGGGTGAAGTGGCTGGAGCCATTGCGAACGATTTTGACAAGTGGATGATTGACCACATCATCCAGATCAGTGGGGACACGCAAACCGTCGATCTGCGAAACCTGAAGAAGTCGGCCAGGCGACCTTTGGACGGTAAAACCGACTGGCAAAAGGATCAGGCGGTCATGGACGCCATGCTGGTGCTGGAACAAGCGGGTTGGGTTGTCAAGGTCGAAGAAGAACTGCACAAGCACCGCGCGATGTGGGTCATCAAGCCGGGTCTACCGGACATGTTCCGGGCATACCGTGAGAAGGTCATCAAGGCCAAACAGCGCCACGCTGACTACATCTATCGACATGCCACAGAAAAGGGCTACGAGCGCAAGCTGGTCAAGGGGTACGATCCCGACACAATGGACTGATCCGGTTGACCCACTGGCACCGGATTGATCGACATGACCGAGTTGTCAATCCAACCTGCGCAAGTTGTCAATCCGATGTGGGCAAGTTGTCAATCGGTTGAACCACTCGCACCGGATTGATCGACATGACCGAGTTTCGGGTTCGACTTCTTCACACGTCCCGGTTTGCGCGAGGCACCCCGGGCGACGGGTGGTAAGAACGAAGCATGTAGCCCGGGCGCAAGGGCTTCGACAAGTCCAAGGACTTCGAGCAAACGGGCGACTGCGGCGCCAGGTTCCCGTTCGCCGGTTAACCACTTGCGCACAGTGAATACGGGCACGCCCAGGTACGCGGCTGCTCGATTTTCATCAAGGTTCAACCGGTCAACCGTGGCGCGGACTTGTGCTGCAAGAGTACCGGAGGAGGGGATTTTAGTCTGATTCATGTTGTCATGTTTCAAGGGTCAGAAAAACCCGCCACGAGGCGGGTTCGATGGTTGGCGAATGGGTGTTATTCTTTTGGCGTCCACAGTTCAGCGTGAACCCGGATCAATTCAACTGCCGCGCGGTATTCTGCACCGTGGATATTAGTCCCGTGGGTTTCTGACAGTTTGTCTTTGAATTCGTCCATCGTACCGAAGAAACAACCAGTCCGGATCATTACACCGTTGTCTGTCAAATACCCCGTGAGATAATCACATCTGGAGCCGATAGGTCCAATTTGAAAAATTGGACGGTCGCCCACTAACAAAAAACCGAACAGGTTGGCCCCGGACAGGTTGACCCCGGACAGGTCGGCCCCGGACAGGTTGGCCCTGGACAGGTCGGCCCTGGACAGGTCGGCCCCGAACAGGTTGGCCCCGGACAGGTTGGCCCTGGACAGGTTGGCCCTGGACAGGTTGGCCCCGG
>ERZ869907.447-NODE-447-length-11504-cov-5.395842_pt1 | contig 11504 bp, 21 predicted proteins | sample MGYA00579309_ERZ869907 | MGnify/ENA primary metagenome ERZ869907 (study PRJEB32216, sample SAMN09231814) | wastewater metagenome | place: USA: Maryland | collected 2016-07-30 | study: EMG produced TPA metagenomics assembly of the PRJNA472060 data set (Reclaimed... | reverse complement strand
ATCTGACGCTTCCAGCGGTTTGGATTACTCGGCGATTGCTTCTGGCGATGTGATTTTCGACGGCTACGATGGCACGATTGGAGCGGCGACCGGCTACGCCTTTTTCGACCCGGATAAATTTGAGTTTGAGGCACAATCGGGCCAAGCGTTTATCGACATCGGGGCCGCTGCTATAGCGGTGCAAGTCAAGGGCACCGGCTCAGCGGCTGCTGGCGACCGTGGGCTATGGCTTCGCGGCACTGGCATAACCGTATTGAACATCACCGGCGGCAGCGTAGGCATCGCGGCAAGGGCTGGCGAACTTTCCACCGTCACAACCGCCCGCGTGCTCAATGAAGGTTCTTCGCTCTGGATTGGATCTGGCTGCGGACTCACGACCTTGCACGTTTACGGCGGCGAGGTTCGCATCCGTGCTGCCGGGCTAACTACCGTGATTCAGTACGGCGGGACGGTGTACCTCGAAGAAGCCGCCAGCGTCACCACCTACACGCAAAAGGGCGGGACGGCGTACTGGAACAGCACCGGGACAATCGGCACGCTGAACGGCTACGGCGGAACGTGGGATGAGCAACAATACGGAGCTGCCCGCACCTGCACGACGACCAACCTTTACAGCGGCAACTGGGCGTTGCTGCTGAATAAGGAAGCCGTGACGCGGACCAACGCCCCAACGGTGAACGATTCTCTGATTCTGAATGTGAGCGGCTAAATGGCTGGCGATTTGTTCGGACTATCGGCGGCTGACCGTGACGTGCTTTTGCGAATGATTGCACGCGAGCGGGCGAACTATTCCGCCAACGTGCGGAACTTGGCGCCAGTGCCGAGGGAAAAGAATATCTGGAAGCCAGCCCCCAAAGACTTCGCAATCCTATACAACGCCGCTTCCACCACGTATGACGCCGAGGGCGTTTTTGAGGATATCGAGTTTGCCAGCGCTGCAACATCGAATTCAGCCAAGCTAGAGCCAACCACAAACGGCGCCACAAATCACAACGCAATTATCCTCCACGAACCTGGGATCTATTGCGTTATTAACGACTTTGCAATTCTAGCGGGTTCGTGGAGCTACAGCACAACCGCTAGTAATATCTCGTCGGCGTTTCACTGGTATCGTGTAAGCCATACGATTTTTACAAATGACGGCGTAAATCAAAGCTCGCCAAGCGATCAAACATTCGGTGAGGTTCGCTCTGGCGGATACGGGAGTTGTGCAAAGGCGAGTTTTGTTTTTGCTGGGGCGGAGGAATACCCCGGAAAAAACCCTCTGCAGGTTCGCCTGCGAGTGCAGATGAACGGGGCCTTTGGGGAGACTTTTTCAGCCGCAACCGCCCTTTGCCAGTTCGGCGTTTTCAAGGTTGCAGAAACTCGGGACGGCTAATGCTCCCTCTTCTCACCATCCAGCACTAGCTCCTGCACATCCCAGCGTGTTTGCTTTCCGAACGTCGCCACCCGCCAGCGGATGAGGTAGGGATAGACTGCCCCAGTGCGGTGCTGCCCCATGCCCGCGAGCGTGACGATAGGGCCGTCAAGGTACAATTCCGCCTCATCCGATATCGCTGTGATGCCGTAATCGGCGAGACGCGAGCGGGCGAATGACCTAGCCGATTTCAACCGCGACGCCCTAAGCTCTGAAAACTCCTCCACGGCTTCGCCAACGGCGGACGACACACCCCACACGCCATAGGCGATTGCCCCATACATCGCCAGCGAGCCGACCAGCGAGACGCCAACGGCAACAGCGAGCATCCAGCCCAGAACGCCCCAACCGCTGTAAAACGACCTAGGAGGCCCGCGAAAGCCGGGCGGCTGATACGCCTGCGGCTGCTGGATAACGACGATCTGCGGTAGCTGTTCGGGCGGGATGGATGGTAAAGACATAGATTCCTCGCATAGCAGACGGCGGGGGTAAAAACGGGGGTAGCCGATTACCCTTTCTGGCTAACCTACCTATTCGCCGGGCGTGGTGCAATCTTGGATAATCTCTTGACCACGCCGCAACCTCCGCCATAATAGCGGCATGAAACTCAGCGACCTAATCACGGCAGCCCAGGCGGCGGAAATTCTCGGCCTCTCCAAAGAGCGGGTTAGCCAACTCTGCAAGCAGGGGAGAATCCAGGCGGTTAAGCCAGGGCGTGACTGGGTAATGCTCCGCCAGACGGTGCAGGCGTTCGCCAAAATCGAACGACCCGAGGGCCGCCCGCCAGGCTAAAAATATTTCCGAAAATTCCCGGTTTTGTTGGCAAGCAACTCTTGACCAAGCCGAATAGATATGTATACTTAGACCATGGCAAGCGAATGACGCGAGCCGAAAACAAGGGGAACGAGACAATGACCACGACCACCAAGCAAATGAACGCCGCCCGCAAAGCCATCAAAGCCGCTGTCGCCACCCACGGCAAAGACACCAGCCGCATGCACAGAGTTGGAATCGAGACTCTGAAGGCCGCCGGCATGAAGGAGTGCATCATTGTGGAAATGGCTTGGCATGCTGTGCTGGACGTGGCCCTCTCCCGCTAACCCACTGATGATGGCCCAGAAGGGCCGAAACGCCGCAAGGCGTCTGGGTTTTTCACACAAGGGGAATGAACGATGACCGCACGCCAAAAAGTACGCGCCCTAGCCGCCGAGCTTGGTGCTACCGTCGAGCAGGAAGGCGGAGAAATAGCCGTCACCGCTCCAGATGGGATGCAATGGGCCTGTGGCGTGATCGAGTTAGTCGCCAGCCGCTGGGAGCGCGAACCGATGGAAATCCTTTGGCAAGACGTGCTAGACCGGATGCGGGAAGGCGTTAAGCCGGAGTCTCCCGAGCAGGCAGGGGTCGCCTAACCCCTCTTCGCCGCCTCCCTCAGTCTCTCGCTCTGTGCGGTCAAGTCCACGTAAGCCCGCAGAGCCACCGTAGTGGTATTTCCTAGCAGCCCGGCTACATCCTCGATACTCACCCCCGCCGCTATCAGTCTCGCCGCAAACGCCCTCCGGTAAGTGTACGCGGTGATATCTACCCCTGCCTGCTCGCTTCGCCGTCTCAGTAGGCTTATCCAGTTTGCCTTTGTCCACGGCGTACCCTCTCGCGTTTGGACAAGCGGGCCTCTGGGGTGGATCCGAATCTGCTTGGCGACCAGCTTCCCGGCCTCGGGAGAAAGGTAAATCACCCGCCGCCTGCCTTTATGGGCGGTCTTGTGCTTCGCCAAGGTGATTTTCCCATCGCTCACATCGGCAGCCGTAGCCGCCGCTATTTCCCCAGGACGGGCACCAGTAAGCCAAAGCAGGTGGAGAAACGCGACCTCGTCCCAGGCCCGGCACGCCAATAGCAGCCGCCAGTGGTCCGCAGCGGAGACGGCAGACTCTACCCGCTTCGTGGGCAACATCCGCAGGCTCGTAAACGGATTGGCTGACAGATGCCCCTCAGCAACCCCAAAGCGGTAGGCAGCCCGCACAGCCCCCAGGCAGTGGTTTTTCTGCTTGTTGCCCCAGGGCTGCTTGGCAATCCACGCCGCGACCTCAGAGGGCCGCAGATCGGCGGCTAAGTGGCGGGGGAAAGCGGCAGCGATACGGGCGAGCAAGTCCCGGAGGTTTCTAGCGTGCGACTTGCTCACGCCCCTAGCTTCGGCATCGGAGACGACCGCATCCGCCAGATCGGCTATCCGCCAGCGTCCCGGCTCTCCCTGGCGACGCATCGACTCCCAGGCGGCGTACGCTTCCCGCTTGGTTTCGCCGAGGTAGATTTGCGAGGATCCGTCGTCGGTTTTGACGAACCACTTTTTGCGGTCTCGGCGGTAATAGGGGCGACGCATGGCCCCGAAAGATAGCCTGCTACATTCCGCGTAGCAACAGCACGGCGATTTACGCTGGGGTCAAAATGGGGTCAGCCGCCAAAACGGAGCAGCTTTTCCCGATTGTTTATGCGATTTCTTCCCGGCTGTGAACCGTGTCGCTAGTGAACAAAATCAGCGGAAACTAGCGTTTCGCCCGGCGTTTGGCGTCACCGTGTACACTACTGCGACGGGTAGCGTCACTTTTTGGGGTCACTGTGGGGTCAAGCTTGTTGCAGAGCCACGCCTCAAATAGCTCCTCGACGACCACCAGTTCGCCAGCGTCTTTTGCTGGGAGCGGATCGTAGGGACGCTCTATTAGCCGGTAGACGCTGCGTTTGCTTTTGCCCAGGCGTTCGGCGACTTCGGCGATGGTTAGGATTTTCATTGGTCCCCCAGCAGTCCGGCATCTTTCAGCCGGCAAACCTCTTCGGCGATGTCCATTAGCAGCCCAAACCGCTTTCCGATTGTGTTGTCAAAGAGAGCGTCTCCGCCAGAATCTCGGACCATCAACCAGAAGTATTCTTTGCCCTGACAGGTCAACTCAAAATGATTTGTGTACTTCCAATCGCTAGACAATCCTGGCGGTAGCTTTTTTGCGAGCTTGCGCAGTCGTGATAATTTGTCAGCCATTACTATCGTTCTCCCCCCTCTTAATCTCCCGCTCCAAATACCAGCTGGCTTTCTTCAGGTCCTCTAATCGGTCGCCTTTGTGTCCCGCTCTCGCCACGTACTTGACCACGTTACCGAGACAGAAGCCGAGGCCCCAGGCTTCGATTGCGTCGATTGGCTCGATATCGCCGTGCGTGTAGTGGGGCGGGTGGTTTATGGGGTCAGGCATTTTTACACCCCTCCGCCACAAGCAGCACCGTAATCGGCACCTTCGCCGCGAAAACGAATTCGGTTTTCACCTCGAAGCCGGAACGCACGCCGTTTTCGTCAACCATTTCAACCTGCGTCATCGGGTCCGCAGTCCGCTCAATGGCGACGAGTTTCTCTATCAGGTCAGTTAGTCGCATTGTTAGCCTCCCTCGCCGTGACCGCATCCAGCCGCGCCCGCTCTTTCACGATTGCAGCGGCGAGCGTGGCGTAGGTTTCCCAGTCCGTGCAATCTGTGGGACGAAAAACAACATCACCGCCGCCGCCTTTGAACCACCACTGACGAACGGCGCGAGCAAACCGCTGGAAGTTCTCCGACGATCCGACATCGGCCAACGAAATACACCCCGGATCGCCCCCGCACGCCCCTGCCGCCAACAGCCGCAGTTCCGCCTCCACCTTGGTCACGTTCAGTTTTTTAGGCTTTGCCATTTTTTCCTCTTCTTTCCCATTTCTTTGCTGATCGCTCTAGCCAACGCTCGTGGCTTCCCGTTCCCGGCTCGCAAGCACTTTCCTGCCACGACTTCGGATGCCGCCACCATTTCGATTTGTGACGGTGAAGGCGGTTAATGCCGTGCGGTATATGTCGCGTTTCGGTGACAAACCACTCGCTTGGTTCAAAAAGGCGCGCGGGAGGATTCTTTGCGCAATCCTCGCAAACGTGTACGAATTTCCAAGGGTCCGTGTTGTGCACCAGCGTACCGCACCCCATGCATACGAACATTTGCTCTATCACAGCCGCACCCCGCTTTCGTCGATGATGTCCCTGAGTGGCCGCGACAATGGTGTAAAAATTTTTGCCGCGGCAGAACGAATCCGCCTCAGCACATCCCTCGCCTTCTGAAGCTGCTCGGCGTCGTCGCGCGAGCAGGGCGGGCCAATTTCGTGGAAAGCGCCCTCTGGGTAATGGGATGCGTCGATGCGAAAAAATCCCCGCTTGAACAATCGCGGAGCAGGATCGCTGTCGGCAAATCGGCGAACCCAGTAATGCCCGTCCGGTCGCTTCTCACTCATAGCCCAGGCTCCTGTTGAAGCACCCACGCCTTGACCTCTGGACGCATCGTCTTTGGCGACTTGCGTTCACGAAGGAAGTCGGCGAACCTGCGAACCTCGTCGCGGTAGTTCTCTGGCACTTGGTCGCGTTCCATCGCAAGCTCCATTTCTGGACTTGCTAGGTTCGGCTCGAAGTCCTCACTCATAACACCTGCCCAGCCTTTCTTCAAAGTCCGCCTGCGCGGCAATTAGATGCCAATGATTCGCAAGAGACCATTTGCAAATAGCGTTCCGATGGCCCAGCCAATGACAGTCGCCACCGTTCCCGTCAAAACGCCCTTCATATAAACACGGTCGTGCATTCGCATACCTCACTCCCCCACGCTCAGCAGCAGCCCGCGTAGCTGGCCGATTGTTTTGATTCCACCGAGTCGGATATAAACGCTCCATTCACCAGCGAACTTCTCGGCAACGTCGGCCCCCAGCTCCCGCAACCCCGATTCGGTGATTGGGGTGGGGCCGCGCAGTGCCTGGATAATCTCGTGACTCGTACCCGTCGCCCATCCGTTGGCGAACGCCTCGCGTAGTTCGGTCATGGTCATAAAATCACCCCTCCAGCGGGCGTAGATATCTGGTTCAGCGGACACGCTTGATAATCTTCCAGCCGTTTGTTTGGCCCTTGGAATCGGTCCAGGCGACCTCGCTGTAAGACCGCAGATAAAAAAGCATCCGGTCGTCGAGAATCTTCAAAAGCTCCAGCTCGTCGTGTCCGTATGGTTCGCGGATATACACGCCGCCAACCTCGAATTTCAGCGGCGGGGCGTAGTGGTCGCGAACGGCTGCAAGTTTGGTTTGTATCGGCATGGCAGATACCGGGTTGTCGATGAACCACGCCAGCAACTCCCGCACAACCTCTGGCATTTCCGGTCGTTCCAGCTTGGCGGTGAGTCGCTGCACTTCTCCGCTCAACTGGTCAATCCTGTCCTCTCGCTCGCTGATGGCGTCAGTTTGCGTTGCGGCTTCGACTTTCAGCTTGTGGATTTGCTCTCGCAGTTCGGCAATCGTGCGATCCCGCTCTGCCTTCACATCCTCTAGCATCCCCTCTAGGATTTTCACCTGATCGGCTGCGGAGACTTCGGTGGGCGATGCGGGCGGTTCTGCGGTGGGTGTTCGTCCCGGTTCGAGATACCTGACACGCTTTCCGGTTTTTCTCGCGTGTTCAATCTCGCTCCGCGTGCTATCACCGATGTAGCCGCCGACGTTCAGAACGAGCACCTCGTCGGCAAGGTCGATTTTCCGCTTGTGCAGAACGTCAAGCGCGGCCTTTACAGACTCCTCCATCGGCTCCCGCTGCCCATCGGGTGCCGTGCGACGGAAACAGCCAACGCTCAAGACGATATTACCAGCCAGCGTCTCGCGTTCGTTGGCGTCGGCAAACTCCTTCGCGAATCGCGTCGATCCGCATAGGCAGACGATCTTGGGCCGCTGCGGTTCGGCGGACTGGGCGGCTTCGTAGGCTTTCCAGGCTTCCTTGATTGTTTCGCCACGTGGTCCAACAATGCCGACGTTCCTTGCGTAATCGGCGACCACGTTTAGCAACCGCTCCCACGCCTCGCCGGTTGGCTGCTCGCCCTTTCGCTCGAACGAATACCGCCGCCGCTGACCGTTGCCTTTCTCGCATAGCACGGAACCATCTTTGCCAATGCCTACGATCTTCCAGCCGATTGGCTCGCCGTCCGTGTCGATGTCGCCCTTCCGCATCTGCACAATCTCCCAGAACTCGCCGGGAGGGGGTTTTTCGGTGCCGTAGTATTCCAGGACGCGACCATCCTGCGAGTAGAACTGGTGCTCTGACCAATCGGGCTTTTCGCCGTAGAGCCAGCACCGCCCATCATTATCCGTAGCCCGCCAAATCGTCTCGTTCTCGCTCATTTCCCGCTCCTTGCTTTCAGCATTGCATCGGCAGTCATGTAGGCAAACCGCGCGGCGTCCCTTAGCCACGCATCACCAGGCCAGTCTTTTGCTTCGCATGACGCTTGAATCCCCATCATCGCCTGCCCCGCAAACCAATCCCGCAGCGACATGCCGCATTGTGTCGGAAACTGCTTGTTGGTCGAGTCGCACGGAAACGCTGGCCCGCCGTCGTCGTTCGTCACTTCCCCCGACATGCTTCCTCCTTTATCCTCATCGAAAGTTTCACCGCATCAAACCAATCGAAACTCAACCCCGGATTCGCCGCCCAGCAGCCCAACGTGCGAAGGGCGTCGGCCTGGTGCTCGTCGTCGAAGAGCAGGATGTAACGCTCGGCGCCGCGTGTGTAGTCGATGAAGTTCAAAGCGGCCTCCAGTGCGTCGGCACGTAGTAGACGTACATCGACTCATCATCGAAAAACCAGAGATTGCCACGCCTCTTGAGGGGATGCACGTTGCGGCAGCCTTTCGCGTCGTCAATCTTCGTTTCAACCGTCACGCCATCCGGCGGCAACTGGTGTCGTCTGTCGATCCATTCAATTTGGTTGCTCATTCGTAATCCCCCGGACAAATAAACCGCCCGAATGCAAGCCAGATTCGCCAAAAGATATTCACGCCCCGGCCTCCTGTTCGTCGCACCACATTTCCGTCACCAAACACGACGCCTCAACCTGATGGATAAGCTGGCTAAGCCGACCAACAACCGCCGCATCCGTCACGCTCGGAATCGGCACCGCCTCAAGGGCCGCCGCGTATTCACGCAGCTTTTGCAGGTCCGGCTTCATCGCCTCGCGACGGGCCGCCTCTGCCGCCTCCCGCTCTTTGCGTTCAGCTTCCAAGCGTGCCTGCTCCGCTTGTTCGCGCGCCAGTTTCTCGCGGGCTTCCTGTTCGGCCTTGACCTTCGCCTGCCGCTCGAATTCTTCCCGCTCCAACCGGGCTTTCTCGGCTTCCAGTTTGCGGCGTTCTTCGTCGATCTTCCGTTGTGCCTCCGCCTGTTTCGCCCGCTCAGCGGCGGCGGCTTCATCCGCCTTGCGGCGTTCGGCTTCGAGCTTGGCACGCTCGGCGGCTAGTTTCGCCTCTTCCTCTTTCCGCAGCCGTTCGGCTTCGGCTTGCCGATCTGCTTCCGCCTTCGCGGCGGCTTCCTCTTGGGCCTTACGAGCGTTGTCGGCTTCCGTCGCCTTGCTCAACTCCGCCGCAAACTGCTCATCGGTCAGAGCTTCCAGCACCGCCAGCGGAACCGCACCGCGAACAGCGTTCAGGGCATCGACGCGGGCCTGTAGCTTCGCCTTGCGGGCTTCCTCTGCCTGCCGGAACTTTGCCGCGAGGGCCGCTTTGTAGCCGTCTTCCTGCTGCTCCAGGTAGGTTTCAATCGGTTCGAGCATCGCGGTAATCCGCTTTGCTTCGGCGTTGACAGTCCGCTGGTAGGTCAAGGCGTCTTCGTTGAGCGCCTTCCTAGCGTGCTCCACCTTGACCCGTCGGGCCTTTACGTCCTTCCGTGCCTCGCTCACCGCCAGATAGCCTTTGCGGTCATCCGGGCCGGCAATCGCCAGTCCCATGTACTGCTCGCGAAGTTCGGAAATCGCCGTTTCCGTTTGCGAGATGACAGCAATCTTAGTTCGGTCCAACTCGATTACGCTCATAACTCCCCCTATTTCCACGCCCACCAGTGCATCGCCGCCGTCGTCGCAAGCGGCAGGAAAATAACTATCAGCCACCACGCTGGATGTAGGTCGTGTTGCCTGTAAACTTCCATTCCGTCTTCCATTTTGGCCTCCTTGCCGCTTGCCTTGTCTTGCCCAGCCCAGACAGGACGGGACTTACCAAGCGTCGCTTGGCGTTGCCTCTTTCATTCCTTCGCAAACAATTTCAGCGTGTCGCCAATCGCCAGTTTTCCGGCGTCTTGCTTGGCTACCGCCGTTCCAATCTTTTCGATGCTCTTGGGCCGGCTGAAATGATACAAAGCCCCAAGTACGCTGGCGTTTGTGCTGTACTCTTTCCGCTGGTCGTCGGTCAGCTTCTCCACCTGCACGCGACCGACGCGAGTAATGCCGCGTTTGGTTGCCCGGCGGATGCGTGCCACAACGTCAGAGCCTTGGGCAACCTGTTCATCTGGCGTTAGCAGCTTCACGCCTTCGCCTGCGACCGTACCGAACAGCCGCCCGGTCTCCCGCTCTGCCATGCGGCGGGCGGTGTCCAGGTAACATCGGTCGTCACGCTGTACGTCGGTCCCCGCCAGCTTCGACAGCTCGCCGTATGGAATCACCGCGTAATCTTCCGCGTCAACGGCTTTTTTGAGACGCCGAAAAAGCTCCTGCGATTCGATGCTCGCTTGCCCGATAACCTTATGTTCCGTCATAAAAGCTCCTTGTGATGCCTTGCCAGGACTCGACGAATCTCGCCCAGACGCGGCTGGCTTAGTCAAACCATGCCTTGGTGTACGGTTAATGGGCCAAAGCCCCCTTGTCTTGTGATGCTACGCCCTGCCCCGACGCGACTTGCGTTGCCGTGCTAGCCAGGTTGTTCGATAAAATCCTCGCCTTGCCACGCGTAGCCACGCCCAGACGCGATCTGTCTCGCCTAGACTGGCCCGGTTGGTTTGGAATCCTTGACTTGTGATGTCCAGCCGTAACCGAACCGGACTTGCCACGACCGGAGCTATCACGCCAAGCCGCGACTATGTGTTTTGAAATCCTTGCGTTGTGTTGCCATGCTAAGCCGGGTCCAGCCAAGCCCAGCCCTTCCGTGACGGGCCGCAATCACTTCCACTTGACTCCTTCAACCGCGAACCGCCCGTAAAACCCATTGTTACGCGGGCGAAAGCGGCCAATCCCGATGAACTGCCCTGCGTCTTCCAGGTGCGTCTGGAAAACGTCTTTGTCGATGATGTCGTCCAGAATGCAGAACTCAACCTCGCCGCCCCACTGGTGAAACACCGGGAACGTCTTCCAGACACGCTTACCGTCGCCACGCCGACCGGAAGCCGGAACGAAAAACCGCTCGCCGATAACGTCTTTGATGTTCACGTTCAGCGGCATCGGTTCTTTGCAGAGAATGCCCGCCTCAAAATGCTTCGTGTAAGTGGACTTCCCCTTACCAGGGATTTGCACCGACTTGTACTTCGCCGCCTCCGCAATGCAGTTTTTGAAGTTCATCGGCGGGATATAAACCTCGCCCTTGTCCGTGATGTGACAGCGTTCTTTCCAAGTCCGCTGCTCGAACTCGTCATGCGTCTCGTCACGGCTCTTGGTCGAACCGATAGGCCGAGACTGAGAGTAAGGAGAAATGCCAACCACCTTCGCAATCGCAATCCGCATAAAACGCCCTTTGTAAAAAATTCCCTCGCCTTGTGATGCCAAGACCCGCCGAGCCCGGACACGACTGGCGCTGCCTTGCCCTACCGAGTCCCGCCACAAACAAAGCAACCTGCCGGAGTCGAACCGGCTAAACCCTGGTCGCTAAAAAACCTTGCGTTGTCTTGCCCTGCCGGAACCTGCCTGGAACTGCCCTGACTGGCCGAACCAGAATCACTCCCTTGAAAACGGGTTTTCCTCTCGCATCTTCCGAACCTCATGCGGCGCCAGAACCTTTCCGTCGCGAATCATCTCCGCACGGAATTGCTCCCGTTGGTCAAGAGGCAGCTTGGCCATTTCTAGCCGGAAGCGGTTGGCGTGCCGCTTGCACAAACCAAGCTCCACAGCCGGTTCGCCGCAGATGAGGCACTTGCAGGCTTTCACCCGCTCAAGCACCACGGCGGCGACAGATCGTTTTGGTTTTGCCATTGCAATCGTTTGAATAAAAAGCATTGGACTTGCCCTTCCAAAGTGTTGGGGCGATCCTTCTCGCGTCCGATGCT
>ERZ869907.446-NODE-446-length-11518-cov-8.729303_pt1 | contig 11518 bp, 7 predicted proteins | sample MGYA00579309_ERZ869907 | MGnify/ENA primary metagenome ERZ869907 (study PRJEB32216, sample SAMN09231814) | wastewater metagenome | place: USA: Maryland | collected 2016-07-30 | study: EMG produced TPA metagenomics assembly of the PRJNA472060 data set (Reclaimed... | reverse complement strand
GTCAATCTGTCAATGTTGCAAGAGCAACGCGGACAGTGGAAGTACGCCTGCTCATTCTACGGCAGTAGTGCATCGGACGTGCGGTTGCAGACAAGTCTGTATGGCAATGAAGCTACCATTGTAAACCCTTATGCGGCGAACATTCGGGTATTTTACTGTCAAGACATACCATTGCCAACGTCAGAAGATGGCGTTATCAGCCTGCCCAATAACCTTGTGCAGATGGTACTGTTCGACAGTCTTGTATCGGCTATTCCGTTGATGCAATCGAACGCGGCAAAGTACGTCAATGACCGACCGCACCTTGCACCGCAGATCGCATCGTGGAACGGATTGCTGAATCAATACAAGGAAGAAAAGGGAGAGTTTGAAGTGGTGTTCCATAAGTGGTGTACCGAATCGCGTGGGGCACATCGCCCAAGTATGGCAAGCGATGTGTTGAGGAATGTAATAGGCAGTGCAGGTGGCAGCACTCCCTTCTGGATCAATAATCCGCCAAATTAAGATATGGCAACGGCTTTAACATTCACCACCGCTAAGAGTATGGTCATCTCGCTGCTTCAAGCCAGTTTGACACCATACGCTACGACTATTGACGGGTCAAATGCAATGTTTGCAAGTGACTCTGAGATAGCGAACGCCATACTCACGGCTGACGGTGAGGTTTGTTCGTTGATCTGCAACACCATCGGTTCACCGTATCAGGCGGCATTTATCCAAACATCAGGTGCATTACCCGGCCCTAAATCACCGCTTCCTGCATTCATTGGAACGGTGTTATCGGTACTCACCCAAGACGGTAATACAGTAACTTTTACATCAGGTGACGTGAACGTGCCGACAAACTACGTCACCATACTCAATCACGGTTTGGTGACAGGGCAAAAGGTTCAACTGACCACATCAGGGTCATTGCCGACAGGTTTATCATTGGCGACGGATTATTACATTATCCGTATCACATCTTCGACCTTTCGGTTTGCAACGACTGCGTGGAACGCTTTTCAAGGCACGGCGGTCACAATGAGCGGAGCAGGTTCGGGCACGAATACGATCACAGGGCAGTACATTGAGGGTACGCAAGCTGACTCGAAAGATACGATCACTCAAGCATTCTATTTGACCTCGATGTTCGCTCAGTCAACCAACGGTGCGTGTAACTTTTGGTTTATCGAGGGCGATTCGGTCTATACTTCAAGCCCTAACTGCAAGGTCGTATATACCGACTACACGCTGACCTCATCGCCACAAGCACCGCAGACATATCTTCACGCAGTGGTAGCAGGTGCGGTATCTGAACTGTTGAAAGACGGCGGTGACGGGCAAATGGCAGGTTATTACAACGCTCAATATCAGGGGTACTTACAGCAGATTGCGAGTGGGGCAAAGGTGTTGCCTCAGATTGCAAGTTATAAGGCGGCACAATGAGTTTGAACGACGAACAAGTAGCACTTTTAGCCTCTAAACGCCTAAAGATGGATGGGCGGAGTATTCTGACGTTGCAGACATATATCGGCAACGCTTTGAATAATCTCGCTCGGCAGTGTGCTAATGACGACTACAAGCGTCGATACCTGATGACCGCACCTGTCAGTACCACAGGAACGATCACGACCGACAATGTATCTCGATACTATACCGACTTGTCAACGCTGATGGATACGCATCAGATAATGCTTGATTACTTGCAGTATGGAACGATATTCTTTATTCCTGCGAGTCAGTCGTTTTTGGCAAATGCGATCTCAGGGAACAGGGTAAGTATCCCCGATCACAACTTTCAGACAGGGTTAGCGGTACAGGTTGGTACGACCAACCAACTACCATCGCCACTTGTCAGCAACACGACCTATTACATCATTCGCGTCAGTGCAAATCTTATTTCGTTTGCATCGACCTATGCGAATGCTCTTGCGGGTACGCCTATCACTTTGACCGACCCAACGGACGCGGCGGGTACGCAGACAATCACGCCATTTCAAGAGTACATTGCACAGTGGCTATCGAGTCCGACACAAGCGGCACTTATTTCAAGTAACCCGTACTATTATCCGTACATTTGGTTGGTTGGTAACTTGCTATACACCGACCAAATATCAGGTTCGTGGCGGTTCAATGTACCTTTCGTGCCGACACTCGACACATTGCCTGAGATATTGGAATCTGACCTCATTGATGCGGTCATACAGATAGCTATTACACAGGGATTTGAACCCTTAACGCCTGCACAGAACTAATGATAGTTGTAGATGACGATGCGTTGCCAAAGGTTCGGACACCGACACCAAAGCAACAAAAAGAAATAGACAAGATGCAGGCTAAGATGGCATCGCGGTTTGACGCGAGTGGACGCAAGTTTGATCGTGCGTATGCCATTTTGAACGAGATGAATGCCATTCCGCGTGAGGATTGGTCACAACGGCAGTTCAGATACTACGTTGACGCTCTCGTAATGCTGGGTGAGTTTGAAACAGCGAATGAGTTGACGGGTGAGTATCAGGACATTCTCGATGCTCTGAACGATCCTCAGCCGGTATGTGATTGCCGCGATTACGAGAGTGTAGAGTTGGTGGACGGTAAGAAAAAACAAGTTAAACACTCACGATTGTTTGTAAAACGGCAGATTTGGAATGTTCATACGGGGCGTGACGTGAACGTAATGACCTGTAATGTATGCGGGAGGTCATATATCCAATGAGGCGCAGTCTGATAGGTCGTCATTTATTCCAAAATGGGTATAGTGACAGCATCAATAGGTTGACAGGCGACCCCACGAAGTCCACATCGGGGAGTTTTGGGCATCTGTTTCTGAGCGATGGGATGATCCGTCCGTTTCGAGGTTACTACACTCAGGGAAGCGGAACAGGGTCAAAGGTGATGTTTCCGCTTGGCAGTACGTATGGTGGACTGAGAAACTTTTCAACCGTCACAGGACAAGGGAATCTGCTCGAAGATTTCAGCCAAACACTTTATTACATCGGTGCGGGTGAGGTAATGAAGCAGGGTATCCCTGTTGACGAACCTGCATTGGCATTTACCTTTGTACCGGGCGATGTGAATACAGGCACAGGAACTATCACTGAAGTAGGTCACGGATTGGTCACAGGTGAGCCTGTTTATTTCACCGTCACTACTACGCCGGGTGATACATTGCCATTAGGACTAACTGCCACCACTGCGTATTTTGCGATTTTTGATACCGTAGATACCTTTCGGGTAGCTACAACCTATAAGAACGCTCTTGCAGGTACACCGATCACGGGCGGTACGGCAGGTGTAGGTACATTCTCATTGTATTGGGGTGCTGGCAACCCTCTACGAGCATCAACGGTACTTCAGGTAGCCTCTAATCAGGTTGCAACGTACTTTTACGATGATATAGATGTAGCAGGGTTAGGCGTTGTAGATGCACCGCTTATCAGTTTGCCGACAACGCCAACTGCGTCATATACAGGACTCGTGAACGGTGCGGTGAACTTCAGACTAGCCGCAATCCGCGACCGAGAAACCGCAGGTAATTTGACAACACCTGACGCACCTGTGAAAGGTTTGGCAAGTGCCGCGTCCGCAGTCGTCGTACCTGTGAACAACACTGTTAAAATACAGTTCCCTGCGGCTATTACAGGTCAGACTCATTGGGCAGTATTCTCAACTCAGCAAGGATTTGGTGGCACAGGTGCTTTTTACCGCGTAGGATACCGTACTACTTCTATTGCAGGGGCGACAGGGGCTGACGAATGGATATGGGGTATCCCTGAAAGTACCGTTGCGGCGGCAACCGACAGGACTTTAGAGTTTGACTACCGCACAGGCGATCTGTTGCCCGAAACCGCGTGGATAGACGATTATCCGCCACCATCAGGTACACATTGCGTTCGATTAGAGAACATAATGGTCGTGTTGGGATGTTATGACGGTACGGTAGGTGCGGTATCGTTGCCTAACTATTTCGAGTCGTATAATCCATTCCACTTGTTGTACTTTCCTGAGCCTGTCACGGCAGTTCTTGCAAGGCAGATAGACAACTATGCGTTCGTTGCGTGTCGCAATTCGATACACACTATCCAATACGTAGGCTATCGCGGGGCAAATTTACCAAGTGCCACCGTCACTACCATCACACCTGATATGGGCATCGCCTACCAACAGAATTGGTGTCAAGGTGCGGGAATGATAGCGATGTGGATAGAGGGGGCAGGTATTGCCCTGATGGATAACAATGGGGTCATTGATCTTGAGTTTGGTAAAGAGGTTGCCCGATTCACTCAAGATTGGGTAGCAGCCGATGTGGTAGTGTCTTTCGATCCCTCGTCACGGTCGTTCGTATTCGCATATCAAGGGCAATCGGTATCGTATTGCTTGCAGTCAGGTGTATGGTCAGAGCCTGTGTACCTCACCGATTGCGGGTTGAGTAGTTCAACAACGTGGACGGCGGGAATCAATGCTCAGGGTAAGTTGTATGCCTCATTGACGGCATCAAGTGTCGCTACTGCATATATCTACGATGATGCCACATCCACAACACGAATGCCTGTATGTTCCATTGGGAATTGGGTAATAAACGACAGTCCTGCAAGAGGTTCAGGGATATACGAAGCTGAAGCATCGGTGAGGGTCTTTAACACCATCACCGAGCCTGTGGTCATCGCTATTCATAAAAACCTTGTACCAACCTATATGCGAGGTTGTACCGTCGCATCAGGATTAAATCGTGTAGATACGCCTACATCATTTTTCCCAACGGGCGGTACGACAGGTGCATACGTTGCTGTGTTCGGCCCTGATATTGGTGGGGCGGGTATCAACTACGCCATCGGCAAGGCTACGTATGTGAATGCTACTCGCGTCACACTGACCAACCCTTTAACAGGTGCGGACGTGACAATGCAGGCTACTAGCGCGAGTTGTTTCATTTTGTTTGGTGCGTATGCTTACGCTTTGACCGCCAATCAGTATCAGTTAGATCAACATCTGAGGTCGGTTCGTCCTGCTATTCAAGATGCACGTTCTTACTGTGCCTCTGTATGGATGGCAACAAATGCTGTGACAGGTGCTGTATGGCAAGTGGAGATATTTGGTTCTGGACACGCTACTAGCGTGGTCGGTACGACAACCGTTTCGTAATGAAAGACACGCTTATCACAAATGCGGAAAGTAGATTGCTACTCAGTGAACTACAAACCCAAGTATCACAACTTACAGGTGATATTCAGGGATTGCAGTCGCAGATAAGCAATATTCCGCTAGATACTACACCGACACAGAATCCATCGGCGGTAGTGAATCAGATACGCAACGGTGACTATTCTCATTCGGTTGACAGTTGGTACGATGACGGTGCAAGTGATAACTCTCGATATGAGTGTGCGTGGTGGTATTCGCACCCTATCCAAGACGGGCAACCGATGTTCAAAAATACCACCAAGACGGGTAACGCAACACTGACATTGGGCGTGGTAGATTTAGGTGCAGACACCATCACTATCACAGACCATATGTTGCTGACGGGAACGGCGTGTATCTTCTCAGGTTCAAAGCCAGCACCACTTTTACCTGCTACCGTGTATTGGGTCATTGTTGTTGATGCTAATACGATCAAGGTCGCTGCAACTTACGCCGATGCAATAGCAGGTACAGCCATTGACCTGACGACCACGACCACAGGTGGTTCATTGCTGTACAACTACACGCTGAAAGAAACTGCCCATACATTGTATTCGGACACTTTCAGTGATTGGGATTGGCCGACAGGTGCAGCTCGGTTTCAAGGCTCGACCGATGTATCGTGTTTTTTCCCTGCACAGAACGCCATTCAGCCGGGATATACGTACTATGCCGTTGGGTCATTTGTGAAGTTAAACCAATACATCACCTGCCCTGTGGCGGTGCGTCTATTTGCAGGATTGTATGCTAATTCGACAGCACTTGGCGGTTGGGATTGGATATACGGTGACTTTGATATTAGTTATGAAATAGTTGGCCCGGTCACAGGTGCAGGTACATCACGAGATTATCTTATTCACGTTCAAACTAATCGAGATTTTACTATAAATTCGACAGTCCTAACTATTGCCAACGCACCCACTGATGCGGACTTTGGGGCAGGTACTCGTGTAATTTTAACGTGGAAACGGGTGCTGAATTTTGGCGTCAATTCATACGATGTCTATCGTAATACGGCAGGCACGTACCTACGATTGTTCAACGTGGTCAATAGCACAACATACATCGACAACGGTGGATTCCAAGAAACAGTAGTGGGTTATCCAACCGCTGACTACGACAAGTTAATAGCGTACACATCAACCAACTCAGACATCGTTGCCACATTGCCGTATCAAGGCGATCCGCTGAATCCTAATTGGTCACCAATCCCGTTCTCGTTAAAAGTGCCTCAGAACTTTGATATGGGCGATGTGGTACTTGCAGATGGTGTATGGCTACGATTCGGGTTTCAAGGTGCGCCAGATCGGTTGGACTTAGACTTGCCTGACGGAAACATCGTTGATGGTGACAAGACCCTTACCACGACATCATCAGGTCAGTTCACTGCCGACCAAGTTGGACTAACGATTGATATTTATTTAGCGGATGATCTGATATTCAGCACTACCATCGCGTCTTACACTAATGCCAATGAAATAGAGATGACCGACCCCGCGCCTGATGATGGAACGGACAGGCGTGTGTACATTCACGAAGGTGCGCCAACGCATTGTATCAGTATGGACTTGTCGCACGTAGGATTCGTTGCAGGTGCAACATTTGCCTACAACCCTGAAGATATGTCACCTGATAGAGGCGTACCGCCCGTTCTGCCTAATGGCACATCGCAAGGTGGTAATCCCGGTGGTCAACCGCCTAATACACCTGATGGACACCCTGTTTGTCTATGGATAAACGAGATGGTCACATTGTTCGGTGGTGAGAAGATAGCGGTCGAGGAGTTAAAGATCGGTGACAAGTTGGACAATGGTGATGGTGGTTTTAACACCGTTGTAGAGATAAGTGATGGTGTATCTGATGTATGGTTATTGGTCGCAGAGAACGGTGCGGAACTTTTAGCATCACCGACTAAGCAGGTGTTTATCAGAAAAGGTGTAAAAAAGGTTTTATCTACCATAAAAAAAGGTGATAAAGTATTAACAAGTTTGGGCGAGTCTGAGGTACTGTCAAACGAACGTGCGTTACGGAATCAGATAGTTCGACAGATAAGTTTGACACCGAAAGAATCATTTTTAGCAGGTGGCAGAGATGTAACAGTGGTAGTCAGCAACAGGAAGCCACTCGAACCTATCATTACAGTATAAGAGGTACATTATGGGCAGGAAGAAATACGATCAGGCGATGGCTCAAATGATGGCAGCTTTTCAATCTGCACAACAGCCATCAGCCGTTGAATCGCAATATAATCAGGAATGGTCGAATCTAGGTAATTGGCTGAACAAGCGTGATTACCGTGACCTACCCGCAGGTACGACCATTGATATGCTACCGCTTGCCGAAGCCCAAAAGATGCGCAAGATGATTCGCGGTACTGATACAGGCGGTCAGGGTGCAAGAGGCGCTAATATGGGCAACATTCTAAAAGCCCAAAAGGAATACGACGACAATCAGTTTGCTCAGGATTGGGGCGGTGCATACGAACAAAAGGTAGGTGAACTAGCCAATCGCCGAGATGCGTTGGGCAATATGTTGCTATCAAGCGATGCCAACAGAAAGCAGATCGGCATACAAGGTAGTCAAAGTTACCTGCAAGCATTGCAGAGCCGACCGCGATCATTTTGGGGAAGTCTGTTGCCGAGTTTGATTCAAGGTGGGGCTTCAGTTGGGGCTGCTTTCGTCTAAACTATAATGGAAACATCTTTACCACAGTTCATAAATACGATAGCCGATAGTATAAAGGCTCAGTGTAAGCATCAGGAACATTTGCTTACTAATTGTTCTGTGCGTTTAAGGAAGTTGTACCGTAACCTGAACGACTCAGACAGGTACGGTTGGTTCTCACCTGTATCGGGTAATTGGCAAGACGTTGATGCGTCACAGCTTTACACCACCAACATCGTTACTAAAACGATCCGCACGAACACAAGTGCGATGCAGACGGCTAACGTCAAGATAGACATTGCCCCGCGAATACAGAAAGACACTCAAGGCGAAATGGCGGCACAGGTCGCACGAGTATTGCTTGAGCAGAAAGACAGATTGCAATGGACGGACTTTTTAGAGCAGTCGATTGCGATGGAACAGCAGTTAGGGCCGGGCGTATTCATCAAGACGTTCTACGATAAAACGCAGAAACGGCAACACAAAGTTCCGCAATGGGAAACACAGGACTACGAAGATGACGGCATCTTGGTATGTACGGTATGTGAGGCACAGTCCACATTTAACGGTGAAGTACCTGAGATACCTGTATGCCCGAACTGTGGTGGAATGGCTGAGGTCGAGCAGATGCCAACGACCCACGAGATAGAGATACCGACAGGGTTTGAGGAGTTTTCGACAGGTGACACGGCAACAAAGTTGTATCCATTCTTTGAGTTTCGTATTGACGATCTGAACACACAAGGTGGCAACATCAAGGAAGCGAAGTGGTTTGAGCATCACTACTACCAATCGGTAGATGAGTTGCAGTTGCAGTACCCTGACTCGAAAGACGCCATCAAATCGCAAATCTCTGACGTATCGTATCCTTTGAAATGGCAAAGGGCGTTAAAACGCAACTATGCGTCACCTAGCATTGTTCAGACAGACAGTGTGATAGACGAAACTGAGGTGCGGGATATTTATCTCACGCCGTCGATGTATCTGAATCATAAATTCACTGAGGACTTTGAACTGAAGAATACCAAAGGCGAGGAAAGGTTCTCAGTCAAAGCAGGTAAGACTCTAGGTGAAGCGAAGTACGAGGGCAAAGAATGTGACTGTCCGCCCGTTATCTGTGTACGGTTGATAAACACGACCATCATAGATATTTTTGTCAGTGATTTCCGCGAAGAGTTTCAATACGTTTCGTTCCTGTCGAATCCTAGTGCATTTTGGGGATTGTTCTTGTACGACATTGTATCTCTGCAAGACATCATCACACACGTCTTGTCGATACAGGTGTACCACATTCGCCGTAATGCAATCACTCGGTTGGTCTATAACCGTAACTCATTCGACCCTGAAGAGTTTGATAAGGACAGGATACCGACCAAGCAGACCTTACCGCCTGATATACCGATCAGTAGTCAGTTTGGCGTAGTACCAGCCCTGACAATGAACGGTGAACCGATGCAGATGTTTATGACAATGCTTGAAACATTGTCGAGCGTTGCATTGACGACACCGGCAATGGAAGGTCAGGCACAACCGAATGAGCCTTACGCTGCTCAGGCTCTGCAAAAGCAGTCGAGTCTAGGGTTACTTGCCCCTGCTGAAAGAAGCAAGGCACAAGCCAAAGTCGGTTGGGCAAAACAACAGTTAAAGTTGATACAGGAATATTGGACTGAGGAAGATACGGAAGAAATGCTGAATCTCAATCCTGATTGGACTGAGGACTTCATTATGGCATTTGTGAAGTGCGAACTAGACCGTGACCTCAACATCAACTACAAACAAGGTACAGAGATACCGCAGTCACTCATCGAGCGTGAGATCAAGTTGCAGAATATGCTCAATCAGTTGATGGCATTAGGTGGAGTTGCCGATGGTACACTCGCACCGCCTGACGCGATCAAGACGGTTCTCAATGAACTGTTCCAGAGTTCGGGATTGGACATTGATGTAGGCGACAGCGAATCTAACTTGCGACTGGCTCAGTCTAGGTTCGACAAACTGACACAGATGTTGCAAGGTATGCCTCCGACAGAGGACGTACAGCAGATGCAACTTGTTGCACAAGAGATACTTCAGTTGCCGATATTCCAACCGCTAAAGGTTGAGGACTATAAGAGCATTGCGGACTTCTATGCCGACAAGCAACGCAACGAGGCGGCTAAGGATAATCCTAATTGGATGCTCATCACTTGCTTGCAGGGAATGATAATGCAGGAACAGCAAGCGGCGACAATGGCAGACCAAGAGGCAATGGCACAGCAAATGGAAGCTGCCCAACCAATGATGGACGCTCAAGCTCAACAGCAAGAGCAGGCGATGGCAATGGAACAAGAGGCACAGGCACAGTCGCAAGCGAGTAACAATGAAGCGGCACAACTGCAAGCATTGGGCGATGAGCGTCAACGCGAACACGATATGACGGTGCAAGAACGAGAGTTGATGGACAACGCCGCTGAACGAGAAGCGCGCCTTGAGCAGGCCCGCCTTCAGAACCAACGTGCGGCTAAAACAGGGAGTAAGAAATGAATCTACTAGAGATGCTTACACAGAAACGTACTGACCCGCTTTCGTCATTCGTGGCGAGAGAGAAGATGATACGCCGTAACCCGATGAAGTTCGTCGGTGATACGGCTACTCGTCTAGGTGGGGGCGACCCTGACGACCTCGACCGTCGCTTTGACGAGTTGGACTTGGTGGTAGATCACGAAACGACACCTCGAACGCCTGGCCTCATTGTCGAATCACCTGACACGGGCAAAAAGGGTAATGGGAAACTAAAAGGTGCTATCACTGACATTGGCGGTATGCTTGCATCGGCATTGAGTCCTGAGCAAAAGACACCGTTACAGTTCGCACCGATGCAACGGCAAGAGTTTATGCCGATCATTGACCCACGTTTTCGCCGTGCTAAGGGCGGCCCGATAAAGAAAGGTCAACCGTACTTAGTTGGCGAAGAGGGTGCAGAGGTCATTGTGCCTGAAACGGCTACTCGTCTAGGTGGGGGCGACCCTGACGACCTCGACCGTCGCTTTGACGAGTTGGACTTGGTGGTAGATCACGAAACGACACCTCGAACGCCTGGCCTCATTGTCGAATCACCTGACACGGGCAAAAAGGGTAATGGGAAACTAAAAGGTGCTATCACTGACATTGGCGGTATGCTTGCATCGGCATTGAGTCCTGAGCAAAAGACACCGTTACAGTTCGCACCGATGCAACGGCAAGAGTTTATGCCGATCATTGACCCACGTTTTCGCCGTGCTAAGGGCGGCCCGATAAAGAAAGGTCAACCGTACTTGGTAGGTGAGGAAGGTGCAGAGGTCATTGTACCTGAACACGATGGGATGGTAATACCCAACGAGCAGATTGCAGTTGATGAGGACTTGGGAACGCAAGTACCATTGGATGCATCCGATGAAAAGATTGCCATCAACGAAACACCGACTGCCGCAACCCTGACCGATCAAGTCAAACAGCCCAATATTGCGGACAAGTTGAGGGCACAGATCAATGCGTACCAAGACCCTGACAGGTACAAGAAAGGCTCTGAGTTCTACGACAAGAAGCGTAATTGGAAAGACGCTTTGCGAAGTGCAGGGTACGGACTGCTTCAGTCACTTGCATCAGCACCGCCGACGAATGATGTTGGTGCATTGCTAGGACGTGCCATTGGCGGTGCAGGAACAGGTGCGGT
>ERZ869907.441-NODE-441-length-11708-cov-10.401442_pt1 | contig 11708 bp, 13 predicted proteins | sample MGYA00579309_ERZ869907 | MGnify/ENA primary metagenome ERZ869907 (study PRJEB32216, sample SAMN09231814) | wastewater metagenome | place: USA: Maryland | collected 2016-07-30 | study: EMG produced TPA metagenomics assembly of the PRJNA472060 data set (Reclaimed... | reverse complement strand
GAGAAGCGCGCCGCCATCCTGACCGCGGCACAAGGGGGCTGAAATGCAAGACTTCACCACCGCCCGAAAGGGTGCCATTTTGCAGGGCCTCGCTGCCCTGTCATCGCTGGTGGCCTCGACGGAGGTGGTGAGTTCTCCACCGCCGCCACCGCCACCGCCACCGCCGCCACCGCCGCCGCCGCCACCGCCACCGCCACCGCCGCCACCGCCGCCGCCGCCACCCACCGGTTTGGTGGGACTGACGGACAAGCTCGCGCATCCGATGACTGCAGTCAGCAAGCCCGTGCGGCTGGGCGCCTACATCGATCCGCAGTTCGGCGGTAAGGTGGTCCGCATCAGTGACGTCGCGCAGTTCGGCACGTCCAAGGTGGTCAAGCCCGCATACGGCACGATCCCCGCGTTCAACTGCGACGAGTCGAAGCTGATTCTCTACGTCACGCAGGGCAATCAGACCGGGCACGCGCTGTTCGATGGCCAGACCTACGCGTTCATCCGCATGCTGGACATCGACCCGGCCGACATCGAGCAATTCTGTTGGAGCACGACTGACCCGGATGCTCTCTTCTACCCCTACGTGCACGAGCAAGGCTCAACGCACGAGCGGCAGCTCATCAAGTACAAGGTGAGCACGGCCGCCAAGCAGATCGTCTTCAACTTCGGCAACATCGCGCCCGACGTGAACTTCGGTAGCGATCCGATGTTCTGTTCGTGGGACATGGACCTGTGGGGCTTCCGCAATTCCAGCAAGGGCGCGTTTACTCTGCGCCTGTCGACTGGTGCGGTGAGCCCGTTCATCAAAGTCACCATCGATACGGTCATCCAGGCTGCGCAAGTGAGCCCTTCGGGCCGCTTCTACATCGTTGGACGCAACCTCTACAACGCTCAGACGAACGCGCTGATCCGCGCGATGAAGATCGACACCCAAGAGCACGGCTGCATGGGGCAGACGGCTGCGGGTCAGGACGTCTGGTGTTGCGTGCAGTTCGACAGCTACGAGGGCACACTCGTCGTTGAGAACCTCGACACCGGCGTCGTGACCACCGTCATCGGACCCTCGACCGGCTACCCGTATCCTCCGAGTGGCACGCACATCAGCGCTCTCGCCTACAAGCGAAAGGGCTGGGTCGCGATCTCTGTCGTCGGAGAAGCCCCTGGAGCTGGCGTGCTCGATCAAGAGCTGCTGATCGTCGAGCTCGCAAGCGGCAAGGCCTATCGAGTCGCCCATCACAGATCTACCGGCTCCTACGACGACTATTGGAGCGAACCGCACGTGAACCTGAGCCCCTCCGGCACGCGACTTGTCTACGCTTCCGACTGGGGCGGTCAGTCGGTTGATACATACGTCGTCGACCTGAGATAAACGATGCCATTCAAGGCGAAATGGGAGAACACAACACCGGCCGATCCGTCGACTGTGACGATCGCGCCCAGTGTTGGGGATTTCCTGCTCGCCTGCTACGTTAACGACTCGAACACAGCGAACGACTTCACCCCACCGGCCGGGTGGACCGAGCTGTGCGAGCTCAAAAACAATACAGATAATCAAGGCTTCGTCGTCTGGTCGCGCGTTGCCGATGGCACCGAGACATCGATCTCTTTCGATGCAAACTCGGGCAACGTCGGAATATCTTTTGTCTTGTCTTTCGACGGCGTCAGTCAGACCGTGCCGCTCGACGTCACTCCCGTGACCTTCAACAACAACACGAGCGACACGACGTCTGATCTTTCGATAACACCCGTCAGCAATGGGTGCGACATCGTTCTTCTCTTTGGCAACGATCGAGGATCTAGTGGGGACACGTCCTTCACCTTCTCGACCCAGTCAGGCACGACAGGCGCATGGACGAACAGGGCGGACATCACTTCCGGCTTCATGAATGCTGCGGCCGGTGTCACCTCTCAATCGGTGGCGGGCGCAATAACGGCACGGTGCACGACGGATGTCGCTGGAGGTCGTTCCGGCATCATCATTGCCCTCCGACCCGCTGCTTCGATAGAGCAGGAAGGGTTTCGCTTCGGTGCTGATGATGGTGCCGAAGACGCGCACACGTGGATCGACTCGCAAGACGTCTCGGTCACTCAGCCCGCAGCGCAAAACCTGATTCTCTCGGTGCTCGTCAACGCGACCAACGCACCCGGAGCGACGACCTTCAAGCTCCAGCATAGAAAAGTCGGCGATACAAACTGGATCGACACCCCTCTTCAGTAGGAGAAAACGATGTCTCGATATGCAATAGCTGGACGCAGCACCGTAGCCGGAACCACGGTGCGCGCGATCGCCTCTCTTTTCGCCGTCGCGTCGAGAACGCTCAAGGTGCGAGAGGTGGGGATCTTCAATACGACGAGCACCGCGCTCGCTGTCGCGCTGGTGCGCTTCACCAACGCCACGGGTGTAGGCGCCGGCTTGACCGAGGTGCCGCTCGACGAAGCAGGCCCCGCGATCAGCGGCACCGGCTTCGCTGGGCACACAGCCGACGGCGCGGTCGGATCTCCGATCAGGCAGGCTTCGCTCGGTGCTGCGATCGGCAGCGGGGTCATCTGGACATTCGGCGATACCGGGCTGATCATCGCCGCGGGAACAGCGAACGGCTGCGGCATCATCTGCCCGACCGGCACCGGACAGATTCTCGATTACTACATCGAATGGGAAGAGTAGCCGATGACCATCAGCTACGTCGGCGGCGCTGCGGGCACGAACAGTGCGACGCTGCCCTCGTTCGCTGGTGGAGACATCGCACTCGTCTTTGCTTTCCGGGACGGCAGCGTCACGAATCCTTCGGTTCCGGCCGGGTGGACTTCGATCACGACCACACTCGACGGCACTACGTGCTCGGCTACGATCGGCTGGCGCAGACTTATCGCTTCCGACACGACGACCGGGACATGGACAAACGCTTCTCGGGTCGTCGTCGTTGTGTATCGGGGCTGCGAGCCCTTCATTACTCCGGTCGGTAGTGGCGCGAACGGCTCCGGCACAACCAACACAGTCGCATATACGACGTTCACTCTGTCGCGCGGCAACGGCACGAGCTGGGTCGTCGGATTGGTCGGGCATCGCAGCGTCGACACGACGATCGACTCTGCAGCGATCAGCGGCATGACGGCGCGCGTCAGTGGAGTCAATGCCACGGCGGAGGCGGCGGCGTGGGATACGAACGGCGGCGTCGCTTCGTGGGCAACGACGAATCAGACGATCACCGGCACTGCTTCGGGATGGGTGACGCGAACGGTTGAATTGCTCGCGCTGCCGGCCCAGGATCCGCCCAATCTCGAAGCGGCGCCGCTGCGACCATACAACCGGGTCAGATGATGGGCACGGGCGTTCGATACCCAGTCGGGGGCAGAAAGTCAGACCAGACGCGCGCGCCGTCGCGCATCGTCGCTCCGGTGGTGCCGGACTCCGCGATAAAAATCGCGCTGTCGGCGAACATTGCATCAGGTGGCGAGGCGACGACTTCCTACGGCATGACAGCGCCGACAGGAAAGAGCGGCGCCGAGTTTTTCACCGGAAGGCGTTGGGATGATGAGAACGGGCTCGACTCTCTCACCCCTTCTTCCGATGGCTGGACCAAAATCGCATGGGCGATCATCGCGGATCCTCTGGTGGTTCAAAACGGCGAGCAGTACGAATTTCGTGTCATCGCAAACGGGGCCGCTCTGAATACCTACAGCGTGACGCCACAGTGGACAATCGGGACCGCTGGATCCCTGGTAGTGAATCCCCTATCGGGTCGCGGTGGCGGGGCCGCTCAGCCTTTGATCGGATGATATGAAGCATCTAGGCGACTTCGACGCGGCGAGCGTCCTGTACACCAAGTTCACGACGTATCGTCCGAGCACCGGCGCGCCGTTCACGCTCGCCGGCACACCGGTCGTCTCGGTCTACAAGGACGGGTCGACCACGCAGAGCACCTCGGGCATCACGCTGACGGTGGACTTCGACGGGCTGACCGGCCTGCACCACCTGGCCATCGATACCTCGGCGGACGGGACGTTCTACTCGGCTGGTTCTCACTTCGAAGCTGTCATCACCACCGGTACCGTCGACTCTGTTTCGGTGGTCGGCTCCTGTGTCGCCTCGTTCTCCCTGCGCAAGGACTCCGCGCTGAAGCCAACCGTCGCGGGCCGCACGCTCGACGTCAGCGCCACCGGCGAGGCGGGCCTGGATTGGGCGAACATCGGAAGCCCGACTACCGCGGTGAACCTCTCCGCGACCAACATCGATGTCGATCAAGTGGTGGCGAGTGTTTCTGGCGCCGTGGGCTCCGTGACCGGCGCTGTCGGCTCTGTCACTGGCAACGTGGGCGGCAACGTGAACGGTTCGGTGGCCACGGTCAACGCGCTGGCGGCGAATTCGATCACTGCCGCCGCGGCCGCAGCAGACTTCGGCACCGAGGTCGGCACCGCGGTCTGGGCGACCGCCACGCGCGAACTGACGGCGGGCACCAACATCGTCCTGGCCAAGGGCGTGGGCGTGACCGGGTTCAACGACCTAGACGCCGCCGGCGTGCGCGGCGCTGTGGGCCTCGCTTCGGCAAACCTCGACACGCAGATCGCCGCGCTCGCCACTGCCGCGAACCTGGCCACGGTCGCCGGCTATCTCGACACCGAGATCGCCGCCATCCTCGCCGACACAAACGAGCTGCAGACGGATTGGGCCAACGGTGGCCGCCTCGATCTGATCCTGGACGCGCGGGCCTCGCAGGCGAGCGTGGACACCATCGACGGCATCGTCGATTCGATCCTGGTCGACACCGCTGAAATCGGAGCGGCTGGCGCCGGCCTGACGGCTCTCGCTTCCGCTGCGAACCTCGCAACCCTGACCGGCTATGTCGACACCGAGGTGGCGGCGATCAAGGCGACGACGGACAAGCTCGACTCCACGCTCGAGCTGACCAGCGATGGCCAGATCTTCACCGCCGCCGCTCTCCAGAACGCGCCGAGCTCCGGTGGCGGCCTGGATGCTGCAGGCGTCCGTGCTGCGGTGGGTCTTGCCAGCGCGAACCTGGACACCCAGCTCGCAGCCATCGACACGAAGACCACCAACCTGCCGAGCGACCCGGCGGATCAGTCGCTGATCATCGCGGCGACCACTTCTCTGTCGGGCCTGATCGGAACCCCGGCCGGCGCCAGCCTGGCGGCCGACGTCGCTGCGGTCCAGTCCGATACCAACGACCTGCAGTCGCGTCTGCCTGCGGCTCTGATCTCGGGCCGCCTGGACGTCACCGTCGGCGCGATGCAGGCCGACGTCCTCACGTCGACCGCGCTCGCCGCCTCTGCAGTGACCGAGATCCAGGCCGGTCTGTCGACGCTCGACGCCGCCGGCGTGCGCACCGCGGTTGGCCTGGCGTCCGCCAATCTGGACACGCAGCTGGATGCTCTCCCGACTGCGGCTGAGAACACCACCGCCGTTTGGGCGGCTGGCGCTCGCACCCTCACCGCGATCGACGAAGACTCGACCACGCTGGACCTCGACGCAACGATCCGCGGCGCTCTCGGCATGGCGTCTGCCAACCTCGACACCCAGCTGGCCGCCATCGATGACGCGGTGGACACCGAAGTGGGCGCGATCAAGGCCACCACCGACAAGCTGGACGCGACGCTGGAGAACACCAGCGATGGCTGGATCTTCACGACCGCAGCGCTGCAGCAGGCTCCGGCAACCGCCGGGCCGACGGCGGCGGACATTGCCGATGCGGTGTGGGACGAGCCGATCGCCTCGCACGCGGCTGTCTCGGGCAGTACCGCGGAGGCTCTGAACGCCGCCGGCGCTTCCGGCGACCCGTGGGTGGCGGCGCTGCCGGGCTCCTATACCGCCGGGCAGGCAGGCTACATCCTCGGGACGAACCTGGACGCCACCGTCAGCAGCCGGTCCAGCGGCGCCGATCTGGCGACGGTGGCCGGCTATGTCGACACGGAAGTGGCCGCCATCAAGGCGGTCACCGACAAGCTCGACGGAACCCTGGAGCTGACCAGCGACGGGCAGATCTTCACCGCGGCGGCGCTGCAGAATGCGCCGACCTCGAGCGGCGGCCTCGACGCCGCTGGCGTGCGCGCGGCGATCGGACTGGCATCGGCGAACCTGGACACACAGCTGGCCGACCTGCCGACGAACGCGGAGCTCTCCACCGCGCTGGGGACTTCCGACGACGCCGTGCTCGCGGTGCTCGGCACGCCGGCGGGCGCCAGCCTCTCCGCCGACGTCGCGGCGGTGCAGTCGGACACGAATGACATTCAGGCGCGCCTGCCGGCCGCGCTCATCTCCGGGCGCATCGATGCGACGGTGGGCGCCATGCAGGCTAACGTCATGACCGCGGCGGCCGCGGCGGCGGACCTGACCACCGAGCTGCAGTCGGGCCTGGCGACCTCGAGCGCGCTGGCAACGCTCGACGGCAAGGTCGACGTCATCGACGGCGTGGTCGATGCCATCCTGGTGGACACCGCGGAGATCGGCGTCGCCGGTGCGGGCCTGACCGCGCTGGCCACGGCGGCGAATCTCGCCACCGTGGCTGGCTACCTGGACACGGAGATCGCGGCCATCCTGGCGGACACCAACGAGCTGCAAACCGACTGGACGAACGGTGGCCGGCTGGATCTCCTGGTGGACGCGATCAAGGCCAAGACCGACGCGCTGCCGGCGTCTCCTGCTGCTGTGTCCGACGTTCCGACCGCGGCCGCGATCGCGGATGCTGTGCACGACGAGGTGGTCGAAGGCACGGTCACGCTGCGCCAGTCGATCCGCCTGCACAACGCTGCGCTCGGCGGCAAGGTGCAGGGCCTGGACACGTTTAACCCGGTATTCCGCGACCTGGCCGATTCCAAGGATGTTATCGACGCGACGGTCGACTCCTACGGCAACCGTTCAGCCGTGACGCGGGACCTGAGCTGACATGTTCGGCTCACGCTACTTCGGCAACGGCGGCACCGGCCCGGGCTCCGGCTCGGGCGCTTCCGCTTCGGAGATCTGGGCGTACACGCTGGCCAACGGCAAGAGCGCGGCGCAGAACCTCATCGACATCAACGCCGGAATCGCCGAGCTCCTGTTGCGTTCCTGCCTGGATGATCAGGTGCAGGGCGCATACACTGCCGGCGACGCGCTGCGCATCTTGCTCGCTGTGGCCGCCGGCAAGACCTCGATTGCTGACCTCGGCGGCGGCGCGGCGACGGTGGAGTTCCAAGCCATCGACGACTCCGGTGTCGTCGTCTCCGCGACAATGGCAGGCAGCGAGCGGACCGCGGTCACGCTGACGCCGACGGAATCGACGTAAGGACCACGCGATGAGCGATCTCGAAAAACTCGCCGAGCAGGTGTTCGCCGCCCTGCAAACCTACGTCGACAAGAAGCTGGCGCCGATCGATGCCTCGCTTCGCGCGGTCGACGAGCGGATCAAGGCGATCCCTGCCGGCCCGAAAGGCGAGAAGGGCGACCCCGGCGAGCCCGGGCCTGCAGGTGCTCCTGGTATCGCAGGCAAGGACGGCGCGCCTGGCGCGGCTGGTGAACGCGGCCCCGAGGGTCCTGCCGGCAAGGATGGTGCCCCCGGTGCTCGAGGCGCCGATGGTCCTGCCGGCCCATCCGGCAAAGATGGTGCGCCCGGCCTGGTCGGCGAGCGCGGCCCCGAAGGCCCGATGGGCAAGGACGGCGCTCCCGGTGCTGCCGGTGCGGCAGGTCCTGCCGGCCCTGCGGGCAGGGATGGCGCTCCGGGGCTCAATGGCAAGGACGGTGCTCCGGGGCCGGCCGGCGAGCGCGGGCCCCAGGGCGAGAAGGGCGAGCCGGGCATCGCGGGCAAGGACGGTGCGCCGGGGGCTCCCGGCGAGCGAGGTGTCGCCGGCGAACGCGGCGAGCCTGGCTTGCCCGGCCCGGCCGGCAAGGATGGTGCTCCTGGCGAGCGCGGCGTGCCTGGTGAGCGCGGCATGCCCGGCGAGCCGGGTCGGGATGGGCCCATTGGGGCCGCTGGCCGCGATGGACGCGACGGCGCTCCTGGTGCTCCTGGCGAGCGCGGAGAACGCGGCGACAAGGGCCTGGACGGGGCCGACGGGCGCGATGGGCGCGACGGGAAGGATGGGGCGCCTGGTGCGCCCGGCGAGCGAGGTCTTCCTGGCGAGCGCGGCGATCCTGGACCGGCCGGCAAGGACGGCGCGGTGGGTGTGTCCGGCAAGGACGGCGCTCCCGGCCGCGACGCGTTCCAGCTCGAGGACCTCGAGGTCAAGCTCCTGCAGGACGGTCGGACCGTCGAGTTCTCGTTCGGTGCCGGCGACTCGCGCATGGTGCGCACGCTGAAGTTCGACGTCGTGCTTGACCGTGGTGTCTACCGGCCGGGCATGCGCGCAGAGAAGGGTGACGGGGTGACGTTCGGCGGCCAATACTTCATCGCGCAGCGCGACACCGAGGCCAAGCCTGGCGAGTCGCCGGACTGGCGCCTGTCTGTGAAGCGTGGCCGCGACGGCAAGGACGCGCGCGAGCTCGAGGAGGGCTCTCATGGCTGATCCGGTCCGCATCACGCGCGCCAAGGTCCTGGTTCACGCGACCGGGCACCTACTGAGCATCGAGACCTGCCGCCAGCACCTGGAGGTGGTGGCGATCGACGGCGATTCGGACAGCGAGTCGCACCCGGATGACGGGCTGATCCTGGACATGCTGGACGCGGCCGTCGCGCACGCTGAGCAGTTCACCGGCCTGTCAATCCTGCTGCGCACCTGGGAGGCCGCGCTGGACACGTTCCCTGCCGGCGCGATCGAGCTGCCGCGGCCGCCGCTGGTCGAACTGCAGTCCTTCTCCGCGGTGAACGACTCCGATGGCGAGCTCGACCCGGCGACCTACGTGCTCGACGACTATGGCTCCCCGGAGCAGCCCGTGCTGCTCTGGCCAGTAGTGGCCTGGCCGCAGGTCACGAAGGCGACCAACACCATCAAGGTGCGTTTCCGGGCCGGCTACCAGAGCGAGACGGACCCGGACTCCGATGCGCCGCCGCTGCCGCGCTCGCTGCGCGCCGCGATCCTTCTGGTGCTCGGGCACCTGTATGCGAACCGAGAGGACAGCGTGGAGAAGGCTCTCGCGTCGATCCCGAACGGCGCCGACGCGCTGATGCGGCCGCTCCGGGTGCGTCTGGGGATGGCATGAGGGCCGGCCGCCTGCGGCACTGGCTCACTTTCCAGCGGAAGGTGACCGACCTGGACTCCGATGGCGCGACGGTGGAGGTCTGGGTCGACGCGTTCGAGCTGAATTCGCGCATGCCCTGCGAGGTGGAGTACCTGTCTGGGCGTGAGCTGATCGCCGCGCAGATGGTGAATTCGCGCGTCACCTGCAGGCTGAGCACGCGCTACCGGCCCGGCTTCGACGCCACGCTGCGCGCGACGCAGCCGGACGGCACCATCTACAACCTCGAGGCGCTCGTGCCGGACTCGCGCAGCGGACGGCGCGATGTCACGTTCCTGGCCTCGACCGGAATCAACGAGGGCGGATGACCAAGGAGGCGCCGGCGCCTGACTGGAAAGGGCGGACGGTGGTCTGCCTGGCCAGCGGGCCCTCTCTCACGCAGGGCGACGTCGACCTGGTGCGCCGCGCCGGGCTTCCGACGATCGTCACCAACACCACTTTCCGCATGGCTCCGTGGGCGGACATGCTGTTCGGCTTCGACGCGCGTTGGTGGGCGACCAAGGACCCGGCAACCGGCCTCACGCACGCGCAGGAGTCGGCGCGCGACTTCGCCGGCCGGCGTATCACGAGGTCGCAGCTCGGGACCACCTACGGCATCGAGACGCTGCATGGCAGCAGCTGGTTTCGTGGCTTCGGCAACAGCGGCACCTGCGCGATCGCGATGGCGGTGCACGGCGGCGCTGCGCGCGTGCTCCTGCTCGGGTTCGACTGCACGTTCGGGCCGAAGGGCGAGCGGCACTGGCACGGCAACCACCCGGGCGGCCTCGGAAATTGCGCGTCGATCTCGCGCTGGCCAGCGCATTTCAAGCGCACCAAGCGCATGGCGGACGCCGCCGGCGTGCGCGTGCTCAATTGCAGCCGGCGCACCGCGCTGGATTGCTTCGAACGCGTGCCGCTGGAGCAGGCGCTCGCGCTGGACCTGGAGACTGCCGAGTGAGAACGATCCGGGGCGGCATGGGCATCGGCGATGCTCTGTACCTGCAGGCGGTGGTCCGGCACCTGGTGGCCAAGGGCGAGCGGCTGAAAGTCCTCACCGCCTGGCCGGACGTCTTCCTGCCGCACGCCGGCATGATCGAGCTGGCTCCGTTCTCGCGGGCCGGCGTCGACGTCCTGGCGCACTATTCACGCCGGCGCTCCTGGCCGACCACTCAATTCCAGGACTGCTGCATCCAGGCCGGCCTGAAGGATCCGGTGGAGTTCCGCCTCGACTGGACCGTGACCGATCCGGTCCTGGTGGCCCGCCTGCAGGCCGACGGCAGGCCGATCGTGGTGGTGCAGCTCCCGCGCGCGCCAATGGGCCGGACCGACGGGGTTGGCCACGAGCTGCTGCCGGACTGCCGGCGCATCCAGGAGGTCCTCGACCAGCTGGGCGATCGCGTGCTGAAGGTCCAGGTCGGCGCTGGCCGGCCGCTGTTCAAGTTCCGCGGCCTGGACGTCGACCTGCGCGACGAGACCACCGTGGCGCAGCTCCTGGACGTCGCCAGCGTGGCGGCGGGCTTTGTCGGCTACGTGTCCTACATCGTGCCGATGGCCGAGTGCCTCGAGAAGCCTGCGGCGCTGGTCTGGTCGCGGCTCGGGCTGCGCTCGAGCACAGGGTTTGTACGGCAGATCACGCCGAAGAAGATCCTGGAGCGTGCCAGCAGCGACCACGTGGTGGACAATTGCTCCGCGGAGGCTCTCTCCGCAATGGTGAAGAGGTTCTCTGATGCGCTTCGTCTCACGAGCTGAGGTGGCGCCGGTGTTCGCCGGCAAGCGGGTAGTGATCGTCGGCTCCGGGCCTGGCGTGCTCGAGAACCAACCCGGCGAGATCGACGCGCACGACGTGGTCGTTCGGGTGAACAACTACAAGCTCTCGCCGGCGGCCGGGCGCCGCACCGACGTCTACTACTCCTACTTCGGAAACGCGATCCGGAAGTCCGCCGCCGAGCTGCAGCGCGACGGCGTCGACCTGTGTATGTGCAAGTGCCCGGACGCGAACGCGATCCGCAGCGAGTGGCACCAGCGGCACAACAAGCTGGCCGGCGTCGACTTCCGCTGGATCTACCGCCAGCGCGCATCCTGGTGGTTCACCGAGACGTACGTGCCCGAGCTCGCCGAGTTCCTCGAGCACTTCGAGCTGCTCGGTCGCCACGTGCCCACCACCGGGTTCTCCGCCATCCTCACGGTGCTCTCGTTCGCTCCGGCTTCGCTGCACCTGACCGGGTTCGACTTCTTCAGCTCTGGCGTGCACAACGTCGACGAGAAGTGGAAGCCTGGCGCTACCGACGATCCGGTCGGGCACGCCCCCGAGCGCGAGCTGGCGCTTCTCCGCGGCCTGGAGCTGACTCATCCCATCACCACCGACCGCCGGCTGCGCGCCGTGCTCCACCCATGATCGAATGGACCCAAGAGACGGAAAAGCGCATTGGGCGCATGCTGCAGATCGTCCTCGCCGACCCGGACATGCTGGCCATCCACCAGCGCTTCGGTGGTGAGGTCTTCCGCCGCTCGAGCATCTTTCACGAGCTGAAGAGGTTCCTGCAGACCTGCGAGGTCAGCGGCGACACCTGCCTGG
>ERZ869907.436-NODE-436-length-11749-cov-24.685993_pt1 | contig 11749 bp, 8 predicted proteins | sample MGYA00579309_ERZ869907 | MGnify/ENA primary metagenome ERZ869907 (study PRJEB32216, sample SAMN09231814) | wastewater metagenome | place: USA: Maryland | collected 2016-07-30 | study: EMG produced TPA metagenomics assembly of the PRJNA472060 data set (Reclaimed... | reverse complement strand
ACGAGGTGTGGCGCGTGCTGGTGGACGGCGGGCTGTTCGTGGTGAACGTGTCCGATCACATCAAGAACCGGAAGGTCGTGCGGGTCGTGGACTGGCACCGGCGGGCGTTGGCGGCGCGCGGGTTCGAGGTCGTGGACGTGCTGGACGTGGAGACCCCGCGGCTCAGGCACGGCGCGAACCGTGACGCGCGGGTTGACGGTGAAGCGGTGATCGTGTGCGAGAAGGAACCGTTCTAGCCGACGAGGTAGTCGACGAGCCCCGGCCGACCAGTCTCCACCTCGCCGGTGGTGGCCTCGTTCTGGCCCGGCATGTACTGGTCCAGCGCGCCGCTGTCGGACAGCTTCTCGATGTGGCGCCGGTACGCGCTGAGCACCGGGTAACTGTCCAACAGGCCAAGGTTGCCGCTGCTCAACGCCCGGGACCGCGTGGCGCGCATCTCTTCCCAGCGCGCAACCTCGCCCTTGATCGTCTCCTCCGGCACGTTCATCCCGAACCTGACCAACCCGGATGGCAGGCCGAGGTTGCCCCACAGTTGCCGGCGTGCCGCGTCAGGGTCGCGCCGCCACAGCTCGTTGAAGTCCGAGTTCAGCCCCGCGTAGTTCAACAGCACCTCGGACTGCGGGACGATGTTGCCGATCATCGCGAGCGCGACGTTCCCGTTCGGGACGGAGGAGAGCTGGCCGGTCGCGGGGTTGTACGCGAGGTCCGGGTACAGGTCGGGGGAGCCGCGGAACGTGTCGAAGCCCGCTGCTTCCAAGGGTGTGCTGATGAACGGGTTGAGGGATGAGGTGACGGCCGCGATGTTGCCTTCCTGCTGGCCGAGCAGGAACCCGCCCAGCATCGCCCAGTTCGTCACGTCCTTGAACGGGTTGAGGCCATCAGGGAGGATCGCGGTGCCGGTCCCGTTCGCGTCCAGACCGAACGGCGTGAACATCGTCTGGAAGCGCGACGGCAGGCCGGTCGCTTGGTCGCTGAGTTCCGTTTCCGCGATGCGCGCGGTGACCGCGAGTCGGACGGGATGGTCGTGCGGGTACTGCATCACGAACCGGAACAGGTGGCTGGTCCACGAGTAGAAGGGCATCAGGACACGCATCCCGCTGCGTTCGACGGGGGTGAGCCGATCCCAGGATTGGAGCGCGTCGCGTGCCGCGAGGATGCCCGCGTCGATCGACTCTGTCGCGGAGAGGCCGCGTCGCAGGGCGCTGTCCTGCTCGCTGAGGTACGACATGGAGCGGTAGAAGTTGTCGACGAACTGGTTGAAGTCGTACGAGCCTTCGATGATGCGCGCGCCACGGTCACGGGTCGCGCGCGATGCCTTGGACTCCCACACGTCGTTGAAGATCCGACCGAGGGTCGCGCCGCCCGCGACGCTGTGCGCGATGGATGCCTGAGACCGCGGGTCGCGCTTCTTCTGGAAGAACTCCTGCATCTCGCGCAACGGACCGGACGGCGGCATCGCGATCTTCCCCGTCGCGGACTCGATGCGGCCCAGCTCCTCGCCACCGTTGCGCGCGAGCCGGTACGCCTCCACCACATGCATCACGGCACGCGGGTCCATTGTCGCCCCGAGCATGATCGCGCCACCCACGATGTTGTACAGATGCCAGCGCGGGGACAGGGGCAGGAGGCTGGTGCGGAACACCGACATGGGGCGCTGCATCGCCCGCTCCAGTGAGCTGAGGGTCTGGGGCTTGAGGCGCTCCAGCGTGGTGCCGACGGTGCGCGGCACGAACGTCTGCTTCTGGCTGCCCATCCCCTTCAACTGCATCCCCTTCGGCCGCTTGCCCTGCATGAACTGCTCGGGGTTGTAGGCCACGTAGTCGCGGTCGACGAGGGACTGGATCGCTTCCCTGAGGCTGCCGTACTTGCCGGGAGCGCGGGCGATCGCTCGTCGCGCCGGCGCCTCGTACTTCGCCCACAGCTCCGCGCCCGACACCCCGTACCAGTTCGCCATCTCGTCCGCGAAGTTCTTGGACGCGATCGAGTTCAGCACCTCGTATGCCTGGTGTTGGAGGCTGATCGCGAGGTTCCGTTCCTCAGGCTTCGGGTCCCACACGCGCTGCTTGAGTTGGCCGGCCGTGAGGTTCGGGTTGTCGAACACCTGCGGGTTCGCCATGCGCGCCGCCTGCTGAGGGGAGACACGGTGCGTCCAGCGCGGCTCGAGCCCCTGGATCGCGAGGGCCTGCCACGTCTTGTTCGCTTCGTCGTACAGATCCTTGACGGCGCCCTCCAGTGTCGGGTCGGCCTCGCGCACCAACGCCTGAACCTTCGCGACCATGTCGTCCGACACAGCCTGGATGCCTGCCGCGGTCTGCTCCGCGGTGAGCTTCCCCTGCGACTGGAGGTTCGTGAGGAACGTGCCGAGGTTCTTGCGGGCCTCCGCGCGGGTCAGGTCCTCCCAGCGCGCCGGCATCGCCGCGATTTCTGCTGCGGTCTGCCGGGTCTGGGCCTTCGCGATCTGCTTGTCGGTGCCGCCCATCTCCTCCACGCGCTTCGCCAACCCCGACTCGAACTTCGCGTCACGCACCGCGAACTGAAGTTCGTCGAGGTTGATGGCGGGAGCGAACGTGCGGCGGGCCTTGAGCGCGCGAATCTCCTTCAGCGCGTCGGACCACCGACCCGCGGTCAGATGGGATTGGAGCAGCACGGCCTTCGGGTCGGTGCGGTAGCCGGCGAGATCCTGCGCGGCTTGGGCGATGGTCGCGCTGGAGAGGGGCTTGTTGTACTGCCGGCGGGTGAGGAACTGCGGGTCCTCGATCGCGCGCTGGAACGCTCCACGCTTGATCGGCCCCTTGTTGGCACCCTTGTCCCAGTCCGCGAGGAGGTCAGCGACATCCCAGCCGGCGCGTGACGCGTGCGCGAGCGACAGCCGCACCGCCTGTGTCCGCTCAGGCCCCTTCAGGAACGGGTCCTTGAGGATGCCGACCAGTTCCGACTGGAGGTCGGTGAGCGATCCGACGGTCTCGCCCGCGCGGAACTTCGCGGCCTTGTCGCGGAACCACGATGCGCGCTCGACACCGGCACGGCCATCGAGGATCGCGGCACCCGTCGCGTAGTCGTAGATTTCCTTGCCGTGCGGGAAGTCGATCTCGAGCAGCCCCGGGACGTTGGCGCGCGCCTTCTTGCCGGTGACCATGCCCTGCTTGTAGGTGTCGTGCCCGATGGTCAGGAGATGGGACTGGATGGCGGTTTGCGCCTGCTCGAAGCGCGTCAGGTACGCCTGCTCGTCGGGGGTGTAGGTGGCACGGTGCGCGGGGTCGGATGCCTTGCCTGACGTCCAGTCCGCGTACAGCTCCTCAGCGCGGCCCGGCGCCCACGCGTCGGACAGGTCGTTCAGTTCCTTGGAGGTGTTGAACATGATGTCCGCGGCGAGAGGGTCGGCGCGCGTCGCGAACTGGAGGTCGGTCAGGAACGACGTGTGATGCTGGCCGCGCTCCACTGCGGTGCGGGCGAGAGGGGAGCGGGCGTCCGTCACGTACTTGCCGAGGGAGGAGACCGCGAACCGGTCACTGCCAGCATCCAGCACGCGGCCGAGGGGGCCGGGGCGGAGCATCGGGCCGGGGATCGGGCCGGTCTGGTTGCCGAGGGACGCGGGCCCGAACCCGCGCACCGGGGAACGGTTCGCTGGCGTGTTCACGAGGGCTTGGCGGAGATCCGACACCGTCTCCACGCCGCCACCCAGTTGACGGAGCGCGGTGGGGATCGGGCGCGGCTGGCGCGGGATCGGGTTGCCGAGGATGCGCGCCTGGTCCTCGATAGCGGTCGCGGCCGTGCGGTACGGGGTGGAGAGCTTCGCTGCCTTGCTGACGAAGGGGAGGACGTCGAGCGCGGTGAAGAGGGGGTTCTGGGTGAGGGTGTCCACGCCCTCCGGTGTGATGGTCGCGCCCGAGACTGGGTCGGTGTACGTGTCGCCGAACGCTCCCGCGATGAAACTGCCGGGGACGAAGCGGAGCCCCGGGAGGTTCGCGACGTTGCCGAGGGTGTTGAGCGGGCCACCGCCGTCGGAGTTCTCGAGCGCCGCTGGGAGCAGGGTCGTGAGTTCGGGGAGTGCGCGAGCCTCGTTCACCAGTGCGACGGGGAGCTGCGGGATGCCGCGCACCAGATCGGTCAGGTTGGAGAGGGCCGCGCCGAAGAAGGAACTGGGCTCAGGGTCCGGTGTGATGGCCTGGTTGCGGGTGGCCGCTGTGACGCCGAGCGCGGACTGGGTCGCGGTCAACGGGTCCTGGCCGCGCGCGACGCGTTGCAGGTCGATGCGTTGCAGCGCCGAACGCGCCGCGGGTGAGGCCGCGGAGAGGGCGGGGTACAGGACGTTGATGGGGTCCGGTGCCTGCCCGCTGTACTTGCGTTGCAGGCGCGTGAGCGTCTGGGGCAGGTCGGGGATGATCGGCTGGGAGTCGAAGTCCGACATAGGGTCAGACTACGCGGTCAACCGGTCGGGACCCCCAAGGCCGCGAGCGTCGACGCGTCACCGAGCGGATCGGTCGCGCCACCCGTGCCCGACATGCTGGCCTGCCACTGCTGCTGCGCGAGCTGGTTCACCTGCGCCTGCTGTGCCTTGAGGGCCTCGAGGTTCGGGATGGCACGCATCGCCGATTCCTGCGACGCGCCCTGCCCCTGGAACTGGAGTGCCAGGTCGCCGTAGCCCGCCGCCTGTGCGCGTGATGCGAGGTCGGTGTATTGGTCGCGGATCGGCTGCATGTACTTGCCGATGAAGTCCTGGTACATCGCCGCGTTCTGGAGTGCCGCCGCCTGAGCCGACTGGTTCTCGAGCGCGGCCGGGAGGCTTTCCTGCACGATCTTGCTGAACAGCACCTGGGCGAGATCGTCTTCGGATTCCATCGGCCGGCCGTACAGCGCCTCGAACTGCTTCTTGGAACCTTCGGGGTCCGCCGCGTACGTGGCCCTAGCGAGGGCCATCGAACCGTCGAACTGCTGCTGGAGGAACCCGACGGACGAAGGGTCCAGGCCAGCCATCTGGCCGACCGTCGCGATGGACTCGAGGGTGGGGGGAAGGCCAGCGACGGGGTCCTGTGCCTGCTGCTGCTCGCCGTCATTGAACCAGCCGCCGACGAGCGGGGCACGGCCGAGGATGTCACCGATCGTGTCGTCGGTCGGGTCCATGCCCATCCACCCGCGGAGGGTGTTCGCTACGCCGAGCCCGCCGGACGAACCGACCGCGTCGCCGAGGAACGTGCCGACCCCGGCCGCAGCAGCGACGGGAGCACCGAACATCAACCCCGCACCGGCAGCCCCGGCAGAGGTGCGTGCCGTTTCCATGCCCTGCTCGGATGGGGCGTTGCCAGTGATGGCCGTGTAGCCCTGCCCGGCGAACCCGGGGAGCGCGTGGAGGGCGAGTGCCGTCCCGATGCCTGCGCCGAACGACTTGCCAGCGGACATCTCGTTCGTGAGGAAGCCGGGCAGGCGCGACCCGATCGCGCCGGTGGGGCTGGGACCGAAGTTGCGGGGGGCGGTGAGGACGCCGGGGAGCTTGGACCCGACGCTGCCGGTCGCGGACAGGGCGCCGCGGACGTTGAGGGGGTTGCGGCCCCAGAAGGCGGAGTACGGGTTCGGGGTCGGCTGCCCGACGTTCCGCCACGCGTTCGCGTACGAAGCCCCGGGTGATCCGGGGGCACCAGCAGGAGGGGCGCCGTTCACGTTCCAGCCGGCGTTCCTGTACGCGCCGAGCGGGTCACCGGGGGTGGAGGCGCCAGTTGGGGGTGGAGTGCCGCCGGGCGTGCCGGGGTTCGGGTTCGGGGGACCGTACGGGCCGTACGCGTTCCCGCCGCCAGCACCAGCCCCGCCAGCCCCAGCCGCGCCGCCGCCCATCTTCACGTTCCCGTACGTCGGACCGGCCGTGCCGGGGGTGCGCGTCGGGAGGGGCTCACCGGGGGCGGCGGTGGGCGCGGTGCGGCCAACCGTCGGCTTGGTCCGCGGCGCGTCAGGGTCGAACCCCATCGTCTTCGCGTACGCCGTGGTCCGGTCGGCGGATTCCTTCGCGCGGCGTGCCGAGTCGCTGACGTTCTTCCACGACGCTTCGTTCGCGGCGCGCTGCTCGGCGTGGGGGTCCCACCCGAGTGCCGGCTGCCCACCGGCACCGGGCTGCGGCATCACGCGCGCCTGCTGCGCCGACCGGAACTCCGCGAGGCTGCCGCCGTACGGGTTCTGGACCGGGACCGTGCCACCCGTGTACGGCACGACCGCCGACCCGGGGGCACGCACCGGAAGATCGAACGACATGCGCGCGCCGGAAGGTGCCGTCGGGTAGCCCACGGCGCCAGCGCGCTGAGCCCACGGGGCCTGCTGCACTGGTGTCGCCGCGGCGGGGAGTGGCTGAGTCGGCATGGAGCCGCCGCCGAACATCGGGTACATCTGCCCGCCCGTCGGCCCGAACATCGGGACAGGCGTGCCCTGGGGGATGGGGAAGGCCGCGCCCGGTGGACGCAGCCACTGGTACGGGACGTTCGGGTTCGTGGGGCCAGCGAGGTTGTTGAGGCTCTGCACGGGGGCCGGTCGCCCACCCCAATCCAGCCAGTCACTCCAGTTCGACATGGTCCTAGTCTCCCATCATCAGAACACCGACAGCGTGTTGCCGGCGAACCCTTGCATCAGGTCACCGGGCTGCAACCCGAACGCGAGCAGATCAGAGATCATCTGCCCGACTAGCCCCGCTTCTTCGCCGGTGAGACGCGACTGCGCGGAGAGGAGTTCCAGCGCGTTGATCTCGCCTTCCAACCCCAACTGCTTCAGGCCGCGGGTCAGGCCATCCTCGAGCTGGGCGCGGTCGATGCCGAGATTGCTGGCGAGGATGTCGAGCTTCTGGTTCGCGAGCCCGACTTCCTGTTCCGACAGCCCGATCCGCTCATCGGACAGGTTGAGCCCCTCGTCGCGGCGGTCGAACCCGGCCACCTCCTTGCGATACCCGAGGTCCTGGGATTCGAGGTCGGAGAGGGTGCGGAGGTAGTTCGCGCCCTGATCGTAGGTGTGGCCCGGGGAGAAGGTCGTCCCGCCCGTGATGTAGTTCGACTTGATGCCGCGCGCCTTGTCCTGCCCCTCGAACGAGATCCGATTCGACGCGTTCGTGTTGGACAGGCCAGCGAGTTCACGCAGGCGCGTGATGTACCCGCGCTCCGACGAGTTGTCGCGCCGGTCGATCCCCAGCCCCGCCAGTTTGAGCGCGTTGCCTTGGCGGTCGATCCCGAGATCTTGCAGCTTCAGGCCGAGGCGCTGACGGTCGAAACCCGCGTTGGCGGTGAGGTCTTCGCGGCGGAGGCCGAGGCCGCGGGAGTCCAGGGCAGCACGCTTGTCGAGGTTTCCCCTCTGGATGCCGAGTTCGTCGCGCTGCGGCTCGTACGAGTTGGCGACGTACGCGAACAGGTCACTCATCGAGTAGCCGGGGCTCGTGTTGTTGCCGCCGTAGGTGCGGGTCTCCGCGACAGCGAGGGGGTCAGCGAGCCGTTCCCGGTAGTTCCGGTCAGCCTCGGACCGCCCGGCAGACGTGGCCGGGTCGTACGGGTCGCCACCGTACTGCTTGCCGGGATCGGAGATCGGGGAGAACTGCTTGCCGACCCCGTACCCCGGCCCGGTGCTGCCGTCGCGCTTCTCGGGGTTGCCACCGAATCCACCCGCGTACGGGTTCATCACCCCGCCAGCGATGGCACGACCCTGGAACGGGGACGACGCGGCGAAACGATTGCCGCCGCCGCCGCCCCCACCAGTGCTGCCGAGCCGCGACCCACCCAGCCCGCCGCCGAACCCGGAGCTAGACGACCAGTTCGTTGCCATGGGCATCATCGTATGTCATGGTGGGGCTGTCCCTGCTGTGGAGGCAGGACCCCTGACGAAAGGAACGAAGCGATGGCGAAGGTTGATCTCACCCCGTACTGGGATCGGTACGAACGGGCGATGATGATGGGTGGCCGTCTCGTGATCGACTTGGACCGCCCTGGCTGCTCTCGGGCTTCGGCGATCGCCGACTACGCCGCCGACATCCGAGAGTCGAAGGCGGACCTTGACGAAGCGCGGGCGTTCAACGAACAGGTCGCTTCCCGTCAGGGGAGCTAGCCCGGCCCCGCTCCACCCCGTGTGCGTCACGGGTGGGGCCGGGCACTACCAGTCCCAGCCGCCGGACCATTCGTGGTGGCCGAAGATGCTGCCGGGGACCTGGATCTGCCGGTTGCCTGCCTCGGTCAGCCCGGCCAGCCCCGACACGTACCGTTCGCGCGCGTCAGCGGCCATCTCGCGGTTGCGGCGCTTCAGCCAGCACTTCCACTCCGCGTAGTCCAGCGCGACGTCATCCCACCCACCGGGGACGTCGAGGGTGGACGAGTCGTTGGAGCCGGTGACGGTGAGGTCGGTCGGGTACTTCGCGTACCGGTAGTTGACGGTGCCGGCGGTACTGGGGGACGGGTAGAACAGCAGGTTCATGTTCGGCGCGTACCCCGTCATCGTGCAGGTATCGGGGGTCCCACTGCCGATGTCCTGGTGCATCCCCCAGCGCGTGATCGCCGCGTGCCGTTCGATCGGGGTGATCGGGTACCGGTAGCTGCTGCCGGTCGGGGTGAACGTGATCGGCTCGAGCACCTTCACCACTGTGCTGGGGAGCGGGTACGACTCGGTGCCCGCGCCGATCGTCAGGGTCGCGTCCACGACCAGCGATTCGCTGCGCCGCGCGATGTCGCGTGCCGCTTCGTTCATCGTGGCGCGGAGGAACTGGTTCGACCAGAAGCCCTCGTCCGGTTCGGAGAGGCGTTCACGGAGCCGGATCAGGTACGTGCCGAGAGTCGCCATGGGACGAGTCTACGCGTGCGCCTGAGGCCAGGCTTCAGGTGTGGGTCTTCGGGTAGATCTGGAACTGGGCGTTCACGATGATCTGGCCCGACGCGGTGACGGTCGCTGCGGGGAGGATCGTGTACGGGACGTCGGTGCCGGTGAACGTCGGCGCCTGACCCGACACCTTCAGCTTGCACCCGGCGCCGCCCGCGCCGGTCTCCGCGATCGTCGAGAACTCGGCGGGATGGGTGTGTGCCGCGTCGAGGTCGCCGAAGGAGAACAGGATCACCAGCCGGCCTTTGCCGATCAGGTTCTGGGCGGGCGCCGCGAGGGGGCTGACGCCGAAGTTGCCGGCGATGGACGTGTCGACCGGCCGGTACGCCGAGACGTTCTGCGCGCAGAAGATCACGCCCGCCGCGGAGGTGACCGCACCGGAGAACGTGACGCCGAGCGTGCCTGATTCGCTGCCCGACGCGACCTTGTAGAACACGGCGCCGTACACGTTGAACCCGCCAGACGGCAGCACCACCGACCAGCCAGCAGGGGTCGAGATCGTGCGGTTCGACTCGTTCCCGACCGCGCAGATCAGCAGGTCACCCGCGGTCACTGTCGCGGGATAGGGCACGTTGACGGTCGTGCCGGACGTGAACTTGGTGGCGGTGCCGACACGGTTCGCGTCGGTGATGACCGCGCCGGTGTAGGTGGGGAGCGCCGTCGCGTTCGCGGTCATCGTCACGTCCGACACGGTCGGGGTGGATGCGGTGGAGGTGCCGAGGTCGTCGGTCTGGATGCCGTGCTTCTTCGCGCCCTGAAGCGCGGCGGGGATCGTGACCGGCCCGCAGAACAGGTTGCCGTTCAGGAACGCCGCCGCCTGCGTCCCCACGACGCGGATCTTCAGCTCGTAGCTACCGGCCTGGGCGGGGCACCAGTTCACATCCAGGAACCGGAACTCGGATGCGGTGCGGCCGATGTTGCCCAGCTCCACGTAGTTGAACAGCGGCGAGTACCAGCAGCCCAACCCGAGGTCGTTGGTGGACGGGTCGACGAGGACGAGCGGGCCACCCGTCGTGCGCGCCGCGGGGGAGCCAGCGTCCAGGTTGCACACCACCTCGAAGTCGGTGGAGACGGCGGTCTGGACGAACGCGCCGCCCCGCCACCCCGACGTCACCGTGGAGCCGCCGTAGTCGTCGTTCAGGTGGAGGACGTCCGCGACGGTGTTCGAGACGATCCCGAGCGGGTCCTGCGCGAACGGGTGGATCGAGTTCAGGTCACGCCACGGCGACCCGAGCGACCCGTTCGCGCGCGTGAACGTGTCGGAGAACGGGAGCGACTGGACGGGGAGAGGGGACGAGTTGCCGCCGGCACGCGACCCGCGCCCAGCGTGCCGTGCCCGGGTCCTGCCGATACGCATGGTCATGGCTGGTTACGCGTTCAGGGAGTGGGGGAGGCCGTTCACCGAGTACGTGCCACCGTTCCCGAGGACACGGATCTCGTGGCAGATCACCGCGCTGCCGTCGGGGATCGAGGTGGTGAGCGCGCGTGCCGGGACGATCAGCCGCTCACCGGGCAGCACCGCGATCGAGCCTTCCGCGCCGGCGACCGGGTCCGTCGCGCCGTCGTCGGTCGTGTACAGGGTGGTGGTCGTGTCGTGGTTGACGATCTCGCACCAGTCCCAGAACTGGAGGAGCTGCGCGCGGTCCACGGTGGTGGAGGTGAGCGTGGCGTTGATGCTGCGCTTGTTGGGGATCGTGGCCATGGGGGAGAGGATAGTCGCCGGTTCAGGCCCAGCCGATGCGGCCCGTGTGCCAGCCGTACGTGTCGGATGGGGCATCGTTCGGCGCGTAGATGCTGAGGGTGCTGCCCCACACGTCAGGGAAGAACGAGGTGTTCGTCGACCATGTGGACACGGCGAACGTCTCCGCGTCGTTGCCGATGGTCGGGGGGCCAGGATCAGTGACGGTCGCGTAGATCGCCGACACGTACACGAACCCGGCGGCTGGGTCGCACGCCTGAGTGGGGAGGGTTGCCGTCTCCGCGACGGTGAACATCTGGTCGGTGGGGGGCGCGGCGCTGTTGTCGCCGACGCCGATGCCGCCACGGATTGAGTAGAAGCAGCCAGGCTCACCGGCCGGGGACAGCTGGTCGTCGGTCGGGTCGGTGAGGTCAGCGGCACGGAGCTGAAACGTGCAGTCCGAGATGGTTGCGGACGCGATGGTGAGCGACTCGAAGTTGATCGGGAAGTTCCAGGTGAGGATCGGGAGATCAAGAGACCCGCGCACCGCCAGCACGAACCACGGCACCTCCCACGCCGTCGTCGTCGGCCACCGCATGTCGTAGGTGTCGCGTGGCCGCTGGAGCCCGGGATCGGATGAGGGGGTCCAGTCCGAGACGTCGCTGCCGCTCGGAAACCCGAGCTGCACCACGTAGAACTTCACCTCGCCGGTGCCGGGTGGGGACAGCGTGAACTCGTCGGTCGTCGCTCCCGTCACGTACTCGGTCTGGAACGGCTGAGTCAGGGTTGGCGCGGCCACCGGTCAGACCTCCTCAGGCGGGTCAGGCGGGCTGCCGGTGCCGCTGCCGCAGTCGAACACCGCGATGATCGTGACGCGCGACGCGACGTTGTCGCCGATGTCGGTGACGGTGAACGTGAGGAACTGGCCGTCGAGCGCGAACGACGTGTACGCGTCGACGAGGGCGGTCGATTCGACGTGCACGACGTTGCTGCCCGCCGGCATCGTGATCGTCCCCACGATGTCCGAGTTGTTGTACGCGGTGACCGTGACATCGGAGGAGTCGACCTCGCCACCGAACAGGAGCGTGAGGCGGGTGAGGGTCCGGTCCACGTTCGTCGACTGCCACGGCGGGGAGGGTGTCGTGGAGAGGATGCCGGGGTTCGAGATCACCAGCTCGTACGGGACGCACGCCCCCGAGCAGTTGCGCGCGAAGTACGTCGCCCACCGCTCGATCGCCAACCAGTTCT
>ERZ869907.434-NODE-434-length-11801-cov-14.968074_pt1 | contig 11801 bp, 15 predicted proteins | sample MGYA00579309_ERZ869907 | MGnify/ENA primary metagenome ERZ869907 (study PRJEB32216, sample SAMN09231814) | wastewater metagenome | place: USA: Maryland | collected 2016-07-30 | study: EMG produced TPA metagenomics assembly of the PRJNA472060 data set (Reclaimed... | reverse complement strand
ACGAGTTCGCGCCACCGAGGTAGACGCCTCCGAAGCGGACGCTCACGAGTTGCCCGGTCCGAGGCTGGCGGTCGTGGCGGTCCGACCAGCCGAACGGCTACCAGCGCTGCCGCCAGAGGCGCCGCCCTCAAGATTCGCCTTCTCGAAAACGAACACGTGGGTAACCTGGGCCACTTCAAAGCCGTCGTTGGTGATCCCGACGTGCTCACGGGACTCGTCTCGAAGCTGCTCGACCTCCTCGAATCCGGCGAGAACGGGAATCTGGAAGCGCTCGGCCACTCCTGAACCGCCGGCCGCTCCGACCTTGGCGACCGTGAACCGGGTAACCGTCTTGACGTGGGTGGCCGGGCCCTTGTAGAGGTCCCGCGCGTATGGGTCGTCGCTCCAGACCGGCACCAGGATCTTCCCGTGCCTCAGGTAGTCCTGAGTCCGAAGCGATGCCGAGTAGAACGAACCGCCCAGGTCGGCCGCGACGTCCAGCACGACCCGGAGGACGTTCTCGGTCGGAACGTAGGAGGGGGTCTCGCCGGTGACCACCACGGTCCCGCCAGACACGTTCTGGAGCTCGGCCAGGAGGAGCGGCCGGACGGTGGACTGATACAGACCGGCAATGTCCGTCACCGACCGGTCGACCGTGGCCGAGTAGGAGGCCCGGAGCCGCTCGAGGGGGCGCACGCCGAACCCGGACGGCCCTCGGTTCTCTGGCGTCGTCCGGTCAATGTTGATCTGGGCGCCCTTGATGGAGGCGTGGTCGCCGCCGGCCAGGGACTCCCGGTAGAAGACCTCCTCGTAGACCCGCCGGAACCTGAGGACCTTGTTCTGGTCGTCGTAGCTGAATCCGCCCTGGGCCGTGCCGCCCTGGGAAATGAGGTTGTATGTCCCGCCCAGGGCCGTGATGACCGTGTCGCAGTAGGTCCCGGCCGCGGCGACGAACTGAGCGTAGGCCGAGTTGGACGTCAGGGCCGTGTAGGTCCCCTCAATGACCACGGTGCGCTTGCCGGCCGGGGTCGCCTCGACGGTGACCGTGGACGTCTGGCGCCCGTCTCGGCCGGATAGGTCGGCCGGGAGTTGGACCGTGATCCCGATTCGGTAGAGGGCCGAGTTCGCGGTGTTCAGCTCGCCGTCGACCTTGGTGCACGTCGGCCGGTGGGAGAATCCGGTGTTGACCGAGGAGGACGGGTCGAACGTGTGCCGGGTCGTGGCGCCGAGGAACACTTCCAGCTTCTGGTCGGGCTGGCGGAAGGCCGCGAGTAGCGCCGCCTCGGACGTGAGGAAGGTCGCGCGGGTCGCGTTCCGAACGACAACGTCAAAGGAAATCGAGAACTCGGTGTAGCTCGACACGACCTTGTAGCGGTCGGTCAGCACGTAGGACGTGTCCGTCTGGTCCTTGCCAATGACCAGCGGGGAGCCGCCGTTGCCGTACGTGATCTTGATCAGGCGGGCCATTACGGAGCCCCCCCGCGCGCCACGATCTTGCTCTCGATCGAGCGAAGAACGCCGAGCATTGCGTCGAAGACGGCACCAGCGCCCTCGGGCCGGGCCCGCTCCAGGGCCTCAGTGGACCCGAGGAGTTCGGAGACTCGCCCGCGCTCGGTGGTGACTCGCTTCTCCTGCTCCAGGGAGACGTCCGAGAGCCGCTTGCGGAACTCGTCGGAGACCTCGACCCCGTAGCGGGCCAAGTCCTCGGTGACCGCCCCGACTCGGCCGGCCGCGCGCTGGGTCGTCTCCTGGGCCGCGGCCACGCCCGAGCCGGCCAGAATGAGGCCGCCGATCGCTGTCGAGCCCACGGCCCCAATGAGCGACTGATTCACGGCCGAGGCGACGCCCTGCGAGGTGCCGGTGGTGGCGAAGGCATTGGCCGCAGGGGTCAGGAACCTTCGAGCGCCGTCCAGCGCGTCCAGGGCAACTCCTGCGCCAATAGCGGCGATGCCGGCGGGGCCCGGAAGCGCTACCGCCGATCGGCCACCAGAGACCGCGCCAAAGACACCGGCCGCTGCGGACCCACCCGCGCCAGCCCCAATCCCCCCAGACCCGCGAATCTCGCGGGCAGCGGCGTGGAGCTCGCGGGCGGCGACGGCAAGGGCCTCGGCGAAGCTACTGGCCATGGCCTAGCCCCCCCTGTCTCTCGCGGAGGACCTGGGCGACCTTGGCCCCGACCGTGGCGGCCATGAGGCGCGCCCATGCCCTGCCGCCGTCCACGGAGGCGTAGCGACGGGCCGCGGCGACGTCCTGGCCTGCGTCCGCGAGCGCCTGGGCCTCGCGGGTCCTCTTGGCCGCAATGAGCCTGGCCCGGCCCATGATTCCGAGGCCGAGCCACTCGTCAACCGAGGCCAGCCCCGACTCGGCGAACAGGGAGGCGGCCTCGGCCGGCGTGACCTTGTCCACCTCGGCGATCTGGTCGAGCGGGCTCACAGGGTCAAGTCCGAGAACTTGGCGAGCTTCCCGAGTCGGTCCGAGGAGTCTCCCGGGACGGCCACGAGGACGGCGGGGACCTCGAGGAATCGATAGGCCGAGAAGGCGAGCGCCTGATTCAGGTCGGGCAAACCGGCGGCTCGGTAGATCACGAAGCCCTTTCCGTTGGTCAGGTCCCAGGGGGTGAAGACAACGGACTGGAGAGGGGTCACCGGGGCCCCGGCCACGTAGTCCGAGCCGGGCCACTCGACGATCGTTCGGCCGCTGGACGTCGCCGTGTTGGGATTCAGGGCCGCCATAGCGGCCTCGTCCCAGCCCTCCATGGTCAGCGAGACCACGAGGTCCCCGCCGAGCCAGAGAACCTCTCCCGTCGAGTTGGTCTCCTCGAAGGTCAGACCGGCCCAACGACGCTGGGGGAAGAGGAATACCTGCCCCACGAGGCCAAGACCCGTCCCGCCGTGCGGCCAGACGGCAGAGAGGTCCGTGCAGCCGTAGGCCAGACGTCCAGCCGAGAGGGTGCCGGTGTTCTCGTCAGGGGCCCCCACGAATCACGACGGATCCGCGATCGACGGGCTCCCGGACGTGGGGAACCAGCCCAACATGGGGACGACGAGGTCTCCGTAGGCCCGCCAGAGCCAGTAGTTGATGATCGCGGTGGCGCCTCGCGCGTCGCCCGAGAAGATCCGGGTATCGCCCTTGAGCCAGGGAGTCGCGCCCCCGGTGACGGCCCACCAGGTCCCGTCCAGGTTGACCATGGGGGCGAGAACGACGTCGTCAATGACGACCGTCCCCGTGGCCAGGGAGGCAACCTCGATCTTCACGTCGAGGTCGTCCTCCTTGAAGTTGTCGTAGAAGCGCGAGGAGTCCAGGTCGAGTTGCAGGACGTTCCAGACGTCGTTGGTGCCCGTGCCGATCGCGACGGTCGTCGACTGCGAACCCAGGTGAATCGTGAGATTCCCGGTTGCGCTGGCCTTCCGCTGCCACGCGATCTGGAAGTGGAAGGGGGTCTCGGGCGGGAAGGTGGCCCCGGGGTTCGCCGTGAGGACGACCTGGGTCAGGGTGTCGTCGGCCGTGCACTCCAGGCCCCAGAGCGTCGAGGGGGCGCCCGGGTAGCCGCGGTAGTAGTAGCCGGACGTGCTCCTCGTCTTCCAGTTGGCCGCTGTCGTGGCCGTCCACCCAGTGATCTGGGTTGTGGTCGCCAGGGCCGTGTTGGTCGTCAGGGCCCCTTCCTCGAAGGAGGGGTTTCGGAGGATCGGGGAGGACTTGCAGTGCAGCGAGTCGACCGAGAGGGTCCCGCCGGTGCCCGTGAACTGGAGGCCCGAGGCGTCCAGTGGGCCGAAGCGGAACTCAAAACGCTCGTTGTGCTTCTGCCGACCGTTGTTCTGGTCCAGGTCGCAAACGAAGGTCTTCGTTTCGACCCCGAAGCACTCCAGGTTGTTCGAGTCCTTGTCGACCGTGAGGCGCGAGATTGCGCCAGTCCCGGTGACCGTGCCGGTGGCGCTCGTGTCGAACGTGGGCGAAGCGGTCTCGATCGACTCAGTATTGTCCTCCATGTACTGGCGGATCACCCGAAGGGCGCGCTCGTCCGAGACGTTCCGCGAGAGCTCCTGCGAGGAGATCGTCCGCAGCACCTCGAGCAGGAAGGGACGGAAGACCTGCCGGAGCGAGTCCCTGGTCAGGCCGGCCGCAACTCGGCTGCTGATTGCCGCGCGCACGAGCTCGAGGGCCCCAGGCGTGAACTCGCCGTCAAGGATCGTGGTAAGCGCGTCCTCCATGTCGAGGAGGTTGGGCGTGTTGACGCTGCCGAAGTTCTGGGCCGCGTCGACGATCTTGATGACCGCGGCCCACTGCGCCCAAGCATTCGCGAAAGTGACGTCAGAACCGGCCATTGGCTACGTCCTTTCGATCCTGGACAGACAGAGGGACCTCACCCACCCATGGCGGACCTTCACGTCTACAACCGTGAGGCGAGTAGTTCCTCCCTCGCGCAGGAAGTGGTGCTGGCGAGCCACGGCCGAAGGAATGTCTTCTTCCTTGGCGTAGACGATCGCCCTATCGGTGTTGTCGAGAGCCCCGACCTGGACCACGACGGCGATCGAGACAGGCGTCTGCGTCCCGGACTCGTCGACGTGCGTTCCGGCCTCCCCACGCTCGGCGAGGAGGTCGGAAGCAGCGTCCGCCCAGTCGACGTCAAACTCGGTGGCCATGGGCCCTCGTTAAGGCACCCACCGCGAGTGCAGTTCGAACCGACTCCCCGCGCTCCTGGCCTTCGCCGCGTCGACGGCCTTGCGGAGAGCCTCCAGCGACTGGCGGCGAGTGATAGCGGCGCCGTCGATCTGGCTGCTAGCCGCGAGTCCGGCCAGCTGAGCGTCGGCCAGCGAGAGCCAGCGGTACGCCTCGGACCAGTTCTCGGCGGCCAGGGCGTCGTAGACTTCGCCCAGGGCCGCCTTGAAGTTCTCGCTAGAGATCGCGGTAGCCACGGGCGGCTACTCCGACCGGAGCCCGCCGCGGCGCTTCCTGGGCTGGTCCTGCTCGGCCTCGGCCTCCTGCTGGGTGTCCGCGCCCTGGCCGATCGTGGCCATGGAGCGGAGCCGCTTGCGGGCGGGCTGCTGGACGACTTCCTCGCGGGCCTTGGCCCCAAGGGGCGGCCCGGCGTGAATCACGCCACGCTCGCCGGTCGCGTCGCCGACCTCCGAGGACACAAAGTCCGCGGTCGAGTTGCCGATCCCGAAGGCCTCCCGGAAGAGGCCCTGGGCGTCGTGCTCCGAAAGGGCGTTGACCTCCACCCAATCGCAGAGGAAGCCGGTGAGGTCGAAGCGCGGGCGGACCTTCCCACCGATCGTGGCCACGGGGCGCGAGTAATACTCGCGCTTGTCCGCGTCCACGAGGACGGTGATCGGGTGCCTCCGCAGGCCGACGCGGTACTTCTTGGCCGCGGCTACCACGCGGTGGACTCCAGGCGGGCGACGTAGCGGGGCTCACGGACCGCGGCGACGCCGTAGTACGAGGCCTTGAACTGCATCTCCACGTCGCGATCGAAGCCGTCCTGCGAGTCGCGCCCGCGCTGGACGAGCTCGAGCGGCCAGCACTCGTACCAGGCCAGGGCCTTGGTCAGGTCGCCGAGGAACCAGCCCTCACGGGCCGTCGCGGCCACCGACTCGGGGCCCGCCAGCACGCGGCGGTAGAGGCGGATCGACGAGAGGAGCTGGAGGCCAAGCGCCGTGATCGGGTTCGGGCTGATCGTCTCCTCCGAGCGAGTCCCGGCCGCGGCGTTCTGGGCCGTGCGGACCTCGGTCGCCGAAATGATCCGGCGGGCCGTGTGGACCTTGTAGGGCATGACCACGAGATGCTTCGGCTGGAAGCTGAGGGGCTCGCTCGTGTTCGGGTCCAGGATGTCGACGAAGAGCTGGAGGGCCGCGTCGACGTCGGTCCAGTCCTCCAGGGCCAGCGAGGACTGGTTGTTGATGTAGGCGCCCGCCGTCAGGTAGGTGTTGGTCGGCGTCCCGTTGCGGCTGTAGTTGTTCGTCTGGCCGATCAGGGCGTCAATCACCGCGTTCTCGCGGGCCGACCCGAGGGCCTCGCCGATCTTCCGCGCGGCGTCGACGAGCATGGCCGTCTTGTCGTGGAAGATCGCCTCGCGGGTGAGGTTGATCTTCATGCCCTTCTTGGTCTTGGCCGGGAGGGTGAAGTACTCCTCGGTCACGCCGACCGTCGGGTACTCCTGGCCCTCCAGGACGTCCTGGGCCCCGTCCGGGTCCGGGTTCGTGATCGAGGGCACGATCTCGGCGTCGCGGATCGTGCTCTTGATCACCGGGACGATCGGCGAGAACACGTTCGCCTCGGCCATGAACTGAGCCCGGATCTCCGAGAAGAGGAGCTGGCTCGTGATCTGGGGGAAGACCGACGAGGTCACGGGGAACCCGGCCTCCCGGAGCTCGATCGACTCCCTCAGCGAGAGCTGAGTGAACTGCTTCTCCCAGGAGTCGCCAAGGAAGGCCTTGGCAATGTCCTGCACAGAGAAGTCGGAGAGCCGCAGCCGGCCCTCCTGGCAGGCGGCCTCGAAGAGGTCGAACGAGTCGCCTCGACGCTTGCCGTCCGAGTCGAACAGGAGAGCCCGCAGCTCGCGAGCGTTCTTCGGCTTGTTCGCGGTGAGCATGGGTCCTCCTACTAGGTGTTGGCGCCGACGCACGACGCCCAGGCGACGCCGTTGCAGACGAAGATCCCGATCTCGTTCTGGGAAACGGTCCCGACCGTGCCGGCGGCGTCGTTGCGGACCGTGAGGTCTTCGGCCGCGTCCGCGCGGTTGACGATCACGAACATCAGCCCGTCGCTCTCCTCCTCGGCGGGGAGGTCGACGTTGCGGCCAGCGCCGCCCGGGTCGAGGAACTGCAGCTGGTTGCTGTCGTGCGTGAGCACGAGCGCGCCGGCCAGGGTCGAGGTCGTCGACTGGAAGCGGCTGATCTTCTTGTCCGCGGCCCAGGCGACCGAGCGGATCATCTTGCAGCTGGCCGTGGTCTGCGACGCGCCGTACTTCGACACGGCGAAGATCGCCAGGTCCTGAGACCCGACGGACTCCAGCTGCTGGTCTTCCAGACCGTCGCCAGCCGCGTTCTCCGAGGCGCCGAGCAGGTCGCCCACGTCGATCGTGGTCGACGGGATCGTGTACTCGAACTCGTAGCTCGGGTCGACGCACACCAGGAGGTCCGTCGTGCTCCCGCTCGGGCTGGCCGTCATGGCCACGCCGAGGAAGAGGCGGGCGGCCTCGGCCTGGTTGCGCTCCTCCGACGTGTTGTCCGTCTGCGAGGAGAACGGCTTGGCCTCGTTGGCCGAGCCGTCCCAGTAGAGGAGGTCGCCGACCTCGACCACCGTCGAGGAACCGACGGGCACCCGAATGGCCCCGTCGCTGCGCTTGCCAGTGAACGTGTTCGCCATGGGGTCCTCCTAGCCCAGCCGGGCCATGAACTCGTCGACGGTCTTGGGGTCGGCCTTCGCCTGGCCGCTCTGGGCCGGGGGGCCGGAGACGGGGCGCTGGTGGGCCACGAGCCGCTTGCGCTCCTCGATCAGGGCCTTCGCCTTCGCCTCGTCCTTGGCCTCGCGCACGGCCTCCCGGAGGAGGTCGGTCACGGCGACGGCCGGGAGCTTGGCCTCGGCCAGGAGTGCGTCGCGCTGGGCGACGCGCTCGGCCGTCTCGCGCTTCGCGCGCTCCTCGGCCAGGGCGGTCTTGACGTCGTCGAGCTCCTTGCGGAGCGACTCGGTCAGGTTGCCGGTCTCGGCCGGGGCCTCGGACTCCTTGGTCTCACCGGCCGCGGGGGCCGGGGCCGGAGTGGGCGCGGGGGCCTCCGAGACGCTCTTCAGTGCCTCGACGGCCTTGGCGATCTTCTCGGCCGGGTCGCCCTCGGCCGTGAGGGTGTCCAGGAGCGCCTTGTGGTCGAGCATGCGAGAGCCCTCCCGGGACTCGAAGAGCGAGCAGGTGGTGGCCCCGGCGCTGACCAGGTCCACGCTGTTCACCTTGGTGATTGCCTCGATCAGCCGGGAGCGGCCCTGAGCCCTCCCGGTGCCGTTGGCGTCGTGCGAGAGGCCGAGCGAGTCGGGCGCGTTCTCCGCGTCCCAGGCGATCTGCTCGGCGAGCGGGTGCCGCGGATTGACGTGGAGGCTCCCGTAGCTGCCTGACTCCTCGGCGCGGACCTCGCGGAGTCGGCCGAGCTTCTCCTGGTAGCCGCGCTCGGCCTTGGAACCGGGGGCACGGTGGTTCAGGTAGACCGACACGCCCTCGTAGAGGGGGAGGGCGGCCTTGCGGGTGGCGGTCGGGTACTCGTTCTTGGTCCCGTCCGCATTCGTGTTGACCGAGTGCGTCCCGAGGAACTTGACCCCCTCCAGGACGAGAGCGGACAGACGGCCAGAGTCGTCCCGCGTGACGCGCACGCGGGAAGGCTTGGCCGAGACGCTCTCCTGGAGGTGGATCAGCACGCCCGGAGGGTAGGCCCGGAGGGCGTCGGTTCCCTGCTATAGATTCTCCAGCGTGGCGCTCAAGTCAGAGAAGAAGCGGCACCTCGTCACGACCTGTGTAGGCGATTCCACGATCAAGCGGATTGAGGAAATCATGGACCGCGAGGGTCGGCCCAGGTCCGTTGTGGTCCGGCGCCTGGTCGAGGCTCAGCTGCAGGAACAGGCCAAGAAGAAGGCACGGGAGAGGGTCTGATGGACCTCCTGGGCGGCCTCTGCGGGACGCTCTTCGCCTCACTTATTGGGTCCCAGACTGAGGCAGCCCCGCCGGTCACCTACGAGCCCGGGGGCGGGGTCGGGTTCTTCTGGCGGCCCGAAATGGACAAGCCGCGCCCAGACGTTTCCGCCGACGAGGAGGAGGAAGAGATCCTCTTGGCCCTCGCACTCCTGGACCTCTAGGACCCGTCCAGAGTCGTCGCCGTCCTGTTCGCGTTCTCGTCCTGGACGGCCACGAGCCGGTCCTTGCTGTCGTCCACCGCTCGGACGGTGCGGGTCCCGGCGCCCGAGGCAAAGCCGCTCGTCTTGCCCGCGAGGACCGCCAGGCCGATTCGCAGGGCCTCGAGCACGTCGAGCCCGTCGACCGAGCCGGCCTCCAGGAGGTCTCCGATCAGCTTGCCAGCCGTGCCCGAGCCGTAGGAGCCAGGGAGTTCGGTGCCCCACGGGTCCCCAGCCGAGCCGGCCCCGTTGAGCGCTGCCCCGGTGGTCCCGCTGGTCAGGTGGCCCGAGAGGACCTCGTCCCAGACGGCGTCGGCAATCGCCCCGACGGTAAGCGTGGCCGTGGCGTTGACGTCGCTCGCCAGCGCGCCCTTGGCCGTGATCCCGGCCACCACGGTCGCGTCGCCAGAGAGGGCCGCCACGAGGTCCGCCAGGGCCCCCAGGCTCGCCGCGACGGACGCGGAGCCCGTGAGTGCCGCCGCCGCCTCGAGCTTGCCCGTGATCGCCGCCGTGATCGTGGCGGACCCGGAGAGCGCGGCAACGGCCGAGACGATCAGGCCCAGGGCCGCCGTGACGGAAGATGTCCCGGTCAGGTCCGCAGCCAGGTTGTAGCCGCCGGCTAGGTTCGCAGAGACGGAGGCCGTCCCGACGATCCCCTGGTAGGACGAGGCCAAGTCGCCGCCGACTCGCGGGAGCACCCAGGCCGTGGGGTGCGTGTAGCCGCGCGGGATTGCCGACTTGGCCGCGAGGAGTGTCGACCCGTCCCACGAGCCCTGACCGCTCATGAGGCCCATGGCCGGCGAGCGGGAGCGGTTGGCCGCGTTGAGAGTGGGGCCCGTCAGCCCGAGCATGGAGCCCGGGCAGAGCGCGACCGACCGAGCCATGTTCGCGTGCAGCACAGCTACTCCGACCAGACCGCCGAGAGCGAGCCCATGAAGGGGGAGTTGTTCGTGGTCGCGCCCGTGCCCCACAGGAGCCACGTCAGGCAGGCCCCGTCCTCGATCTTGTCGAGGCTCGGGATCTGGTTCACGGTGTCGATCATCTGGACCACGCCAGTCACCGGGAGCGGGACCTCAGGGCCGAGCGGCTTGACCAGGCAGAGCGCCATGACCCCCGACCCGGTGTAGGCCGTGCCGGTCGAGAGCGTGAAGGAGTCGATCGAGAGAATCCCGGCGTCGCCCTGGAGCGGGAGGTACTGATTGCGCCCTGAGCCCGTGCCCGAGTGCGGAACGCGCGCGGCGTAGGCGTCCGCAGCCGCTCCGAATGAGGGGGAGCCCTGGAAGGCGCGCGAGCCCGTGCCGGCCGAGTTGGTGTAGGCGCTGGCCGTCATGTTCGGCCCGCCGGCCGTCGGGGCCGTCTGGACGACGAACATGGCCTGAGCGCCCACCCCGTCATAGCGCGGGCGGATCGTCATGGTGTGCGTGCCGGTCCCGGCGTCCGTGTAGGAGACGACCGTTCCCGCGAGCGCGTCGGCGTAGGACGTGGCCACGCGGGCCGTCGTGGAGGAGACGCGCACGAGCCAGTAGGTCGTTCCGGCCGTCAGGCCCGTCGGGAGCGCGCCGCCCGAGTTCGTGAACCGGACGCGCGTCAGGTTCTTGAAGTCGTTCGTGTAGGTCAGCAGCAGGCCCGACGAACTCGACGCCGTGAACGTGTTCGAGTTGATCAAGACTCGGCTGCCCGTCCCGGTCACGTTCGTCGTCGAGAGCCGGTAGTAGCCCAGCAGGTCCACGAGCTGGGCCGTCCACGGCGCCCCGGCCGCCGCGACCATCATGGCGCTCAGTCGGGTCAGGTGCTTCGTCGCCGGGGACACGGGCCCACCGTGCGGGACTCCGAATGAGGTCGTGCCGTCCCCTCCCGACTCGTCACAGTGGGACCAGAGGAGGTCCGTGCCCGGGTAGGTCGTGGCCCCCGAGGTGCCCGCGAGGCCCGCCAGACAGTGCCAGCCGTTGACCGTGTGGACGGGCGTAGTGGTCTTCAGGCTCGGGACGGGCCCGACGGCCTGCCCGCTCGTGAGGGCGGACACCAGGGCGTCATGGGACGTGATCGGCATGGGCGGTCTCCTACTTCCAAACGCTCTGGACGAAGCCGGCGAGCGTGCCGGCGGCGACGGTCGCGGCGCAGTTCATGATCATTCCGAGATAGGCGCCGTCCTGGACGACGGGCATGGCGTAGCCCATCTGCGGCCACTCAATGACGCTCCACGAGTTGATCTCGAGAATCGCGTGCTCAGCCAGGGGCCTCACCAGGACCACAGCCCCGAGGCCCCCATGGACGGTCAGGGTGCGCCAGGCGGTCAGGCTGCGGATTCCGGTGTCGCTGTCCGCGAGCGTGAGGAACGGACGGCCGCCGGCCGCCGTGGCCTGCTGCGAGCACGGGAGCGAGGCGATGTTGGCCGCCGCGGTCGAGAAGGACTGCACCGGCGAAGTCTTCGGGTCCCCGTCCTGATTCACGTAGTCGAATTCGAACGTCCCGCCGCCGACCGTGGGCGTCACGGCGACGAGCATGGCCCGGACTCCCTCGCCGTCCGTGTAGCGCGAGAGCGAGTCCGTCTGAATCATGTCCTGCTGGTCCACCGTGTCCAGGTCAATGAACGGGTAGGTCAGCAGGTAGTCGAGCAGCCAGTATGTCCCCACGAGGCCGGCCGTCGGGGTGCAGAGTCCCCAGGAGGTCACGATCTTGACGGCCGGGGAGACGCTGCCACCGGTCCTGATTCCGTCGTCACCGTCGAGTCGCTTGGCCACCATGGGCGTCGAGGCGTAGTAGTTCGGGTTTGGGGTCCCCGAGGCCATGGACAGGTCGACCCACCAGCCGGCCGTGCTGGCCTGAGACGGCAGCTTGCGGATCGGGCCCCTGAAGGTCCGTCCGTCCGTCCGGCTCGTGGCAATGTCCGCGACGTTGGAGAACGCCATCTAGTTGACCTTCGCCCGCCCCGAGACGACCGCGGACACGGA
>ERZ869907.433-NODE-433-length-11830-cov-3.712696_pt1 | contig 11830 bp, 12 predicted proteins | sample MGYA00579309_ERZ869907 | MGnify/ENA primary metagenome ERZ869907 (study PRJEB32216, sample SAMN09231814) | wastewater metagenome | place: USA: Maryland | collected 2016-07-30 | study: EMG produced TPA metagenomics assembly of the PRJNA472060 data set (Reclaimed... | reverse complement strand
TTACACAGGTTTCTAAAGACACTACAGTACAATGAAACATTTAATTATTCCTGACGTACAAGCTAAGGATGGTGTAGACTTTACATATCTAAATAAGCTTGGACGCTATATTGTAGAAAAGAAGCCTGATGTACTTGTATGCATCGGGGACTTTGCTGACATGCCCTCTCTGTCCTCCTATGACGTGGGCAAAAAAAGTTTTGAAGGCAGACGTTATCGCAAAGACATTGAGGCTGCTCATGAGGCTATGAAGGCCCTTCTCACCCCCATCTGGGACCACAATGTTCGACAAAAGAACAATGGTAAGAAGCAATATAAGCCTCGTATGGTGATGACCCTTGGCAATCACGAGAATCGCATCAATCGTGCTGTAAACAACGACCCCAAGCTTGAGGGTGTGTTGTCTATTGATGACTTAGCCTACAAAGACTTTGGTTGGGAAGTTTACCCTTTCCTAGATGTTGTCGTCATTGACGGTGTAGCATACAGCCATTACTTTACAACTGGTTTAATGGGTCGTCCTGTAACCACAGCATCTGCCTGTCTTTCCAAGAAGCACCAGTCGTGTATTCAAGGCCACCAGCAGGGCCTGCAAATTGCTACAGGTTATAAAGCAGATGGTAATATGATTACTTCTGTTATTGCAGGTAGCTTTTACGAAACAGATGAAGATTATCTTGGCCCGCAAGGCAACAAGCATTGGCGCGGTTTCTTGGTAGCACATGATGTTCATGATGGTGCCTTTGACCTGATGCCAGTATCCATGAAATATTTGCACCAGAAATATGAAGCCTGATTTTTCACAATACAAAGATGTGGACATGTTCTCTGCCAACAATAAACAAGTTGGTGGAGAGCATTACAAGAAGCATAAAGGCTACGAGCCGTGGGATGTTGTAAATGCTTGGGGCCTTGGTTATCTCGATGGAACAGCATTGAAATACATTGCTCGTTGGAGAGATAAAAATGGTGTACAAGACTTACAAAAGGCCATTCATTTCCTAGAAAAACTTATCGAACAAGAACAACAAAACAATGAAGCACGATGATTTAGAAGAACTGTTGTCTCTCGTTGCAAGCAAGTTGGATGTTACAGACATTATGGACATCCTCAATCTAGAAATAGAAGACCTTGTGCAACTGTTGCGAGACAACATTGAAGAACATTACGAAGAATTTAAAGAAGCCTGTGAATAATGAAAAAACAAAATCACAATAACAGCGATTCTCCTGAAAAGAAGCAATATAAGAAGCGTTATATTCTTCGTAAGATTGAAGAAAAGGAAAGCCAAGACACCATTGCTTCCTTCTCTTTAGAAAAAGAGCAACAAAGTGTTTGGCAAAAGATTGTGGAGGATTTTTGGAAACAGAAGCCCTAAAAGGTGTAGCACGCTTTAGATGCCCAATACATAAAACATGGACAAAAAACCTCTCGGTAATGCAACGGAGAGGTTTTGTTCTATGTGTGATGTAGAAAAACGAAAACAGCTTGCTGAGGAAATTAAAAACAATCCTTTAGCAAAACCCAACATTAAGATTGGAATATTTTGAAACAGAGATTTAAGAATAGTTTTGGAGAGAACATCTTTCGCTTCAAGTACAGCCAAGGACCGGCGGATACGTGGGACAATTTGGCAGAGCGATTGGTTGAAGATGTTTGTGGAAGTAGATGGGGAACTTTACCTGTCTTAATGTCCGATGGAGACAGAAAACAGCTTGTAGAATACATTAAAGAAATGAAGTTTCTGCCGGGTGGTCGTTATCTCTACTACGCTGGTAGGCCCTTTAAGGCGTACAATAATTGCTTTTTGTTGCGTGCTGAAGAGGACACTCGTGAAGAATGGAGTGCTGTTACATGGCGTGCAATGTCTTGTTTAATGACTGGAGGCGGAATTGGAATCGACTATAGCAGACTGCGTGCAGCAGGAAAAGCTCTGTCAAGAACTGGAGGAGTTGCAAGCGGCCCTTTGCCGCTCATGGCTGCAATTAACGAAATTGGAAGAAACGTCATGCAAGGGGGAAGTCGCCGTTCAGCAATATATGCTTCGCTTAATTGGCAACATGAAGACATCAATGAATTCCTTGGAGCAAAGAATTGGAAGCCGGAAGTACGTTCCCTGAAGGAACGTGATTTTAATTTTCCTGCTCCATTGGACATGACTAACATTTCTGTTAATTATGATGACGCTGCTTTAGCAGGAGGCTTGTCCTCCAATCCTGTCTTCTTAAAGAATGTTCGACAGGCTATGGAAACAGGGGAGCCCGGCTTCTCTTTCAACTTTGGTGATAAACAAAATGAAACATTACGCAATGCTTGTACGGAAGTTACAAGCGAAGATGATAGTGACGTATGCAATCTTGGAAGCATCAATGTTGGAAATATCCAATCTTTAGAAGAGTTCAAAGCCGTGGTATCTCTCGCATCCAAATTCCTTGTCTGTGGTACACTCCGTGCGGATTTACCCTACGAAAAGGTTTATAAAGTCCGTGAAAAGAATCGTAGACTTGGGCTGGGACTCATGGGATTGCACGAATGGCTTCTCCAAAGAGGACAGAAATACGAAGTAACAGATGAACTTAAAAAATGGCTTGAAGTTTATAGAGACGAATCTGAAAAGTCCGCTAACGAACATTGCGATCGTTTCTATATTAGTCGTCCTGTTGCCTATCGTGCCATTGCTCCTACGGGAAGTATTGGTATTCTTGCTGGCACTACAACTGGCATTGAACCTCTATTTGCTGTGGCGTACAAACGTAGGTTCCTTACGGAAGGCACTAAATGGAAGTACCAATATGTGGTTGACGGGACTGCTGCTAGTCTTATCACTCAATACGGTGTTGACCCTTCTACAATTGAGTCGGCATTGGATTTAAGCACCAATTATGAACAACGAATTAAATTCCAAGCAGACGTGCAGCAATATGTAGATATGAGTATTTCTTCTACTATTAACTTACCTCAGTGGGGAACTAAACATAACAATGAAAGTAAGGTAGAAGAGTTTGCTGGTATTTTGGCCAAATATGCTCCTAGGCTTCGAGGCTTTACTTGTTATCCTGATGGCTCTCGTGGTGGGCAACCGTTGACTGCTATTCCTTATGAAGAGGCTATGAAGCATAAAGATCAAGTATTTGAAGAGACACATGATATATGCGATATAAGCGGCCATGGGGGTTCGTGCGGTGTCTGAAACACACTACCAAAGATACGGTAAAAAATATTACGAGAAAAATAATGAACGAGGAGCTATACAACGCATGGTTCGGCCCTGCTACGCCAGCTCAACGGGGAGTGATGGGAGTTCCAAGATGACATCTCAGGGCACGGAGGAAGCTGTGGTGTGTAAAAACCATCCAGATGCTCCTCACGGCTTTGACAGAAATATGAGCCATACTTTAGACAGATATGTCTGTACTTGCGAGAGTTGGAGTCCAGATGATTGAACTAGCTGCTTCCTTCATTACAGGTATGATGTTTGGGATTGAGTTTCCAGACAAAGACAATTATGTAGAAACTGTTTCTTTTGTAGTTGTCGTAGACCTGTTCATTGTTAGATTGGTATTAATTAGGCATCACATTGATGTAGATGCTGAATAAGGAGAATATATGAGTGATTTTAATAAACCCCGTAAACTGTTATTTGCTTTTATGAATGGCAGCTACAAGAAGATTGTAGACGTTGTAAAATATGACCACAAGGAGTGGATTATTGTAGAACGAGCTACAGGAAACAAAACCTTTATTAATTCTGCTAACGTCAAATGGATTGACGAAATTACAGAATAATAGACAAAAGAAAAGCCCCCTTGGAGAAATCCTTGGGGGCTTTTTTCATTGCCAATCAATTAACAGTTTGGCTATTCGTTTAGCCCAACCTCTACTAAAACTTCTCCAATTATTTAGATCAGTCATAAACATCAACCTCAATCCAATCATCCTTGCTTCAACAGCATAGGGGCTGGCTTGTTGTAAATGTTTCATGGTGTTGGGACCAAACTCTCCATCCACTTCTACACCTAGAGCCTCTTGTAGCCATTTAATGGCACGTTCTGGACCACTATTGACAGCAGCATCAAATAGAGAATATCTCAAAGGAACAACAACTTCATCGGCTCTTACAGGAGTCCAATAAGACTTCTTGTAGATGTCTTTAGCAAACTCTACAGGAAGGTTGCTCATTTCCCCATAATAGCCATGAGCCTTAGCAACTCGTTTGGTTACTCCCCACATTGTTTCGCCACCGGGATCATCAGGATGGTTGGAATACCCCCCCTCATGCCCCAGCAGTTCGTGAAAAGCTTCATCAAATGTCATTGTATTTCCTTTAACAAATCATCCATACGTTTGATGTTCTTTATGGCTTCTAAGCTTTTTGCAGCATTTTTGCTTCTTTGAACAGCATCAAACATTTCTTCTCTTATTTGATTTTCCATTTGCTTATCGTCAATACTCTTTCCAGTAAGCTTTGTATAAACGATGTTAAGCTCTTTAGCTTCGTCAATCTTACCTCTACGTAAAGCATCATAAAACTTATCAGGAATTGTTTGGCTTTTCTCACGAGCGGTTTTAGAAGCTCTATCTTGTGCATAAGTGATGTCCCTAGTTGCCACTTCTTTTTGGCTCCTGAAACCCCATTTACGGATTGCCTCTTCCTCTGGCGTGCGGACATAGCCTCCCTTTCTATCAGCCAAGTCAGTGCTACGTAAGTAATTAGCACCATTGTGTGTGATACCCTCCATAAACGGAGCAGTTTCCAAAGCACCTTGTAAACCAACAGGAGCTACAGACATAGCTGCTTGTGCAAGCTTTGTTGTGTTTGTTGGGTCTAAAGCAGCCTTTCCTACATTCATAGCTTGTTTGGCTATGTCTGTGATGGGGCCAGCAGGACTTTGTAACATAGCTCCAGCACCCGGAGCAGCAACACGAGAGGTCATCCCCAAACCAGTTTTGTCAGACAACACACCATAAACAGCACTCTGTCCAAGATTCTTTAACATCCACATCTTAGGGTCAGCAAAGAACTCACTTTCTTGTAGCTTCTGCCATTCCTTTGCAGGGAGAGAATCTTTCAAGAACATGTACAGCTTTTCCAAGTCATCAAAGCCCGGAATACCCATAGCACCAGCTATTGTACCTTGTAGCACAATGGCAGACAGAAGAGGTCCCACATTGCCTTTAGCAGCTTCTCTAGCATAGAAGTTCCATTGGTTGTAGAAACTCATAGGGAAGGTTTGCAGAGTGTTTAAGAAGTTACCAGTAGTTCCCATTTTGCTGAACATTAGCGGACGCTCGGTTTCCCTATAGTCCACCATACTCATATTAACAAGTTCTTCAGCTTTCTGGAACAAAGCTTCATCTGTCTTAAACTTACCACTGTCTTTAAGCTGTTGCACATAAGTCATATATGCCATAGCTCTAACAAAGGTTTCAGGCACAGTCATGGTTTTACCAGCCAAATTAGCAGCTTGGCCAACCTTAGAGAAACTAGTTTCTACAGGACTTTCATCATATACAGAACGGGCTGTTACACCATTGTCCTCAGCATATTTAAAAGCATTTGTGTAAAACTCGCTATCAGGCCAACCCTTTAACACCTTAGCATAATCACCGCCAGCAGACGTAAGATAGTGTCCTGTACCCATAGCAAACCCACCTAACAGTCCCATAGACAGGGCTTTAAGAGGATTGCCTTTATAGCCTTGCGAGCTAAGATAGGCCATATAAGGAATTACGTTACTTGTTTGAATCAAGTTGGCAGCAGTGTAGCCAGTAGAAGCAGCAAGTTTTTGCAAAATGAAGAAGCTCTTTACAGAACCAACTCCATTCTTGATGATTTGTGGACTAAATCCTAAAGAACGAACCCCATCCTCAATAGCAGTAATAGCCTTAGCTTCTCCATAGCCTAGAGCATTCTTCCAATAGTCTCTGATATATTGCACATTGTTAGGCTGCTGTTGTTGTAAATCAGCATCCCCTACAATGGTTTTAATGTCATCAGCAGCTTTTTGAAACTCAGCCCATTTATAAGCATTCTTGGCATATTGCATCTGTTCTTGAAACAAAGCAAGAGCTTCTCTCTTAGGAGAGCTTCCCGGCCTATCTCCAACAAATCCACGTACATTAGTCTTCTGTTTGAAATGTTTTTGTTGACCAAGAGTTTGTTGTCCTTGAGCAATAGTTTGTTCCTCAACAGCTTGTTTAATACGCTCTACGGCTGGGTCATCTCTTCCAAGAATGTCCAGCATTGTAGAATACATACTCTGCAAGTCTGTCTTGTTGTTAGAAGCTTTTACAACATGGTCTTTAGCTTTGTCTACTACCAAGTCAGGAAATTCTTTTAACAGCGCTTTGGTTTGAGCTTCCAACCCATTACGAGTGTCAGCAGCCAAATACCATTTCAAATTTCCTTCCTTATCATACACCGGCCTACGAAAGTCACCCTGCCAACGGGAGGACACGTAGGCTTCTTTTGCGTCTATAGGTTTCTTTCCTTGAGCAACTCTAGCTTCATTCTGTACACGTAAGGTGTCATCAAACATCTGTCTAATGGCCGTATAGGCTTTGATTTGGTCTACAGAGAAACCACTCTCAGCCATAGCTTGACCATCAAACTTTGTGTTAGACAGCATCTCAGCTTTGAACACATCAGCTAAAGATTGGAGCTGCTCTAATGGCAGCTTACGCAAAGAGTTTTCAGCAGGAAATACATTGTCTCTAATAGCCAAGTCAGCCCTCTTGACAGCATTCTGTATAATACGAGAAGCTCCTTCAATAGCAGCAGAGCCTCGTTTCATAGCAGTGGATGTACTACCGCTTTGCAGCATGTTAACACCCTTGCCATCCTTACCTTCAGACAAAGCTTGCGCTACAACATCAGCAGCAACAGGATTGTCTGGAATGGCACTGGCCTTTTTTCCAACCACAGATTCAATTTGTTCTCTAGCACGGGCTTTAGGGTCTATTAAAAGACCGCCTTTTTGTCTTTTTGATATTAATTTAAAACCCTTGCGTTGGTCTTCTGCAATAAAAGACCCCACTTGTGTATTAAATTGTTTTACAACATCCAACTCTTCTTGAAAACGAGTATTTCTATTTTGTTCATATATATTAGCTAGTTCTTTATTTAGCTTACCTATTTCATCTACAATAGGCAATAGAACCTTCATCTTTTCTTGAAAGGGTAGTCGTTTATATATGTTACTGTTCTCTAGCGTTAATTTCTTCTGTTGTAGTTTATTTAATGACTCTTCTAGAGTTTTAATTTGGTCGCCCTTGTTGGGGTCGATCAACAATCCCCCTCTTTGCTTATTACCGGGAGAACGTATTGTTTGTCTAGGTTGTGTGTCAAAAACACTTTTAATATTGGAGTTGTTCCATGTCACAAAAGAAGTGGGGTCTTGTGATTTAGATTGTACCCGTTCCCAAGTTTTCTTTTTACTATCACTAAGTTCTCCAAATCTAGTAATATAGATTTTTAGTGCACTTTCTTTACGTAAATGTGGAGATTCTGCTTCATTTTTATAGAAGAAACCATCAATACCAGCTCTCTTTAAAATATCAGAAAAGGCTTGGTTTTGTTTAGAGCCTTCTGGTTGATTACTAACATATCTTTTAAATCCTTGTATATCAGAATCAGTATATCCCTTTTCTAATAAGTTTTTTTGTATTAACCAACCAATTTCTCTATGATCGAATACTTTATAAGGGGTCCAATCACCAGCATCTACTTTTATAAAAGGATAGTTGCCTTCTTTTAAAACAATTGGTCGAATATTAGCATTTTCCTTTGTGCTTTTTGGGTCTAGATATGCTTTTGAGCTACTAGATTTTGTTGTAAACATATGCGGGCTTGTGGCAAAACCAGCATGAATTCCCTGACTTGATCCTAAAATATCCCCTTCAAATGGAACAGCAGTTCCATGTAACATTACCATAGGTGTTCCATCAGCATTCTTTTTAAACTCACCATTGAATGCAGTGCGGATAGCATTTTGCCATGTTTTATCAGAGGCCAGTACATCCGTCAAACGGCTCAAAGCTTTTGCAGCAGCAACATAACCCTCTTTAAAAACTTCTGGGTCTAGTGCCCCACCTTGTTTCTTGAAGTTAAACGGAACCTTAAGGGATGGGTCACCACTTCTAACATTAGCAGGAAGACTTTCCGACTGCATCATAGCAGACTTAAGTTCTCCCGGTGCTTCTATTTCACCACGTAAAAGATCAAGTCCTTCATCACGTTCATTGCGCCAAGGAGCATCAGGCATTTCATCAATAGCCTGTGTGAGAGGGAAAGCTTCTTGTTCACTCTTAGGTGGGAGTTCATCACCCCAAAAATTGCGCTGTAACGGCTGTTGGAGGTTCTGGAGTTCCATAGAAAGGTCTGCCTTAATGGGCATTCCATTCTCATCAATACGCCAGTCACCAAACTCAGCTTGATAAGGCTGCCTATTCTGCACCATGTCTTGTTGGTCAAACAAAGACATCTGACCATCCTCACCTTCCAAGCTAGACTGGTTCTTCAACATGGGAGCAGGAGCTTCTACAGCCTTCTTGGCGTCAATAGCTTTCTGTCTTTCGATAAGAGCATCTAGCTTGGCTTTCTCTCCAGAAACCTTATTACGTCCTAAAGCAGCGGCACTACCTGCACCAATTACACCAGAGATTAAAGCATCTTCTAATGTAGGAGCAAAGATTTTCTTACCAGCTTCTGTTTCAAGAACATCTTGTATAACAGACTTGGTGGCATAGTCTTGTGCAGCATTGGCACCAAAGCCTGTAGCTCCACGAACAGCCATAGAGCCCTGTTTAAAGCCGGGCAGCATCATACCTGCTATGTTACCAGCAGCATCCAGTCCAGCAGCTTGTATAGCCTTTGTGTTAGTTTCACCAGCATCTTTAGCCTTTAGAGCCGTATCAGCAGGAGAGAGTCCCATACCCAAGATTTGCATAGGAAGGGTGGCAACAGCACCAGCAAGCTTGCCAGTACCAGAAATTTCTTTCCTTTCTGGATTGGCCCATTGCTCACGACTCTTAAGCCTATTGCGCATCTCTTCTTCAATTTGGATAGCAGCTTGGTCATCTCCAAAGAGAGCAGCAGCTCCCCCAGCCAATGTAGAAAAGGCTGTGTCAGCCATATTACCTACATTGGCAAAAGAGCTTTTAATGCCCGTGCCTATCCCGGCCTTTTCTTCAAAAAGCCCAAGAGGGTCGTTCCCCTTTGTATCTTCATCAAAAAGACCTAATGGATCATTCATTGTAAATCAACTCCAAACTTTTTCTTGTAAGCTTCTTTAAGTTTATCTGCTGGAATGCCCGGATACATCTTTTGCACATCAGCCAAAGAATTCTTTTTAGGAGCTGCTGGTGCAGCACCACCACCACCAAGAGAAGGCGTAATATTTTGTGTAGGAATACCCATACCAGCCATGTCAGGCTTTCCAGCAGCAGCAGCATTCTTAGACTTCAGATTGGCTTCTTCAAATGTTCTAGCCATTGTAGCATATTTCTGCTTCATTTCTGGGTCTTCTTCTAAAGAAGCCATCACTTCAAAAGCAGTAGCAGCCTTCTCAAAAGAAAGTTTACCAGCTTGTACCTGAGAAACTAAATCCCCAGCTTTTCCTTTACTTCTTGCAGCAGCAGCCTGTAATCTGGCGTCTGCTCCAATACGAGCAACTTGTACTTGTGTAGTATTATTACCAGCAGCTATTTCCTTCTGTGCTTCTTTATTAATGTTAGCCACACCAGTAGCCTGAATATAGGGAGCTGTCATTTGAACAAGTTGTTGTCCCATAGCCATTAAAGCATCAGGAAGCTTGGCAGAAGGCGTACTCTCTAGAATTTGAGCAAAAGCCTTTCCTTCAGGTGTGTCTAAGCTATAACCACTCTGTCCCATAAGAGTACGCAAAGCATTGGCTCTGGCTCCGGGAGCATCTGGAAGCTGTTTTAAAATAGGGCCAAATTGAGAAAAAGCTTCTCCCATAGCTCCAACCTTTTTAGCCTTAGTTGCATCAGCTTTAAACAAGTTTTCAGCATTTGTAGCAAGAATGGAAGAGTCTTGTGTAGCTTTAGTTTTATCCACACCAAGACGCTTGTTTTCAGAATCAGCCATAATGCCGGGCAACCCAGCTTGTAGTCCTTGATTCTCTAAACCCATTCTTTCTAGCTTTAAAGGATTAGATTGTTGAGCAAAGGCTGCTTCTTGTTCTCTAGTCTTAATGAGTTGTTGTAGCTCTAAAATCTTTGCTTGGTTTTGTTCTTGGTCTTGTCTCTCCCTTTGTCCAGCCCAATAGGCCCCAATACCGGGGAGGCTTTGTACATAGTCAGCCATAGTTTTCCTTATTTAAAGAGGTCTAATAAACTAGACACATTGGTAACAGAAGGACCACTTTTACCAAGAGCAGCTAACAGGCTATTCAAAGATGTCTTGTCAGCAGTGATGCTGTTCATAACATTTCCTTGAGTAGAGCCAGCTAGATTGGCAATGTTACGTGCCTTAATCTCAGCAATTTTAGCAGCAAGGTCCGTTGCTCTAGGACCATATTGGCTGTTACGACCAGCAGCAGCATCCTTACGTTCCATCTCTTGTTTCAAGAGTTCATGTTCAGGAGAGCCCGGAGCATACAGCTTATTGATGTCAGACATCTGTTTATCAAGCCAAGCTCTTTGGTCCCTAGCCGCATTATTTTGGGCAACAGAGCCATAAAGACCAGCAAGAATACCAGCAATGTCTAAACCACTGCCAGTATTGTTATTTATTGTAACATTACCTGTACCAGTGCCTGTTTTATTTCCACCCCCACCATTTGCTCCACTACCTGTACCTAAAACTGAACTAATGCCAGTATCAGCTAAGATTTTCTTTGTTAAGTTAGCAGCATCTATACCAGTAAGTCCTGTAGCAGCAACAATACCAGCAACGTCTGTTGCGGAAAGTGTTCCGCCCATAGAAAGAATACCAGACACTTGGTTAACAGCAGCTTGTCCAGCCCCGCCATAAGCAGCCAAAGCTTCTTGACTAGCTGCCTGCAAAGCAGCATCTAAACCAGCTCCAGAAAGTTCTCCAGCACCGGCTCCGCCCACACCACCACCTACACCAGCACCAGCGCTTCCACCGGGAGCCCCAATAAGGCCAGCAGCATTTCCAAGAACAGCACCACCACCTAAAGCTAGTCCAATTAGGGCTGCTGTTTGTATTCCATCTGTTTTACCAATTTCACCAAACTGACCTGTACCTGTTTGTTTACCAGTAGCATCAAAACTTGTAAAAGGAGTATTGGAATAATCAGAAGCATTATTGCCCGGAAGTCTGTCATAAGCATTCCAACCAGTTAGGGCACCAGAAGCATAGTCTCCTGTTGCGCTGTCATAGCCTCCTTTAGCAAAGGTGGGCATGATGTATTTACCAGTAGCTTGGTCATAATAGCTACCACCAGATGTACCAGATTGTCCACTAGAAAGCCATTGATTGGCCCCAGACAGCCATCCCGGAGTTTGTGTAGCTGGAGCAGGTGTATTTCCAGCAGGAGCTGGGGCAGAAGCTCCAGTAAAAGCAGCATTAAATGTATCTGTTAACTGCTGATTGCCTGTGTAAGCTCCACTATTCGCTTGTTTCAACCACCAATCAAGACCGGCAGCATCGGGAGCAGAATTTCCTCTGGCTTCGTACAGCTTACGAATATCGTTTTCTGTGTATGTTTGTGTAGGTGTAATGTCTGCAATTTGAGGAGTTCCAGAAGCAGAAGCAATAATGTTCTGTAAATCTTTGGGACCAGTACCACCATATAAAGGATTAACAGCAGAGTTGTCCACAGCTACACCTGCTCCCGGAGC
>ERZ869907.426-NODE-426-length-12094-cov-19.632611_pt1 | contig 12094 bp, 10 predicted proteins | sample MGYA00579309_ERZ869907 | MGnify/ENA primary metagenome ERZ869907 (study PRJEB32216, sample SAMN09231814) | wastewater metagenome | place: USA: Maryland | collected 2016-07-30 | study: EMG produced TPA metagenomics assembly of the PRJNA472060 data set (Reclaimed... | reverse complement strand
ACAGCGGCGTGCCGCAAACGTATGGTAACAATCCGCACACGGTTGCCAGCGTGGGAGGAATTGACGGCACGGCGCTGAACAGCGCGATTGCAAGCCTACGCAGCGCCTTTGTGCAAAGCACGGCGGCAATTCAGGCCGACAGTACGATCGAGGGCTTGTTTGCAACGTGTGCGGCAGCAGTCACGACATGGAGCGCAGCATAATGCCACTACTTCCACTCGACACATGGCGACAAGACATCGGCCTCAACCCCTGGCTCTTTTGGGGATTGGCCGATAACAATATCATCAAAGACAACGCCAAATGTAGCGGGCTGCTACGCGAGTATTCGTGGCAAGGCACCGACATGGCCGGGCGCGATGACCTGCGGCGCGCGATTGAGCGCGCCGAAGAGATGTTATTCAACCTGCTGAACTATCGCGTGGCACCGCAGTATATCGAGACCGAGCCGTTGCCCTGGCCGCGCTTCTATGAGGCCAATATGGTGCGCTGGCAGGACATGGACGCCACTGGCCGGCGCGTGGCCATGCTCGCGCCTGAGTTTCATATCCAGGCCATGGGGATTGAGCAGTTGACCGCGATCGGGCTAAATACCGCGCTCGTGTTCTCGGACGAATTTAACACCGGCTTTGACGATACGTTCACCATTACGTTGCCAACCACGGTTACGGATGTCAGTCAGATCGCCGTCTATTTCAGCGCCGCAGAGCGCTTTGACGATACGCGCACGATCGACCGCTGGCGCATCGAGCCGCTGAGTATCACAATCAGCGGCGGCAACGTCACGATTATTGGCCGGCGCTGGCTGATTGTGCGACCGATCCTGTACGAAGCGCCAACCCTGAACGCGATCAATCCGACCAATGCGGCGAACTTCGCAACCACGCTTGATGTGTATCAGCGCACGACGAACGGCGACGGCGCGACGACCGATACATGCCAGGCCACGCTGGTGTACGAAACGTCGGATTGTGGCGGATGGGGCGCGGGCTTCTGCTGCGACCCGCTGAACGGCTCAACTGATCCCGGCACCGTGGGCTATGTCATTGCACGGGCGGGCATTCGGAGCCGCGAGTTGGGCCTGATTACGCCCGCGCAGGCGGCGTATAACGCCAGCACCGGCCTATGGTCAAGCGGCTGTTGCTACGTCGAACCAGATCGGGTGATCTTGCGCTATCTGGCGGGCTATCCGCTTGAGCGCGGGCAAATGGCACAGCGCTGGAAACAGGCAACCACGATGCTGGCAGCAGCAGAACTCAAGCGGCGCGTTGTGGCATGTCGTGAGACGAACGAACGCTTGCATGATTTGCAGCTTGACATGGCGCTGCAATCGACCGAGACGGAACGCTATCAGCGCAGCCAGGCCGATCTTGACAATCCGTTCGGGACACGGCTGGGCCATATCCAAGCCTGGAAAATGGCGAATAACAACATCCTACGGCGCGGCTATAGCGCGTAGGCAAAGGAGCAAACACGATGCCCACGACACAGAGCAACGAAACCTACACGCAGAACTTTATCCGCGCCTTTACACAACGCGGCGGGCCATCCCCGTCCAACCTCGTGCGCTATGCGGGATTGGACGAACAATACCTGATGGTTGGCGACATTAGCCGGCCCGATCGCGGCGGGATTAACGCGATCAACGTGAACGACCCGCGCGTGCGCGGGCTGTTCAGCCGAACGGGTGTGACGATCGATGCGCCGGACATTCCATCCAATAGCCTGACCTTCAAACAGAAGATTAACGGCGTGCCGTGGTATCAGTTCCGGCTCAACTGTCCGATCAACGTGTATGAGAGCGTCGGTCAATGCTTCGATCCAAGCGACCCGCTGAACGGCTGGAATACGCTAACCATCCTTTCGCGTGGCCTTTCGACGGACAAAACCTATCAGGGCCGCACGCCATTTGACGGATCGGACGAAACCACGGCAGAGATTGCCTTTAGCTGGCTGGGCGATGTCTACACGGTCGGTGGCATTGCGCTGGGCGAGCAGGATAGCATTGGCGTTACCACGGAAGTGGTCGACGGCGTGTACGCCAGCGCGGCCGTGTGTAGCGACTGCGGGCCATCGAACGATGGCACGAAATGGATCTACGAGTTGCAACAGACGGCGGGCGGCTCGTCAGCGGTTAATGGCGTGGTGATGTATTCGGTAGACTACGGCGCAACGTGGTCAAGCTCGGCTATCACCGGGCTGGCGGTCGGCAGCTTAGTCACCGCGATCGATATTGTTGGGCAATATCTCGTCGTCGTGTGCAAGACAGAGAACGCCTACTACGTCAGTCAGATCAACAACATGACCGGCGCTCCTGGCGCATGGACAAAGGTATCAACCGGCTTTGTCAGCACCAAGACGCCAAATGACCTCTGGGTGGAAAGCCCCACAGCGGTGTACTTCGTGGCAGACGGCGGCTACATCTACAAATCCACGAGCATCCTGGCTGGTGTTACCGTCCTAAACGCGGGCAACGCAACCACCAACAACCTGAACCGCATTCATGGCGCGGGGGGCACGATCGTGGCCGTGGGCGCAAGCAACACGATCCTGTATTCAACCAACAAGGGCCAGACGTGGGCTGCGCCGGCGGCCGGCGTCACCGGCGCGCATAGCGCCGTGGCGGTCGTCACGCCGCTGATCTGGTGGGTAGGCACCTTAGACACCAGCGGCAAAGTCTGGTACACGGAAACCGCCGGCGCGATCTGGACACAACTGGTATTGCCAGGAGCGGCATTGACCGCGATCCAGGATATTGTCTGGCCGACCAATGAATGTGCCTACATTGCGGCTACGCGCACCGGGCCGACCGCAGCGATCTTTCAAACCACGTTCGGCGGCGCGGTGTGGGGCGAGAGCAATACCAGCCGTTTGCCCGGCACCTTGCCGACATTCGGCCGCGCCAATCGGATCGCGGTGCCAACCACGCCTGACCTGATGATCAACGCCGGCTACTTTGCGATTAGCGGGCTAGGCGGCGGCTTGGTCGATGGGATTATCTACATCGGCGCAGAGCCGGTGGCGTAGGACGGAACAGCGCACGGCTAGGCTCATGACCGAACGGCGGGATTCATCCCCACCCGCTGCCGTGCGCTTCTCTCTGGGGAATCAATACGGGGGATGTCATGCCATACACACCATCGGCGTTACCAATGTTCACCTTCAAAAATGGCGCAGTTGCCACGGTGCATGCAGTCGGACAAATGACGATCGCGCACATTGCACAAGGCGTGCAAAAAAAAATCCAGCCCGTGCCGGTGCCCACCTTTACGACCGACATGGGGGCGGGGCCGGTGGCGCAAGAAAACCCAGCCGACCCAGACTATCAGCGCGCTGTTGCGGAGCGGAACGGCAAGATCAATATGCTCATCATGGAGGCGATGATCGACCTTGCCGTTGACATTGAAATTGATCATGAGGCGCTAAACCACCTGAAAACAGGGCTTGAACGGATCGGCATGCCGCTCGATGAGATCAGTGATAAGGTTGCCTACGTCAAACACATCTGTGTGACCAATGCCGATGAATTAAATCCACTCGGCAATATGATCCGAGGTGAGCTAGAGGAGGCGACAGCAGCGGCGGCAGCCACCTTTTCAAGCGACGTACCAGTGCCGCGACCTGAGCCGGTGGAGCTTGCCGCCTAGCGGCGTTCGCTACAGTCTCACATTTGAACTGATCATGGCCGCGCGCTGGCGCGGCCTGACGGATGAGTATTTCGAGAGCCTCCCGATCGAGCGCCAGGCGCGCGTGCTGGCCGCGTATCGCACCGCCATGACGCTTGAAGCCGTGCAAGCCCATCACCCGATGGGCCAAAAGAAACGACGCTAATGCAGCAAATCGGCCTAGATGCAGTCCTGAATAACGTCCCTGATTTCACCGACGGGATCGACAAGATGAACCGCGCGGTGGATAGCTTTGCGTCCAATGGCAAGCAGGCCGGCGCGGATTTCGGCGGCGGCTTCGGCGAGATCGTGACCGGCGCGCTGCGCAAGATTGGCGAACTGAGTGTGCAGGCGCTGCTGAAGGCTGGGCAGGCTATTACCGGCTTTGTCAAGGATAGCATTGGCCTCGCGGGCGATTTTCAGGCCCAGATGCTGGAGTTTCAAAGCGTTGCGGGCAAGGATGTTGATACCAAGGGCTTAGAGCAGTTCCGCGATCTCTTTCTCGATATTGGCAAGCGCCTCCCTGTCAGTACCAGCGAGGTGCAGCAGGCCGCGATCGAGATGGTCAAAGGCGGGATTGACCCGGCCACGATCGCGGCGGGCGGATTAGAACAGAATATCAAGTTCGCCAGCGCGGCCATGGGCGGCGATCTGGTCAAAGCGGCCGAGATCAGCAGCAAGATTTTGGGCGGCTGGACATCCGTCAACGCCACCGCTGCCGAAAAATCCGATTTTCTGACGCACAGCACCGATATGCTGGCAAAGGCGGCGAACGCCTCTAGCACCGATGTGGAAGGGCTGTCGCGCGGCATCTTCCAGGCACAAGGCATTGCCAAAACCGCCGGCGTCTCGTTTGACGACCTGACGACCACCCTAGCCGAGCTGGCTCCGCGCTTTGCATCATCGGCGGAGTCCGGCACATCGCTCAAGAACTTCATCGCACGCATGCAGCCAACCACCGCGCCGGCGATTGCGGCCATGGAGCAATTGGGGCTGTATACGGAGCAAACCGGCAGCGCGTTCTATGATGCGCAGGGGAATTTTGTTGGCTTCCAGCAGGCATCACAACTGCTGCAAGACAGCTTGCAAGGGCTGACCAAAGAGCAGCAGGCGGCGGCGCTTCAGACGATCTTTGGCAACGATGCGATGTCATCCGCCGCCGCGCTCGCAGAGCTAGGCGCGGCGGGCTACACTAATATGGCGAATGCGCTGACCACCGCGAACGGCGTGCAGGAGGCGGCGGCGCTCAAACAGCAGGGCTTTAACACCGCGCTCGATAATGCTAAGGGGAGTGTCGAAGCATTGCAAATTCAGCTCGGCACGTTTCTGCTCCCGATCCTCTCCGACCTGCTGAACAACTATATCGCGCCGGGTGTGAATGCCGTTACTGATTTCGCGGCGGCGTTCATGAAAATGACACCGGCGATTGCCGCCAGCGACGACCCAATCCAAACCTTTCTCAACGCGCTGAAAGTGGCTGCGCCGCAGTTTCTGGATATCATCAGCAGTATTGAAGATTTCAAAGATGCGCTATCCGAGTTTGCAACCGCCGCACAGCCGGCCGTCGATTTCATTAGCAACAATCTGACGCCGATCCTGGTTGGTATTGGCACCGTGATAGCCGTTACTGTTGTGCCGGCTATGGCATCGGCCGGCGCGGCGTTCGTGGCCGCCGCTGCGCCGATTGCCGCCCTTGCGGCGGCGGCGGCGCTTCTGTACGCAGGCTGGGAGAGCGATTTTGGCGGCATGCGAACGGCGGTGACGGCGTTCTGGACTGACACCCTGCTCCCGGCGTTGACCGACATGCAGAAGTGGTTAGCCGAAACCATTCCGCCGATCATTGCCGCACTCGCAAAATATTGGACGGATACGCTCCTCCCGGCACTGATCGAGGTCGGCGACTTCCTGAACGACAAGGTGTTTCCGATCCTCTCCGATCTTGCGGATGTCTTTATCGCTGGCGCGATTATCGAGGTTAAGGCGCTCGCGGCAATCTGGACAAATGTGCTGCAACCCGCGCTGAATGTCGTTTGGAATTTTATCAGTGGCACTCTGATCCCGATCTTCCATGCGCTCTTCGATGTCGAGTTCGCCATTGCCATGAAGGTCGGCGAGGCGCTGGCCGGGCTGTGGCAGAAAGTGATCTGGCCGGCGCTCAAAGCGGTCGGCGAGTATATCACCAACACAGTGCTGCCGGCGTTTCAAGATATCGGCAACTACCTGAGCGCTACATTCGGGCCGATCCTTACAGAAGTCGGCAAATGGCTGGATAAAGTGACCGGCGGCTTTGGCGGCGTGAGTGGCGCGCTTGACTATGTGATTGGCAAGATCGAGGCGTTTGCGAAGAGCATCAGCGATATTAAGCTCCCATCCTGGCTGACACCGGGTAGCCCCACGCCATGGGAAGTGGGGCTGTATGGCATTGGCAAAGCGCTTACTACCTCTGTCGGGCCGGGGTTAGCGACGATGCAAGCTGGTGTTAAGGAGATTGGCACGCAGATTAGCGAGAGTTTCCAAGACACCGACCTGATCGACATGCTGACCACGCTTGGTCAAGACGCCATGGAAGGCTTTGGCGCGGGCCTCAAGGCTGGCTTGCGCGGTGTGATGAGTATTATTGACAGCGCTGCCAATAGTGTGGAGGACGCATTCAGAGGCGCGCTTGACGCGCACAGCCCGGCGCGGCGCTTTATTCCGGTTGGCGAGAGTGTTACGCAAGGCATTGCCGAAGGCATTCAGCAAGGCTTTCCGGCGCTGGCCGATCAGGTTGGCAGCATCGCCGATGGCCTGCTGTCGAAGATGCAAGATGTTGGTACGCGCATCAATGAGGCAATCGCCGATGGGTTTGGATCAACCGCCTCGATCGACCGCCAGATTGCGAAGAACCTTGACCGCTTTAAGGATGTGCTGCCGCAATATCAACAGTACACGCAAGGCGCGCTGCAAGAAGCGCAGCAACAGGCCATGGAGTTTGCCGATCCATCAGAGGGCGCAAAGTTCTTCAAGATGCGCAGCGATCAGATTCTGGAGTATGCCAAGCTCCAAAAGGATCTGAACGAGGCAACCAGTCAAGAGGATAAGAATCGCATTCAACAGCAAATGCTGCTAATCAATCGCGCGCAGCAAGCCGAGATCAGCCAGTTCGATGCGACCAAAAGCGCGGTATCCCCGCTCATGGATATCGTCAATCAAATCAACGATATTATGAAAACAATTGCGGGCATCAACTTGACCGATGAGCAGATCCATATCGTGGATCAACTCGCGTCCATCTGGAGCCAACTGCAAACGCCGGTCACAACTCAACGCACGCCGTACAATCCAGGGCCAGCGACCACAAACACGCATACGACCAATTTGAACATGCCGATCTATACCAATAACTCACCCAGCGCCATGCAATCGAGCATGGCGATTGCCGCCGCCGCGCTGATGTAGGAGCTATGATGTTCGGACTACGCACCTTTACGCGCCTACCAAGCATTCAAAACGGCTACGAGCTTGACGATGTGTTCAGCGTGGTTGTGCCGATCGCGCGCGTCAATGAGATCAGTAACCCCTCGCTGGAAACGAATACTACCGGCTATACGGGTGGCGCGGGCACATTGGCTCGCACCACCGCGCAGCAGTACCACGGCGCATACAGCCTAATATACACCCCATCAGCAGTAACAACTGATGGATGCTATTACACCTATACCACAACGGTGGCGAGCCGTGCGATCTCGTGCAAGTTTCTCGGTCAAGCGGGATTGTCCTACACGTTCAGCATTGCGACGACCGGCGCGGTTGACCTGCAAACGCTGGTGGTTACGGCAACCGGTCGCTGGCAATGGATCTATTTCTACTTTGCGGAAACGAGCGCAACCACGCGCCGGATCTACTGGAAAAAGAACGGACATGCGAGTGTAGCCCCGTTCTATGTCGATGGCGTACAAAGCGAGGTGATCAATGCCGGCGAACTGGTCAGCACCTATCTTGATGGGGATCAACAAGGACTGGTGCCGAACCAAAATCCAGTTGCCTATTACTGGAATGGCACACCGCATGCCAGCACAAGCGCACGATCGGGGTTGACGCGCGCGGGGGGGATGGTCATGTCATTTAAGAACTATGGATTTCTGCTTACGGCAATCGTCGGCTTAGGGCTGGCCACGCCGTTTAATGCGCACACCGAGTACGCGCGCATTGACGGCGGCTATGATGACTACACGCGCAAGCCTACGCGCCAGTTTACCCTATCGGGCCAATTCCAGGGCAGCGGCGATTATTTAGATCTCAGAGCCAAACGCGGCGGACTGGCGCAGTTGCTTGATCGCGATCGGGTCGGGCAAGATCAACGGCTGCTACTCAAGCGCGATGTGATCGATCCATGCGGCGGCATGCAAACCTCAACCTGCCAGATTTACGCGAAGTATCAGGGCGGCCTATCCGGCAACACGGATAACCAGACGGCCGAGCAAGCGGCGCTCACGTTTGTGCAGTACATGCCAATGATCCTGGCTGATGGCGAGACGGGCGCGGCCTTATCGCCACAATCCAGTGTGGCAAACGCCAACTACATCATTCGCCGCTCACCGCTGGGCGTGTGGAGCGCCATGGGCACCGGCGGATCGGGCGGCGGCGTGATTGGCACGCAGGTGATCGCGGTCGGGCTGGATGGCAAGGTCTACGCTGGCGGCGACTGGACATCCATGGGCGGCGTGGCAAACACCGGCCATATCGCCTACTGGAACCCGATCACCAGCACCTGGAACGCCATGGGAACCGGGCTAACGGGCGGCAACGCCTACACGATCGCGATCGCGCCGAACGGCGATGTGTATGTGGGCGGCGATTTTACCGCCGCTGGCGGCGTGGCCAACACCACGCGGATCGCCAAATGGAATGGCAGCGCCTGGTCGAGCGTGACCGGCGCAAGCACCGCCAATGGCACAGTTAACAGCATCGCATTCGATAGTACCGGCAATCTCTACATCGGCGGCGATTTCACCAATATCGGCGGAACAGCCGCAAACCGGATTGCCAAACTGGTACTCCCGTCAACCTTTACCGCCATGGGGACGGGCGCGGGTGCGCCAGTGATCAAGGTGATCGTGGGGCCAAATGGGGACGTGTTTGCGGGTGGATCGTTTACGAGCATGGGCGGTGTGGCGAGTACCGGGCGAATCGCGCGCTGGAGTACCACGGCGCTGGCATGGCGGGCGCTGTCAAGTGGCCTGCCGACCGGCGGCGGGGAAGTAGTCAACGGGCTGGCGTTTGGGCCGAATGCGCTGCTGTATCTTGCGGGGCAGTTTGCCAGCGCGGGCGGCGTCACGGCGGCAAATGTGGCGATCTGGAATGGTGTGAGCTTTCAGCCGATGTCCAGTGGCTTGAACTACAGCCCAAGCGTAATCAACACGCAGGGCAGCAACATGATCAATGGCCCGCAGGGATCGATCCTGGTCGGCGGTCTGTTCGATAGTGCCGGAACGATTACGTTACCCGATAGCATGGCGTTTTGGAATGGGAGTAGCTTTACACCGCTGGATGTCGATCTGAATGGCGGGCCGATTGTAGCCGGCATGGCCTATGGCCCCGATGGCACACTGTATATCGGGTTTGGCGGTACGGGCACGGCCACGGCCAGCAGCAGAACAATGATTACCAACCCCGGCACCGCGCGATCGTATCCGACGATTACACTGTATGGCCCGTCAAGCGGCACCGGACGGCTGTACTCGATTATCAACACGACGAATGGCCGCGCGCTCTATACGAGCCTCGTGCTGAACGCTGGCGAGATCGCCACGTTCGTGTTGACGCCGGATAACCTGTCGTTCACCAGCACGTTTCAGGGCAACATTGCCGATACGATCAACCCTGGCAGCAATACCGCCGATTTCTTTTTGTCGCCGGGGGCGAATACGATCACGTTGCTCTCAGCCAGCAGCAGTGTCACCGCAACCTTGTACTTTCGCCCGGCCTATGCTGGGCTAGACGATGTGCCATAAATGAGTGTATTCACGACTTTACGGCTCGGTGATCCATTCGCCGTCCCACTCGCTGAGATTGCGACCTATGGCACACCCGATGCCAGCGGCGGCGGCGGGGCGGGGCTTGACGTGACCTTGAACTGCTCGCCTGGCGCAGTCGGCGTGCTGGAATGCACGTTGCCGCTGTCGTTCAATCCGGCATTGCTGCTAGAGGACGGACGGATCGGCGTGTGGCGTGCGATCAATGGCCACGCGCCGTATCTCGACAATGGCGCAATCTTCCTAGTGCGCTATCTCGACTTCGGGCCAGAGAGCATCTTTGTGCGCGCCTATCACGCCACGAGCTTGATCGACCGGCGCATCATTGCGTATCCAGCCGGCAGCACGTATACCACGAAGGCGGCGGCGTCGGCTGACGATCAGATCAAGGCGTTTGTGAATGAAAACATGCTGGCCGGCATTGTCGGCGCGGATCGGGATGGCGTCGAAACGTATGCGGATGTCAGCGCGTATTTGACCAAGCAGGCCAATCTCAGCCAGGGCGCAAGCGTGGCAAAGAGCGGCGCGCGGCGGCGGCTATTGGACGTGTGTACCGACCTTGCGAACGCCAGCGCCACCGCCGGAACGTATTTGACGTTTGAGGTATTCGCCAGTAGCGAGACGACCCTAGAACTGCGCACGTATGCCACCCAGCGCGGCGTCGACCGCCGCGCTGGCACCGCCAATCAAGTGATCCTCTCACAACTGCGCGGCAACTTGACCGATGCGCATCTTGTGATTGACTACACGGAAGCGGCAAGTTTTATCGTCGCTGGGGGGCAAGGGCAAGAAACCGAGCGATTGATCGGCACGGCGTTTGATGCGACGCGCGCCGCAAATAGCCCATTTGGGCGGATTGAGCGCTTCCGGGACGCAGCCAATGTCGCTACGCAAACAGCGGTTGACGATGAGGCCGATACCCAGCTCCGCGCCGCGCGACCGCTTATCCTGTTTACTGGCGATCTGGTTGAAACGCCAGCGCTCACACGCGGGATAGATTTTGACTTAGGGGATATCGTGACCGCAGAGCAAGGCAATCAGCAGTATGATGTGCGGCTTGATGTTATTCGAGAGACGATTACGAGTGGCGGCAGGCGGATCGGCTGTGGATTGCGGAGCGTAACGTAATGGAACAAAACGACCTCTTGCGCACGCTCTATGCCAATGATGCGCGGCTGAAGCAGACAGAGACGAAAGAGACGCCGCCGCTGTACTTGCCGTGGGCACAGCGCGTGCTTAATCCGTTTCCGCTGGCGTCGTCAGGAGGCGTGTGGGGCGAACAGGGCATGCCGTGGGCGGTCAGCATACTGGCGTTCTACGTTTCGGCATTTGTCGTCGGCACAAACAATGGAACAAACTTTTGGACAATTGCACTCTCGTCAACGCCGACTGGCACCGCGATTGCGTCCGTCACGACAGCGGCGATTGCAGCAGGCGCGTTTGCGAGGCTGCGTGATACGTCCATCACACAACCGCCTGCCGCCGATGCCGATCTATTTATTACGCTCACTGCCACGCTCTCGCCTGGCGCGATCTTTATCGCGCCGGCTGTGGCATTACTCAGAACAGGAAACTAGCCATGTATCAAATCAACTTCCCGCTCAACTTCAAACCAAAAGACTTTGTTCAGCCAGAACCGCAACCAAGCGGTGACGGCTCCTGGTATTTTATCGCGTACGGCTCGTTAAATGGCGGGCCGGTGCTGACGCACGTATTCAAGACGAAGCTAGGCGATCCCGTTGCACAATACGTGCCAATCGAGCAACCGACCACGGCGCGCGGGTCACTGGCGATTGGAGGCGTAGGTAAGTCGCTGTGGTTAGTGTCGTACGAGCAAGCTGGCCCGCGCTTGTTTGCACAGATTGTACCAGGATGGACGCCGCCGGCATGGATTACTGGCGAGTAGGCACAAGAATACCCCTAGCGTTTAGCTAGGGGTATTTGACCAGGCCTCACTATCCCTGTTTGGTATACCCTCGCAGCGCCCGTATTGCCAATTCTGCATCGCGCGCCTTTTCGTCCAAGATGCCACGTTGCCAGGATAAGATCGCCTCTCGATAGACGTAGAGCGCTTCGATGACAGGCGCAACGTCCATCACGCCGGCTGTGCTGAGTGCGTCAATCAGCCTATCGAATGCTTCTGTTTTGTCGATTGGAGGAATAATCGTCTTGACAATTAGCGCCTCGCAACTTTCGACAAGCGCCTCGTAATCGTACTCGCCTTGCTCGATTGGTATCAGCACCGATAGCTCAAACCAGAGTTGTGCGGCGCGTTCTTGCGGTGTGGTCATGCCTACCTCCACATTATTATGAGAATGAGCATCACTATCCCAGCGCCGAAAAGCGCGCCAGCAATGAACAGACAGCCAAACAGCGGGCGCATGTCGTAATCAGGCATTACTTGCACACTCCTTT
>ERZ869907.424-NODE-424-length-12130-cov-14.456480_pt1 | contig 12130 bp, 15 predicted proteins | sample MGYA00579309_ERZ869907 | MGnify/ENA primary metagenome ERZ869907 (study PRJEB32216, sample SAMN09231814) | wastewater metagenome | place: USA: Maryland | collected 2016-07-30 | study: EMG produced TPA metagenomics assembly of the PRJNA472060 data set (Reclaimed... | reverse complement strand
CGTTTTCAGGTACAAATAAACCACCTTCTGTAATTTCAGGACTTGGCAATGGCTTGAATAAAATTTCGTTTCTTACTGGTTTCATTTTTTCTTTACTTTTAGTTTTACTTTTTTAGGCATATCCTTCCCTTTAGATTCCTTATTCCATTCATCTACATTAACGCCTTGTTTTTGCAATTCTTTTTTATGAATATTAAAATAAGCTGCTTGCGCTAAACTTTTATACGGCATCTTCTTTCTTTTTTCTTGTTTTTTTAATAGGTTCTTCTACCATTTGAGCAGGTATATCAGGTACATAAATCATTGGCATTTCTGCTGTGTTATTAGAAGTCCATGTACTGTATTCAGGTTGGTGTACCCATCTATCTGTTCCACCTTCTGTTTTTACATGAACCATTTTATTTTCTTCATCAAACATTAACACCTTTTCTATTTTACCATCAGGCGTTGTGTAAGTTTCATCTTTTTTCATAACTTTTATTTTTTTATACCCATAGTAACGGAACTATATTAGTATGTTCTTTTAATGATTCAAATTCATCCGTTATGTTATCAATATATACATCTGCATTTATAGCTTGAAGATACTCAAATTTAGGTTTATTACTGCAAAATATAACGCTGTATTTACTTAACCCTAATTTATCAAGAACTGGCTTAATTGCTGAATTATTAAACTCATTATCACTTCGCATGGTCACTACCCAAATCTCATTTTTTTGCTTGATTAACTTTAAAGCCAATCTCTGTAATCTTACATCATCAATAGTACCATCATAGTCAATAGCGTAAATCATAATTAAGTCGTTCTAACGACATCACTACCATCGTTAGTTACGTCTTGTTGAATATTCTTTTGAACCATTAATATCTTCATTAAATAATCTGTCATTACGGGAAAATAATCTGCGGGTACATTCAACGTACTATCCAAATCGCTACTTATTCCACCGCTTACCATTGTAGCCTGTGCTGTATAATCACTTAACAACAATGTACTTTGTATGTAAACAAATTCCCCTTCGGGATAACCTATTAATTTGTTAGGTATTTCCCTCATTCCTTTTTGATAACTTACTTGATTTTCTGTAAGCAAAACAACAGGATACGATAACTGTGGTGATGATGAATCTTTTAAAACCACTTTACTTATGCCCTCAATTCCGCCAATACCAACTGGAATTTGAGGTAACGTTATCTTCCATAAAAACTGGTCATCCGCAACGACTGCCAATGACTTAAACGTTGTATAAAAAGAATTATTTACAGATGCTATACCTTCAAGTTTTAAGTTATCAGTATAATTTGTTTTAGCTGCGACTGCGACTGCATCAAAAAGGTAGTTTTTAACTAAGCCAACAGTTATATTAGCTTCTGATGGAGGTTGCGCCCCATAAATTAACCTTCTTATTCTTTCTATATATTGGCGAACTGTCATTATTGCCCTTCATTTTTAATTTGTGAAGCATACTGAACTACTAAATTAAATTGCAAATTTACTCCTAACCATTGTAATGCCCTTGCAATAACCTGCAAAATATCTGTTTCTGACCAAATAGGGTCTTGACTTGTTGCAGGATTATAAACAGGTATCCCATTACTATCAGGTACGTATCCCCAAACGATGCTTGGTGGCTTTCTTACATAACTCAATCTTGCACTTCCAAAATTTTCAGGGAAGAAATGAAACCCTTCATGTTGTATTAAATAAACCGGATTTTCTGCAACAGGGTCTATACTTGAATGTATGTAAGAATCTAATCTATCTTGCTGAACAAATCTAATATTATAAAAACCGTAAAGCCCCCACATATTATCAGGGTATTCATAATCGCTTGGGAATGGTGCAATCCCTGTGGTCGTATTAGGAAAGAGATTAGCCCCGTAAATTAACGGAGCTAATGAATCTCTTATCCTTTCATTTTGCCCAAATTCAACGACTGCTATTGGTCTTTGGGGTTGGTATTTTTGGTATTCACCAAGTAGATAATCAAGGTACATTCTCTGACCATTATTCATAGCCAAGTTAAAGTCATCGGGTGACACATATCCATCTTGTACATTCTTTGCCGTTGCGAGCAAAACTAACCGATAACATTCATTTACATCCAATGATTACCTCCTTTTATTTTATGTAACTATTTGTTCTAATTGTTCTCTAAAAGCTCTCCCTTCATTACTATTTGTCAATGCAAGTTCAGTTAAGTATTCGTATGGTTTTCTTGTAGAAGGGACTTTTGCAATGAACCCTTTCCCTTGTGACCATAACGCATTTCCATTACCACCTTGCAAATCTATTTTTGCTTCAATTATTGCCCTTTTAACTAAGTAAGCTACTTCTACTTCTCTTGAATCAATATGCTTTTGGAATTGAGCAGGATTATTGTCAGCATACAACATTAATTCTGTCCTTAATCCATCCTCTAATATTGGCATACCCAATTCATCAACAAACGATATTCCAAAGAAACTTACTAATTTTTTAACCTTTTCAATCGGCATTTCTTTAGCTTTTGTAATCATTTCGATTTTAATAAGCTGCTTTTTGTGCCTGTCTTCCTGTTCTTTTTTAGGGTTATACTCATAAAAATCAAACTTGCCACTACCTGTTCTGCTATCCCCTACATTATGCGTATTGTTCCTTAAAAATTCCAACATTAAAACATCGGTACTTCTTACCCTACAAACCCCTTCCTGAAATATAATATCTCTACCACGCCTTGCTCTTTCGTACCTTGCTTTATCTTTTAAAATGTATTCAAGTTCCGAATCCCAAATACTTCTTACTCCATTTAATAACCAAATTCTTTCAGGAGTATTTTTATTATTTGGATTTGGTACGTTATCACAACAGTTATCCAAATAAAATCTACCCCTTCTTTTCTTTACCAACTTAAACAGAACATTGTATTCTGTTATTGGTGTTTTTTCTGCTGGCAAAATATCTGACGGTATTTCTATCTCGTCTAATTTTTGCGTTACCTTTTCTTTTTTAAAATCGTCATCAGCCATACTTGACTGCTTTGCTGTAATTGCTGCCATTTTTTTATGTTTTAAATTATTTACCTTTTAACACTTATAAGTGTCCGAGATATTCGGATGGTTTTAAAAGAAGGGGAAGCGAAATTACTTCCCCTGTCTATCATTAAATTAAGAACCTGCTACGGTTATAAACTGATTTGCACCAGCTGTTCTTACGGAGCGGTAAGCTGCCATAGAAATCTTATCAACCAATGTACCATCGGTTGGATTCCTACTACCACCACCGTATGCCCAACAACGAATACCGTTGCCGACTGTACCCCCCGCCTGTGGCTGCATATACATGATTGAAATGTTTTTCAACGGAGTATATGTTTTAGCATCAGGAACAGTACCCATTGGAGCGATAACCCCAAAGTCACGGAAGTAATCACTTGCAGGAGTTAAGCCTACCTGAACTTCGGTATTCCACGGAGAGTATTTCTTAACTTTCAGCAAGTAGCCGTCAATTAAAATCTCTTGGAAACCATAAGCAACAGATGCCTCCTGTGATTTTTCACCTGTACCATATACAAATGCGCCTGCTGGATATTCTTTGAAAATGCCATCAGAGAAATCCTGACGTTGGTAAATATCCTGTAACCAAACGTTTTCTTTAGCGCAACCATTAACATCCATGATACGGGTAATTTGGTGCAGTTTTGCAATATCCAAAGTACCTGCTGTGTAGTTAACAGTTTCGCCATTAGCAGCGATTGTAGGGATAAAGCCTACACATCCTGTCGTTGGGTTATTTAATAAACCTGTATTATCTACTGCATTACCACGCATCAATTTAGATTCAAGGCTGTTTAAGAACCTACGATCTGTTTTTACCAATGCTTTGTAAGTGAAGTAACTTGTACCTGACTGATTTGTTCCGTTTAATGGAGTGCCTGATACACCTTCATCGTACCAAACATCTGACATTTCAGCAAAGTCAGTTGCAGCATAATCTTCCCTGATAACTGTAATGTTATTTTCTAACCTTACGTCAAGGTGTGTCTGTGGTGTTCTTTCACTTGATGCTTCACCGGCATCGGTAATACCGCCAAAAATCAGGATTTCACCTGCAAGTAAACTTGTTGAATTAGCCGAAACAAACGCATCTGCTGCCTGTTTTGGACGGATTGTAGCTTGGTCAACAGATGGAACTGTAATAATCTCACCTTCAATGTTAGAAGACGCAATGTAAACAGTTTCACCTACACGCAAAGGACTATAAGTTCCTGAACTGTAAAGTTGACTTGCAGGGATATTAACTGTTACTGTTGCTCCTGCTGCCGGATTAGTTACTTGTGTTAAGTTGGTAACTGCCAACTGGTTTTTACCCTTACTTTCATACCAAAAAAAGTTTTGGTTTTTAATCATCTCCATTCCACCGAATGTAGATAACCATTGAAAGAAATAATCGTATGCTTCTGGGCCATATCTTTCTACATAACGCTTCCAGTAAACTGGTGTTAAAAGCTGTAAACCTGATATGACCGAATAATTGGTTCCCCCTGTAATCGCAATTGCGCCCGGTTGACCAATATTACTGGTTGGTATTCCTGTATCTGCCATTGTTTAATTTTTAAATTGTTTTTTAAAATTGTTTTATTACTTCCAAAAATCTGCTGCTAATTTTTCAGATGATGTAGCTTGACCATTAGGCTTAAACGTACTGTCTTTATTGCCTTCGGTCACTGATACATTTCTTTTTTCTTTCAGAAACATTTCCATACGTTTGTTGGCTGAATCAAATGCTAATTTTTTATCTGCATTTTCACCGATTAACATTCTTGACAAATCTTTTGTCATCTGTTCTACTTTGAATGTTTGTGTGGTATTGTCATACCATCTTTCAGCGAATAACGCATTAGCATCAAATCCTGATTCTGCAAGTTGATTTAGCTTTTCTGATATAAGATTTTTTTCTTCTACGGATGGTGTATAACCAACAGAATAATCAACATCTTTGTCTTTTACCTGTGCCGTAAATCCTGAAAATCCTTCTACCACTTGTTTAGCAGATTGTATAAAAGTATTTTTAGCTTGATTGAACTTTTCCAATTCTTCTGCGGATGGTTCAACTTGGTTGTTTTTATTTTCTTTGTTTATTTCCGGTAGCTTCAATTCTGAATTTGCTTTTAACAATTCAGGTTTCATTGTTTTTGCATCAATGATTTTGTCCATTTTTATTTCAGCCACCTTTTCCTTCCACGCATCATGCTTTTGCTCAAATTCTGTATCATCATCAAATTCTCCTTTTATTGGTTCTTTCGGTATTCCATATTGCCTGTTAAACTTGTGATTTATTTCAGCATCGGTTAAATCTTTGTTTTTTAGCTTCAACCCTAATTTTATAATACTTTCGGCGGTATCATCATTTACTTCTGCTGCTACTAAATTTTCTACTTGCTGTTGTGTTTCTAAAATTCTAAGAACTTCTTTTCTATCTCCTTTTGAAATGGCTTCTGCTAATCTTTGGCTATCTTCATTTTCAAACTTATATTCAGATGGTACAGGGTTAGCTTTTAATTCTTTATATTCTTTTAATTGCTGTTTTAAAACATCTGCATCATCTACTTCAAATTCTCTTTTTAGCCAATCTTTAGGGTCAATTAATTCTTCTTCCTCTTTTATTGTTGCCGTAGGTTGTTCTACTGTTTCTTTTACTGTTTCTGCTGTTGGCTGTTCTTCTGTTGCATGAGTATCCATTTTACCCCAAATAGCATCTTGAAATGACTGCTGCGCCTCCTGTGGCAGTCCGTTACCTTGCGCTTGCTCAACTACTGTTGATGTTGCTTCTTCTGACATAATTTTGTTTTTAATTTAATGATAATCTATAAATTGTTTGGGCTGCTACGCCACTTAAATCCTGTGCTTTATTTTCAATGTCGCAATATTTTTTTTCTCCCGACCATTCATACAATTCATAAGCAAACCCAATTATTTCGTTACATAATTTTATTGAATCTTGCTTACTTTTATAATCAGGTATGTCTATTTTATTAAGCCCTTTTAATCTTTTACCACCCAAATACCCCATTAATTCTTCCGGTATATCGTCTTTAAATCCAACTAACTTTTCGTAAAGTTTCCCCATTGCATCATGCTCCCATCCATCTGTTGTGTCTTGATGAAATTTATGTGCAGCATCTTGAAAATAAAAAAGCATATCTCTTATGTATTCAGGTGTCATTGACATTTCTTTTCCTTCATCTTCTTTTTTATTTTCTTTATGAACTTTTAATAAAGTTCCCATTGTTATCCTATTTTAGAATTAAACATCATTAGTCTGTAAACATTTGTACCTGCTGATGCTGGCGAACCTTGCAATCTTAAATATTGAGCATTTACATCTACTTCAAATAAACCTGCGCCGTATATAGCATTAACCATTGAACCTGTGGCAAGGTTTTTTGCCTGTATTGGAGTAAAATTAATCGCAAGCTGTGCGTCACCCTGACTTGTTGCATTTGCTCCGCCATCGTTACTTCCTAAAATATTAATTGTACCTAATACAGCACCGCTTGTCTGAATAGTAGTTTTATCCCATCCTGACATATCAAGCGTTATCTTGTATGTAGAATTAAATGTTGCTGAATAATCTGGTAGTGGTCTTCCTATTGCCATTTTATTAAATTTAAGCCGCTATTTGCGGTTGTGAATTATCTTGTTGCATTTGTTGTTCGGGCATCTGTTCTTCTGTTGGTTCTTGTTGTTCTTCCATTGGCTGTTGCTGTGCCTGTTGATATTGTTGTATTAGTTGTGTTTTTTGTTCTTCATTTTGAGAAATCATAGGTATCATGTTATTTTCAACCCATGCGTTAAATAATGGTTGCAACGATGCTGGTATTGGACTTCCCTCCTTCATTAATGTTGTAAACATCACACTCAAAGCTGTCTTAGTTGCAGAATCTTCCTGCATCTTTGTTTTAGCTATATCTATTTCTCCTTTTACTTGTTCGGTTTGTTGCTTACCTTCTTCACTTGCTTTTGCGCTTGCTATTTGTGCGTCAAATGTTGCTTTTTGGTTTTGTTGCGTTTGCTGAATATTGTGCATAAGCATTTTCTTCCTACCATTGTCAAACATCATCCAAGCAAGTTTTACATCTTCTTTTGCCATTTGGATAAGCATAAATGGGTTTATGAAAAGTAAAATATCAGGACTTGCAGCAATGGATTCATTCATCATTTGTTCAAATCTTATTACATCTTGTTCTGTTGGCAGAAACTTAATATTAGCATTAAATATTTGCCATGTTGTGTAATCTTTTTTGATTATATTCCGATATGCTTTACTACCATATACAATAGAATCTTTCAGTAAACATGAAATCTTTTTAGCTGTCATTTTCATACATTCAGCATAAGCCCTATACATATAGTCAGTAGCATATTCAGCCATTGATTGTGATGCTTGTACATTCCCTGCTGTTACTCTTGGCTGCAATGCTGCTGTAATTAAATTAGGGTCTTCCCCAAGTTCATCTTTTAGTGTCTGATAGTTGAATTGGTAGTTTTGAATTAAGCCCTGCATTTGCCCTAAAAATCCACTATTAGCAAGTTCCTGAATTGGTACAGGCACTCTATTACCTTCTGCATCTACACCACGATAGTATATATCTCCCGTTTGGTCGTAAAGTCTTTTTCTATCTACTGTTTTATTGCCCGCTTCACCTAATCCGTAATCAATATTTTGTAAGGCACTTTCATCAATAGCTGCTCCTGTTGGTCGCATACGTGCTACTACCTGCTGCATTTTTAAAAGTGCCAATATCATTCCATCAACCGCTGCCATTATCTTTTGAGGTATAGCTAAGTTTCGCATCATATAGTTTTGATACATATAGAATGAATATGAAAATTCCGCATTACCTATTTCTTTAGGGTCTTGTGGGCGAATCATATTTTTCTTTAGCTGCCACCTTAATAAAATATCGTTATCTGGTAAATAAACTGATTCGTAAATATTTATATTACTGTCATCAATTACCTTTTGATTGTCGCTTGGCTTTTCTCTTTTATTTCCTGATGCTGTTGTTGGATAACCTTTTTGTGTGTATGTTGTACCTGTTGTTTTGCTTGTAGTAATAGTATATGGTTCGCTATCAACGGTTCTTAATTCAAATTTCAAAGACCTTACATTCCATTCATCATAAGGGCGCATAAACATTGAGTTCCATACATTAGTCCAAACTAAATTTGTATTATACTGCCATTCCTTTGCTGATTGTGCTATTTTAAATAACTGTTCTTCGGTAAGTGCCAACGGGTCGTTTGGATGAAATTCCTTCCCAAATTCCCTTCTTAATTCACTTATTTTCATTGACGGTGCTTCACCAAGCCAACTTGCATCCCTAAAATCAGGATATTCAACCCATCCATAAATTGAATCTTCCGGCTTAACCCATTTTGTATGAATAACGCCTTGTTCATCCATCCATGTATATGTCCCGACAAAACCTACTTCTGCACTATCATGTAACAATTTTTCTTTTACTACATCATATAAACCATTTGATTCAAGCACATCATTGCACCCCATTTCATTTTCAATTTCCTCCGGCAATCTTTGAAACTGTGCTTTCCATAATTTCAATTCATCCTTATCAACTGGTAAATCTGTATCATTTGGAATAAACTGAACCCCTGTTGCTTCTTGTAATTTTTCTAATTGCTCCCTATTTTCAATTATAAATTCAAGTTGGTCGTATTGTTCTTTTTTACTGGTTTGAGAACGGTCATCTGTTGCCTGTATTTCAACTTTCTCTTTCCTCTGCATCCACCTGCCAACAAGTCCTGATATAATCCTGTTAACTATTTGAAGTGTTTGCCAATCTAATCTTATGTAGTTCTGCTTTCCATTAAACTGAAACCTGTCCTGAAACATAGCCTGAACATCCATTATACCATTAGCATAGTTTCTGTTCTTTATAAATTGAGCATTACGATTATAGAAATACCCTCCCACCCCTGTTGTAATGTAACCCCATATCTTTTTTGAAATTTTAATACCAAAGTCAGGCGATTCCTTTTGCTTAGTAGTTAACTCTGCAAGCTGAAATTCTTTCAGAATATCTTCACCCGAATTTTTAATATTTACTTTTTCTTCTGGCATAGTATAAAGCCAAAAAGCCATCCCCGAATTAACGAGAATGGCTTTCTGGAAGCTCTTTATTATTTTTTATTTCGTACTACTGGCGTTCTGGACGCTCGGAGTTGGTTTAGTTTCTTGTATATTTTCAACCCCACATTTAGGACATTTTATAGCCACAATGCCATCTTTCATCTTTATTTTACCAATCTTTTTGCCACAATTACAACAAATTATTGGGTTTAAAGCGGGATTTTCCATAAATACTTAACAAATATAATTAAAATTTCAGTCCTACAAATTTATTTTTTAGTTCACTACCAACTGCCCACTACCATCAAAAACATCTATTATTGGAAGTGGCTTTGGCGGTGCAATTATTGGCACTTCACTTAGTACTGCATTGGTAATTAAGAAAGATACAGTAATATCCGATTTAGTCCTGTCATTAGGGTCAAAATCTTTCATGTCGTCAAGTAGTTCCTGATAATCTATATCATCGCACTGGTTCTCTACATACGATACTCCCAAATCAGCTTGCTTAGTCAAACTAAATGGCGTTGTTGGGACACCCCTATGCCTTGTTGTTTCAGCCAATTTTATAGGGTCAATCAGTATTCTTGGATAAATACCTAAATATAATCTTCTTCCTCTTTGCTTAAAATATGTGTCGTAGTCATCTGAATTATGTTCATAGAATGCTTGTACACCTAACCATTCGGCACAAAGCAAAACCTGTTCATGTAGCAAATCCTTTTCATGTGGTCTTCCATAAAGATGTGCAAATACCTTTTTCCTATTTCCATTACCTGCCCTTGTGCCTGCCCATGCAGATGCTTTAGAACCCCATTTCTGCCCACCTTGACTGTTTGAATATCCATCAATACCTATTGCCCCATAATTCATTTTAGATGGCTTTTTAAGACTGCCCTCCATCTCAAAATTATTAGAGCCGCTTTCAGCTAATGGAAAATCGGGTGTAACTCTCCAATGGAAGTTTTTTTCTTTTGGCAGTATATCCCTCCATTTTACTTTTTGCGTATCCTCATCTCTATAAAACCATATCCCCCTTTTCAAAATAGGATTTTCTTCTAACTCTTTCTCCCTTTTGGATATATTTGCAACATTAAATATGCAACTATCTGCATCAATGCTGAAAGCCTCCTCAATAGTTCTCGGCTCTTTTCTCATACGTGCAGATAATGCACGTGGGCTATCTTTTACCGATTCCCTGTCAGCAAGTATATCTTGAATTGTTTGTTCAACATCAGGGTAGCCGTAAATATCAAAATTCCTACCCTCATCAGCAGTTTGAAAAAACCTATAAAGCCCACTTTGGGTCATTCCATTTTTTTCTCTTTTATTTTGATTACTTGCATTCCATAATTCAATAGCCGCTTTTTGAACACCATCTTTATCACTATCGAGTTTCTCTACTGTGGAGGAATACATAGCCTTACCTATTATCTTGCCTTCTTCATTAAGTAAACAGTATCTTATAACTTCATGGCGGTCGAAAACATTTGCTTCTGTTGTCTTCGCCCACTCATCAGAAAAATAAGCCAAAAGTTTCTGCCCGTCATAATGAAGTGGGTCTGCACTACCCCAATCTATCATTGAACCCAATTCATCTTTATCAATACTATCTTCTGCTTTTTTGCCCCTAATATTTGTATTTTGAAATCTTATTTCGGATTTTGGATTCACACCCAAAGACATATCATATTCTGGTCTAAAAAATCTTGGGAATTTTCTGAAAGGATAAACTACTGCTTTAGCAAAAACTTTCTTGGCATCATTTCCAGTCTTACTTTGCAAAGCTCCGTTAACCATCTTAGTCCTTGTTATAGGCTCTAACACAAATAGACCACCCATAAATGTCTTTAAAAACCTACGCTTTGTTATATCAATCATGCCCATACAAATAGGGTCTTCAAGGCAGTATTGTAAAAAGTATGTTTTGTTTAAGTGTGGGATTATAAACTTAGCGTAACCAACGTCAATGTTGAACCACTGTAAAAGCATATAATAAAACCCAGTTAAATATACCGCTTCACTTTCTTTTTTTATTGGATTATAATTCATAAACCAAAAACCATTCAATCTCCTATCCCATTCTTGTTTTTTATACTCCTCGTATCTTGCGTCATAAAAAGGAATTGTATCAGTATCTTTTTTTTGTTTTAAATATTCATCTTCTTTTTTTGTTACTTCTTTGTACCAAGATGGATACGGAAATCTTTCCCAATATTGTTCTTTAGGATTTTCCGACCTTTTATGAATGCCACGATATTCAAGTTGCTTAGTCATTGCATTATAAACATACCCTTCCGGTGGCAACCAACATTGCAAGCCTTGTATGTCTATTTTTCTACCGTTAGCTATTTCCGAGTACATTGGATATTGATTCAGGTGTAGTTATTTGATATTTAGGGTTAGAAGTATCTTTATCTTCATCGTGTGTTATGCCAGCAGTTTCCCCTAATGTTTTAACTGCGGCAGCTATACTGGCAGCATCATTCCATATAACCTTAATTCTATCGAATGTTTTATCTTTTGGGTCATCCAACGAAATAGTTTTAAGGTCTGTATTATTAAGCCTATCTGCCATTTCATTCATTTTTCTGTTCAAAGCATAAAATAACTTAGCTGCCCCATTTTGCTCATATAGGTTTATTATTTTTTCCGCTTCGTCAAGTGTTCTTGTCATATACTATGCGTTTATTTTTTTAGTCATTTTAAGCCTTTGTTTTAAATGCCTTAACGACCTCCCAATTTCAATATAAATACCACCCATTTTTGTAGGCATTAAAGAATCTATAAACCTATGTAATTTTGAATAAGAAAAATCATCCTGTTTGTTTATGTATTCAATTATAGAATCAAATACAAACTGCGTCTGAATTTCGGGGTGATTTGACCTAACAAATAACACTTGCTGCATGGCATCTTTTTTATCCACAATATTTTTTTAAAGTTCAAATTTTGTTTTTTTATTATCACTATTTGGCATCAAAATTCCAA
>ERZ869907.421-NODE-421-length-12192-cov-4.514954_pt1 | contig 12192 bp, 13 predicted proteins | sample MGYA00579309_ERZ869907 | MGnify/ENA primary metagenome ERZ869907 (study PRJEB32216, sample SAMN09231814) | wastewater metagenome | place: USA: Maryland | collected 2016-07-30 | study: EMG produced TPA metagenomics assembly of the PRJNA472060 data set (Reclaimed... | reverse complement strand
ACCGTCGAAGAACTTGAAGCGTGGGCGTCGGCCCATTGCTGCTGGCAGGAAGGGCACGTTTGAGCCTCGACGTTGGGGAGTTGTTCGTGCAGCACCATGCGGCGCTGCGGTCCTACGTGTTCAGCAGGATGCTCGGGGCGGCCGAACCCGACGCCGAAGACGTGTATGCGACCGTCTGGGAGCGGGCGACGCGCGCGGCCGGCACCTATCAGGATATCCAGAGGTCGAAGAACTGGCTGTACATGATCGCGACGAACCTGATCCGCGACTACTACGGCTCATCGGCCTGGAAACTGCGCGCAGGGGCGGTCCCCGCGCACGCGCTGCTTGACGAGTATCACCCGGTGATCGTTGACCGATACCCGAGCGACACCGCGCACGTCCGCGATGCTGTGGAGCGGCTAGGGCCGGACCAGCGCGACGTGGTGCTGCTGCGCTACTGGCACGATCTCTCGTTCCCGGAGGCGAGTACCGCGCTCGGGGTGAGCGAAGTCGGGTGCAAGAAACGCGTGAGTCGCGCGTGGAAGAACCTGCGCCGCGACCTGGAGCGTGTGGCGTGAGCGACGCCAGCGGAGGGTCATCCTAATGCTCGACACGCCCGCGCGCCCGATGGCGGAACGCCTGTCGCCGCTCCGGTGCGGCCGGTGCGGCTGGCCGGTCGCGCACCTCAACAAGCGCGTGCCGGGGGCCGAGGGCGGCGGCCTGTGCACCCGCTGCACGAAGGACGAACGCACGGGCAAGCCCTTGATGGTGTTCACCTACTACGGAGTTATAGACGCGGCTGATGACAATTCCGCGTAACGTGTGGTAGGATTGATGGTAAGCGTATAGCGTCGGCATAGGCCGTACCCAGACGAGCATGTGGCTCGGGGGTGCGGCCTTTCCCATTTCCGGCTCCCGAGCGTATCGGGAGCGCCGATGGAAGACGAAACCCAGGCAGCGACAGCGGTGGTTGAAGCTCCGTTGACGGATGCTGCCGTTGCGTCAACGGACGAGCAGACGACGACGGCGCAGGCGGTCGGCCAGGACGGACTGCCGGAACTCGCCCCGGACCTGTCGAACGTCGATGCGTGGCTCGCGGCGTCCGAAGCCGCGATCAACGCCGAGGCCGCGCGCTCGGAATCCGCAGTCGCGTCGGACCCTACGGACACGGCGGCATCTCCGGAGGCTGCCGCTGTCCCGTCCTCCGGCCCCGCCGTTGATGCGCCACCTGCTGCCGAGCAGCCGGCTCCCGACTACACCAGGATGGTCGCGGATCTCCAGGCGCGGGGCTTCAAGGTCGAGCCGCCGGCCCCGCCGCCGGACCCGTTCGCGGAACTCCGCAACGAGCTTGCCCCGTACGTCGGCAACGAGCGGTACGAGCAACTCCAGGCCGTCGCGCTGCAAGAACTGCCGGCTGAGCCTGCGGCCTACGACGCGGCAACGGTCGAGGCCCACGAGGCGAAGGTCCGAGAAGTCAACGCCGCGAAGGCCGAACTGAAGCAAATGGCCGTGAATCGCAAGATCCACGGCGCTTCGTACGCGTGGGCGCGTCAGCAGGTGCTGGCCGACGCAGGCGCGGAACTCGGCGGCATGGCCGACAAGTACGGGGCCGACCCGGCCCGCGTGCAGTCCCCGAAGTCGGTGGCCGACGCGGTGGACGCGGTGGCCGAGGCCGTGGCGTCGCGCAAGGACGCCGAGTGGCAGGCGAAGTACGACGCGCGCGAGCGGTACTGGGCCGGCAAGGTGAAGCAGGCCCAGGCCGACGCGTCCGTGGACCGGCACCGCGCCATCGGCACCGCGCCGGCCGCGTCCCCGCCCCCCGGCGGCGCCGCGCCGGTCAGGCCCGGCGCTTCCCTTTTCGAACTCGACTCTCGGGGACTCCCGACCGAGGCGAGCATCCAGCGCGCCATCCGTGGGGATTTCGCCCACGTCGATCTGAGCGACCGCTAGGAGCGGCGCGGAAGGAGTCCACCAGTGGCAGTCAACACGTTCGCAGGCATGACCAACCAGCAGCGGACGCACTACAGCATGATCCTGCTGGCCCGGCTGCGCCCGTCAACCCCGATGTCCGGGCAGGGCATGAGCGGCAGCATCGCGCGGGGCCAGGGCACCACGATCCAGTGGCGCTACCTCGCGCCGTTCGCCCGCGCCACGACGCCGTTGACCGAGGGCAGCCCGCCGGCCGCCACGGCGATGGTCTGGACGAAGGTTGAGGCGACCACGGCGCAGTACGGCGCGTGGACGAAGATTAGCGACCTTGCCATGACGCAGGCCATCGATCCGCAGGTTGCTGCGGCAACCGCCGCGTTCGGAGAGAATGCCGGGCAGACGCTGCACACAGTGCTCATCAACATCCTGGCCGCAGGCACCAACATCCGCTACGCGGATGGCGTGGCCGGACGGTCGTCCGTCGCCACGTCGAACGTGCTGGACGCAGCCGAGATCCGGCGGGCGCGGCGCATCCTGACGGGCGCGAATGCGAAGGGCTACAGCGACGGGTACCACGCGCTGGTGCACCCGTACAGCATGGAGAACCTGAACGCGGACACGACCATCGAGAAGGTGGCGCAGTTCGGAGCCGGGGGCGTCTCCAACTCCGGCGGCGTCGATCTGCTCAAGGGCGTGGTGATGCAGTACGGCGGGTTCCAGTTCATGGAATCGACCGACGCGCCGGTGTTCGCCGGGGCGGGTTCCGGTGCGGCCGACGTGTACGGGGCGCTGTTCTTCGGCCCGGACTGGTTCGGCGAGGTTGACCTCGCGGCGGCGCCGGTCGGGACGATCAACGCCGACACGAACAAGGCGAGCGGCATCACCCCCATCGTGATCCCGGCCAACTCCGACGACAAGTCCGACCCGCTGAACCAGTACGGCGTGGTCGGGTGGAAGGCGCTGGGCTACGTCGCGAAGATCCTCCAGCAAGAGCGTGGCCTGCGTTTGGAACATGGAGTTGCGGCGTAATGCCAGGGCCGAAGAAGATCGCGACCCAGTCGCTGCCGGGCGATAACGTCAGCATCGTGTCCGACGTGGACGTGTCTGCGGAGGGGCTTGAATGCCCCTCCACGGACGGCTACATCACGGTCCGCACCGTCAAGACGAGGACGCCGGAAGGCGTCATCGAAGACGTGGAGAAGGTCTGGACGCGGCGCGGCCTTGAGGCGTGGCTGAAAGCCTGCCCGAAGGTGCCGGTGTTCATCCAACTTGAAGAGGCGAACGACGGCGACGATCCCGAGAAGGCGCGTCCGCTGTACGTCATCTACGACGGCATCCGCATCCCCGTGAAGAAGGGACGGAGCGTGATGGTCGCGCTGCCCATCGCGGAGATCATCGCCAACATGCAGACCAAGTACCGGACGGCCCAGAGCCGGGGCATCGACCTGTACACGATCAATCCGCACGACCCGAGTGATCGGGGCTACGAGATCCCGTCGCTCGCGGCGGTGTAAGGAGTCGGCCCATGCCCGGCATTTTCGGAGACCTCCGCAACCTGGCGCTGAATCCCGGCTTCGAGATGTGGATTCAGCAGACGATTGCCAGCACGTCGAACGGTTTCATCGGTGATAAGTGGGTGCTCGGGCTGGGCACCGGCTCGACGTTCGTGGCGTCGCGGGCCTCGACGGGGCAGGATCTCGGCGCGTTCTGCGCCGGCATCACCTATACGCACGCGGTGGCGTCGAACATCACCCAGGTGGCCGTGCTCAACGACCTCAAGGGGCAGGTGATCTCGTTCGGGATCAAGGTCAAGTCCACGACGGCGCGGGCCTGCCGGCCGTGGATCTCGACGGACGGCGGCACGACCAAGACGTACGGCCAGTACAACACCGGCCTGACATCGGACGGCTCGACGGCCATCTATGAGCAGTTGAAGATCGAAGGCATCGCGGTCCCGACCACGGCGACCAACGTGTATTTCGGCGTCGAACTGGCCGCAACGGCGACGTTCTACTTCGACTCGGCCACGCTGAACCTGGGGTCTGCCATCGACACGCAGCCCGGCCCGGCCTTCGGGCGGTCCTCGGCAGCGTGGACGCAGACGAGCGGCGCGACGGTCCGCGACGTGGACATGACCGGGACGGCAACCACGCTGGTGGTGCAGGCGCTCGGAACGCTCGTCCGCGATTTGCAGGCGCTCGGGATTTTGCAGTAGTCCGAATGGCGGGGTACCCGCGTACCCCGCCATCCCTATACGAATGATTGCTATGATCTGAGGAATAGTTTGACGGGTGTGGGGGTTCGATGGTCTGGACGCAGGAACTCGGCGGCGACTCCGCGATGACGGTTCTCGACCGGACGGACGATCCCCAGGACGAGCCGCCGCCGTACCTGCCTGACGGCGACCTTGCCCGCGCGCTGCCGGTGTACCAGCAGGTGATGGGCCTGGACCGCGAGAACGGGGCCGCGATGGCTGCGGCAGGGCTGATGCAGCGGTTGCAGGGCGAGAACGGCGCGGCCGAGTGGCTGCTGCGGCGCTCCGTCAAGGTGGCCCCGACCGTGATCGCTTACAACAACCTCGGGCACGTCCTGCTGGGGCGGCGCGACTGGGACGGCGCGGTGAACGCCTACCGCGCGTCGCTGGCGCTGGACCCGTCGAACCTGACGACGTGGCCGAACCTGCTGTTCGCGCTCGACTTGCATCCCGGCGCGACGTGGCAACTGCGACTGGCCGAGCGGCGGCGCTTCAACGCGTTGCACTGCCGGACATTGACCGAGGGTGCAGCCCCGCACCTGAACGATCCGGACCCGGAGCGGGTGTTGCGGGTCGGGTACGTCTCGGCCGACTTCAAACAGCACTCGGCGGCGCACGGGTTCGGGCCGGCGGTGTTGGGCCATCACGCTGACCGCGTGGAAGTCCACCTGTACGACGTTGACCAGTCGCCGCCGAACGCCGACGACATGGTGGCGGCGTGGTTCCGCGAGTTGCCGCACGCGACGTGGCACGACGTGCGGGGCTACGACGACGCGACGCTCGCGGCGACCATCCGCGCGGACGGCATCGACGTGCTGGTTGACCTGTCCGGGTACTCCGGCGGCGGGCGGCCGATGATGTTCGCCCGCAAGCCGGCCCCGGTCCAGGTCAGCGGCTTCGGGTACGCGACGGGTTTGGGCATCGACGCGATGGACTACCTGATCGCGGACGACGTGCTGATCCCGGAAAAGCACGAAGGCCGATACCACGAGCGGGTGCTGCGGCTGCCGGTGTTCATGGGCTACGAGAAAGCCCCGCCGTGGCCGGACGTGTCCCCGCCGCCGAAACTGCGGAACGGCTACACGACCTACGGCTACCTCGGGCGGGTGCTGAAACTGTCGCCGCAGACGCTGAACTGCTGGGCCGAGATCCTGCTGCGCGATCCTGACGCGCGGCTGCTGTTGAAAGGCGGCGAGTACCAGGACGCGGAGCTGGCCGGCAAGATCGTGGGGGCGCTGACGGCGCTGGGCGTGGACGCGGGGCGCATCGAGGTGCGGCAGGGGTCGAACCGCTACGACCACCTCGCGGCGTACGGGGACGTGGACGTGGCGCTGGACCCGTTCCCGCACAACGGCGGCGTGACTTCCGTCGAGACGCTGCTGATGGGCGTGCCGCTGGTGACGCTGCTCGGGGACTACGTCTGCGGCAGGGTCGGGGCGTCGATCATGACGGCGCTCGGGTTCAAGGGCGCGGTGGCGCGGACGCCGTTCGAGTATGCGAACCACGCGCTCGACACGTCCGGGCAGGCGTGGACGCTGGAGGACCGGATGGCGCTACGCGGGCGCATCTGCAACAGCGTGATGATGGATGAGGACCGCTACGCGGGGGCCGTCGAGGACGCGTACAGGGAAGCGTGGCGGCAGTGGTGCGATCAGCGCGCGAAGGGGGCGGGATGACCGCGACCACGCTCCCTCAGGTTCGTCGCCTTCTCTCGGTTGCAAGTGCGGCATCCGCGATGTTGAAGGCCACTACGCCCCGTGTGCCAGTACGTGTTCATCTCGTCAAAGGGATGCCCGTACTTGCAAGCGGTCTTGCGCGTATTCGCCCCAACGAACCCCTTGCCACGCCGAACATTGACCCCCGTGGTAGTGGGTTCCAGATGGTCGGGATTGACACACCGCCGATGAAGGCAAGGGCCACCGGGGCAGGACGGGTCGGCGTTGTGGCAGACGTGATCGAGGCCGAAGCCATCCGGGATGGTGCCGCGCAGGCGCTTGTAGATGGCGCGGTGCGCCTGTTCCTGAGTCCCGCTGCCATGTGCGGTGAACCGTCCATACCCGTGGTAATCCACGCAGTGAAGCCAATGCCAGCACCCGTTGTCTTGAACCTGCCATTCAGGGCTAACGTTGCGGTTCTGGTGCCCGTGGATGAACCGTCGCGGCACCCCTCGAACCAAGCCCTTCTTAGCCTGTGTTCGGCTGACCAGCGGCGTTTTTCCGCCACATCCGCATTGGCAGAGGCCGAGCGGGATATCATTCGACTGCATCGGACCAACCTCCGGTGTCAGACCCCGGCCGTTAGCGCGGCGCGGGGTCACTTTGCGTCCTCAAATTATACCCTTTCCCTTCGAGTGGAGGCAGCATGACGGCCACCTCATTCAGGCCCGGCCAGCGGTTCGATACCGAGGACAACCGATGGGTTGCTGCCAAAGAGTTTATGGGCACGCAGCGCGTGGCATTGGGGCCGGTCGCCTCTCATTCATGGCTGCACCAACCTGAACACTTGGCCTTCCAACTGTCCCGGTACCGCGCCGCTGCTGCGCTGATCGGGAACGCTGAGACGGTCATTGAGTTGGGGGCCGGCGAAGGCATCGGGGCCGGCATTCTGGCGAAGGGCCGCACCTACTACTGCGGCGTGGACAACGATGGCGAGGCCGTCATGATTGCGCGGCAGACGTACGCCGAGCGGCCCGCCGTTGCATTTGCGGAACTGGACGTGGTTGACGGACGGTGGATGCCTGGAACGCTGTACGACGCAGTTGTCAGCCTGGACGTGATCGAGCATATCCCGGCCGAACGCGAGCGGGCATTCATTGAGAATGCGGGGGCGCTCATTCCGGACCACGGCGTCCTGGTGATCGGCACGCCGTCCAAGAACGCCGAGCACCTCGCCTCGCCGCAGAGCAAGGCGGGTCACATCAACACCTACACGCCAGAACGGCTCCGAGCCCTGATGCAGCGCTACTTCTACGTCGTGCAGATGGCCTACATGCAGGACACGGCGATCCACTTCGGGCACCCCGAGATGGCGCACTACGTCCTCGCGGTCGGGATCGGAGTGCGGACCTGATGGCCGTCTCCGGCAACAGCCTCGTCATCCTGCGCCGCGCCATCGCCCAGGAGTTGGGTTCCTACTTCCTGACCACGACCGGCAGCATTTCCAGCAGCAGCACGAACCTGATGCTGAATCAGGCGAACGTGCTCGACTCGGAAGCACCGACCGAACGATACGGCGGCTGGTACTCCTACATCGGCTCCGGGTCGTACCAGGGGCAGCAGGCCCGCGTCACGCGAGCAGGCTTCAACGGATCGACCGGCGCGACCACGTTGGCGAACGCCATCAACCTGACCGGCGGCGTCCAGGTTGCCGCCGGCGTGACGATTGAGATGCACGGCGTGATGCCGGCGATCAGCCAGGACGGACTGCTCGGCATCCGCGAGTGCATCAACCGTGCGCTCCGAAAACTCTGGGTCGTGGACCGCTACGAGATCAGCGCGACCACCGGACAGTTTGAATACGACCTGACGATGTGGTGGGCCAGCAAGCGGCGGTTCGTCCGACTGCTCGACCCCGAGGATGCCGCGACCGGACGGATGGACCCGGCCACGCAGGGATGGCGCATCGTGCGCGACGCCGAGACGTGGACCCTGCAACTCGATCAGGGGTACGCGACCGGCGAGACGTTCGCGCTGGTGGTCGAGCGGCCGGAGAACAGCCGGCTCTACGTCAGCAGCGCGTGGGCCGAGCAGTCAAGCCCCACGGCTGGGCTGGTCAGCGACAACGACGCGTGCCTCGGAAACTGGAACGACGTGTACCAGGCGTGCCTGTACGAGTGCTACGCGGCGCTCGCGGTGCAGGCCGGCGGCGCCCGCAAATCGTACTGGGCCTCGAAACTCGAAGAACAGCGCACCGTCGTGGCGATGATGAAGCTGTTCGAGATGGACAGCGAAAGCGTGACGTTGGGCGAGGGGTCGTCGGACGCTCCGGGCACGTGGGCTAACGTGCGCGGCGATCATGGATTCTGGAGCCGCTGACCGATGCCGGCGAGCATGGGGCCGGGCACCACCGGCACGCCGCAGCACATCACGCTGCGCCCTGCGGCCGGCGACGTGCGGCTGACCCTCTACTCGGGGGGCGACGCGGCACGGCGGCAGCAGGACGTGGCGATCAGCGGCTCGTACACCAGCGGCGAGAACGTCCCGACGCAGGACGTGGCGCGTCGGGTGCGCATGTTCTCGCGCGGGGCCGGCTTCTCAAACAGGCCGCCTGGGCAGGACGCGTCCGAGGAATGGGACGGCTACGCGGAGAGCGAGAACGCCTGTCTCCGCTTCGGGTACATCTGCCCGTCAGGCGAGCAGACGGCGGTGTCGGTCACGTCCGGGTGGGGCGCTCCGAAGAAGCTCATCAGTTTCAACGGCGATCTGTGGTGCATCTTCCTGAACCGGATCGCCTACATCGACGGCGGGACCGGCTCGCTGACCGACTACTACAGCAACAGCGGCGACACGTTCACCGACGCCGAGGTCTGGAACGGCTCGCTGCGGGTGGCGATGAACTGCACCCATTCGACGCCGAACTACCACAGCTTCGTGACGGTCGCGCCGTCCGGCGGCGGGTACGCCGTGGCGTCGAACCCGGTGGACGGCACCTACCCAGGCATGCACAAACTGCGATTGCTGCAAACGGTGTTCTGGGAGTACCAGGGCAACCGCGCCATGCGACTGGTCGGCCAGGACAGCGACTACACGTTCCGGTACATGATCGTCCCGACCGGCGACCCGTACGACCCCGCGAACTGGGGCAGCGCGGTCCAGGTCGGGGACACGACGTACCAGATCAGGCGGCTCGTCAGCAGCCACGACACGGTCTGGGCCGCGAAGGTTGACGGGGTCTACGCGATCAGCGACGCCAACGCGTCGGCCGGCGGCGAGAACCTGACGCCGTACTGGGCCGAGCAACTGGCGATTTCCGACGCGCAGATCAACTGCCACTACTACGGCCAGTACGTGGTGGCATCGACGCCGATGGGCATCGACATGATCGACGTGAATTCGTGGCAGGTGAAGGACCGGCCGACGCCGATCCACATCTCGCACGGGCGGCCGAACAACACCGGCTTGCAGGGGCGGTACACGGCGTTCTGCACCGATTCCGGGTGGCTGGTCGGGTCGGTCTACGGCAACTCGCAGGCGAACGTGCTGTACGGCGTGCCGCGCCGGCGCGAGTCGGTGGCCTCCGGCGTGACCGAGATGGACTGGTTCAGCGAGGCGGGGCCGTTCACGAGCGGGCAGGAGATCACCTGCATGACGGTGAACACGGCCAGCACCGGCAGGCCGTACCTATGGATCGGGCTTGCGGACGGTTCCGGCACCCCGTACCTGCGGTCGGTCGAGTTGTTCCTCGGCACCTCGCCGCTGGCCGACGCGTCGCACCGCTACAACACCACGGCGAGCGTCACGCTGACCGATGAGCACTGGGGAGCACGCGCGGCGACGAAAGGCGCGCTGCGCGGCGAGTTGGCGATCACCAATTGCGGGAGCGGGCGCAGCGTCGCCGTGTACGCGGTGGCCGGCGCCCGCGCCGCGTTCCCCGGCAGCCCGAACGCGACCATCAGCACGAACGTGGAAACCAGCACGTTCAACCTGACATCCGTCAGGGGCAGCACGATACGCCTGAAACTCGTCCTGACCAGCACGGCGACGGTGCCGGTCGTGATTGACGAGGTCGGGCTGAAGGCGAATCTCGGATTCCCGTTACGCAGCACCGGAACGTGGCTGGTGGTGGTCGGTGACGAGCGGGATTCAGACCTGCCGTCGCTGGAGACGCCGCGCACGGTCGAGGCGGCGCTGGTTGACCTGTGCGAGTCGGTCGAGGCGGTGACGTGCCTTGACGACGAGGGCAACACGCAGACGGTCGTGCTTGCCAACGTGCTGCCGTGGAAGAAGGTTGACCGCTCGTCAAACGACCTCGCGTCGCACCAGAAGGACCGCGTCCTGGAAGTGCGGTATCAGGTGATCGCCTGATGACCGAGATATTCACGCAGTGGCAACGCGAGAGCGAGCGCCGGCCGTTCAACACCGAAGTGTGGAACCGGCTGATGCGCTGGTTCTCGGGGTACGCCTCGGGGCCGCTGCTGCTGGTGGACAACAGCGGCAACGCGCTGTTGTCGGTCAACGGCGGCTCATCGACGGTGGATCTCGGCGGCGTGTTCGCGGTGTCATCGACGTTCGGGGCGCGGCTCGACAACGCGGTGTGGCTGCTCGCCCGGAATGCGGCGAACAGCGCGAACGTGAACCTGCTCCGACTGAACGCGACGAACACCATCGAACTCGGACAGGCAGCCGCGAGCCTGAGCGTACTGGCGTCGCTGACCAACAACGTCGCGCTGCTGGGCAGGAACGCGGCTGGCAGCGGCGACGTGACCGTCCTGAAAGTCAACGCGTCCGACATTATCGAGTTGGGGGCGGCCGGCACCAGGCTCTCGCCGCTCTCCCCGATCACCAACAACGTGGCGCTCGGGTTCCGCAACGCGGCGAACTCAGCGACGGTGGCTGCGCTGCTGCTGAACGCGTCGGACTATTTCGAACTCGGCGCGGCCGGCACGCGGATCACGATCTCGTCGCCGCTGACCAACAACACGCCCCTCTACGGGCGCAACGCGGCCAACAGCGCCAACGTGGCGCTCGTGAACCTGAACGCCTCGAATCAGGTGGATCTCGGCGCGGCCGGCACGCAGGCGAACCTGCTCGGGACCGTGGTCGCGACCGCCATCGACCCGCCGACGATCAACGGGCAGGTGACGGTCGGCAGCCAGTGTTCGGCGTTCGCCTACGTCACGGCCGGCGGCGGGGCGTCGCTCGGCAACAACTACAACGTCGCCAGCGTCACGCGGAACGTGGCCGGCGACTTCACGATTGCCTGGGACCGCGATTTTGCGGCGGCGACCTACGCCGTCATCGTGACGGTCGAGGACAACGCGCTGACGCTGCTCGGCAAGGTCAACTCGCAGACGGCGTCCAGTTGCGACGTGCACGTCCTCACGACGGCCGGCACCAAGACCGACCCCGACGCGTTCAGCGTCGTTGCGTTTGGCACGCTGAGTTAGGAGGCGAGATGCCAGAAATCGACGTGGTCAGCCGCGAGCCGTACTGCGCGCAAGCGTCGCTCACGACGACGGCGGCGGCGCTCGGCTCGTCGCTGCAAGACCTGACGGAACTGCTGATCCAGGCCGATCCCGAGAACACCCAGCCGGCCCTGATCGGTTCGTTGTCGGTTCAGGCGTACAAGCTGATGCCCGGCGATGTCGTCAACTTCCCGATCAGGAACCCGGCCCTGATCTACGGCAAGACCGCCAGCGGCACCGCGACGGTGAACCTGCTCGGTCGGAAGGGGTCGTAGATGCACGGCCTGATGCTGAACGTGCCGGGCGTGCGCCCCGCCGTGGTGTATCTGCTGCGGGCGCTCGGCATCTACGTGCTGGCGCATTACGGATGGAAATACGGCACCAGCAACACCCACGCCGCCGCGAACGCCACGATTCTGACGAACGTCTGGGCGCTGGCGGCAAGTTCTGGCGGCAGGCTCGTCGTGACGGCGGCGCCGGCCGGCAACTGGTGGGCGCTCAACGCGGTGTCGCTCAACCACGGGGCCAGCAGTCTCCAGAAGGCCATCAGCATCGTCGGCATCGGCGGCTCGTCGGCCAGCGGCGCGCACATCAAGGTCTACGGTACGAACGGGCCGTACATCAGCCTTGCGACGAGCAGCGACAGCCCGCTCGCGATGTGTTCCATCGAGAACCTGTACATCGACCACGGGTCGCTGCCGACCAACGGCGCGACCCTGCGGCTCGGGTATGTGGGGCGGTTCCTGGTCCGCAACGTCCGGATGATGGGCAGCGAGGCGTTCATCGGCGTCCAACTGATCGCGTCGGCGTCGATCCACATGCAGGACTGCACGATCACGGTGCAGGACGCGAGCGGCGCGGCGTGCGTCTCGTGCGAGCAGACCATCGACACCGGCGGCCTCAT
>ERZ869907.420-NODE-420-length-12216-cov-14.367157_pt1 | contig 12216 bp, 13 predicted proteins | sample MGYA00579309_ERZ869907 | MGnify/ENA primary metagenome ERZ869907 (study PRJEB32216, sample SAMN09231814) | wastewater metagenome | place: USA: Maryland | collected 2016-07-30 | study: EMG produced TPA metagenomics assembly of the PRJNA472060 data set (Reclaimed... | reverse complement strand
AACTTCAAACACTTAGGATGCTTCGATGCGGCGCGGAACGCGCACGCTTTGGAGTAAGTAAATGTCGCTGCAACAATCAGCGCTGACGCTGCCAGAAGGTGGCAATGAGTGGACGCTAGGAGCCGAACAGGTTGCTATCCCGTCCGATCAACAGCAACAACCAGAAGACCAAATTCCGGGGGCAGACGCCGCCGCACCAATCGACACGAACCAACCGCCTGCCCTTTCAGATCTTGAGCAAGTAGCCATTGGCCTTGGCTGGACGCCTCAAGACAGATGGCGCGGCGATCCCAACAAATGGACCCCTGCGGCGGACTATATCGCCACTACGGGCCGCGTGCTGGAACGCACGAAAAACGACCTGAAGCTGACGCGCCGGCAAACTGACGAGTTGAACGCGCGTCTTGCTCGCTTGGAAGTGGGCCAACAAACCCAAGCCCAACAGCGAGCCCAGGAACTAGATGAGCAATATGAGGACGCCAAGTTTGAGGCGGCTCAGAAAGGCGATACAGAACTGTATCGCAAGCTCGTCAAGGAGCAAAAAGAAACGCTCGCTAAAGTGCGCCCAGAACCGGCGCCACAACGTCAAGCGGTAGATGAAACCCAAGTCTATCAGCAGGCCGAAGCGATCATGCAAGATCCAATCGCGGTGCGTTTCTTTGAGACGAACCCGATTGCCCTGCAAGACGAAGCTGCATGGAACATGATGGACCGGGAAATGACCCGCGTTGCATCGAGTGGTGGTTCTGCCGCTCAACAGTTCAAGGCGGCCGAAGAAGCTCTGCGCTACGCTTATGCTGAAAAGTACGAGCGTTCAGGCTTCAACGGCCAAATCCCGAACAACACGCAGACCCAACAGCAGCACCATTCACAGCAACAACCGCGTGCTGAGGATGGCAAGTTCGTTCCGCCAGCCCAACAGCGCCGCCCTGCCCCGCCGATTGCGGGCGCAAGTCACGTCGCGCGTCCCGCAGCGCCAAACGCAACGGCTGTGGATCGCCTACCCGCTGAAGCACGCACGTTCATGGAAACGCAAGTAGCGGCTGGCAAAGTCAAAGACACAGAGGTTTGGGCCAAGGCTTTTCTTGGTGAAAAACTCTCATACAGTGGAGCACGTAAATGAGCGAGGCAGAAGCCCCCGCACCGAGCCGTGGCCGTCAGCCGCGCGCTAACGTCGATGCAAAGCGCCGTGAGCGCCGCTATCAGCCAGGCACGGACGCTGAAGGCACGAATTTCCACCTCTGGGTGGATCAATCGAAGCTCGATACCGACACGTTCAAATATCGTTGGGTCTCCAACGTTCACGACCGTATCCGCCGGCTTGAGCATGGCGATTGGGATTTGGTGAGCGAAGAAGAGGTTGGCTTTACCACCGACCGCTCCGGCGACATCAACCCGAACGGCGGGCGCGAAAACGTCCGTATGCGCTTGATGCGTAAGTACAAAGACTGGTTTGAAGACGACCAGAACGTCAAGCAAAAGCGCATCGAAGATCAAATGGCGCGCGCTGCACGCGGCGAAGAGATTCTGCAAGGCAAGGGCGATGACGCAGGCCAAGGCCTCTCAGCAGCCAATGCCTACCTGCCGAACGGGACGAACCGCCTTTGATTTCCAGTAACGGAAGTTTAACGGACTAGGCGTTACACGAAGGGCGCGCTGACGGAAACGTCACGCGCCCACTTCGGCGGAAGACGAAGAAGCACCGCGAGACTTTCGGGTTTCGCATCAGGGTCAGAGAAAGCGCTTGGCGCTTACAGCCCTTCCCTCTCGATTTTTGGGAGCGCGCATCAGGCGCGCTTATATGCTTCGGAGTTATTCTTATGGCAAATCCCACCACGGGGTTTGGTTTCGTTCCAGTCGGGCATGTGTCCGGTGCTGGCTCGTTCACGGGCCAAGTCAACCGTTACTACATCGGCTCGGGCGATTCCAGCGTCCTTGGCCTCGGTGATCCGGTCGTTTTGACTGGTGATTTTCACACCGATGGCACGCCCATTCTGACCATCGCGACGGTCGGCACTGGCGTTACTACAGACAAAATCACGGGCGCCGTTGTTGGCTTTGAGCCACTTGTTGCGATGCCGGCCACCAAGCACAAGCCGGCATCGACTGCGGCTTACGTGCTCGTGAACGACGACCCCGGCACTATCTTCAAAGTGCGCGGTGACGGCGCTTACGCCACGACGGATCACGGCTCAACCTGCCAAATCGTATCTGGCACGGCCGATACTGTGACCGGGCTTTCTGGCTACAAGCTGGATTCGTCCGAGATCGCGCAAACCGCAACCGATCAGCTCATCATCGTAGGTGTCTCCAACGACGAGAATAGCGACATCTCAACGTTGCTGAACGTCACCTATCTCGTTCGCTTCAACATGCACACCGGCAATCTGCCGTCTGCTGGCCTTGATTAAGGGGAGCTAGTAACATGGCAGTAGAAACCCGCAGCGCTCACCCTACCCTGCTTTGGCCGGGTGTGGCGGAAGTTTTTGGTGACGCCTACAAGGATAAGCCGGAATACTGGCGTTCGATTTTTGAAGAGCAAAAGTCGGATAAGCACCTCGAAATCACGGTCGCGGCCTCTTACTATGGTCTCGCTCCGGCCAAGGGTGAAGGCGCCCCGATCCAATACGATCAAGCGCGTGAAGGTGCAAAGTACACGCACATCAACACGACCTATGCGCTTGGCTACATCGTCACCCGCGAAGAACTGGAAGACAACCAGTATGAGAAGGTGGCGAAGGCTCGCGCTTCTGAGTTGGCCCGCTCCATGCGCGCCACCAAGGAAACCGCACACGCTAACGTGCTGAACCGCGCTTTCAACAGCTCGTATCTGGGCGGTGATGGCGTTGTGCTCTGCTCGACGGCGCACCCAACGGCAATCTCAGGCACGCAATCAAACCGCCTCGCGGTTGACGCCGATATGTCGGAAGCCTCGATTGAAGACATGGTGAAACTCATCGTGAACTTCAAAAACGACCGTGGCATCCGCATTCAGGTCATGCCGCGCCAGTTGATCGTTCCCGTCAACGAGATGTTCAACGCCACGCGCTACGTGAACTCCACGCTGCGCCCAGGCAATGCGAACAACGATGTGAACGCCATCAACTACATGAACGTTCTGCCTGATGGCATCATGGTTTATCCGTACCTCACGGATGACGATGCTTGGTTCATCACCACGGACCAAAAGTCGGGCCTGAAGTCGTTCAATCGCCGCGAAGTTGACTTCGACAAGGACGAGGATTTCGGCACTGAAAACGCCCGGTCCAAGTCCACGATGCGCTTCGTTGCGAGCTGGGATGACTTCAGAAGCGTCTGCGGGACGCAGGGCGCATAACCGGATACCGCCATGCTTTCTTAGGAGAGCATGGCGGGCCGGGTTCTTTCTCTTTCACTTACGGGGCGCCCATTGCGGGCGCCTTCCTAGGAGCCCCGTAATATGTCTTCGACCCCTACCCGTTTCACGTCAGGCGTTGCAACGCGCCCGGTTGACCATTGCTTTGGTTCATTCCCGCGTCCAGACGCTACGCAGATTTGGCAGTTCTTTGACGACTTCAGCCAGTTCACCGTGTCGTCTTCAACCACGACCGGCTGGCACTTGGATGAAATCGACACCAACACTGCCGGCACTGGTCCGACTATGTTGGATGAGTTTGGTGGCGTTGTGCAGTTTGAGCCGGGCTCTGCTGCTGGTGATAACTGCCACTATCAGCTCGCCAACAACACCACTGTCTATGAGCCGGTAAAGCTCGTCGCTGGCAAGCGCGCGTGGTTTTCAACGTGCTTCTCGATTGAGGACGTTGACCAAAACCTCTTCTTCATTGGCTGCCATATCGGTGCAGACGATATTCTAGGCACTGAGCCCTCCGATCAATTCGGCGTTCGCTCAAAGCCATCGACGCCAGGCGTGATGCAATTCTGCGCGGGTAAAACCAACTCGACGGAAGCCGTTTCCGGCGATCTGGTGACGATGGTTGATGCGACGCGCTATGCTGTGTTCGCCTGCTATGACGGCAAGAATACGATTGATGTGCAGGTTTATTCCTACGCCTCTGACGTGTTTACATTGCTCAAGAATGGCTCTGTTACGGTCACGTCTTCGTCCGCTGGCGACCTCCTCCCAGACACGGAGATGACGATTGGCTTTGCGATTGAGGCTGTCGATACGGGCAATGACAAGTTGCAGCTCGATTGGATTGGGTTGGCGCGAGAGCGCTAGGGTCCGTGATGTGAGGACCGAACGATGAGTGGGCTAGGACCAAAATCCGTATGCGACAGATGCGGTTTTACAGTTCGCCATCGTTCGTGTCGTCAAGAATGGACTTCGCTGTGGGTGTGCGGCGATTGCTTCGATCCCCGCCCGCCTTGGCTGGATGCTCCGTACATCAACCCGTTAGAGACGATGCCCGTTCCTAACGCGCGCTTCGATAACGACGCGGACAATCCGAATTTCATCGATACCGATAACCCTGTAGCGCCGGAGGACTTGTAAATTGACGGCGCTACTTCAGCCACTTCCAGCTGTATCCATAAAGGATAGATTCAAGACCTCCCAGAGAGATGTTGAACTGCTCCGCTATTTGCTTGCGCGGCATACTGGTTTTCCCGAGCGCGCGAATATCGCGAACGTTCTGTTCCGTAAGTTTCGATTTCGGGTGGGCCTCACCACGGCGATCGCGCGCAACTTCAATCTCGTTTTGCAATCCGTCACCGCAAGTGAACCATCCCCAATAGGAGCCATCTGCTATTCCGTCGATGGTTTGCGCGGACGTTCCGTATTGCCGTGCCAACTTGTGACTAGTGGCTCCTCGCGCCAATGCTCGCCGAATGGCGCTAACTTTGGCTTTGGTAAGTTTAGCGCGGCCGGAAGCCTCCCCTTTTGCGCTTCGTCCCTTGCGGATACGGTCAAGCGTATTTTCCGCATGCGTTCCTATGAACAAATGTTTCACGTTCACGCATGGCGGATTATCGCACTTGTGGCAAACAAACTGACTGCTATCCGGGATCGGTCCGTTGGCAGCCACCCATGCTGCCCGGTGCGCTGGCATGGTGCGGCTTCCCAAGCTGGCGATCCCGTATCCGAAGTGATCTCGATATCCTGTCCATTCAATGCAGCCAGACGGGCGAACTTCCGAGCGCAGCGCAATGATGCATGCAAAGGAGCAAAACGTCGAACGTCCAGACGTGGGTTGCATCATCGCGCCGCAAACTTTGCACGGCTTCATCGGAAACGTTCGTATCGTGCCTTTTCGCATAAAATAACCTTTGGGAATTGCTGAATGGCGCTCTCAGGCACTATCAGTTTCAATATGACGGCGCAACAGTTGATTGATGCGGCGTTACGCAAGATAACCGTACTTGGAGAGGCGGAATCTGCGTCCGGGAATCAATATGCGGATGCTCAAACAGAGCTGCAACTGATGCTGGGAACATGGAGCCAGCAGGGTCCAAACCTTTGGACAATCACTGAAGGTACGGCAATTCCGCTGATCTCTGGCACGGCAACCTACACACTCTCCCCTCGCCCACGTTCTGTTGCAACGGTTCGCTTTGCAGTGAGCGGCGTTGAGCAACGCCCAATGACGGAATGGGATCGACAGGACTGGGATCGCTTTCCGCAGAAGGCGCAAACGGGAGCGCCGCTCAAATATCTGGTCGATCGCCAGCGCACGAGCACGACGCTGACGTTCTGGCCAATCCCAAATCAAACCGGCGTGTGGACCGCGCCATATTCGTATGAGCGCGTTTTTCAGGACGTAACTCAGCCAAGCCAAGACATCGATGTCCCGCAAGAATGGCTGGAAACCGTCATGGTCAATCTCGCCTCTCGCTTGGCTGACGATTATCGTTTGAGCGGGCCGAATATCGCACGCGTGCATGATCGCGCGCAGATGCTCTACGGCATGGCCATGACCGCAGATAGACGCGGTGACATTCGTATTCGCATTGGTGGTTATTAAGACCCGCTTTACGCGCGTGCGCGAGATTGGGTTAAGGGAGTTTTGAGATGGCAAGTCAGATGAGCGCTCTGCGTGAAGCGCTATTGGCAACGCAAGGCGGTCTCGCAAATGAGATGGGCTCTGGTTTGATGCCGGGCAATGCCGTCAGTGGCGAACCGCTTGGCGCGATGTCTCAGTATGCGACCAATCCATCCGGCCTTCGCCAAGCGTTGGCGCAAGCTGCCGCAGAGCGTGGCATGGGCCGAACGGCTTCACGCGAAGTTGCTGACGCAGAAGATGCAATGCGTTTTCATGGCGCAGGAGAATCTTTGCAAGGCGGGGCGCCAACTGCCGATGAAGTTGCTGAGCAAATTATCGAGATGTCACGCGGCCAACCAGAAGCCGTTGAATCTCTCGTTGCGCAACTTCGCGAACAAGACCCACGCATGGCGCAAGAAGTGATGACCATTCTTATGGGGCAGTCTCCGTACTAACTTCCAGCATTAGCGAACAAGGTGACGTTTGAGCGATTTCTCTAACACCAATAGCCACGATGTAAGCGCTGTAGTTTCAGCGCTTACCGGTGATGCGATCACGCCTCAAATGGCGGAACGCTATGACCGGCGTGCGCAGATCAATGCGCTAGAGGCGCATATGATGGCGGCTGACGAGAGTGTGAAGCTCGATATTGCATCCATCACGTTCCATCACTTTGCCAGCGGCGTTTATTGTCGCGAGATGCGCTTGCCGCAAGGCTACGTGCTCGTGGGTAAAATCCACAAGACCGAAAACATGTCCGTCCTACTTAAGGGCGCTATTCGCGTGACGACTGAAACCGGCACGGTGGAATTGCACGCCCCTCAGATCATGGTCTCCACTCCTGGCTCTAAGCGTGTCGGCTATGCGCTGGAAGATACAATCTGGCTCTCTCTGCATGCAGTCGGAGACGAGCGCGATCTAGATAAGATCGAAGCGCAATTTATCGCGCCCTCTTTTGATGAGCTAGAGCCCGCTCACAACCTCACGGAGATTGCGCAATGAGTTGGGGTGCTGTTGCGATGATTGGCGGGGCGATCATTGGGGGCGTTGCCTCCAATTCCGCCGCCAGTAAGAGCGCGTCTGCTGCTAAGAACGCGAGCAATCAAGCGGCTCAAGCCGCTGAGAACGAACTCGAAATGCAGCGTGAGGCGCGCGACGAGGCGCGCAAAATTTTTACGCCCTACTCGCAAGAGGGGGCCGCTGCACGTCGGCTCTACAATGGCGCAATGGGGATTGGCGTTGGCGGATCGACTGATCCTGCTGCGTTAGCTTCGGCGCGAAGCGCTTACGATACCAGCTTTGAATCATCGCCTTATTGGCGGGATGCGCAATTCGCAACCGGTCAAGCGATGAATGCGCTTCAATCGACCAACGCCGCAATGGGCCGTGGGGGATCGATTAATTCAGGCAAAGCACTGCGCGCTGCAAGCGATATCCAGCAAGGCTATCGAGGCCAAGCCACGCAGAACTATCTAAGCTCGCTTGGCGGCATAGTGGACACAGGGCTTACGGCAGATTCAGGCATCGCCTCAGGCGGTCAAACCTACGCGAACAACGCAGGCAATGCGTTGCGAAATTCTGCCGCCCTCCAAGGGCAGTATGGTCTCGCAAGCGCAGCTGCATACGGAAATTCCATGTCTGATATTGCTGGCTTCGCTGGATATGCTGGCGGGCAATCTTATTTCCGCAATCAAAATCCAAACACAGGCGGCGGCAGCAGAAACACGTTTGACTGGAGCGTGCAGCCAGTGCCGACATTTGGCGGGGGTGGCTAATGGGCCAAATTTTCCAGAGCTTCATCACCGGCAATCAAGCGGGCCGTGAAGATAGCGAACAACGTCGGCGCCGCAATGCATTGGACCAGGCCGGGACGGCTTATGGTTCAGGTGACACGGAGGGCGCTGAAAACGCATTGATGGCGGCTGGCCTTGTGAATGAGGCAGGCGCTTATAGTGCATTGGCAGAAGCGCGCCGCAACAGAACGAACCGCACGGCCATTACGGGTGCGATGACACTTGACCCCAACGCTACGCCGCAACAGCGCGCTGAGGCTGGCGCTAATGCAGCTCTTAGTGCTGGCGACACAGACCAATGGTTTCAGTTTCGGCAAGCCTCAGCCGCAATGAGTGCGCAAGAGCGTGCTGAGGCGGCGGAGCGTACCGAAACGGCTGCACGTTTAGCTCTTACGGTTCTCCCAAGCGTACCCTTTGAACAAAGAGCAGAGCGCGCCGTTCAAGAAGCGGTGAACGCTGGCCATTCTGAAGAAGAAGCGCGCCGCCAAGTTGCCAATCTTGATCTTTCAGATGAAGGCTTGCAGGCGCTTGGCCAAGCTTCACTGACGGCGGCAGATATTCATGCAGGCCGCGAGCGCCGTGAGCGCTACGACGTGCAAGACCGTCAGCAAGATCGTCAATATGGACTTCAGGCTGCGCAGTTCAATTTGCAGCGCGAGCAAGCAGACCGCCAAGCCGCAATGCAAGAGCAGATGTTCGGCAGCGAAGCGGTGGAATACGCGGCTCGTCAATATAGGCAGACCGGCCGCATGCCTTCGCTTGGCTCAGGCCAAACAGGAACGGCTATGCGCCAGCAAGTGTTGGCGCGTGCCGCGCAAATGGCACGCGCTGAGGGTTCAACGGCTGAAGCCGATATTATCACGCAGCGCTCTTTGGCGGCAAATAGTCAAGCGCTTGGCCGTATCACGACGCAACGTGCTCAAATTCATAACTTTGAACAGACCGCATTGCGCAATCTTGACTTGGCGGTGGCTGCATCCGAACGCGTCGGACGCACAGGCTCGCCTATCATTAACGACATAATGCTAGAAGCGCGCCGTCGCGGCACTGGCGATCCAGACGTTCAGCAATTGACGATTGCGATTGAGACGTTTGCAGAAGAGTACGCCAAGGTCATGTCTGGCGCGACAGGTGGTGCAGCGGCGACCGATAGCGCGCGTGAGCAAGCGCACCGTATGATCAATTCTAGCATGACGGTTGAGCAGATCCGCGCCGTGTCTGAGCAGATGCGTGCAGAAATGGCCAACCGCATGCATTCACTTGATGCCGAACAGCAGTCCCTAACCGAGGCGATGAGAACACCATACGGAGAAGCTGTAACGCAAGGCGATGGAGCAACACCGCATGCTGGTGGAGAGACGCCTGGGGCGACGACCGCACCAACCGGAAACGTTTCTGTAGGCGGAAGGCGCTTTGCGCGCGCAAGCCTGCAAAGCGCCATTGAGCTTGTCCGTAGCGGCGGAGCGACGGCAGAGCAATTTAGGCAACGCACAGGTGTTTCAGTTGAAGATGCTGAACGCTCTCTGTCTTCGGAGACCAGTTCTCAATCCCCTCAACGCACTCCACCGACCATAACGGGTCATGGCGGCGCGCAAAGGCCCCTTTGGTGACGGCCGCCGATCCCTTCGCCGGTCTTAACCTAGACCCGGTTGCATCTAGCGATGCAGTTGGCGACGACCCGTTTGCGCATCTTGATTTGCGTGAACAGGCCGCTCCAATGTCATGGCATATGCCAACGGGAGACGAGGCGCGCGCCTTCGGATATGGCGCAGCGGATGCGGCGTCTTTGGGATTTGGTGATGAAGGTGCTGGCGCTATCGCAGGTATCGGGGCCGTCTTAGGTGGTGGCGATTATGCCCTCGCCTATCGTCAACGGGTAGATGCAGCTCGCGCTCGTCTAGAGGAAGCGCGTCGTCTTCACCCCATATCGACCATGGCGGGAACGTTTGCCGGCGCTGCTGCAACAATGGTTGTTCCTGGCGCTGGCGAATTTGCAGCGTCTCGGCTTGGTCTTCAAGGTGCGGCTCGCGCTGCTAACCTTGCGCGCGGCGTGATGGCTGGTGAGCGGCTTGTGCCATTCGGCAGCACGTTGGGTCGCATGGCATCGGGTGGTGGCGGCGGCGCGGTCTTGGCGCAAGGCATTCGCGGTCTTGAGACCGGGGCGATGTTTGGCGGTGTGTATGGCGCTGGCGCAGCTAATGAGGGCAATCGGCTAGAAGGTGCGATTGGCGGCGCTATTCTTGGTGGCGGGCTCGGTGCGATCTCGCCAATAGCGTTTCAAGGCTTAGCGCACGGTGGCCAATGGTATTCGCCTGCCATTCGGTCCGCAACGGGCGCAGCCATTGGTGGCGCTTCTAGCATGTTCACCGGCGCCGATCCCGGTCAAAGTGCTATGATTGGCGCAGGCGTAGGCTTGGGCGGTAGGCCAGTTTTGGCGGCTGTTGGCGGCCCTATTCTTGCGGGCATCCGTCGCGCTTGGCGCAATCCAACCGAAGCCTTCGGGCCGGGCCGTGCTAATTCTGTTATTCCAGGGGCTCCGCCAATCCCAGGCGGAGGTGAGCCCGCTGCGGCTGGCGCAGGCGCCCCTCCTCCTGATCGTAATGCCGTTCGCCGTATGACTGATGCCTTGCATCGCCAGCGCACCAGCGTTGACGAACTAGATGCTCTGCGCACATCAAGCGTAGCCGACAATGCAGCAGATGTCGCGGCAGGACGTGCGCCAGTTGTTCGCCGCATTGCTGATACAGGGCCGGAACTCTCTGCTGAAGTCGATACAATCGCCAACCTTCCAGGCGAGTCGCTTACGCGGGTCACTGAAATTCAGCGTGAACTCGCCTCTGCTTTTCCAACCCAGCTTCGCGCCGAGATGCGCGGCATCCTTGGCGTGCGCGAAACGCCGGGAGAATTGATCGACAAGCTGCGTGCCGCAGCGCAAGGCGCGAGTGATGGGTACGAGCGTGTAACTGCGCAGGCGCCGCTTGCAGACATCGTTCAACGCCGCATCGTTCCCCTTATGGAAACACCGGAAATGCAGCCGGTGTTGGCGCGCCGGTTCCGCGTAGAAGAAGGTCAATCCCAACTATCTCGCGTCAATGGAGGCATGGCGCCTGCGCGTTCGGTTGAGCGGACCCCAGAAGGCTACCGCCTTTCACCCGAAGTCAACGGGCGTCAATTGCATGACCTTAAAGTCAACATTGATGATGAGTTGAAGGCCGCCACAGATCATCGCTCCCTGTCTCCTGCAGGGCGCAGCGAGCAAAATCTGCTAGATGATTATCGCAATACCTATATCCGCGCTCTTGATGATGCCCTCCCCGGCTATCAAGCCGTGCGCTCGCAACGTGGAAGCACTTACGACGCAGAGCGCGCATTGCATCTAGATCGCGATGGCAATTCTACCGTGGGCCAACGCATCCTGCGTATGGACCCGGAAGAAATTACGCGGTTTATGCGCGAGACTACGACGCCAACAGGACGGCGCCGGTTTACAACGCCGTTTGAGCGCCGCGCCTACCGATCCGGCGTCGTGCAGGAAATCTTGCAAAAGGTTGATGATTACGTCAGCGCTGCAAGCGATAAGACACGCAATGCGGGCGAAGTTCTTGACCGTGTTGGTCTGCAAAATCGATTGCGCGCAGTGTTCAGTGACCGGCCGCGCGAGATTGATCAGTTTTTAGATCGCGCGATTGAGCGGGCTGAGAATCTGCGTCGCGCGTCTAGCTGGACCGGAAATTCGCGCACGGCGCGCAGGCTTTCGCGTGGTGCGGATCATCTGACAGACTCCATGGCGCACGCTGGCGCTCACCTAGCAGCGGGAGGCAATATCGTGGGCGCGGCGGGCGCTCTCGGTAAGGGCGCCTATTCTGCTCTGGTGCTTCGCAATCTGGAAAACCAAAACAACGCCTTCGGCCATGCGCTTTTGCGCCCATTAGACGATGAGCCGGAAACGATAGCGTTGCTTAACGCCATTCGTAAGCTGCAGGCAGATCGTGCCGAGCGCGCCAGACAAGCGGGCATCGGAGGCATGCAAGGCTCAATCGGGTTTAGTGGACATGAAGATCAGGGGTACTAACCCATGGCCTTCTTCCCTATCGCAGCCAACACGGATGATCGCTCCGCTAAAGGGCTGACTCCGCTTATCTTGAAGAACTGCTATCTTGAGCCGCAAGCTGAAGGCTCTGGCAAGCGCAGCACCTACGTGATCGTGCCAACGCCAGGCATGACGCTTAGGGTTCAGCCGTCATCTGGCCAAAACATCAGAGGTGCATTCTCTCGGGCAGGCGTCCAAGACGGGCTGCTGTTCATCGTTGCCGGATCCACGCTCTATTCCATTGATACGAGTTGGACCGCAACGGCTTGCGGGACAATCCTTGGCGCTGGCCGCGTGCTGATGGATGCGCTCGGCGCTAACCTCGTTTTGCTTGGTTCCGGCAATCTCTACCAAT
>ERZ869907.415-NODE-415-length-12505-cov-4.506426_pt1 | contig 12505 bp, 15 predicted proteins | sample MGYA00579309_ERZ869907 | MGnify/ENA primary metagenome ERZ869907 (study PRJEB32216, sample SAMN09231814) | wastewater metagenome | place: USA: Maryland | collected 2016-07-30 | study: EMG produced TPA metagenomics assembly of the PRJNA472060 data set (Reclaimed... | reverse complement strand
CACCAGCTAGTTGCCGGAGTCGCGTCTCGGCCAGGGCAAGTTCTTCTGCTGAAGAAGCGCTGTCGTTAAGGACACGCTGATACGCCTGCCACTGATTTAAGACCTGTTGAGGATTGACAGCAAGCGCTTGGCCTAAAGCCCTTCTAAAGGTGCGGCTTGTATCTGTAGTAGCTGTGAGCTGAGCCTGAAGACGCCCAATATCTGACTGGAGCGTGCTTAGGGTCGTGCCAGAGAGGGTGGCTTGGTTCGCAAGGTCCCTAAGGCTACGAATGTGGCCCTCAATGGAATTGCGAGACTGTTGATGTCCGTTGGCGGACTCGATAATACCTCGACGCAGAGTTTCAATCTCTGCATCTGTCTTACGGGCTTGCTGCTCAAAGTTAAGTAGATCACGCGATAGAGCTACCCAGCTGCTAGATCCGCGCTCTGCTTGTGATTGAAGACCTCTTAGGGCATCAATCGTACCCTTGATTACCTGCTCTGTATTTCCTGCGGCCTGGCTATAATCAAGTACGGCACGTCTTGAACGCGCAATCGATTCAGCAGACGGACCAATGGATTTATCAAGTTCGCGAAAAGCACTTTTGAGCTTCTCAATACCCTCAAAATTATCAATGTTAAGACGTACAAAGATATTACTTACCTGTTTAGCCACTTACTTATCCTCCTTCTTCGACTTAGCAAAATGGCTTAGGGCTTCCGATTCCATGATCTGCAAGCCCTCCATCATGGAACAACGGTCCTCAACGCAGTATAGATCGAGCAGGCCTCCGTTGAGAAGCAGCACGTCGTAGCGCAAGCCGACGTAGCCCGCCATCGAGACGGTCCACTGGGTCTGCATACGCAGGAACATCATCACGATGTCCCAGTTCTCTTCCCACACAACGAAGTTACCTTCGTCAGGGTCCTTAGGCTTCTCCGGCTTAGGCAGGACGATGCCAAACGCGGCAGCATCGTCCTCAACCTTGTCCTCTTCCTGCTTACCGCCAGATGCCCAGTGCCTGGCGGCGTCCCTCAGTTTCCCTCTCGAGCACCCTCGAAGGTTTTGGTGTAGGCAGTGAGCACGCCGCGCACCCAATAGGAGTCGTCGGAGAACTCCTTGAGGGCTTCGATCGAGAAGGGGATGGGCTTACCGTCTTCGTCGTCGATGCCGTCCCAGCCGATCAGAACAGCCTTGAGCAGGTCGTAGTCGCCCTTGGTGCTGAGCTTGGCGAACTCGGCACGGCCCAGGCGCTTGAAGGTGGCGTCGAAAGTGCTGGTGTCGAACACGCCACCATCAGCGGGCTCTTCGACGTTGACAGGCCACTTGAAGGTTCTGACCTTCTTACGAACGAACGCCATAAGTTTGAGAGTGTGTTCGTAAACAGTATAGGCATAGGCAAAAAAGCTGCTAGGCCGATGCGCAATACATCGACTTAGCAGCTTGGTTTCGCAACTAAGTGGCGCAGCTTAGCGGCGCAGCTTAGGTGAATGCGAGGCTTACCTCGTCGTTGCCGCTGGTGCTGGGGATTGCCGTGTAGGGCAGGTTCAGCATGGCGATGCCGTCTTGGTCGCCGTAGGAGGGATCACCGAGGTCAGCGCGAGCCACGGTGAGGGTGGCGCGGTTGCCGGCGGTCGTGCCATGCAGGAAGGTGAGGTTACCAGTCGTGCTGTCGGCGAGAGCGGCAGAGAAGTAGTCCTTCGTGGCGATGGTGGGGGCCTCGATCATCACCGTGCCAGTGCTGGCCCGCTGGGTGATCAGGGTCTCCTTGGTGCAGCCGACCAGCTCGCGGTAGACGGTGGTGTTGCCAGCGTCGAAGGTGACGGACTGGAGGCAGCCGGCGTAGGAGAAGAACTGGAACGCTGAGGTGTTGCCCTCCTTGAAGATGAGCGGGGTGGCCTGGTTGGAGTAGGTGACGGCCGGAGCAGCGGTGTCGGTGGGAGCGTTGTAGATGCCAGTCATGGTGAACTGGATCGTGGGGATCTGACCCACCTCGGCATTGAGGGTGAACGTGCCACGGGCGCCGGTCACTTTGTGCAGAACGCCATCCACGTTGTAGTAGATGGTGACGCTTGAGAAGCTGGCGCTGACGGGGGCGTAGGTGACCGAGGTCGAAGCGACGATGGTCTCGGACAGACCGCAAGCCTGGAGGGCGGAGCCGTAGCGAGGAGCGGTGCCAGCGGTGCCGGAACCTGCGAGCTCAACGGTGAACTGGCACTCCACACGGGTGTTGGCGAGCAGCTGCTCGGAAGCACCGAGGTAGGAGCGCACGAGGTCACGGCTGACCACATCGCTTTGGAGCGGGGTGACGCTGAGGTCACGTACCAGCACGGCATCGGTGCCGGCGGGGCTGACATCAGTGCCGTAGGTGCTCTCCTTCTTGATCAGAATGAGACGCTTTCTGGTGAGCAAAGCCATTGGAGATTACCTCTCAGAGGGACGCGGGAAGGGTCCGCTCGACCAGCGTGCGGATGCCTGTTTCAGGATCAAGAAGGTAGGATCCTCCTTGCCCCTGGTACTCATCAACCACACTAAGTGGGGTGGGTTGTGAGGATTGATCTTCGCTCGATTGCTCGAGCACTTGATCCTCACTAGCGAGGATCGCATCACTTACGTCACCACCCTCATCTGAAGTGAGGGTCGGTTCGGCGGTGAACTTAGCCATGAGGTCAAGAGGCGAGTGAACTTACGGAGGTGCGATACCTGATGTCGTATTCGCAGGAAATTACGGCAGCAGGAACATCAGCCTCCACGAACTCAAACGATACTTGGGCCGGCTGCACATCAATCGCTAAGCCGCCCAGGGTGAGATCGGCCATGAGTTTGGCGTGCAGCGACTCAATCGTGGGATCGGCCGCCTGGTCAGCGATGGTGCTGCGGCTGATTACGACCACGCGGAGGCGTAGCGTCCAGTCGAGGGTGGGCAGGCTGGTGTTCTGTTGGCACAGATCGGTGACGGGCTCGACAACGATCGCAGGGGACTCAGCGCGGCTAAGCGGCTCGGCACGGTTGCGGTAGATCCGCGTGCCTACGCCAGTCGTGCCAGTCAGCGCTGTGCTTACAGCGGCCAGGATTGTCTCGCGTTTGGAAGTCATCAGCTAGCAGCCATCGTGATGCTGAGAGTGCGCCCACTTACTTGGGTGAGCGTGACGACGCGGACATAGCGCACGACGTAGCCGCTGTAGTAATCGCCGTGCGTACCAGCGCCCTTGGTCTTGGAGGTGTCCAAAGAGGCCCAATTAGAGCCGTCGATGGATCCTTGGATTTCCCAGGTGATGTCGCCGCCTACGACGATGCAGATGAACGTAAGATTTGATCCCCTTACCTCGACTACTTCCGATGTACTCGGTTCTGTAAGTGTTGCAAAGGTGTAGACGTTCCTACTGAAGTCAGTGCTAAGTCCGTAGATGGACATGGTTTAGCCGGTGCGAGGGTGCTCTACTAAGTCTAGGCTTGCTGGTGTAGAGGGCCAAACGGGCCAGGGTCTGGGTGCCCGCTGGTAATGGCTACGGCACGGCGGTAGATGTAGCAGTCTGTTTTGCCCGACTTTTCAAGGGCCTCACGGACCTTCTGCCAGTTCTGGCGCGTATGAGCATCCATAGAACTACCGCTTAGGTGCGTGTGAGCATGATGGTACAAAGCTTACCGTCATCGATAAGCAGTGTCTCGCGCACTGTGTAGGACGTACCAGAGACTGTAATGGTATCTCCAAATTTGGCCGCACCAAACACACTACTTAGGCAGGTGAGCGAGTAGTCAGTGCTTAGAACAACTCCGTCGGCCACGATTTCGGAGGGCATGTCGAGGATGCCCTCGCCCGTGATCGCGCCAAACACGACCGGAACGGAGAAGTCATCGAAGAAGATGCTCAGGTCCTCGCTCAGCGCCATTGACCTATGTGCTCACGAAATTAGGTGGTCTTAGCCTAGGCCAATAAAAAAGGTCCCAAGCGCCAACTTGGGACCTGACAACCGAAGGACAAGTCAGCCTAGTTCAGGCGTACTTCTTGGCGCCGACGGCGTTAATGGAGTAGGTGTGGGAGGAGGAGCTGGTGGTGCTCACAGCCTTGATGTAGCGCTTGGCGGCGCCTTTGGGGAACACGAGGTCCTGCTTGGAGGCAGAGGTGCTCACCTGGGTGAAGGCGACGGCAGCAGAGGCCACTTCGGAGCCGCCCCGGTAGAAGGCGGTGGTGACGTCGCTGTAGGAGCCGCCGGAGGTGTCGGCACTCTGGATCTTGACGTCCAGGGTCGACGTGCCACCGGAGGCGACGTCGAGGATGACAACGATGTCACCTTCGTAGTCGTTCAGATCAACGGCGGTGCCGGAGAGGTCGGCGGTGCGGACAGCGGTGGGGGCCAGGGCGAAGTGCTGGAGCTTCTCCAGGCCAGTGGACAGGATGGACATGGATCAGTCCTCTAAGGATTGAATGGGGAGCTTGAGACTTAGGGCTTAGTGCGAGGCCGGGCAGCCTTGGGGGCTGGGGCGGGCTCGGGTGCTTCAACGGCTTCGGGTTCGACAACCTCAGCAGCTTCTGCTGGGGTGGCCTTGCCGGAGCTGATCAGCATGGCGGCTGTGGCGGGCGGCAGATCCTGGATGGAGCCCGCCGGAACGGGCTCTCCAGAGATCATCACCTGCCTAAGGATTTGGACGAGCATTGCTCAGGGGCGAGGTGACTGGGCGTGGCGACCTATCAGGTGCCGTAGCAGAAGGCGCCGGGCTGCTTGACCGCGAAGTCAACGTCCTGGAGGGCGATGATGCGGACCGTGCCAGCGGTGGCGCCGGCATAGGGGTCGACGGTCAGGTCGAGACCGGACCACATGCCCATCACCATCATCGAGAAGTCGCCGAAGAGGGCGTCGTTGTTGGCGAGCTGGTTGGAGACGATGGCGGGGTAGCCATTGATCTCGTTGTTCTCGAACACGAAGCCGGCAGCCACAGCGGAGGCTGACTTGGCGGTGGACTTCAGGGCGCCACGGGCGGCGGCGTTGATGATGTAGCGGAGCGAGCCAGCGTCGGCGTTGGCGGTGGCGACATCGGTCTCCATGCCGATGTACTCGTCAAAGGTGCCGTAGGTGGTGATGGTCTGGCTACCGATGCCGGTGGTGTTGACCAGGCCGAGGGGCTGGTTGGAGGAGCCGGTGCCGTAGATACCGGCGCGGTCCAGCTCGAGGGCGATGACGCGGGTCAGGTCGTTGCGGACCATCCCTTCAACGTCGATCGAGGACTGCAGCAGCAGACGGCGGCTGTAGTCGACGTAGGCGCCGACGGTCTTGGGGGTCATGTTGACCTGATCGACAGCCTGCTGGCTCTCGGTAGGTGCAACGTTCTCACCAACCCAGTAAGCCGTGCTGGCTGAGGACTGGCGGGGGATGCTGATGTTGCCTTGGAGGCCGGTCAGCATGGTGACGCCAGCGCCGGCAAGGGCCAGGCGGTTGCGGAGCAGGTCGATGAACGAGCCGCTCAGCAGTTCGTCGGCGATGAGGTTGCCACCAGCGGAGGGCAGGCCGGCGGTCAGGTCGCGGCGCAGCACCTCGTTGGGCACCACGATGCCGTTGCTGGAGCGCTCGTACTTAGCGGCAGCTGCGCGACCGACCTCGATCTCGAACTCGGCAGCGCGGCGGGCCGAAGCGTCGCCAGGGTTGGCCAGGAAGTTGAGGGCGCGGACGAAGCTGAAGCGGTTGGTCTCCTTGTCCGACAGGCCCACGTCGTTGGTGGTGATGTCGGTGGAGCGGATCGGTTGTTCCATAGGGGTAGAGCCGAGTTTGTCGAGGACAGCAGCGCGGGCCTCATCGAGGGAGCGACCCCCATCGATGAGTTCGCGGGCGAGGTCTTGCATCTGGTGCTTTTCGCCCAGTGCGTTGATGGCGGCGATACGGGTCCGCTCGGCCTCAGCGGCCTTGGACCGGATCACCTCCAGATCAGGGGTGTTTTCCATTACAGGAACGGGGGTAGATGCGGTTTCAGCCGCTGGGCATTGGTCCCGCTGCGTGTCTACTTCCGTAGGCGCAACGGGTGCTTCGTTCTCAATGATAGGTTCGGCGCCTTGCACAATTTCGGGTTGGACTGTCGTTTCGGAGAGTAGAGAACGGCCGATGCCGATTGTCGGGTCAGCTGGAATCGAAACCACGCTGATTTCGTGCGGCGACCACTGCGTGGCCACGAAATCTCCACCGCGCTCTTCCATCTTGTCGATGGCGTAGCCGAAGCTAATGCCGCGCAGGATTCCGTCTTGAACGTCTGCAAGCACCTCCTTAGCGAAGGGATTGCGGGAGAAGCGGACCTTGGCGTAGCCGCGCTTGTCCTTGCCATCGATCCAGGCGCGTTCCACCACGCCCACCACCTTGTCGGGGTTGTGGTTGAACAGCAGCGGAGCGCCATCGTTGAGGCGGCTCAGGTCAGCTGCTGTGCCGTCGTGGCTGAGCACTTCGTTGCCGAAGTAGCGGGCCACGGGGTACTCGGAGCTGAACGGGAACTCGAAGGTGCGATCTTCGACCACGTTGAAGGTGGTCGCCTCGGTGCGCGTGTGCTTCTCGACTAGGTAGCGCTTGGTGGTGCAGTTTGCGAACATCCGCAGGGGTTCGATCTTGCGCAGGGTGCTGAACTTATGACCGACAAGGGTTTCAGTGGCGTCCCAGCCATCGGTGCCTTCGCGGTAGATGCGGATGAGGGCAGCGGGGTCTTCTGCGGAGGCATCGATACTGAAGGTGGAGTCGGGGATGCCGAGGGTGCCTTCGCGCATGATGTGCTCGATGCGGCCTTGAGCCGTACCACCGGAGCTGTTCCAGCTCACGAAGTCACCTTCGCCAAGGTCGCCCGGCTTGGCACGGTCAGCTTCGCGGTCACCCGTGGCAGCCTCGAACTGGATGGGCTTGTAGTCGTGATCCTTAAGCCAGGTCTTGGCTTCAGCGGCAGTGAACTCACTTAGGCGGAAGCGGATGGCTTGGAGGTCGGCACCGGGCTCGCCGCTCTTGATGCCGAAGATGAAGTCCACCCCCTTACCGGCTGCGTTGTTGCGGCGACGGAAACGGTCGTAGGCGGAGGGATCGCGGAGGCGGGCAGCGTGCTCCTTGGGATAGGGGCGGCCCTCTTCCATCTCAGGGGCTTCGTCGAGCAGACGCTCGGGGATGATCCAGAACTTGCAGACGGCTTCGGGGTTGATGTCGCCGCTCACGATCTCGCAGGCTTTGGGGCCGGCGTAGAAGGCGCAGTTGGCGCACTTCATGCCCTTGTCGGCGAAGGGATTGGCCTCCATGTAATGGGCGCCATGTTCGCCTGCTGTTTGGTCGAAGGGGCCAAGTTCGTCGACCACTTCTTCGTAGGCCTCGTAGAGCGCTGCCTGACCGGCGCTCATATCGGCGGTAAGCTCGCGCTCCACTGGTTCGGTGTTCGTACTCCGATCAGTCTGATCCATTTGGCTTACAAGGTTGTCGCTCCAGGATTTACCTGGGTCGCCGCCCCACGCAGCCCAAGCCACACGTCCTGGGGAGGGGTAGCCCTCTTCGCCGGGCCTGAATCCCTGGGCTTTCTTGTCAACCTCGTGGCGTGCGAACCACGCACTCATCGTGCGCACTGTGTCTTGGCTCAGTGCATTGCCACTGAGGATTTGCGTGGCTCGGGTAGCAGCAACCTCCGTGCCACCCTTGTGCCCCTCAGCTTTCCAGTCGCGGTAGCGCTGCGCTTCTGTGCGCATCGCTTCTGTAGGTGTGGTGTTCATGGGTCTGAGGGGTCGGTGGGCTCAGTGGGCTCGGCCTGGTCAATTAGGGCGGCGAAGCCTTTGGGCTTACGGGATCGCTTGGCTCGAGGCACTGCTTCGGTAGGCGGTGGTACGTCAGCGGGAGCGGGCGGTGACGTACCAGTGGGCGGAGCGTCGGAAGCCGCTGTGCCTAGGGCGAGCACCATGGGGTCGAGGATGTCGCGGTCCAGGGTGACGCCGACGTCGGCGGCGAACTGCTGTTCGCGGGAGATCTCGGCGATGGTGTCGTCGTAGTCGCCGCCGTTCTGGGCGACGATCTGAGACTTGCTCATGTAGCCGGCTTGCTCGGCCTCGCGGTAGGCCTTGACCTCCTTGAGTGGGTCGACCCAGCTCCAGCCGCGTGGCATCCAGCGGGGGTTGTCGTAGCGCTCAGGGCGGAGCTCGTAATCGGGGAGGGGGAGTTCGCCGGAGAGGACCGCCATCTCGAGCCATGCCCTGAACACGCGGGTGTGGAGGTTCTCGATCAGGTAGCTCTGGATGACGCGCCAGTGCTCACGATCCTCGAGAAGACTTAGGCGGGAGCTGGAATAGTTGGTCTCGCTGAAGTCGCGGCTGAGGGTTTCGTAGGAGCAGCCGAAGCCGGCGGCGAAGCGGCGGACCTTGTTGCGGACGAACATCTCGAACTGCTGGTCCGGTGAGTCGATGGACGGCACCGTGACGTTCTCGCCTGGGCTCAGGTACTTGAAGGTGCCGGGCTCGAACTCGCTGATTCGCTGGTTGTTCTCAACGTCGTCGGCGGTGAGCTCGCCTTCGTTGTTGGTGATGAAGCCCATGAGCGAGGCGCCGGCACGAGCACGGACCACCGCTGCTTCCTCATAGCCTTGCAGCTGGTGAGCGTCGAGCATCACCGGGTGGAACCACGGCACACCACGGTTCTGATTAGGGCGCTCGGGGAGGAAGAGGTGGATGATCTCGTCGGCGCTGGGGAAGACGTGCTTCTCGTTGCGCTGAGGGGTGTTCTGGAACCAGTAGTCGCCGGGGTGGCGTGTCAGGAAGGCGTAGCGGACGGGGCGGCCCCACTCGTTGACTTCAACGCCGTTGCGCCACTCGTTGAGGGGTGCGGAGACAGGGCCGGCGTAGGCCTCGTCAAGCATGTCGCTTTCCAGCATCTGGAGAGCAATGGGCACCTTGGAGCCGCCGAAGGGTTGCTTGACGATGCGGAAGATTGCTTCGCCGGATTCGGGGAGCGCACCAGTGGCGAGCCACTCGAATTGGCTGAAGCTGTAGCGGCCGGCGACGTCGCAGTGCTGGGCGCGGGTCCACAGCTCCCACTTGGATTCGATGAGCTTGTTGATGCGCTCGTCGCGCTTGCTGCCGCGAAGTTGGAGGACTTGGCTCTGCAGGCGGATGCCTGTGCCGATGACGTTGATCTGGGTGGTGCGCTTGGCCTGCTTGGCGTAGGGGTTGTTGCGGACCAGCTCGCGGGAGCGGTCGCGCAGCTTGACCAGGCTGGTGCGGATCTCAGCGTCGGCGCTGGCCTGGCTGGACATCCAGTCAGCCGTAAGCCGTGAGATCAGGGCGCCCTGGTACTGCCTGCGGCCGGTGCGGGCGGGTTTGGTGGGTTCGGGCTGCTTGGCGAGGCCAAGGAAGGTGAGGAGTCCCATGGCTTAGTTGAAGCGGACGAATATGTTGCGCGGGTTGCCCAGACCGTTGGCCATGAGCTGCGCGGCCTCTTCGCGCTTGACGTCCGCTTTGAGCTTGGCCTCGAGCTGGAGGAGCTCGGCGAGGTCGTAGCGCTTGAGGGTGCGCTGGCCAATGCGGTACTCCTTGACGCTGCCCCCGCTGAGCAGAGTGCGGATGGCGAGCTGGACAGCCTCGAGGTCCTTCTGGGCCTGGGTGCGGCCGTCGTAGGCGGTGGCGGTTCCGGCGTAGGACAGTGCGGGGTCGACGATCGTTGAGCCCGAGCCGACGGTGAAGGTCGCGCCAGTCTTGGTGGCGATGGCCTGCCAGTACCACGTTCCAGCGTCAAAGCCAGAAGAGGTGGCGGCGGAGATTAGGAAGGACCAACCGCTGCCGTAGGCGGTGCCGATAACGCTGGCGGCTTCAGCGGCGGTGTTGGTGCGGAGCCAGTAAGTAAGTGTCCAGGTGGAGCTATCGATTGGGTCGCCGAGATTGTCAGTGGTGGCCTCATCCCTCCACTGGATCGTGTCTCCGGCTCGTAGGCGGGGAGGGATGTTCACGGCTCACCAGTTCTGCACGAAATTGCCCCGTTTAGAGGCTGTTTGTTGAGTAGATCTTAGCGGCGGGCTCTGCTTAGGTTCTTTTTGGCGTTCCAGCTGATCCCAGATGGATCGGCGATCGAACTTTTGGTAGAGGCGATGAAGTGCAGCGTAGGCGTAGTTCAGTTCGTCCAGGGCTTCGTTTGGGGATTGGCTCTTCTTTACCCAGATGCGTTCGGGGAAGCCATTGCGGAAGCGGAGGATCTGTTTCTCGGCGGTGAGTTCCTCGAAGTAGTCGGTTGTGATGGTGGGGTAGAAGTGGAGGTAGCCGGGGCCTGGGTCGTTGTGCTTGAGTCGGCCGAAGAGGAGGGACTTGATTCCGTCGACGCCCACGGGGAAGAGTTGGGCGCCCTTCTTGAGTGCTTTGCCCTTGAAGTTGACGTCCACCTTGGTGGCTTTGCCCAGGGGAGGCTTGCCCTTCTGACCCATGCCCTTGATGGCGATGACGCCTAGGGCGGCTCGTTCGCGGGAGTAGTGGTAGACCTCTTGGGTGTGGTGGCCGCCTGAGTCGATCGCGCAGCTAAGCACGCGCAGCTCTTCCCCCGCCTCATTGACGTAGGGCTTGCTTAGCACTTCGTCCAGCTGCTTCCAGACCTCAGGCCTCGAGGGGCTGCCGTAGATCTTGATGCGGTCCACGAGCCACGCCTCCTCTTCCCTGCCCCATGCCCACACACTCAGGCTTAGGCGGTCGTCCTGGACGTCGCAGCCCACAGTAAGTGCAAGGCCCTCGACTGGAGGTTGATGCTGTTTGTACTTCTCCTTAGCGGCGCGTTCCATAAGGGAGTCCGCTCCAATCTTGGAGGCGTATTCGTCCTCCCACGTCTCACCCAGGACGGTGTTGACGAAGGTCTTTAGCTGCTCCGCATCCTGCTTAGCGTCGAGGAACTCTTCGACGAGGTTGGACCAAGAGGCGTTGGGGGAGTAGGAGTAGGCGGCCCAGATGTGGAAGCCGATGTGCTTGCCATTGCCGGGGGAGGTGGGGCGCCACTCGCCACGCTCCACCATCCAGCGCTTCTTGGAGTGAGGTATTAAAGTGCTACAGCCTTCGCACTTATACGACGCTGTGGCGGGGTCGTTGTCGGTCCAGGTGATATTGGGCCAGCGGAGGTACTGCATGTGGTTGCAGTGGGGGCATGGCACGAAGTAGCGGCGCTGGTCCGTCTGCTGGAACATGCGTTCCACGCGGCTGAAGTCTTTGACGGTGGGGGTGGAGCCGGCGACGATCTTGCGGTTCCAGTAATACTCGGTTCGGCGGATGCCCAGCTTGATCTGGTCGCCTTCGGAGCCTGCTGATGCGGGGTAGCCGTCCACCTCATCGAAGAGGACGATGCGTCGGCTGACGCGGCGGAAGCCTCGAGGGGAGTTGGCGCCGACCAGGCTTAGCGTTCCACCAGGAAATTGCTTCTGCAGGATGGTGTTGGCTCCGTCTTTGGCCTTGGCGTCGCTGACGAGGCCGCGCAGACAGGGGGTGTCGCGCAGCATGGGCGCGATTTCCTCCTTCGAGTAGCCCTGGGCATCCTCGATGGTGGGCTGGACCAGCATGATTGGAGCGGGATCCTGGTGGATGTGGTAGGCAATAACGTGGTTGAGTATTTTCGAGTAGCCGACTCGTGCGGATTTCATTACAGTTACTTGTTCAACGTTATTCGAGCTAATTGCGTTCATAATGCCCTTTTGGTAGGGCAAAGTGTGCCAACGACCGCCTTCTGCGCTTGATTCTGAGCTCAGGAAGGCGTAGGTGTCGGCCCACTCGCTAAGGGTGAGCTTGCGTGGGGGCCTGAATGCACTGAAGGCGGCACGTTCCAGTCGATTTAGATTGCTCATTCGTCTTCTCCCGCTTCCCCGCTTAGATCTTCGAGGGTTTCGCGCACGATGTCTTCGAGGAGGCCGATGGCGTCGGTGTCGAGATCGGGGATGCGCTGCTTGGCTTTGGTGGGGATGCCGAGGATTTTGGTGCGGGCCAGGGTGATGATTTCGACCCAGCGGGCTTCGACGTCGGAGGCGAGGACCAGGAGGCCCTCTTTTTGTTTGCGTTCCAGCTCGAGCAGCTCGGCTTTGAGGTGTTCGGTACGGGCGCGGCTGTCGTTGTAATCGGGTATGGCCTCGTTGGTCGTTGCGTTGCGTGTTTCTGTGCCTGGAGCACGAGGAACCATGCGTTCTTCGCGTGAACGAAGGGGAGTGGGGGGTCTTGCGGGCGGCTTAGGGCCAACGCCCCTGCGAGTTTGTGTGTTCCGAGCCCACTCTTCGCGCATTGTCTCGCTGTCTACAAGCACACGACCGTCAACAGTCGTAATTGCACTGAGACGCCCTGCCTTAATTGCTGCGTGAACCGCAGGCTGGCTAACACCGAGAGCACGAGCGGCTTCAGCTCTTGTAATTCTTGCCATAGACGAATTGTAACCCGTAAGTAGGTGAGATCTAGGGTGAGCTTGGATTTATGTGGTACACTGTCCCGCTTTTTTCAGCGAAAAGTGGGTTGGGCTTGTAGTGGACAGGATTCTTAATGTACTTTTTTGAGCTGTGCCTAGCCGTATGGAGCGATCCGAAACACCT
>ERZ869907.412-NODE-412-length-12573-cov-29.838233_pt1 | contig 12573 bp, 24 predicted proteins | sample MGYA00579309_ERZ869907 | MGnify/ENA primary metagenome ERZ869907 (study PRJEB32216, sample SAMN09231814) | wastewater metagenome | place: USA: Maryland | collected 2016-07-30 | study: EMG produced TPA metagenomics assembly of the PRJNA472060 data set (Reclaimed... | reverse complement strand
TGCTCAGGCCCGACCTTCTGGCGAAACCAGATCACCATGTCGTCATTGATGCCCAAGTCCCAGAACGTATCGACGGGCAGGTTTTCCATGGGCACGCGGCAGATGCGGCCCTCCTTCCTGACGCGCTTCATCTCCTCGCTGTAATAGGCGCCCTCGATGCTGGCCTCGAACGCCTCTTCGACCGTGGCGGGGTATTCCCGCTTCATCTCGTCGCGCTGGGTTTCCTGCTTCTTGACGTACCACGCCTCCTGGTTGGGGGTCAGGCTGATGTCGTGCTTTGCGTCCAGTTCGTCGAAATACTTCTCCTGCGCCTCGGTCAGCGTGACCTTGGCCGTGTCATTGTCGGAGAGAGCGTAGCGTTCATCCTCGTACCACGGGAAGAAATGCAGCTTGAAGTCGAGCGGGGTTAGCTCTTTCCCCTGTTCCGCATGACGTTTGGCCGCCATCACCATGTCGTGAAAATATCCGCCCTGTCCTTCCGCCGTGGATTCCACCGCGATGAACTGGCCGGCGTGAACCGTGTTGAACGCGCCGGTCACGATCTCCTTGGCCTTCGACGGGAATTGCGCGCAGACCTTGCCGAACTCCGAAACGTGGAGATACTGGAACGTACCCGAGCGGAGCGACGTGCCGACCCTGATCCGCGAGCCGTTGGCGAAGGTGAGCGACTTGGCGCTATCCTGTGTAGCCGGAATCGCCTTCTTGATCTCGGGGTCCAGGTTGTCATAGGCGAACTTGATCTTGTCGTCGAAAAACGCCTCGGCATCCTCCCGGTTGTGCGCGACGATGCCGGCGGACACGTTGGAGTTGAACAGGCAGGCGTCCAGTAGGAGAAGCTGGAGGAATGTCGTGCAGCCGAGCTGGCGAGCCTTGAGGATGATGTTGAGGTGCGAAAGCTGGCGGTAGAGCAGTTCCTGCGTGGCGTTCATGCGGAAGGGGATGGCCATGCCCCGTTCGTCGCGGATCGTGTAGAGCGCATTGAGGCGAGCGTGGCGGTCGCTGAAGAACTCGACAGCACGCTCGATGACGGCTGGATTTGCCGCCACCTTACGCCTTGTCCACTATCTCGAACACCACCGGCTCTATGCTCCGTGTCGCGCCATCAACGCGACCTAGGACTGCGGCCAATTCTGAGGTGATGCCGTGCTCGGTTAGCGTGGTCTCCTTCCACCCCATGCGCGTCTTGGCCCAGAATATCAGGCTGGCGGTGTCTCCCTCCATCGCCTTCTGGAACAGCTTGCCGCCGATCTTTGCGTTGACGGCAAGCGACCCAAGGTCAAGCTCGCGCCGACAGTGACGGTCCAGGCTGTCCACGCTCTTTTCCATGAGCGCCGCCACCTGTTCCTGAGTGTAGCCGATGGACACGTAGTGCTCGACAAGCCTGCGCTCCTCCTGTGTCGGCTCCCATGGCTTAGGCCCTCGCTCCCCCACTATGCTGCCTCCTTCAGCCTTAGATCATCGAACAGTCGCCCATCCTCGTGCACCGCCTGTTGGCCCGTGAACTCCTGCCAGCGGATCACAGCCACATCAACATAGGCGGGCGACAGTTCAATGGCGTGGACCGAGCGCCCCGTCATCTCTCCTGCGATGATCGTGGTCCCCGACCCGCTGAACGGCTCGTAAATCGCCTGCCCAGGGCTACTGTTGTTCTCGATAGGGCGCTTCATGCACTCGACGGGCTTTTGGGTGCTGTGGCCTGTCTCGGACTTCTGCGGCTTGTCGATCTGCCAGAGGGTAGATTGCTTACGATCCCCATTCCAATGGCCCGTCGCGTTCTTCCGCACAGCATACCAGCAAGGCTCGTGCTGGAAATGATAGTGGCCCCGGCCCATCGCTAACTGGCTTTTGCCCCAGATAATCTGGGCACGCATAGCGAAGCCACACGCCTCAAGGCTCTCGACCACTTCTCTGGCATGCAGGTCTGCATGCCAGACATAGGCGACATCACCGGGAAACAAGGCCCATGCTTCACGCCAGTCCGCTTGGTTATCGTTCAGAACCGTGCCCGTCGCGGTGCCGGTTTCCCCCTTCTTGCCAGCACGGTCGTCGCGCCACGCAGGATCGTACTCAACCCCATATGGCGGGTCCGTCACCATCAGGTGCGGCACCATCCCATTGAGGCACTTCGCCACGGTGTCAGCGTCCGTGCTGTCTCCGCACACGATCCGATGCTTGCCTAGCAGCCACACGTCACCTAGAACCGTGATAGGGTCGGCAGGCGTCTCAGGAACCTCATCAGGATCAGTCAGCCCTTCGGTCTTATCCACCAGCAGGCCGGCAAGCTCATCCTCGCTGAAGCCGAGCAGCGACAGATCGAAGCCGTCCTCTCCCAAGCCCTTCAGTTCGGACGAGAGCAATTCCGCGTCCCAGCCGGCATTCAGGGCCAGTTTGTTATCCGCAATGATGAGGGCGCGCTTCTGGGCGTCTGTCAGCCCGTCTAGCACGATGCACGGGACTTCGCTGCGCCCAAGCTGTCTCGCGGCCAGCAGGCGCCCGTGGCCGGCTATGATGCCCCCGTCCTCGTCAATGAGCAGCGGATTGGTCCAGCCGAACTCTTTGATGCTTGCTGCTATCTGTGCAACCTGTGCTTCGGAGTGGGTGCGGCTGTTGCGTGCGAACGGGATCAGCGATGAAATCGCGCGCTGTTCCAGTTTTCTAGTTCCGCTAATTTCGCAGGGCTGCGTGGCCAAGGCTACACCCCCAAAGACACGCCGGAGCGGTTGAGGACGATGAGCACGGCGACGATAGCGACTATCACCTTTGCGATGACATTGATGGAGTGTGGAATGCCGGTGCTGTCGATGAGGTAAAACAGCAGCCAGCAGATCAGCGCGGCGACGAGGATCAGGACCAGGAGGGGGATCAGGCTCATGCTGTGGCTCCGTTCGGGGGAGGTGATAGCGGAAATCGTGCGTGGGCGCAATTGTCGCATTTATTCCACTATGATGGGGGTGGGCGAGTGTTGCGGTTTCGGAAACGCTGAGCGGTCTCCGTTGCAGAAAAGAGGGCTTGCCGAGGGGTGCGGTTCAGGCGCATAAGGACAGCCCCCGCCGTAGGTGTGTACGACAGGGGCTGACCCGTTAATGCTTTCGAAGGCCCAAGCCTTCTAGCTTAAGCGGCAGAACAACGCAAGGGCGATGCGTTTCGATCCGCCTGCACACCCAAAAATCGAGACTAGCTGGTAACGGACGTAGCGCGTCTGGCGGTTAACTCGGCAGCGTCACCAGTGAAGCTCGGTTACTGTTGAGAATGAGGCATAGCCAACCCTAGTGCGAAAGCTGGATGGGGGCCTCACACCGGAATGAGCCGGTGGATAGAACCAGCAAGCTGTCGGGCCTCATTGCCACGATAGCGCCCAAGTGGCGGCGGACATGTTCCGAAAGGTCATCTAGGGCTAGCACCGTCTCCAGCATAGGCGTGCGCGTCTCGGGCTGGAGAAGGAGTGCTATGCCCTGAGACAACGAACGAAACCGAAGGTCATCTACATAGGAAGAAGTAACTATGAGACTGACGCGCGACGAAATTGAGAACGGTCGATCAAAACGAGGCGGTTGGACACGCGCGACCCTGGCATCATGGGGCGTTCCATGGCCTCCCCCGAAAGGCTGGCGGCGCGCACTTGAAAATGGCGATCCGATCCCGAGAAAACGGGACGCGAATTTCTGGAAAACGGAAGAGGGGCAAAATCTTCTAAAATCGCGGCGCGCCGAAGCGGACTGGTCGCGATTGGATATGTGGGACTAGCGCCCGTATGAGGCATCCCTCCGCCTGACCCATTCCGCCTCTGCCACCGGATCATAAGGCGCGCTATCGAGCCGCTTGCGCTCCTGGTATAGCCACACGCCTTCATCGCGATCCTGCGGGGCGGCATTGGGAACGAATATCCCGTCCGGTGTGCGCGAGCGGCGGACCCAATTGCGCCAGGTTGCCAGCCAATCCAGCTTGACACCCTTCTGCCCCGGTTGCGCGTGCCAGTAATCGAGGAAGGTCTGGAACTCCAGCTCGACCGATTCCTTCGACCAGCGGCGCGTCGTTTGAGCGAACGATAGCCATTCGTCAGGGAGTTGCATCGCAGGGGGAAGGCGGGTAGAACGGGCGCACGCCACGGCTTCGGTTCGGCGGCGCTTGGGAGCGATGGAAAGGGCTGGACGCAATCCAGCTTTCTCAAGCGCCGCCATCATCTGCTCAACGTGGCGATCCTCCAGCCCCGCGAACTTGGCGAAGTGCTCGACCGGGGCGCCCGCTGACAGCCAATGCCAGAGCATGAATATGTGAGGCGGACGGACCTTGGCCTCGGTCGCCAGTTCCTGCCAGCGGAAGTCCGTTGGAATCACGAAGCCATCCACCTGGACGATCCCCCGGTCAGCGAATAGTCCGGCTCCAGCCTCCGGTTGATCGGGATAACCTCCCGTATCGGAGCGCCGGCCTTCACCTTGTCCAGTTGCTTATCGAACGGTGTCTTTTCCACGGCCAATCCCCCCTCAATCCCGCGCTTCGATCCTCAACAATCTCAGCAGCTCGGCAAAGTCTGCATCCTGCTTCTCGATCACATGCGAGCGCTGTATGCCGTGGAGCACGCTGCTATGGTCCTGCCCGAACACCCCGGCGATCTGCCACAGCGAGCGCCCGTTTTCATGGGCCACCCTTGCGATGGCAAAGCGGGTCCAGGATGTGTCGCGCTTGCGGCCTATGCCCAGCAGTTCGGCTTCCGTTATCCCGGTCCAAGCCGACGCCCGGACGACCAGGCGGCGAATGAGGGACCGGCCAAAGACGAAGCTAGTTCGTTCGCTCAGCATCTTTCAACTCCCGCTTTATGGCATGTTCCAGCATGAGGCTTTCCTGCAAGCTCAGCGCCCGCTGGCGGCTCAGCTTGTCGAGCTTGTCTATGATGATCCTGTGGCGGCATTTGCTGCCGGTGCGGGTGATGCCCATCAGAGCGGCGCTCCCTGCAAAATCAGGACGCGCGCCCCGTCTATGCCCTTCACCCGCTCAACGGATATGCGTTCGATGTAGCGGTCATCGGGGAAATCTGGCATCGACTTGGCGAGCAAATCCAGCAATGGCTTCACGCGGTTGTCTATGTCGCTGGCGTAATTCAAGCCAAGGTGGATCGTGAGCGAAAGGTGCCGCTCGAACCTGGGGGAGCCAGCCCTGCGCCACTGGTCGCCAACATCCTTCGCTGCGCCTTCCCGCCAAGCCTTGTACGCCTTCGACATAAACCGCCGCTTCGTCTTGAAGTCCGTGGCGAACATGGAATTGACGCTCGGAGGCATCGAGACGGAGAAGGCGAAGCTGTTCATCCGGCCCGCTCGTTCAAAATCCGCTCATTGGCAAACATGCGCCCCATGAAGGATGCGTGCTCGGCTTCAAATTCTGCGCGATCAATATCTGCCATGTGACGATGGTTGAACGGAATGTGGCCGAAAGCGGCTATCGGATGAGTGTCGGCCCGCTGGCCTGTCGCATCCTCAAAGCGCCGGGCCAGTTCGCCCTCATAGCCGCCACGGGCGCGCCAGCTTGCGATGAAGGATGCGCTGTCGCGAGCTGCGGCCTCGGCATAAGCGCGGTTCGACCTTATGGGGGTCGGCTTCCGCCGTGCCTCCGGCTGTACCTCCAGTCCCCATTCGTTGTAAGCGGGCTGGGTCATGCCGCCTCCCGCTTTGCTTCGCTGGCCCGATAGCGGGACTGGTATGCGGCGAGCGCCGGATCGGGATCGGTCAGCTTGATCCCCTGCTCGGCACATTCCTGGCTGACGGCATCGAGGAAGCGGACCATCTGGCGGACCTTCATCAGTGAGGTCACGTAGATGAAGCGCATGGCCTCCAGCTTCTGCTCATAGGCCAGCGGCCTGATGGCGCGGTCGTATGTGTCGCGGAACTCGGCGCTGTCCTCGCGGAGGATCGGCACGCCGTGAACCAGCTTCCAATAGCGTTGCAGCTCGTCCGCCGTGCGGTCGCCTAGCTGGCGGGCGGCCTCGGTCGCCCAGAGCCACTGCAGCGCGTTCTGCTGGCCGGTGCGGTCGCGCCCGTCGATTGACGAGACGGTGATCGGCAGCTTGCGGGCGAGCAGGAACGTGATCCAGAAATCCAGTTCCTCCGGCGTGTTGATGATGCGCTCAGCCATGCTTGGCCTCCCACGTCCGCCCCATCGGGGTCGCCAGCCACTCGCGCCAATAGGCCGTCACGACATCGCGACCGTCGAAGGCGTAGCGGCGCTGGAATGTCTGCCAGCCCTTGTTATGCTGTTCCTCGTGCGCGCCGTCGCACATCGGCATCGAGGCGGAATCGGAGACCTTCGTCCCCATCCCCTTGTCACCCCATGGATCGAAGTGGCAGGCGCGCACCTTGCCCCGGCACTCGTGCCTGGGATCGGCAATGCCAATGAAGCACGGGCGACCGCGAAGCCATTTCAGGAATGGCTCGCAACGCTTCCACTCGTCAGCTCGATGGCTGTTGGAGATGCGTGGGGCAAAGGCGGCGCGGGCGACCATCAGCGGACCCGGTACTCCCAGGCGGGGTCATTGGTGGCGAAAGGAACATCGTCGTTGAAGTCGTCAGCGGGCGGCAGATAGCGGCCAGTGTCGCCGCCGGCAGGCCTCCCCTCCCCCTTCGCATCGAGCAGCACAAGCTCGCCCCGGAACCGTTGCAACACGATTTCCGTCGAATAGCGATCAGCCCCGGATTGATCTTGCCACTTCCGCGTCTGTAGCTGGCCCTCAAGATAGACCTTGGAGCCTTTGCGGAGGTAGGACTTGGCGACCTTGGCGAGGTTCTCGTTGAAGATGACAACGCTATGCCACTCGCTGCGCTCCTGACGATTGCCGTCCTTGTCCTTCCAGCTTTCGGACGTGGCGAGGCGGAGGTTCACAACCTCGCCGCCGTTGTTGAGAGAGCGGACCTGAGGATCGTCCCCAAGGTTGCCGATGAGGATCACTTTGTTGAGGCCAGCCATTATGCTGCCTTTCGATTTTTGGAGATTGCGCGGGTCGATTTCTCGCCGGTGCGAGAGCGGAAAAACTCGATCACTTTGGGCATGTTGAGGTTTTCGCGCTGCGTGCCCCAGCGTAGGTTTTCCGGCCGATTGTTCGACGGGTCCTCACCGACGTGAAGCACAACGGGCTTGTCGCTCGGCTGCGGTCCATGAAATGCTTCGCAAACAAGCCGCGCGACATTGAAGCACTTCCTGAGCCCCAAGATGTAAATGAGCCGCCGCTTGGGTATCCCCGGGCGGCCAGACGCAGCCTTTTGCTCGCTGCCTAGGCGCGGCTTTGGGTTTGCATAGTGCCGACCATTTGCGGTCGTGTAGGGCTTCAGACGAACGCGACCGAAGCTAGATGCCTGCATCTGAGGCACGCTAGGAATGTCACGCCACTCCTCCACGTTGAACATTAATAGGCTTCCTTCTTGGTTTCGACCTTCACGCCATCGATTGGCCGCAGCTTGAAATTGCGGCGAACATATTCTTCGATGAAGGTGGTCAGGGCGTCGCGGTCGTGCGTGGCGATCCAGTGGAGCGCGGCCTTGTGGCTCTCGATCTCGTAAACCTGGATCGTCCGCATTCCCTTCACGGTGTCTCGGTTCGCGGCGGCGGCGGCTTTCTCGGCCTGCTCGGCTTCCTTGAGCAGCTCGTCAGCCTTGCGCTGATCCTCAAGGCTCGCGGAATTGGCCGCCAGATGGGCTTTCCGGGCGGCGTCAGCCTTGGCATCCGCTTCGGCGCGGGCCTTGCGCTGCGCCTCTTCCTGCTCGTCCAGCAGCTTCGCCTTGAACGGGGCCTGCGCCGCGACGAGGCATTTCACCTGCCGGTCCAGATCGTCCTGCGTCGGCTTCCAGCGGGCGACCTCGCCTTTCCATGCTTCATGCAGGGGCTTCGTCACCTCGTCGCGGGCGGCATCGACAGCCTTGCGGGCGGCCTTCAGCTCCTTCAGGATTTTGTCGGTCGCCTTGAGTTGATCGGCGGTCTCGACGACAGCGCCGTCCAGCCAGTTCGCGGCTTCCTCGATGATGTCGCCATATGGCTCAAGCGCCAGGTCGATCGGATCGGGAGGGTTGTTGCCGCCGATCTTGGCGCGCGGGTTTTCCTTCGTCATGTTCCGCTCCTAATAGGGGATGCTGTCAGCTTCGATTGGATCGGGCTTTTTCTCAAGCGCCTCCTTCGCTTTGAAGAAGTCGCAGGCGTCGATGTCCTTCAGGCTCGGCACCTTCAGCCATTCGCAAAACTTGCGCGTATCGACGCCCTTTGCCTCGATAAGCTGGGCCAGCAGCGCCCACTGATTGTCGTCGATCTTGGCGCGGCCTCCTTGCTCGGCTGGCGCTGATCGGCTATTCTTCGGCGGCTCTTTCTCAGTGTCATCGTCAGGGACGTGCAAATCGCCCTTGTGCCACAGGTCCAGCGCCGCGCCGAAGCGCATGGCGGCATTGCGGAGCGCGTCCCCGATCACCTCTTTCTCGCGGGCGCCGGGATCGGCATTGTTCTTTGCAGCCGCGTGCCCGTAGCCGAGCCGCGTGACGCCAAGGATCGACAGCTTGATCCACAGGCCGCCGGTCGCATCGAACGCGGGCAGCCCGGCTTCCGTGAAGGCGACAGGCTCCCATGTCCACGCGGGGTCCACGTCAAGCAGCCGGTCGGTCAGCGCGGCGTGCCCCACATAATCCAGATGGATCACGTCCGGGTGGTGCCAGCTTCCGCAAATCGGGCAGCGTTTGCCGGCGCTGTAGTTTTCGCGAACCTTGTCGGTCTGCGCTTTCGTCGGCTTGGGTAGCTTGCTGATCTGGTGCGGCGCGAATGGCTCTCGCAGCAGCGCAAGGCCCTCGGGTTTAGTCTTTGCGGTCAAAGTGTCTCTCCTCTAAAAGCCTTCATCCGGTTGCAATGCTTTGTCGCCTCGCCTTTAAGGGCGCGGGCGGAGAGGGTGTTTTCACGAGCCGCACGTCGCTTGGCGCAGTCGGCCAGAAACCCCTCCCACCAGTCCATCAGGCGATCAAGGTCGGCCAGGTATTCCAGGAGCGGGGTTTGGGTCATGCTGCCTCTCCTGCGAAAAGCTGACCCTGACGCTGGGCGTCCTCGATGCGGCGGCAGGCGATGTCGAAATAAGGCCCGTGAAGCTCGATCCCGACGAAAGGGCGGCCAAGGGCCATGGCGGCGCATCCTGTGCTTCCTGACCCCATAAACGGGTCCAGAACGATGCCTCTGGTCCACTGGATGATGGCACGCATGAGCTGGACGGGCTTTTCGGTCGGATGCCAGTCGTTATTCGTGCGCGGGGCACGGATTACATCGGTCGGGCGCTTGGTCGGCCAGTCATGGTTCGGGCCGGGATAGAAGAGCGCCAATTCGGTTTGGCGACCGTGCTCATGATCGAGGTCGCCCATCGAGTGATTGTCCTTCACCCACGTCACGACTGACTTAGGTTTCGGAACCGAGGCGAGATTGTCCCATCGGCAGAAAAGGTAGCTCGAATGTGTGGGCTGCAAGCCACATGCCCAGACAAGCATCTCCTCGTCGTGGTCGTTCGCTATATCCGCATGACGGTCGATCCGGTGGTTAGACCGAAAAGCCATGCCGAAGGGCGGATCACTAACCACGGCTCCGATGCCCCCCCCCATCAGGTTCGGGACAATCTCCCGACAATCACCGCAATACAGCGTGGCGTTTCCGATGATTACGGGCTGGGTCACTCCCCCTTCTCCCGATACCCGCGAGACCCGTCACGAGGAAGGTGGTCCCATTCGTCGTACAACTCGGGATGCAGCGCGACCCGTACCTCTTCCTCCAGATAATACGGGCGTTCGGGCTTCCGGCGAGGCAGAAGGGTCCAGACAGCGAGAGCCGCAGCGGCGACCAAAACTGGATAGATCATGGGTTAGCGCCTCACCATGAACCGCACCGCCAGCAGCAGCGCGAGGATGAAGGGGATGAGAAGAAGGGCGCGGGTCATGCCAGAAACCCTTCCGGCAGATCGACCTTCTGCTTCTTCGCCAGAGCTGCTATCTTTGGCCGATAGCGCCAAGCGATTTCCCGCTCTCGCCAGTTGTGAACCCGGTTGGGCTTTGTGAATTGGAGCGCGTCTGCGACGGCTTTCGGACCGCCAAGCGCGTCGATAAGATCGGCATGTGTCATTCACACTGTGTGCCCGAAAAAAAAGATAGGGTCAAACACTTTTTGTGAAAGAAACTGTTTGACACCCGTCACGCCGCGTGAAATAAGCAATCCCAAGGGCGAGCCGGGCACGCTTTCCCCTTCCCCTTCAACAGCCCGGCTCGCTCGTGAGGAGTGAGACGAGATGGCATTCAAAGTCCGCCCGTTCGTTGAGCTGATCGCCTTCACCAAGGAGAAGCTGGACGAGGCCCTCGCGCCGATCCGCGCCCGCTCTGCCCGCGCCAAGGCCGAATTGGTCTCGGCCAAGCTGGAAGAGCAGATGGTCACGCTGGAGCGCGAAATCCACGAAGCCTGCGCGTCCAAGGATATCGATTTCGACGCGGTGGTGGCGAAGATCGACAAGTACGATCTGGCCGAGCGCAAGCGCAAGCAGGTCGAGGGCCTGATCGCCGACCTCTTCCCGGGGAAGAAGTGATGGCGAACCTTCCCTACAGCGGCTTGGCCGGTGCTGCCAGCAACCAATACTCCGACGCACTTTGGCAGCAGCGCGAATACGAGCGCATGGTGAGGGAGCAGTACTACGCAAATCAGGCCGCTTCTGCAGCCGCCTGCCAGAGCGTTTCGCAGCCCTCACCGCCCGCTGACAACCCCGTCCTGCTTTTGCTGGACTGAGCCCTCACCCCTGCGGCGACTCCCCTCCGCCGCAGCAATGAGTGCCCTTCAAAGGAGATTGATGATGACGACCAAGCCCGCTGCCGAGCATTGCACGTTCGCTGACATCGGCACCGCAGCCGACGATACGCCCGCTGACGTGCTGGCGGTGCTGAGCAACTATTTCAGCGCCTTCGCCAAGCCGGTCAGGACGGAGGATGGCTATCAGCTCTGCATCTCATGCGGGAAGCGCCTGACCGGCATGATGGCGGCATTCATGGGCGGCGGATTCGAGTGGGGGATCGCGCACGGCGAAGGGCATTGCGCCAACTGTCGCTGGCCCGGTCGCGCTCACCATTTCATCCACGATGACAAGTCGGATGAGCCGCTCATCACGATCCACAACATGGTCCTGCAATACCACCCCGATTTCGTCGATCAGCGCCAGACTGAGGCCGCCTAGCCATGCTCCCCCCTCCCCTCGCCTCAGCCTTCGCCGATCCGGTAGGGTTGCTGTTTGTGGCTGTGGTGTTCGGATTGGCGGTGTTCGCATGAGCGCGGGCTTTGCCTTTAACGATGGCGGACGCGCCGCTGCCGGCTTCAAAGGTTCGGCGGGAGATTGCGTGACCCGTGCAGTCGCTATCGCCACCGGCCAGCCCTACGCCGATGTTTATGCAGCCCTGTCCAAGGGCACCCGCTGTCAGCGGCTGACCAAGCGCAGCAAGGCGAAAGCCAGTGCGCGCAATGGTGTGAACGTCCAGCGCAAGTGGTTCAAGGACTACATGGCTTCGCTCGGCTGGACATGGGTGCCGACGATGGGGATAGGCACTGGTTGCACGGTCCACCTTGTCGCCGACGAACTTCCGGCGGGCCGCCTGATCGTTGCGGTGAGCAAGCACTACACCACGATGATAGACGGCGTGATCCACGACACCTTCGACCCGCGCCGCGATGTGCATTGCACTGAGTCTTACCACGGTCAGGAGATCAAGCCCGGACGCCGCCTGCATCCGAAGGGCGACATCGTGTGCTGGATCGAACGGCGGTGCGTCTACGGCTACTGGACACAGGTGAAGGCATGACCCTCACCTTCTGCCCCGATTGCAATGATGCCGGCTTCCGGGCGAGATTTAGCTGCACGACCTGCGGCGATACCGGCCTGGTCGAGGTCGAACCCCGTCCGCTCGATGACACGCCTTTCGCCCGGATGATGCGGGAGCAGTTCAGGATCGTGCGGGAGCAGCGGGCGGCTTCAATGATGGAGGACGCGGCGTGAGCGATATTCAGCCCGGCGATGTGGTGGTGTGCGTGGATGATCGTCCCGGTAGCCCACCAATAGACCCAGGCGTTCGTCTCAGTCGGACCTATCGCGTCACAGCAGTAACCCACCTCTCTGCACCGCACACCCTTTTCGGCGAAGACGGCGGAGGGCTTGCTCTCGAAGGCGTCCGCCCACCCGATGACCGCCAATTTTTTGCGGCAGCCCGCTTCCGCAAGCTCAACGACGAAGCCGACGACGCCGATCTGATCGCGCGCATCCGAGCCTGCAAGCCGACGCGCATCCCCACCCTTCACCCAATCCAGACCCTCCCCGTCAAGCTCGATCCAGGGGTGTGGCCTTTGAATGAGGAGATGAAGTGATGGCGAAGCGTGTTGAGAAATTTGAAGTCCGCAACCGCTGGACCGGCAAAGTCCAGTTCACGGCTGAGATCGTCTGCGGTGCCACGCTCCGCCCCCGGCTCAAGCTCGGGCTGGCGATCAAGTGGGCTTACGAGAGCGATGCCGTCCTGAGCGGTGCCGTCCTGCGCGATGCCGACCTGAGCGGTGCCG
>ERZ869907.407-NODE-407-length-12767-cov-8.398993_pt1 | contig 12767 bp, 14 predicted proteins | sample MGYA00579309_ERZ869907 | MGnify/ENA primary metagenome ERZ869907 (study PRJEB32216, sample SAMN09231814) | wastewater metagenome | place: USA: Maryland | collected 2016-07-30 | study: EMG produced TPA metagenomics assembly of the PRJNA472060 data set (Reclaimed... | reverse complement strand
CGGCTGCTTCGCGAGACGCGTGCTGAAATCGAAAAGTTGCGCGCATATGGGCAAATCGCCAAACGAAAAAGCCGCCGGCGGTTAAGCCAGCGGCGTGATGCGGCGGATGCGCGTATATTGAGTTACGGCTGTGGCGCCCTGCTATCCCTCAATCGCTCCAATCGGTCGAGCCGCTGATCGCGCAGCTTCAGCCAGTCCTCGAACCGCTGTTCTCGGATCGCGTCTAGCCTGGCTTCGTTCTTGGCGTTGATGTCAACGCTCTGGACCAGAAGCTCGAGCTTTGTCTGCGTGTTGATCTGCTGGATGGTGAGCGCCTTGATCGATGTGGCGATCTCCGATCCAATCCAAGTCGCCACCGGCATGGCGACCATCATCAGCACGCGCGACGCGAGGACGAAAATGGTGTGATTGGCGAACTTGTCGAGGACGCCAGAACCGCCGTTGATGAGGCGCCCGCCAGTGTCGGACATTGCTTTCCCCGCTCACGTGTTCGGCGGGGGGGCGAAGAAGCAGCGGCGCGATCCGTCCGGTCGCTTGCATCGCCAGTAGGCTCCGTCTGGAGATGGCTGCGCTTCACCGGCCGGAACGATCTCCTTGTAGTGCTCACGCTCGCCCGTGCCGCTGATCGTACCCCAGCCGTCGATCTCGTAACCGCGGGACGTGAAGCCGACCGTGTCAGGATCCATCACCGCACAGTCTCCCGCGCCGCAGCACCATTCCCCGGCGGAGTTGCGCAGCGCGCCACGACTGATCCAACTGTCGTGCGCCATCGCCGGCACGGCCGCCACACAGAATATTAACGCTAGAAGCCTCATCATGGTTGCGGCCTTTCGTGATCGTTCCGCGGTCACGGGGGGTTGGGCTGGCGCGGTGTTCGCAGCACCACGCCGGCCCGCTGGTCACTGCACCGGCGGCTGTGGCTTGAACAATCCGCCGAGGCCGTCGCGGAAGATGTTGATGGCGAACTTGAGCGGCGGGATCAGCATCATGAGCGCGGCGGTGACGCGTGCGTCCAGCCACGATTTCGAGCATTCGACGCCGCCGGTCACGAGTTCGGTGCAACCCGAGTAGAGCAACGCGAACGTGACAATGCCGAGCACGAGCCCGGCGATATTGAGGATGTTGTGGAAGGCGTTCGTATTCATGGTTTTCTCCTAGATGAGGATGATCGCTGCGAGGATGAGAAGAACGACGGCGACCGATCCGAGCACCCACAGCCACTCCGGCAGGCGCAACAGGCAGTCGTGCAAGTCGGGGATTTCGGGTGCGTCGTCCGCGACGATGACGGTCGCCCCCATTTCGACGAACCGAGCGTCGATGTAGCCGGCCTGGTCCTTGGTCCGGACGCCGTGAGCCTTGGCGGTGACGCGCATCCAGCCGTCCTTGAGGTCGTGGACGATCAGCGGATACCCGGCCTCCAGGCTGTCGACGGGCGCGAACTTGGTCCCCGGGCCGGCGCGGAGGTTGACGGACGATTTGGTGCGGGCGGGCTTCATTGCGGCACCTTGCCCGAGAAGAACGCGGTGAGCAGTGCGCCGATCAGTCCGCCGATGCCGACGCCCGCCCCTGCGGCGCCGACCGTGGTTCCGCTCACGGCCGGCTTCTGCTGCTGGCTCATCCCGTTGAGAATGAGCGGCAGGAGCTGAGGCAGGAGCTGGATGATGTACGGCAGCAGGGTCGGGAGCAACTTGGGCAGCAGTTCCTTCGCAAGCGGGGCGAGCAGCGCACCCCAATCGATCTGCTGCTGAACGGGTTGCTGGGCCATGCGGATGGTCTCCTTGAGGTCGGCGAGGGCAGCCTCGACGCGGGCAAAGGCTTCCTCAGTGGTGGCGGGCTTGCTGGTGGGCGGAATGACGACGGGGGGCTCATTGCCCTCGACCGGCGACGGGACGGGCTCAGCGGGCTCCGCTGGCTCGGCAGCGGGCGGTTTGAAGCCATTTCGGGCGTAGGCAAAGCCGTAGAGGATCTGCGCGTCGCTCAGCGGCGTGGAGCGACCGGCCTCGTACCAGAACATCGCCTTGGCGAACGGCAGCAATTGCTCGTCGTCGTCCAGGTCGATTTCGGTATCGGCAGCCAATCCAGTCTTATCGACCACGAAGGATTTGTAGGCCGAGTAATTCTGGCCGCCGCCGTAGCGGTCGATGATCGCGCCGACCGTGGTTGCCCCGCCTGACGCATACTTGCGCAGCAGCTCCCACCACATCGCCACGCCCTGCTCTGGCGTGTAGTAGATCGCGATGGTGTTGGTGCCGTCGAGATTTTGATTGCCTGCGTAGCCCGGAAGCGCCTTGTTCCAGGCGACGGCATTGACGGCGCCGGGGTTGTTGTATCGGATCGATGCTGGCAGATCGGTCTGCGATGGCGACGCGAAATAGCCGCCGATCAGGCTGCGGTAGCCGGTCTGCCCGACCGTTGCCGGGATCGCATCGCCGATCACGTCCTTGGCCGTTACCACCGTGGTCCCGAAGATGAACTTGCTGTCCGCGAGATAGCGGGGATCGGCCTGCACCAACTTCATGAAGGTGCGATGGCCGTCCTTGGCGCGGCCGACCATGCATCCGGCGCTCGCCGGGCCGATGTCGTCCTTCGGCTGGTTGTAGCCCCAATGCTGGTTGATGCCGAACCACCCAGCCTGCACGACGTCGCCTTCGCGGGCATAATCCTTGTTCTTGTCGCGGGCGACGCGGACCTCGCCACCGGTCTGGATCAGGGCAAGGTGGTCCCCGCGATGCATCCCGACCTGCCAGGCGCGCTGGTAGCCGAGCGCGATGATGGCGGCGCCGTCATCGTTGATTGGGTTCTCGGTGTACTGCTCGCCGGGTGCAGTCGTGGCCTCCCACGATCCGAGGATGCGGGGCTCGCCATTCACGAAGTCGATGACGCAGCGCAGGTCGTCGAAAGCGTTTACCCGATTGCGGTTCGGGCTGCCGTCCGCATCCATGCCTTCGACGTAGACGATGTTGATTTCGCCGGGCCCGCGATCAAGGGTGGCACCACGACGTTCGGCCGCAGCGACGATCTTCTGAACAAGGGTCATCGGAATATTTCCGGTTATATTTTTCGTCGGATTTGTCGGCAGCAGGATGTGCTCGACCGAGCCGTATTCGCCGTCGGGTGAGTACGTGACGGCCATGTCGGCGTAGCCCGCGGCCTTGATCTGCTGCGCGACCTGCTGCGCCCATTGTCGGCCGTCGCCGTAGGCCACGAACCGGATCGGCATGTCGGGCTTGCCGGCCGCGCGCCGGAGCGCCTCGTAGGCTGCCGCCGTGCCGCAGTCGCGCTCGACGATGACCATGGCGGCGGCGGGATGTGCCAGCAGCGCCTTCTGGTCGCCGTCCACGATCGCCGCGTTCTTGACCAGCACGCCCATGCTGGCCTTCGCCACCTGGTCGAACATCTTGAGCGCGGCCGCCACGTCGTACGTGTCGAGGTTGTCGATCTCGACCGCCGGCGCCCCGAGCCGCTTCCATTTCGCGACCTGGGGGTCGAAGTTATCCCAGAACGACAGGGTCGTGAAAACGATGGCCGGCTCGCCGTATTCCCGCTCGATGTCGTCGGGCGGATCGATGTAGAGGATCCCGTCTCGTCGCCCGCCGTTCTCGACCCGGCAGTTGATGTAGCCCGCCCCGCCGACCGGCAGGCTATCCGCCCCATAGCCGATCACCGTCACCATCCCGGTAACGCCCGCATCGCTGTCGCGGGCGATCAGGTAGCGGAGCGGCTGGCCGGCGAGTGCCGTCACGCCATGATTTCTTCGATGCGGAGATGCGAGGCCATGACGCCGCCTTGCAGGCGCGCGCTGCTCGATCCGTTGAATGTCGTCGTGCCCGCCGTGTTGGCACCGGCTCGGATCTTCATCGTGGTTGACGACGTCGTGCCAGCGACCATCGCGTACAGCAGTGCCACCGCGGCAACGAGAATCTGTCCTACTGTGTAATCGGTGACTGATGCCAGCGCGCCGGCCGTGCTGTCCTGGAACAGCGCCGCCGTCATCGGCACGGCCGCAGCCGCGTTGTGCGAATAGACGCCGCGGTGGTCGATCACCAGCACGTTGGCCGCAGACGACGGCGTGATCGCCTTGCTCATGTACTGATCGCCCTCGGTATTCTGCGGGATCGAATTGTCCGAGGGGATTTGCGTCGTGCCGGTCGCGACCCCGCCATCCTGCGACAGCGCGATCTGCACGCGATCGCCAGGCATTCGGCCGCCGGCATCATGAAGCTGGATGCGCGTCGGCCCCGCAGAATATGAGCCGGCGGTTCCGAGGCCGCTTTCCCAGGTCATGCGGCCGAGGACTTGATACGCCTTCGACGTGACCGCCGTGCCGGTGTAGAAGACGTGCGCGCTGTCGGCGCCGCCCGCCCCGCCTTCCGCGGTCGAACTCGCGACGGAGTGGACGCCGAGCGGGTAAATGTCCGTGCCGTTGCGGCAGTTGATGACGCCCAAGCGGAACGTGCCGGCGTCGTTGAACCCGACGATCCACAGCCGGAATGCCACGTTGTTGCTGGTGCCGAGCGTCGAGCCGCCAGAGATCACCAGCGAAGTCGCGGCCGTCAGGGTGATGACGTTGAAACCGCCGCTCGCAGCCGTCGCGTCCCGGATGATGATGACGACCGGGTTCGTGCTCGACGGGTCGTTGCCGTCCTGCCCCTTGATGGCGATCGTCAGCGCGCCGGCATTGGCCGTGGCGGTGAGGATGCCGTTGTACATCGAGAAGCCGGAGTCGCGCACCGTGATCGAACGGCGCAGCGAGCACAGGAACCAATTGCTGCCGTCCGTGACCAGCAGCCCGCCCTCCCCCGGGCCGAGCGTCAGCGTCGCGGTGCCGTTGACGGTCTGCGATCCGCTGCCGTCGAGCGTGATGTCGCCGGTGCTGTTGTTGAGCACCATGCAGACCCACGGCGAGCCGACGTCGGTCGCATCCGGCGTGGTCAACGTGATGCCGGACGCGCTCGCCCGTACCAACTTGCCGCGATCTGCCGAGAGGATCGCATAGCTGATCCCGGTAGACGTGACCCCGCCGCCGCCGATCACTTCCGCGAATGCAGCCAGCACATTCGCGTCGATGGCCTCGATGGCCGTCTTGAGCGGGTCGGGCAGCTTCGTCTTGATCGTCGACCATTTGACGCGGTTCGCCTCGATCTCCGAGCCGTCGTCGCTCGGCGGGTTCGAGTTGTAGCCGCTCACGCTGACGCTTTCGTAGGGCGATCCCATCAGCGTTTCTCCGTTCCTGCGAATGGATCGTGATCGATCGGGACGAGGCGTTCTTGAACGCCAGCAGCAACGGCCGGGGGAAGAACGGCCAGTCCGGCGATGCCGTACTTGCGGAGGATGTCGATCAGCTTGTCGTCGAACACGACGTAGTTTTGCGGCTTGCCAGGCTCGTCGACGTACTTCGTGCCTTTGAAACCGGCATCCTTCAAAACATCGGTCGCCAACTGCGGATCGAACGGCTTGCCAGGGAATGAGCCGGCAGCGTCGTAAAGCTCCTTGCCCATCGCGTTGGGCTTCAGTCCAAATTCCTTGGCAAGTGCTTTTGATTTCGGGTTCGCGCTAAGTGTGCTGGAAAGATCAAAAAGTTCGTCAGGTTTGACCGCAAGGTTCACTTCATAGACCTTTGCGTCTCGACCCGGCGCGCCTTTCCGAACGAGCGCCTCCTCCTTCAGCATTGTCCGATATGCTTCGGCTGCATCGGGCGACGACGTGAAGTACATGCCCTGGCCTTGCGCGCCGACGTATTCGGGATACCAGCGCCCTTCGCCCGTACCGACCTTGCCGACATCGAAGCGATCAAACTCGAACGGCGATGCGTGATAGGCGCGAATTCCACTTTTTGCAGCCTTTGCTCCCTTAGCCATCGGGATCAAGCCAGCCGCAGCCTCAAGCGCGAAGTTCTGCGCCTCGCCTTCCGTCAACTGCCCGCGCAACGCCTTGGCGGCCTGCTGGATGGGCTCGACAAACATCGAGTGCGCGGCCTCGCGAATTCCTCCCTTCAACCATTCCGGTGGCTGAGCCGGATTGGCCGGTGGCGGCACGAACGGGTCGTGCTCGACGGGTACGAGCTGAGCCATCAGGGAACGAGCTGCAGATATTTCCCAGGACGCTTCGGGTCCGGCAGGTAGTAGTTGCCGTCGGGCGCTTGGCGCAGACGATCGCGAGCAGAAGCAGGTGCGGAAGCAGCGGCCGCCTTTTGCCCTTGGCCCTGCAATTCGTTGAGCAGCGCCGTGCCGCGGCCGATCGAGGACTCGGCGAACTTGCTGCCGCCGCCGCCCTGCCTGACGATGTCCTCAAGCTGACGAATGCTGCGCTGCGTGAGCGCGGTGGCGATGCGGCGGCCGATGAAGCCCAGGCTCGTGGTGGCGGCCGCACCGGCGACCGGCCCGACGCCGATCGCGGTGCCGACTGAGGCGCCGATGCCGCCGGACAGCGCGCCGGAGACGATGCCGGTCGGTGCCAGCTTGCCGACGAAGCGGGCGGCGTTGGTCGGCGTGGTGCCGCGCGCGACCAGTTTGATGGCCTTCTGCGCATCGGCATCGAACGCTTTCATCCGCTCCTTGTTCTTGGCGAGCGAGCGGAATTCGGTGCGCAGCGCGTTCTCAAAGCCCGAGCCCGAGAACTGGCTGGCGCTGGTCTTGGCGCGGTCGATCAGGTCGGTGATGGTCTCAAGGTTCTTGGCCCGCGACCACAGCTCGCGCGCGACCGGGATGGCCTTGGCGGCCGCCTGCGCGTCACCGGCGAGCACGTCCTCGGGCTTGATGGTCGCGATGTAGTTGTCGATCTTGTCGATGATGAGCCCGGCCACGCGAGCGTCGTTCGAGCCGGCCTTCGCGGCCTGGCGCGCGTCCCCGGCGAGCTGGCGCATGGTGTCGAGCGTCTCGAACGTGATCGGCCCGACGGCCGGGTCAGCCAGTTCGCGGATTTGCTTGACCGCTTCCATGGATCCCGGCGTCAGCGTCGGGTTGAGCCGGTTCTTGGCCGCTGTGGCGAAAATGTCGTCCGAAAGCTTGGAATAGCTCTGCGGCTTCACCATCACGCCGGCATCCTCGAACTGCTTGTAGAAGCCCTGCGAGGCGGCCTTGAAATCGGCGGCGGCAGCCGGCGCCTTGATGGCGACCGCGGTGGCGCCCTCGGGGACGGCCGCCTCGGCGGCAGCCGCCACCGGCGCGCGCGGGACGCGGGGTGCTGTCGGGCCACCCGCCACCACGCCGGCGGACTCGATGCCCATGCCGACGTCGCGCTCGAGCCGGCGAGCCATGCCCGGGCTGGCGCCCAATTCCTCGGCGGTCTGGCCGGCTGCGCCTTGGACGCCGCCGATCGCCGCCGCGATGGTCCGCAGCGCCAGGTCGCCGGCCTTGGAGCCGTATTGGTAGACGATCTGGTTGAGCAACTGGATCGGCGTGGCCGTGGTGCCTTCCTTGGCGATGACGCCGCGGTCCACCAAGTCGCTGAGGGACTGATCGCTCAGGCCAAGCGGGCGGTCGCCGTACCGGTCGGCCGCGACCTCACCGGCGCGCTGCATGACCCTGCCGACGGCCCCAGGAGGCTGCTGGCTCGCTGCGGACGCCTGGGCCTGCACAGGCGCCGGAGCCGCGATTGCCTCACCACCGGCCACCGCTGGGGCGCTGGCGGGCGCCTGCGGCCGGATGGATGCCGCAATGGCGTCGACCTCGCTGGCTTGCCGGTCGGGCGGGAGCGACAAGAACGACTTGTCCACCTCGACCCGGCCGATGCCGTCGATTTCGAGGATGGGCATCAGGGGATGATCCGAAAAGACGTGCCGCCGGGCGTCTTCTGCATCGGCGGCGCGTCGGGCGTGTCGATGATGACGTTCTTCGGATTGAGGCCGCCGCGCTTGGCAGCGGCCGTGAAATCGTTGGTGAGTTGCGACTGCCGCTGCGAGGCCTTCTGCCAGATCGTGTCCGCCGAGCCGCGGATTTCGGTGCGGGCCTTGTCGTCGAGCCGGCCGCCGCCGACGATCTTGTTGTAGAGCGCCATGACGGACGACGGCACGCCGGCCGCGTTCGAGGCGGTCGCGAATTCGCCCTCGCGCACGGTCGAGGCCGGGTCGAGCACCTTCATGAACGAGAACACGAGCTGGATGTCGCCCGCGCCCGTGTTCGGCGCCGCGTCGATGCGGTCCTTGAAGTCGCGCAGGACCATGAAGTTCTGCGAACGCTTCTGGTAGTCGTCGCGGAGCTTGTTCTCGGCCTCGCCGCGCTTCGCCGGATCGATGATAAAGCCGCCCTCGGACTGGCCGCCGGACAGGATGCTCTCGGCCGTCTGCTGCGCGGTTGCGGTCTTGGTGCCCTCGGCCTTCCCGGCCGCCGTGGCGGTCTCGACGCCAGTAGGGTTCAAGGTCAGCGCCTGCACCTGGGCATCGATGGCGGCGGGGTCGCGGCCGAGCGCTGTGGCGATCTGCTTCGCGCTCTGCACGAGCGGCCCGACGGCTCGGAGCACGGCCTGCGGGTCGCGGCCCACGCTCAGGCCACTTTTGATGGTCTCGCCGACCACCGCCATCGTGTCGGAAATCTGTTTGTCGGCGCGGCCGATCGCGTCGTTCTGTTCCTGGCGCTTGATCTGACGCTCCTGCACGCCGAGCGCCCGATCGCGCAGGCTGGCTTCTTGCTCAAGCGACCGCTCGGCAAGATTGCGCTTCGCAGCGGTATCGATCCCCTCTGCGAGGCCGCCATAGAAGAAGCCAGAAGGCATCGCGCCCTCCCCTTATTCGAAGAAACTGCCGACCTTCTTGCCGATGTTTTTGCCGGCATCGCCGAGCAGCATTCCGCCGACACTGCCGAGCAGACTGCCCAGACCGGATTGCTCCTTGGCCTTCAGTTCAGCGAGCGTCTGCGCGTTCTTCGCCATGACGTTCGTGGCGTTCGCCGACAACTTGCTCGCGATGTCCGCTTCCAGGTTGAGTTCGTCGAGGCCGGTCTGGAACTGGCCGCGCTGCGCCGCGAACTGCTGCTGGATGAGGTTGTTCGTCGCCTCCATCTCCTGCAGGAACGTCTCGGCCTGGACCTTGTCCTTCTGCTGGGCGAATTCGTTCTCGGCGCGCGTCAACGCGTCCGCACCGAACGACGAGCCGAGCACACGGCGGCGCGCCAGGTTCTCCCGCAGATTGCCGATCGCGCTGGTGCGGGCGTTCTCAATCTCATTGAGCCGAGCCGTCCGCAGGTCGGACATGCCGGGAGCCACCTTCGGCCGAAGCCCCGCAATCTCGGTCGAGAGGTCGCCGAAGGACTTCGAAAGACCCCCGACCGCCCCGAGCCGCTCGGCCGTCGGCGTCACGCTCAGCCCGCCTGGGCCGTAGACGGTGTTGAACCCGCCACCGGTGAAGCCGGTCGGCTTGAAGTCCTTCAACGCATCCGTCGGGCTGTCGCTGCTGAAAATGCTCTTGAGAGCGCTCATTTGTCCGGCATCCTTGTTTCGTAGACGGCAGCCGGCCGACCGGGAAACACGACGAATGACGTACCGACGCGGCGGACGATCCCGTGCATGCAGCAGACCTCGTAAAGGCGCTTGTGCTCGTCGGTCGCGTACCAGATCACCGGAAGCCGACGCACTGTGTTGAGGAACGCCACCGTGCCCTCAAGAACGTTGCGCTTCGTCGCCCACGGGAACCACGTCGCGCTGACGATCACGAGATAGGCGCCGAGCGGCGCAACCGCGCCGAAGATCACGCCCGCGGGCCGATAGCCCTCTTTCGTGTCCGCCGTGATGATCCAGCCTTCGCTCAAGCCCGACGAAATGGCCTCGAACCTTTCGCGGAACGCCGCAGCATCGAGGTCCGGAACGAAGGCCTCACCGAAGTCCGCGCCCTTGCGATAGGCCGCCCAGAGATACTTCAGGTCGTTCGGCTCCATCGCGCGCACTTCCACGCGACGAGCCAGGGTCTTTTTCAGCCGCCATTTCGCCTGCGGCGGTTTCACATGCTTCATTGCGATGCCGATTTGAACCGGAGCCCGATTTCGTTGATGCGGAAGTTGCTCGAACCCTCGACCTCGACACGGACCTGGAGGTCGCTGCCTTGACCGGGGACATTGAACTTCTGGCGGATCAGGCGGTTCTCGAACGCGATGCCGAAGTACACGTCGCCGCCGAAGTAGATGTCGTCGCCGAAATACGGCACTCCGGTGAGCCCTGGGATGGCGATCTCGATCGCATGATCGAACGCCGCCATGCCCGCATATTCGAAATTCAGCCGCACCGTCGCCGGCAGGTTCTTGCGGTACTTGATGTAGCCCTCGACGTTGTAGGCCTCAGAGTCGAGCGGCGCGGAATGCAACTTGGTCAGCCACTCGACCGCGATGTCGGTCGATCCGCCGTCGCCCTCGCCGACGCCTTCCATGCGATAGAGGTTGCCGGAGGCGTCACCCATCATCACGTATTCGAGACCGTCGGCGGGATCGAGCATCGACATGACGAACGTCGGCTGGAACGCGAGCGGGTGCGCTGTCGTCCACCGCATCCAGCGGGAAAGCTGCTGATCCGTCGCGCCGGTGTTGAACACCCAGCACTCGGACACACCCTCGGGGAACAGGTAGACGCGGTTGATGCGCGAGTTGTAGACGATCTGCCAGCCCGCATAGCCCTCGACCGCATCCGAGACGTTGGCGGTCATGTCGTCGGACTCGCTGTCGCCAAACCGGTTCGTATCCCGAATGCTCTCGATGCGGCCCTGCCGGCCGTAGATCACGTCATTGCCGACATAGGCGACCGACTCGTCGCCGGACGCAGCCGAACCCGGATAGAAATCGTCGAAGGCGAATTCCTTGGCCGAGGCACCGGTGAGATTGAACAACTTGCCGCGCTCGGTCGAGATCACCGTGGCCCCGAACGCCTCGACGAGCCCATTGATCGGCTTCAGGTCCGGCGCCAGCAGAAAGAAAGGGTCCGCTTCGCTCAATGACGACGACGGACGCTGACCGTTCGAAATGACCGTGTAGTCGCTGCGCTCCGAACCGACGATCATGTGCGGCAGCGTGGTCGACGGATCGCGCACATGGGCGAAGGTCGCCCGCTCGTCCGTCACGCTGAGATATTTGGCGTAGAATGTGCCGAAGCTCGACGAGCCGCCGCTCGTTCCGTCCGTGAACGCCACCGACTGGAACGTCGTGCCGTCCCACTCCTTCACTACGTCGACCAGCGCCAGATCGGTCAACAGCAGTTTGTCGTCGAGCGTCCAGTTGTGCGATCGCCAGTGCCCGCGCAGCTTTGCGCCCGACGTGACGGTTCCGACCTTCGTGAAGCCCGTGCCACCGTCCCATTCGTAGACGTTCGTGCCTGCCTGGATCAGCGTCGAGACCGTGCCGTCCGACTTGAGCAGCGAGCCGCCGCCGCGGATTTCCGCACCGTTCGGCACCTGGCCGACGAGATCGAACGGCGGGCGATTGCGCAACTCGCGGTTTTCAAGGTCCAGCAGGAAGTTCGCACCGTCCGCTGCCTCGCGCGGGTCGATCTCGTCCTCGCTCGCGCGCGTGTGCAGGCCACCACCGAACTTGATGGTCAAACTCTGCTCGGTCGGCTTGATCTTGGCGACCATCAGCGTGGGCAGTAGTGGGTTCGACCGGGCTTCAGGGACAACATCCGCGAGGCGCGGCCCATGCTGGCGCGGTAGAGCGGCTGATCGAACTCGTCCCGGCGCTCGCGCTTGAACAACTGCACCCAGGCCGGGACCATGGCGCGGAAAATTGCATCGTTGAACGGCACCGTGTCGCTCGCGGCCGACATGCCGAGTGTCTTGTCGTACTGATAGGTGTAGACCCGACCGACCTCCGCGCTCGTAGGCGCGCGATCGAGATAGAGCTTGCCGTCCGTCGGCCGGATCGCGGCAAAATGCGCGAGGCCGGTGTCGTCCTGTTCGAGATCGCCGAGCAATTCCGCGTTGTAGCCGCCCGGGTACTCGACCATGAACTGGCTGTTCGTCTTGTCGATGAGCGGCCAATGGAGCTTCACGAGATCGGTCGCCAGCGAATAGGCGCGCTGCGCGAGCACCAGCGTGATCGTGCTCTCGGCCTGCAGGTTCGGAACGGAGACCTCGGCCGTGGTGTAAAGCTCGTCGATGCCCTCGTTGATGACCTGCACGGCCTGGTCGATGGAGACCTGCCGCGCCGAGTCCGTCAGCGTCGTGAGCGCCCCGGCGTCACCGGCGACGATCGACGTCCGCTTGAAGACCTCATTGACCGCCTGAAGCAGCGTTTTGGCCATGATGAGCCTCGATCTTGCGGCGGAGGTCGTCCATGCGGTCCCGGCGATCCATCTTGATCCCGAGCCGCTTGCACTCGTCGCGCATCTTGTTGATCTCGGATTTCGGGCGCTCGACGAGGCGAACCCGGCCCTTGATCTTCGATGTGCGGTGCGGCCGCGGTTCCTTGCCCTGCAGCGCAGCCTCGACCGCCTTCGCGACCAAAGCGTTGAGCTGTTCCGGCGTCACCGTCAGCGTGCCGTTGGCGGCCGGCTGCGGCGCAGCGGTTGATTTCGGCCCGCTGGGGATGACGTGCCGCCCCTCCATGCCGAGCGGCCGCGGCGGGATCTTGATATTCGTCAGGCCGCGCTGCCGAAGCTGCGAGCGGATGCCTGGGCTGCCGTCCGGATAGTCGTCCGCCGGCATATCTTCGGTGATGTGGGTGAGCCCGTGGGCCTGCGCGAAGCTGACCAGTTCGCGGCGGCGCGCCCTCGACAGGCTGTCGCGGGGATCGTCTTGGTGGTGAAGGTGCATGCTCGCTCCGGGGAACGAAGAACCGGGCGAGCCGAAGCCCGCCCGG
>ERZ869907.406-NODE-406-length-12835-cov-11.736385_pt1 | contig 12835 bp, 20 predicted proteins | sample MGYA00579309_ERZ869907 | MGnify/ENA primary metagenome ERZ869907 (study PRJEB32216, sample SAMN09231814) | wastewater metagenome | place: USA: Maryland | collected 2016-07-30 | study: EMG produced TPA metagenomics assembly of the PRJNA472060 data set (Reclaimed... | reverse complement strand
GCCTGAATCGCGGCAATCGTCTGCTCCTGCAACGCGAGACCCTGCGAGGACAGTTCAGCGATCTGCTGCAACGCCGCGCCAATTCCCTGAAACTGCTCCAGCATCTGCCCGAGCATATCGGCTGTGCGGGGCATATCAAGAGACTCTGCAAACGCGGGATCGGCGGCACGTTTCTGCTGCATATCAAACTCTGATTTCTGCATCATCTGCCTCTGGTCGTGTTCGGCGCACTGTTGCTTCAGCGCGAATTCCGCCTCGGCTTTCTGGCGGGCGAGCGTGATTTCTGCTTCTATCTTCTGCTTTTCCAACTCCAATTCGGCAATCTGCAACTGCGCTTTCAGTTTCAGGCTCTCCTGCTCCATCATCGCTTTCTGCTGTGCAATCTGCGCGTCCGCTGCGAGGCGAGCTTTTTCAACCGACTGATCCTGCTTCAGTGCTTGGTTTTCCTCGGCCAGTTTCTGCGCCTCCTCCTGCATCTTCTTCATCTGCTCCTGAACCTGTGGCGGAACCTGATTGGCGTTTTTCATCGCCTTCAGTATCCTGTCTTTGTTCGGCAGCGATGATGCGGCAATTACTTCTTCAGGCGGGATCGGAAGACCGGACTTCACCATCTCGGCCAGCGCTTGGAACGTTTCCACCTGCATGTTCGCGGCCTCTGGCACCTCTTCTAGGATGATGTCCACATCTAGGTTCACGATATCGTTCTTCGTGTCCACAACCTGCTGCATTTCAGGGTTCGCCTGAATCTGCGCCTGAAGCTGCTGCAACTGTTCTGGCGGAATTCCCTGCTGCTGCGCCTGCTCCAGAATCTGCTCGCCCTTCGTGATCGGCTTGTTCAGCCCGACCCAACGAAGGTTATTCGGGTCGTCCGTCACGCGAATCCATTTCTCGGACTTCCAATACTGGTGAATCCTGTTCCACACCTTACGGAACACCCGCATCTGCCAGTATTTCAGTACGTCGAACATCGGGCCGATCTCGGTCTGGCCCATCTGTGCGCGTTCACGCAGTGCAACGCCTGACTGTACGGTTCGATCCTTACCCTGAGTCGCAGCATTTGCTCCTACCGCGTCGATTTCGTGCTTGGCTTCCTCCAGCAGGTTGAACTGCGCGGTCGCCATGTCGCCCGTTTTCAGTACCTCGAATTCCATCCCCGGCGTTGTCTCGACCACCCCATCAGGTTTAGCCAGTTCCGAGCGCACTTTGTTAACGTCATCGACAGCCCCCTTCTCAAGCCTGATCTGGCGAACGCTCATCAGGTGCAGCGCCTTCGAACGGCGCTTGTTGATCTCGTCCTGAACGTCGAGCAACTGGTACACCGCGCCGTACCGCGCACCTTCTCGCGTCACGAACGCCGATGCGAACTCATACGGCCACTCAGTTTCACCTTCCTCGTTGATATACGGCGAAACCTTCGGCCCACCCTTCAAATACCCGCCATATGTGAAGCAGGCGTAGTAAACCTTTCCCTTCTCCTTGTAGTACAACTCCACTATCTTCACGCGCTTTCGCGTGTTGTCCATCCAGCGCGGCTGATCCTCGTACACCGTCGCCCCGCTCGTCATGGTCTGGAGCATATCGGCGTCGTCCGGGTACTCCTGCAACGCTTCCTCGTAGTCCATCCAGATGACCTGACCGAGGAACCTGCACGTTTTCGGGTCGAATGATTTGGTGCGCGAGTGCGCATCGTAGATCAGCCTGTCCCAGAACAGGTGATTAATAACCACTTTGTAATCACCGTCCGGCTGCGGCTTAACGATAATTTCAGCACCGCACGTTCCCTCGATCAGCAGGTTCTCCCACGCAGCGCCGCGTACCTGATCGAATGCGTTATCGTTCAGTACGAACCGGATCGCCTCGGTCGCTGCGTCTGCGGCCTTCTCATGCGCCGGAGTTTTCGGATACGCCTTGCAGGTCGTCTTCGCCGCCTTCTCCATCCCCATCAGCGCGTCCATCTTCGGCTTGATGCGGTTGATGACCGTCGCGGCCTGCTTCTGCTTTTTAAGCTTCGCAACTTCAGCCGGAGTCCATTGCCTACTATCGTAATAGGCTCTGCATTTTTCAGCATCAGCACGCGAATCGTATGTCGTCGTGTCCGTATCGTTCACCCACCGGATCAGCATCCCGTGGTTTACCTGAGTGTCGTCCATCGGCGCTACGTTCGTGGCTGCGGCCATTACGCGGTCCTCCAATCTTCTGTTTCTTCGTTTTCTTCAAATCGGAGCCAGTCGTCCTTAGCTTCTTCTTTCTTATCAATCACGCGCACCCACGGGCGAGACGTTGCCATGTACATCACCATATCGCTGACGTGATCTTCCTGAGATGTTTCCACACTCTCAGCTTTCAGTCCGTACTTTGCCTCATCCAGAATAAGATCAGGCATCGTCCTCCAGAATCCATCGTGACAAGTACGAAACGCCATCATCATCGGGCCATCTTCGTCTCCTGCAATCCTTCCGCGCACTTCAACGTACCCAACATGACGATTCTTCGTTGATTTCTTCATCACTACGCCGTTACGGAGAAACGTCTCCGCAATCGACGGCCCCCCGTCCACCGCCCACATAGACGAGTCAGCCACTGTATACGCATACCTCTCACCAACAGAACGCTCAACAATACCACGCGCTACATCCGCAGCTTCCATCCTCAAGCCTTCATCGGCCTTGCCCGTCCACCCATACCACTCACGATACAGCAACAGGCATCCTTGCCGTATCTTCATGCATCCAGCCCTGTTTCCATCGGGCGGTATTACTTCGCCAGTGTCATTGTTGATGTAGGTATCCTCACCCACCACCGCCCACCAGCCTACAGAAAACGGTTTCGACGATCCCCAATCCATTGCGCGGCATTTTAGCCAGTGATCGGGTATCGGAAATGGCTCAACTGCGTGAGTGCTACGAGCAAGTTTCTCGAATGCACTACCGGCAACAATGTTCCAGTCCCCGTCGAGCATTGCACGGACAAGAGAGTTACTCCCAAGCCCTCTCAGCCGGTTCGCATACTCAGGATCGCCCTTCAACAACGCAGGATTGTCCGATAGCTTCGACGGAATGAATTGCCTGAGCATTCCCCCTTCTTCCGGCGGCGCTCTCCATATCTCAAGTTCAGGCTTCGGATTGATGAACGTCCTCTTGACCCAAGCGTGACCGATTGAGCCAGGGTTCGATGCGGCTTCAATCCTCGGAAGTCGCGCTTTGTACTTCTCTGGAATCTCTAAGCCAGCGATGCGGACGCGAGAGCGCAAGAACCTGAATTGGTATTCCGAAAAGTGAGTTAACTCGTCAATACAGTTTTGATTAACTAACCCATTTCCTGTAATATAGTGGTTCTCGCCTTCCACAGTGAGATCCACAGTCCATCTTTCTCCACAAGGAAAAATAAAGCATGTACCTAAGCGAACAGCCTCTTCCGAAAAACGTTCTTCACCCGTATACGGGTGGGAATACTCGCATCGACCATAAAGGCTATGTGTGGGAGTTGTGCCCCGCTCATCCAAAAGCAAATTGGTGGGGCTATGTTGCACAGCATCGTCTTGTTTATGAGCGCCATCATGGGGTTTATCTGAATGACAATATAGATGTCCACCATTTAAACCGCTTGAGGGGCGATAACCAAATAGAGAATCTTCACGCATGTACTCGCTCAGAGCATATGACTCTTCACCGAGAGGAGACTCTTTCAAAAATTCGTCTTCCGATTGACTACGAATTGGTGCGTGCAACACTACAGGAAACAAAAAGCCTGAAGCGGACTTCTCAGATACTTTCCTGCCATTCTCAGACGCTTCGTAATCGCTTTCCTGAACTTGTTGCGCCTTACAAGAGGAAGTCTCCAATAAACTTTGACGATCCTGAGACAGTTCAGAAAATCCGTCTCTGCGCAATGAATCCGAAGATGGGGTTTCGTGAAACGGCTGACCATTGCGGAGTCCACTGGCAGACGGTTCGGAAGATTTGCGCTCGATATTCAATTCAGTGGACGCGAAAATCGAGGGAGGGCGAAATCCACCGGACATATCGGCGTAGGAAATCCATCCCTCAGGCGTCAGAACCTTGTGCGTCTCCGACTGAACCTGTTCAAACGTAACATCCCCAACCGTAACTTCGGCCTTCACGCAGGGTTTCAGCTTTCGATCTCCAACCCATGTAACCCTGCGTGGGCCTTGCAATGTCATTACCTCATCACCGACGCGAACACTTCCAATCTTTCGGCGCGATCCATCGGCCATCAGCGCCTGCTCATTTTCCTCGCAGCACAAAATGTGTACTTCAGCCCCACGGTACTTCTCCACATCGTTCTCTGAATCGCAATAACACAGGTGCAGTATTGAACCATTCCAGAATACAAACTCGTTCTCGACCGCCCTGTACTTCACCGCCCCACCCGCGAGCCACGACTGCAACAGCACGAAGAACGATGACGGCCCCCGCAGGTGGTTATCCCGCAGATCAGGCAACGTGCGACGGAAGAAATATATCTGTATCCCAGGAACCTCAGCGCACCACCGAATCGCTGACGACCTCATCAGCAGAGATTTTCCACCGCCAGCAGCCCCACCAAAAAGAACTTCCGTCGCCTCAGTCGTAAACGCAATACCCTGCTTCGGCTGCAACTGAATGCTGCTGACCGCCTCAGCCTTCTCCTTCGCCTTCCTCGGACGGCCAGCCGCCATCTACTTCTCCACCACCGTCAATCCAACCTTCAACTCGTCTTGTCGTTCCCATCCCCCCCCTTCCCCACCCCCGGCACAAACGACGGCGCCGGACTCCCCTTCGCAAATCCCGGCGCCCCGCAATCCCCCCCCATCTTCTCCAACTGCGTCGGCGCCGGACTCGCCTTGTCCAACTGCCCCCCACTCCCCACCCCCGACATCGAATCGTTCTTCATTTTTAACCTCCGTCTGCCCACCAATAAAAACAGGCTGCTCAACCACCAGCTTCTCGCCAGCAATCGCAGCAGCCTGACCCATGATCGTAATATTCAGCACCGGTACAACCCCCATCCCACCACCCTGATCCCGCTCCCCGTACCTCGCACGGTCCCACTTCCCCGCCACCCTCATCCGCGCATCTATCCTCAACTTGTCCCTCGGAACCTCATCCACCCCCCCAGCATCCGCAATCCCCACCACCTCGTGCGCCATCATCTCCGACGCTACCCTCAACGCCCTCTCGTACCTCCCCTCCCTACCCTCATCATCCCGTATCCAGTTCAGCGTCGCACTCTGCGTCCAGCACCTCGCCTTACACGCCTCCCTAAACCCGCTCTCAACAACATCATCCAGAAACGCCTCGAAATCATCCTCACACAACTCCCTCAACTGCTCCCTCGTCAGGCGATTCAGCATTCCCATAGCAAAACCCATATACGCCACATTCAGCAAAAGGGCAATCTTTTAGCAGCGTTTGGGCAGATGGGGATATACATGTGCAGGCGCGGCGGAGGCGTTTGCCGGGATCGACAGCCCCCCCTAGGCCGAAATAGTCCTAACCTGTTGATTCTTCACGAAAACCGTCGAATTTAACATAATGGTCATTGCGTCCATATCCATACATATCAATGACTTACACGCACAATGCGCTGCTGACACCGATGTAAGCGAGTTATCCACAGGCTGCATCTGCTTGCCGCGTCGAGTCTCGGCATCCTGAACGGACACGCGGCAGGCCACCAACAGACCGCGCCAAACCGTCGCAGGCCGCACAGACCATGCCAAGCAACCGACCATGCGCTGCGTTCAACCTGCGCGATCCTGAACGGTCAGGCAGCGCTCCATTACCAAGCCAGCCTTTCGCCCGATCCACCGCAAACACCGGCATGGCAGAAAGCCCGTCCTAACCGCGCACGATCACGTTTGGCACAGTGCTGGCACATATGGCACAGCGCTGGCACATGAGGAATTCTAACGTTGTTCAGCCTAAATATGGGCTAACACGATTTGGCTCCTCTGGGCACAAGGAACGGCTTAGACAGTCTGTTAGAAAGAGGAGATAAATAGGGGTTTTTTTGAAACCTAAAACCCATCGCGCGAGTGCCTGGAGGAGCCAAAGAGGGTTAACCCAGATTGGCTTGAATATTATTTAGCATTGGAGTAAGGTTAAGGTTTAGGAGGAATTGCCATGTCGATTGGATACATGAAGCGTTTGTCTTTTCGTACTGCGAAAGGGCTGTCGAAGGTGGAGTATGAGCGAGCGCGTGATTTTGGTTGGTTGCGTAGCGGGTTGTCTGAGAGAGTTTGGTATATAGATGGGGACGGGCGGGAATGGGTAGCTGCGGATGCAACGGTAGAGCGTTGGATGACGGTGAAGGAATATTGTGCTGCTACTGGTTGCAGTCCTGGACCGCTCAGGCGGTATTTGCGGGACGGTTTGGTGCGCGCTGGGCCGTCTGGAAGGGTTGCGTTCCTGCATCGGCATCTGGGGCGCGGTATTCACCCCGAGGCAAACCACGGAACGTGGTATCTGCCCGAGGATTGCGTACTGCCTGAATTGCCAGTTGGTGGCCGTCCTGAAGGCTGGCTTACGTTGCGCGAATACTGCGCTCAAAAAGGGCGCTCGTTTTCGACGATTCGGCGGTATCTGGAAATAGGCGCGGTTCGAGCTGGGCCGTCTGGATTGCTGCCTGCACTGAAGGAACGCGGGGTCTCGAAGGTTGAATGGCGTCACCCGCCTAAGATTTGGTATCTCCCAGCCGATTGCATCGCGCCCGATCGCCTGCCACCCGGCCGCCCGAGGAAGCAATTGAGGGAGCCTATCGACGCTGCCTGATCCATTGGAAAGTATTTCTTGCGTAGTGCAGGATATGGGCTAATATTGAGTTATGCACTGATTGCGGTGCGACAACGAAAGGGGAAGCCGAGATGATCCAAAAAAGCAAGCAAGTGTGGCAAGTGGGCGAGATGGTGAAGGTTGGATTCCTGACCCTGAAGGTGCTGGCGAGGGTTCCGACTCCTGGCGACCATGCACCGGATGCGTATGCCCTCGGATCGGCCAAAGGAGCGATTTACCGCTTCGTTCCGCACTTCGGGCTGACCAAGTGCGCGGACCTCGAAGAAGCGATGCAGGACCATTCCTAGATCCCCAGGGCATGCGCGCTGCGGTGCGCATACTCGGGCGATTTATCAACGAACGGAGGCAGGAAAATGGCACAGAAAAAGTTAGTCGAATGGGTAGATTCGGAAGGCTACACATGCTCGAAGTGGGTTGATCTGACTGCAGAGGAACAAGCCGCAGACGATCGCCGCAAGCAGATTGAGGCAGACGTAGCAGCGTCCACGGCGCGCACGAATAGCACGATTTTCGGCTACTCGTGGGAACAGATCCAGGCAATGCAGAAAGGCGGAAAGTAGTCTAACTCGGGCGATTTGCCTGACAACGGAACGGGGGATTTATGAAAAGGTCGCAGAAATACGAGGTTATTCCGGCGGTTCGATGGGAGCGGGATGACGGTCTTACGGCGAGCGTTTACGGTGGCGTGCCGTGGACATCGAGCGAGGAAAAGGCGCGCTGGAAACGCAAGCAAACTGGGTACACGGTGCGCAACGTCATCACTGGGACAGTCGGCATCGGTCGCATGCCGTTTGCCACGCGGGCTGAAGCTGACGATTGGCTTAAAGGCTAGTCCCCACTTCGAGCGCATTGAGGTGCGCTCTGTAGGAACCGGCACGGGATTGTTACAAACGGTTTTACCTGTTTTACCTGAACGGGTTCCGCGAAGTTAATCAGCGTAGCAAGTAGTCTCACTCACCTAACGAAGGGGCAGCAAACATGGCACAGAAGCAAATAGTAATCGGCACGAAAGCGCAGGCTAACGCGGTGTTGGTGAATAGCCTGTTTCAGCCGGTAAACGGGCGCACGCTCGAAAAGGGGCGATGGGACTTGGGCAAGTACAGGAATTCGCTTGTGGGCCGTTCCTGCGAGGTTCCCGAGCACGTTCAAGCACTCTGGACTGAGCGCCGCAAAGATTCGGACGGCGTTTACTACGCACTGTTCGGCGTGTTTGCGCGCTGACCCGCAGGGCAAGCCCGTCACGGCGGGCTTCCTCGGCAGGTCAGCAGGTCAACGAAACTAACGAAAGGGGCACGAAATGAACGCAGCACTTAACGCACTCCGACACCATGTTAGCGGCGCGATCGAGCGTGGCGAAAAGAAGGCCATCGTCGAACAGTCCGCGCCGAAGCTGGACATCGAATTCACCCGCATCAAGAACGACACGAACGGAAATCCGCGCTACGTCTGCCACTTCCTGAGCCTGAACACGCGGCACGAACTGGACACGATGGGCGGACAGGTGTCCGAGAAGTACGCGCTAGCCGTGAAGCGTGCGAACCGCATCGGCGGCAGGAAATACCATTGCAAGGCTTACGGCGGCGGGATCGTGTTCCAGTGCTACGGCGCGGCGGACATCGTTCCGGCGATTGAGCGGGTTCTCGCGCAGGACCAGGCCGCGCAGGTGCAATCATGAACGATCCGAAACAGAGCGCCGCGCCTACGCCTGGACCGTGGGAAACTGATCGCAATAGCGTTCACGCAGCGCGTATTGCAACAATTCACGGCTGCCTAAATATGGATTGGGTGGAAATTTGGTCACCCAATGCTTTCTGTGCCAGCGAAGAGATGCAAGAAGCCAACGCCCGCCTAATCGCCGCCGCGCCTGACCTGCTGGCAGCGTTGCAACTAATGCTTGCAACGGAGAAACCTTTTGCGCCGATTGAAAACGGTGGATTGGGTCTTGAGTACGTTTCAGGTGAGTTGTCGCCCGAGGCATGGAAAGCGCGTTCTGACCGCGCAACCTCAACCGCAATTGCCGCCCTCACCAAAGCGGGTGCAGCATGAGCGCCGCGCAGGGTACGCCGCTGACCGATGCACGGAATGTGGATCGCGTGAAAGAACTGCGCGAGCAGATCGACCGCAATCCGCTTGCGTTTGCTTGCCAAGCAGAGAGACTCGAACGCGAGCGGGCGGAACTGCTGGCCATCACCATGCAATTGATCGCCTGCCTTGATCGGTTGTCCAGCGGTGGCGCATTCGATCTGACCGACTCGCCCAAGTCGTTCATGGCTACGGTTCAACGGCTGACCGCAGAAGCCCGCGCCGCCATCGCCCGCGCAGAGGTGGCGAAATGAGCATCGCATTTACTGACCTTTCCGTGATCGAGCGCAACGCATGGCAGGCAGGCAATTCTGACCTCGCCTATCTTGCGGGCAGCGTGCTTGACCTTGAGGCGGAACACGCCGATGAACTGGCCGAAAGGGACCGCGACATCGAGGCTGCAAACGAAGAACGCGACCACGCCGAAAAGGAACTGTCCGAAATGCGCGCGAAACTGGAGCAGGTCGCGTATGACTTCGGGCAGGCCATGAAGGATGCGAAGCGTATCGGCAACCGCGCTGAATTCGAGCGCATCCTAAGCGTACTTGAGGGGATCGCATAATGAGCCAACTCAACGAGCTAATCGGCCTGCACGTAGCGTCAAAGTTCCGCCGCCTCGCTGCTGTGTCTGGGACTTACGCTGTCGCCAAGAGGATGCGCAGGGACGGCTACACGCTGACGGTTGCGCTGCTGGTGCTCAGGGGGCGCGTATGAACCTCCTGAAGCTGTACACGCGCCACGGCGCTATCTACGTTGACGGCGACCAGTTGGAAGGCAGCCGAAACCTCCTGACCATCTACACGCGCAACGGAAACAGGAAAAGCGAAACTGCGCGGACGCAAGAGGAACGCGAGCGGGCCAGCTTCGGCGTGCATCGGGATAATCTCTACGCATCGAAGGCGCTTGCAGATGCCGCAACGGACAGGATTTTCGCGGCGATGCGTGAACGGTCGAGCGGGGTGCAGGCATGAAACTTTACAGGGCGTTTTACTACCGCGACGGCGCAATGAGATCGCAAACGTTCGCGACCTGGCCCGAGGACGCCGCGAGATACGCCGCAATGATCGGTGCGACGATGTACGCGGCGATCCGGCCCGTGCTGACACTAAATGGAGATTGAAGCATGAGCGCGAAACTGACAGATTGGTATCCTGCGCACGTTAAGCCGGTCAGGGTGGGCTATTACTCAGCAAGCCTTTTCAGAGACGATTCCGTTGTTTTCTGGTCGGATAGCAAACAATGGTGTACCGGCGAAGATCATCCAACCCCGATGCGCCCAGTAAAGGAACAAGACAGAGAATGGCGCGGCCTCGCAAGGAAGCCCAAATGACCCCGCTAGCCGCAGCCCAGCGCGAGGGCATCACCTACGGGTCAATGATCCGCCTGCTGAATCAGGGGCGCGTAGCTGGTGCCGAGAAGCGCGTGAACCGTGTGGGCGCGATCGCTGCTTACGTGTGGTACGTTCCCGAGGATTTCACCGTGACGCGCAAGAAGCCGGGCAGAAAGCCTAGTCCTCTCCCGCCTGCCGAGCAGCCTTAGACTTGGCAATCCTGTCCACCGCGTCCGCCCGCCGTGCCAGTTCATCGGCACGTTCGCGGGGGAACGCCTCGACCCGCCGAGGATGCAGCCGAAACGCTTTCGGTAGCTTCGCCAGCCCATCCGTCCCGCCCGCCGGAACCCACCACCCAGCATTTTCCAGCCTGACGCAGACCTCTTTCCGCTGCGGTTCGGACAGCAGATCCCAAGCGTAATCGGGCATCGAACGGTATACATCCCGCAGCTTGACCGTATCATTCTCCATAATCAACAACTTAGCCGCAACAGCCTGCACCGCATGATGCACGGGCGACGTTTGGGACAGGATTCCGAGGTACATCTTCACGGCATGCGGGTACAAAAGGCGCTGGAACAGGGCCAGAACGCGCTTGGCTACGTCCGCGCTGATATGGGTAGGTGCGTACCTGCTACCCTCCGCTGCGGCCTCTATGCAGGCGTAGATGAGGCAGAAACGGGCATATTGGGCATGCGCCTTGTTCAGCCATCCAACCATACCCGCCGGAATCGACCCCACAGTACGCGCATCCGCCGCCCAATCCTTTAGTTCCTCGCGGTAAACGTGCGCCGCATCCGAGAACATGACCGGCGCGGAACCTGGCTGCATCGCCACCAGATTGTCCAGAATCTGACGGTATTTGTTCAGCGCAACAACGTTCGGGGCGCGGTCTATATCGTTCACGTTCGCCTGCGCCATGATGAAATGAAACCGCTGCATGAGACCGTCGCCGCTCCCGACCCCTTGCGTTTTTTTGATAAACCCTTGCAGGATATCGGGCTGAATCCCGCCGACTACCTGCGCCGACCAGTTCGGGACGATCAGAGATTTACCGGCACGGTCAACGGGTCGCGCACCGCCGTCATTTGCTTGCAGGTACGCCGCACGGTCGCGCCCGCTCGCCCCGTTCGCAGAATAGATGTCGAACGATGCGAGCCACCCCGCAAGTTCTCCGGCCAGGATGGTTATCTTGCCGCGAGGGTTCGCCGCGAGAACGTCCCGCATCCCTTCGATTGTCATGTCCTCGGCTAGCAGGCGCTCGACGGGGGGCTTCTCGGGCGGTTCGGGCCAGTCTACGAGCGGGGATTTGTCCTTCAGGTAGTTCGCCTCATCGCGGGCGTATTCCTTCATCTTGCGTTCGTGGCGCGTCATGGCCTCCGCTTGGGCCTCGCGCATCCGCAGTTCGTGCGCCCATAGGTGGCTGTACGCGATCAGTTGTGGCCCTGATTTGTTTACGCCCGGATCACCAACGATTGCAATCCATATGCAGGCGCGTTGCGTCCACTCAGGATCGTTTTTCTTGACCTGAACCTTGATGCCCTCTGGAATTGCAGAGGCGCAGGCTGAAATCGTCTGCGCGATGAATTGCACCAGATCCGCACCCGTGCGTTCGTGCTGGTCATAGCAGAAGTCGAACAGTTGTGGTGCGATAACGAACGGGTCGATTTTGGGCAGATCCTGCCTGCCGAAAACGTCCTTCGGAGCATCGGGCCATACGGGTTCGTCGGCTATGCTGTCCATTGCGTGCCGATTCCCCGCCTCGTAATCCGCATACGCTTCGAGCGGCGTAGTCTGGAACGCGGGATGCTCGGAGTCCGCTGGCGGGAGAGAGCTAACGTCGGGAGGAGCCGATCCGGGTGTCGCCACTTCGGAACTCTCTCCCGCTGCGGATTCGTCAAATATATCATCGAAGCGGGTACGCTGCCCCGCCTGCCCTCCTGCGTTCGGTACTGCTGACATTGCGGTTCCTCAGTCGTTAGCTGAAATGAGTTTATCGCGCTCGGCCAGATGCAGATCGACCCGCGCATAGAGCAGCCTGTCATTCGTGCGGGTATGCGCCTCCTGCAATCGTCTGATCTGCCGCTCCAAGTGTTCCGCGTAGGCTATCCACTCGGCTAGGGCTTCGTCTAGCGTCATGCCGCGTTCACCAGCGCCTCAGCCTCAGCCACAGACCGCGCAACTCCGGCCATTCCGCCCTTAGCGCGGATAGTCTCGATGCGCTTCTGCTGCTCGGGGGATACGACTCCTTTGGCTGACTTCACTTCGATTTCGATATACAACCCGCTTGTAAGGTAGCAGGTGAGATCGAGCTTGCCCTTGCTGCCCACGCGAATCCAGCGGTCGCCGTCCCTGAAAACGCCTGATTGGTTGCGCTCGACTGATGCGACCTTCGGGTGCTTCCTCAGCGCCGCAATGATCGCCTTCAGAACGCTAGCCTCGCGTTCCATTCCGCTCGGCACCGCCTTCGCCCTCTGAGCAGGCAGATCCGGCACCTCAGGCAGCGTAACGGGCTTGATGCTCATGCGGGCGTAGAAGCGCGAGGCGAGGGTATTGGCGCGGATCTGCTCGGCGAGGGTCTTGCGGGTGCTAGCGCGGGCCATTCTTTAGCCTCTTAGCTTCGGCCACC
>ERZ869907.405-NODE-405-length-12855-cov-4.294062_pt1 | contig 12855 bp, 20 predicted proteins | sample MGYA00579309_ERZ869907 | MGnify/ENA primary metagenome ERZ869907 (study PRJEB32216, sample SAMN09231814) | wastewater metagenome | place: USA: Maryland | collected 2016-07-30 | study: EMG produced TPA metagenomics assembly of the PRJNA472060 data set (Reclaimed... | reverse complement strand
CAAGATTGTACGTAGTACTGCTCTTACACAGACAACTGACTACGTTAGCGGAACAAAGTTCCCCGCTGACACGCACGAAGCAGCTTTAGATAAATTGACTAGGATTGTGCAGGAAGCAAAGCGAGATGGTACACGGGCACCCCAACTCCCGCTATCTAGTGCTAACTATCCAGCAGTGTTTCCAGACTGGTCATCAGCCACAGCATCACACCTCCTTCGAGTAAAATCTACTTACGATGGATTGGAATGGGCTTCTTCAACTGACGCCGCTTTATCCGCTTCTCTGACACCAACAGCTAACTACATGATAGTTGGAGATGGATCAGCATGGACTAGCGTAGCACCAGCAACAGTTAGAACAGCATTAGGCTTAGGAAGTATGGCCACCCAAGCTGCAAGCGCTGTAGCTATAACTGGTGGCTCTGTCGCAGGTATTACAGACCTAGCTGTCGCAGACGGAGGTACTGGAGCTTCTACAGCAGGAGACGCACGCACCAACTTAGGGTTAGGCACACTGGCGACTCAGGACTCGAGTGCAGTGTCCATCACTGGTGGATCGATTGCAGGAATCACAGACTTAGCGGTTGCTGACGGTGGTACTGGTTCTAGCAACGCTTCTGACGCACGAACTGCCCTCGGGTTGGCCATAGGTACCAACGTACAGGCATATGACGCTACACTGGCTGCTCTGGCATCCTACAACACTAATGGTATACTTACCCAGACTGCTGCTGACACATTTGTTGGACGCACTCTTACTGGGGCTGCTAACCAGATTACAGTTACGAATGGAGACGGTGTATCAGGAAATCCAACATTAAGTATTCCATACAACGTTAATCTCGGGTCTTCTGCCACGGCTCAGTCATCTTTGACATTCTACGAAGATACTGACAACGGCAGTAACTACATGACCATTCAGCCTCCAGCAGCCATCACATCCAGCTTCACGCTGACGATGCCAGATGGAAACGGTACGGCAGGATATTTGCTGTCTAACAACGGTTCAGGAGTCTTATCTTGGGTAGCCCCATCTGCTGCAACAGCAGGAGGAGCAGACACTAACGTACAGTATAACTCTTCTGGTACTATCACTGGTGACGCTAACTTTACCTACGATGGAGCAGGCACTGCATATCTGTCCACTTCCATTAACTTAGGACATGCAACAGACACGACTATTACTCGAGTCAGCGCAGGTCTTATAGCAGTCGAAGGATCAACAGTAGTCCTACGGTCAGCGGCAGCAAGTCAAGCAGATCAGGAAACTGCAACGTCTACAACTACTTTCGTAAGTCCAGGTAGACAACAGTTCCATCCATCAGCAGCGAAAGCATGGGTAGCCTTTACTAGCATAACTAGCACCGCAGTTATAGGAACAGCATCATATAACATAACTTCTTTAACTGACAACGGTTCTGGAGATACTACGGTTGTGTTTGGTACTGACTTCAGTGGTGCTGATACGTACACAGGTGTTGTTTGCTCAGATATTACAGAAGGTTCTACATTGAACACACCTGGACCTGTAAACTCCTATACTAGGGCGGCTGGATCGCATAGGATAGTAACGGTTAATAGTGCTGGTTCTGGACAAGATCAGGCGTATACTGCTGGCGTATGGTTCGGCGATCAATAAAAGGAAATTATGATTATGAAAAAGATTATATATACTAGACCAGATGGCGGACTATCGATTGTTATTCCACTCCCTAAAGAAAAGATTGAAGAATTTATGGGACCTCTTACCGTGGAAGAATACGAGAACCATGTTCTTAGTCGATCTATTCCCTCTGATGCAATTAACGTACGTCACGTAGACGACTCTGATATACCTGCAGACAGGGAATTCAGAAATGCGTGGCGTGATGTTACAGCAGCATCTTCTCTTGACATTGACGTGGAAAAGGTGAAGGAACTGCAATTGGCTAAGTTACGTGCAGATAGACAAGTTGCCTTCGAAGCCTTGGGCTTTCCAACGAAGTTAAATCCAGAGATAGAAGCATTACTATCGCAGGGACTTCGAGATGAGTTACAAGCTTTACGGGATGTTACTAATCCTTTGAAGGCAGTTGATGCGGTAGGCAAGTATAACGATAATGCCCTCATCAGCGAGATCAAGGCAAAAGGTAAGTTATAGGGACTGCAATAGTCTAGGTAATAATGTCCCTTATAATTGAGGATTAAAACATGAAGCACGCTCTTGCAAACTATCCAAAAAAGTTCTTACGCACCGTTATAAGTCCACTAAAGATTTGTCTTCAGTTCGCGGACGTGCAAGTTAAATTCAGGCGTAATCTAGATTCCCCTGAATGGTTAAAGATGCCGAATGGGGATATTGCCGTCCCCATCGCAACTACAGGTACTGACGTAGAGACCAGTAACATGGGATGCCCAATCCCAGTACTGGAAACTATGCAATTGGAATTACTAGATACCTATTTAGTATACTGCAAATATAATAATCATCACTATAAAGCAGCGTACAATAGGGATTTTCTAGATTTTCTGGAAACTGTCCAAGACAGATTGTCTGAAACAATCGAACAAATAAAGGAATTCAGGGAAAATGAAGATGAGCAAAGATGAACAAAGATTGTTGGGGCAGTTAGAGGCCACGCTAAGATCACTGCACGAAGACGTACAGGACCTTAAACGAGACGTTGAGGAGTTACGTACGGACTTTATTAAACGGGCTACTCTCTACCGCGCCCTGAACTATATCATCGGAATAGGTACTACGATAGTAACTTTATTCATTAATTTCTACATTAAAGGAGACCACTAATGGTTGCGCCAACACCAGTAATTACGACTCTAGTCGATAGTTACAACGATATAATAATTAAAATAACAATACCAACAGGTGGGGACGCCGATTTGTCTGCCTCTAAGGTACTTGACATTAGTACGTACACAACTGGCCGTACATCTACCCAAGGAATACTGAAAAAGATTCACTCTTCGTTGGTAGGGTTCAGTGCAATTCTACTTGAAGATGCTAACACTGACTCGCACCTAATCAGTATACCAGAATACGTATTCGAGTCCGATGACCATCCATGGATACCTATGGCAAGGCCTACAGGAGCTACTGGAGATCTTAACCTAACGACAATAGGTATAGGTGCTGCTGACCATGGAACTATCATCATTCACCTATTGAAGGTATAGGAGAGGTATTATGGCAGCACCAACACCAGTCATTCGAACTCTCTATGATACTTACGATGATATCATTGTTAAGGTTACCATTCCTACTGGAGGTAACGCAGACATCACAGCAACAACGTGCATCGACATAAGCACCATGACAGGAGGCCGCACAGTCTCCGAGTGTGAAATACATTGTACGCACGGACAACTATCTGGATTCAGTGTCATCTTGTGGGAAGATGCAGATACAGACGTACACCTACTGTCTATGGCTGACTTCATTCAGCAGGGAGGGCGCACCTTTCCTATCCCAATGACACACGCAACTGGGTGGACAGGAGATATTAAATTTACTACAGTGGGACTGTCTTCTACATCGTCCCACGGTTCGTTCATCGTGTGTGCAAAGAAGAAATAAAGGAGAATACCCATGGGGGCATTTTTAGCGCTACTTCCTCAACTATTTAACCTAGTTGCTGGAGCGTTTGGAGTGGATACTACATCCGAAGAAACAAAGGTGAAACTTGTTCAGATTGAGATGGAAGCCAGAAAACTTATTGCCGATAACATGGCAGGGCAGTTGGACGTCAACAAGGCTGAAGCAGCGGCACCTAATCGTACTTGGTTAACGTGGCGTGAATTAATCGGTTACGTATGCGCCATGGCGTTCGCGTATCATTATGTGATACAACAAGTACTCGGATTTATATTCAATGCTGCTGGGCACCCTGTGGTACTACCTCCACTAGACACTTCAGAGTTGATGACAATCTTGATGGGTATGCTTGGATTAGGAGGAGTTGAAGGCGCACAGCACTTCATTAATAGCAAGTATAACAGCGAAACAGGAAAGATGCCTGATTAAGGCAAAAAGGGACATGATATCACGATCATACTGACAATTTATGATCTGTTACCCATGAAAAGAAAGGGAGACGGTCTCGCGACTGCCTCCCTATTTTATTATTTAAACTTCTAGAGTGTGTACAGTGTGTGAAGTGTGCGAAGCATCTCGTGACGTTGGATGTCTTCATATCCCATCTCTACCACCGCGATGTCAGCAACTTCGATTCCTCGATCTTCCACATGTTCTAGTCGATCTAGAATGTCAGTCAATCCAGAATCATCTCGTATGTCCTTCTGATCTTCATCACCAACGATAATCATCTTGGAGTTCTCGCCGATCCTAGTCAGGACTGCTTCCATCTCCGACTTCGTGGTGTTCTGAGCTTCGTCTAGGATGATGACACTGTGCTTGAAGGTTAGGCCTCGAATGAGCGCAATGGGTACCATCTCAATGAGTCCTACCTCAATCCACTTCTTAGCTGTCCCCTTCTGTCCCATGAGGTCATCGATGTAGTAAAGGAGGGCGTTGGAATAGGGACCAACCTTGTCTTCAACATTCCCAGGTAGGTATCCAATATCCTTGCCTACAGCCACCATAGGACGTATCAGGACGAGCTTCTCGGCTGCCCCTGACTCTAACATCCTTAGAGCCTCAGATACAGCAAGGAGAGTCTTCCCTGTACCAGCAAATCCTGTTACAAACGAAAGTGTATGGTTCCTTATGGCGTTAATAACATCTCTCTGACGATCACTGTTCGGTCTTATCGGTTCGAATGATTTTACTCTCTGCTTCGGCTTCATTTCTTTTTCTAACTTGCGATCCTTTTTCCTAAGATGTTTTCCCATTGTTCGGCGCCTTGTTAAGGGTTAATACACTGTGTAACGAGTTTGGAATCCTGATATCTTCTCCCTATCGTGGTATCGGCGTTACGTAAATTATTCTAATTCTATTCTGTCCAAAGACTGCCGAGAATACCTTTACTGGTACCATTGGATCGAAGTCTTTGCAAGAATACACATCCATCATAACTGTACTGCCTCGTACTCCAGCGTGTTTTTCTGTCTTACTCATGTGATCAAACACGTGGAATGCGATGTGTGAGGTTGCTAGGTTAATACTACCAGTGATTCCTTCGTTACCATCATCTGGTACGTATACACACTGGGGATCAGTTACAGCTACCATTCCAATTGCCCTAACTAATTCTGATAGGAATTCTTTTCCAAGTTCTGGTACATTACCTAGAATATTGGGTAGAGAAAATCTATACACATAGTGTTGGTGAATAACTGTTACTGGTTCTTTCTTCTTTTCCATCTCTACTTCCTTTCCTATAGGTTACCTTACAATTAACAATATAACATCAATTTCAGAAAAGTCAATACTAAATTCCTAAATATTTTCTTGCTTTTGTCATTACCGCAGAACTGTAGTTAGAAAGAAAGAAATCCATCGAATCGAGATCACCTAAGAATAGGGCTTTCTCTGCTGCCCTGCGCCGTATTAGGCCATTGACTACTACGCCATTGGCTCTGACCCAACTCTTAAAAAACACGGCTGCTTCTTCGATGGTACCGCCATTCCGTATCGTCTCGCAGATAGTAGACTTGGAGAAGTTGCCAAGACCTATATTGAATGCCAGACTTACCAATGCACCGAGTTGGTCTTCTGTCATGCGTTCTTTATTGTCTTTACCCAATCGAAGGACAACACCCCGTGTCATCTTGTCTACGTCTTCTTCCAATAGATCGTTAGCCCTGTTCTGTGTGATGCTGACGTCCTTCATCATCTGGCCTACTAAGAACAGGTCTGGCTGTTCGTACCCAGTTATGACATGGCCGTATCCAATGGTATAGATACCTTCCCTGTCTGCTGCACCGTGGTACGCCTTTAATCGTAAGGATTCGAATGATTTTATCAAATCCAACGCGTGTTTGCTTACTGTTTGCATCTATATTCCCCAAGTTAGATAGAAGTTAACAATCGAGATGATAACATTAATGGTTAGGATTATTGTCAGGTAGACAGTTAGCTTATCCATTAGCGTGTACTTCGGAGTAAGAAGTTGTTGCATTTTCTGCAATAACTCCATCAATAATGTCTCAAGCGATGTCTTCATTGCTCCCAGCCCCTCTCTTTAAGAAGTCTGCCAACGCTGCTTTATCCAGATACCCTGTGTGCACTGCTCCGTAATCATTGACGATTATCGGCATCATAGAGATTCCTTGCAAGGATGCTGGCCGCTGATCATGTGGCACTTCCTTGAATGGTACGCCCATTTCTGTTAGTTCATTTACTACGGCAGTGCAATACCCGCACCATGAACTTCCGTAGACTATTACCATTAAACACATACTAATCAAATGTTTCATTGTTTCTTACTCCGTCTATTCTTCCAATGGTTTTTAAACCTCTGTTCTAAATTATATTCTGCAATCTTCTTCCAATAAATCTCTTGTGCCCGTCCAGTTAGTGAGTCATACTCTTCGTATGTAATCTCAGTTATAGGCTTAGAGTTTAATCTTTCCATAGATTGTTCGAATTCCCTATCCTGACTATTCCATTCCTTAATGAAGTATGGCCACATTATGATGATTCCACCGATTAATAGCCCCATAACTGTCATGACTAATATCTCTAGTATGACCATCTTAGTCACCTCTTACTCAAGTATTCTGTATAGGCTAGATACAAGAAACTTGCTCCAGCCACTACCATAAACAGCCTGAATAGTACATCTACTGAATTAGACATGTACATCAAATGCTGCATCTCTACAATTCCCATTTCCATATCACTTCTCCCTATTTGATCCTTACCCGCTCCGCTTCACCACCATGGTGCTTGCAATACCAGCGTTGATATACCGTGCCATCTTTATAGTTATATTTTGTTCCGTTCTTTACTAGACCTGTGTGCCCACACACATTGCAGCCCAGTCCAGACCCTACGGAAACCTTCTTGTATTTAGGAGTGATGTAGGCTTCTACAAGTTCCCATACCTTGCGGGTATCTAGTACGTCTTTCATACCGTAATCGCACATCTTCTGTAGCGCTGGCAATCCTCTTGTTGGATGCTTCTCAACAATATCTAACCAGTCTTGGAACTCCATGTGATCCTTACCGCCTAGTCCGAAGAACTTCGAGAGGTAGTCCAATGAGTGAGAAGGTATTGCTCCGCCAAAGTGCTTCCTCATCTGCTTTTCTAAATCGTCTGTTAGGTTGACCCAGTCTGGCATAGGAGGTAACTTGTGTTGCATGCGCATCCAGTTCATATGCCTATTGTCGAACTTGTCGCTATTCTTTCCAATTACGATGTCTGCTTCCATCACCAGTTCGTCAAACTTAGTTATAATACGTTTGGCATCCTGCTCTTCGTAGCCCCAATCGATAACGTTAGCGCCTTCACCGTCATTCCAACACCATGTTAAACAGATGATGTTGTACTTCTCGTGTCCTTCGACAAGTTGATCGTGTCTAACTACTTGTTCTCCAAGTCGCCAGACCCACGCCTTTAGTGGAGATGTTTCAATATCAAAGAACAGTACGCGTTTCTTTTCGTAGATTGTGGACTCCATTATTCTGACTCCTTGCAGTGTATTTCGTTGTAGAACTCTTTAACTCGTATCAGGGCAGTGCGGGCTTCAATCACTATTGGGTACATATTGACCCAGATTGCAGCGTTTATAACCAGTAGGTCGAAGGTCAATGTCCCCTGAGTAACATCACCTAGCGTAACTTTGCCAGCGAACAGGTCTGGCGCCATGATTAGGAATGGTACTGTGATCATCAACGCTGTTTGTAGTGCGTTAAATAGCGTGTAGTTCCTATTCGTGTCTATGTATCGATGGTAAGCTGTCTCTAAGTCCACCCATCGATCGGCAGAGGTTTGATCATTCTGCTTCAAATAAATCTTGGATAGAGATAATCTGTGCCTACCTTCTGAATCTGAGAGATTATACTTTGCTCTTGTCATTGGGTTCTTGAATAAGGAGGCCAGTAGAATGGATATTGTCGAGTAGGCGATGGCTGCTATAAGCAATATAGGCCACTTAATGATCGTAGTTATCAGACTGACGACAATGATTGCTGAGATGAATAGTTCCCTAGTGACCTGTAGTCCCATCTCTGTAGCAATCCTAGAGTCATCGTTTAGGCGGGCATCTGGATTCGATACTGTAGTTGTTCCATCTCTGGCAACCCAGTGATCCTTAACTGTCTCCATCAAGGCCTTTCGACCTAGAAAGGATACCTTGCCGCTTAGCCATGTCTTCACTCCTTGCGCCCCACTTAAGAAAGCGTAGTTAAGGAACGATAGCCCTATACAGATCACGAAACTGTGCCAGTTCAATTCAACTAAACTATCCATGACCAGCTTTCGTGAGTATGGTATTAAGGCCGTGGTTGTTATCTCAGTTCCAACAACGAGTAGCAACGGTACAGCCCATATCAATAACTTCTTTCGAGGTAAATGTCCTACGAAGTCCTTATAGATATTCATCTTATCAATCCCACCATCTAAAGCTTTGTGTGCTCAATAACTTTGCGAAGAGATCGCGAACTAAAACGTCCTGCAAGTCTTCTGGAGTCCGTGTGTAACTTCTATTCTTCTTGTATTCATGGCAGTAGGCATCTGTTTCCAGTTCTACCACTCGAATGATATGCGCCATGTAACTGATCTCATCACGAATCTTGACTTCTTTGCCAGCTACAATCTGGTGAGTAGATATAAACTGAAATACCTGCTTGACTTCTAAGTGATCTTTTACATCTGATTTGTATTTGCTGTGCAGCCTTTTAGCACATTCCATGGCAATCTTAAACTTCCGAATGAACTTAGGAGTAAGAACGTGGGTAGACTTCTTTCCAATGATGTATGGCTCCATCTTCTTCATCTCTCGATAGATAGCGCCGTATAATTCTGTGAAGTCGTTGTGCCTTGGTTTCTTCTGACTCATAATTCGTCTCCGCCTTTTAATAGAATAAGGTTGTCTGCGATCCGTTCCAATGCCAATGTTGATCTGGCCTCTGGCTTCTGAATCGCGGTTGCTTCTGTGTTCACTTCCGTAGGTATAAGTGCTGCGCCTACTATGAAGTTGAACCCGAGTAACTGGTCACTCTCACCATTTCTGTTCTTCTTCACTTCTATGACGTAGTTGCCTTTGACGTCATCGTACACTGGATGATGCCAGTGCGGGTGTTTTTTCCAGATTCGCAAGACCATATCCGCGTTGTAATGAATGCTCTTAGATTCTGCTGGAGCGTCTAACAACGGGTCTGGGTAGTGCGGAGTCAACTGGCAGAGAAGTAGAATGAAGAATGAATGCTCCTTAGCCAGCAACTCTAACTTGTCAGTCAAGTCAACCAATCCGTACCTAATCTCAGCCTTCTTGGTAGGTACTTTCTGGATGTAATCTATTATCACCAGAGAGTCATTATACTGTGTATTTAAGATAGTCTTCAATCTCTCTGCGTCCAGTCTATGCTTAGGATCGATGATTATTAACTGATGATTCCTAATGTAATCTAGAATCTCTGCCCCTTCCTCTAACGTTCCGTCTGCGAGTCCACTGATGATCTCCTCGATGTCCATCCCTGTATTTGTTATTCTAATTAACCTCGCCACAATCTCGTCCTCTGGGACTTCGAAGGAGAAGTAATATACCTTCTTGCCTTGCTTTAGTACATTGTATGCTAGATTCACTGCACAGGCGGTCTTCCCTGAGCCTGTACGACCCTCCACAACTGTCATTCCTGACATTGGGAATCTAACTTTCTCGTCTACTATATCCCATCCAGTCAGGAATCGATTGCTGTGTCTGGATGCACTTGCCTTAATACTATCGAGGGTGCTGTGATAGTCGTTTGGCGAATGAATGAGTTTAGCGTCTCTCAGAGCTTCATTCACTGCTGTCCAAGATAGATCATTTGCTAAGTCTGCTTTAGGTGGAAACCTAGTTGTATCTACCATGTAGACTGTGGAGTCAATGAGCTCCTTGGCTACGTTGATCATGGCCTTTTTGCCAGCGTCATCATTATCTGGCCACAAGTATACGATCCTATTCTGAAGTAGAGACCAATCTGCTGTGGAGATATTGGATGCTCCTCCTCTCCAAGCTAAGCAGATAGCTCTAGGGAATAACTTCTTTGCTGCCTCTGCCGCCTTCTCGCCCTCGACAATCAAGACTTTTCCGTTAGGGTCAGCTAGTTGTTCTTGTCCGAAGAATAATTTTACAGATGGCCATGTTTCTAGAGGCCGTACAGTGCCGTCATCCATCAGTCGTACTGGGTGGAATGACTTGGAGCCGTCTGCTTTATCTTTCCGCATGGAGCCAAAAATAATGCCCCCATCATCATTGCGGTACCACCAAATACGGTGATCGCCAAGATGAGTTGGAGGCGTATCTACAAATTGCGGAGAATATGATTCGTTAATCTCCGCATCATATTGTATAGAGGTCTCACCAGTATCTACCATAAACTGCCTCACATTCCATTCGCACTGACCTGCGTGGCTGCATTCCCACCGTATGTACCGTACGCCATTCTCGTTAGGTGGGTCTCTATATACAGTTAATGATTTAGTCTTCTTCTTCTGTCTATCTAGACTGCACCTAGGGCATTCGGTTGTATATTTGCGCTTGTTTAATAGCTCAAATTCTACATTCATTCCGAAGTATCTCCATTGATTAAAGAATGGTATAGTTCATCGATATTGATATTGTTGTCGTGTAAGATAATATGGAAGATATCACTAACATAATTCACTGTATCGTTGTTCAGTGATTCACCTTGTACGCCATGCTTTGACATGGAACGTAGCTCTTCACGAACCTCATTTAATACTGCTAGTAAATCGAAGGCTCTAGTGTAAAGTCCTATTTCACCTAAATTTGACGTTTCAGCCATAAAAGTATATAATTTCTTCATCAGTATACATCTCCGTTTAAATCTTTCTTCACGTCTTCGTATGGTTGCGCTACCCTACGATAGAACTCCATCTGTGCTCCTGTAAGTGCACCTAGTATATCGTTGATAGATTTATAACTTAAGCCATTATCGTCTATATATTGCTTTGCCAGTGCCGTGAACATGTAGTTAAGTTCACCTGCGGTGCTTGGTCTATATTCTGCTTGATGTAGCGACTCTCGTTGTTGTTGTGTGATGTATGGCATAATCATTACTCCCTAGTAAATATCATCGCCGCCAGAAGATTTAGCTTTGTACTCGGCAACTTCCTCTACACCTATAAATGTAGTTTGTTTTAATAATAAGTCAAGTATCTTTTGTGATGTTTTTTTACTAACCCTGTACATCGTTGAATCTTCATCGATTTCGTACACAAATGTATTTAGGTGCTCGATGAATAAGTTGTCTAGATGTTTAGACCTCTTAATCACGTACTCCGCTATAGAGACATCCACCACAGGATAGATGCCTTTGTATCCTTTTACTTGTGATGGCTCAACCTCACGGATGCAGATACACACCAACTTAGCTTCAGTCGATCCTTTGGTTACCATACTCTGTACATATCCTTGACAAAGATATTCTACAGGGGCATTACCAACGCGCCATTCCTTGTCGAACTTTCGTATGGAGGATGACTTCAGTTCTACTGGGTTTCCGTCTTCCATCGCGTCTAGAGTGGCCGCTAGTTTGTACTCTTCTATAAAGGTTATATCGTTCTGCGTGTTCCTGATTACCTTTCTACCAGCGAGACGTAACGCCTCTGCTGCTGCTGCCTCCAGAATCTTTCCGCGCCTGCTGTTAATGGCTGACATCTCATCCATACGCTTGCCAGTCCGCTTCTCGTTAAGAAGTTGGTTGGCTGACTTGTATTTGCTTAGGCCGAAGACTGATGCTATCTCTGACGCCGTCACATACTTGGTTCTAAACTCAAGCCACTCTGCATCAGAGTTGAAGGATTTTTTAGTCATCTGGGTTTCCTACTCACTTCGAGGGTCTCTGGATCAACATAATAGATTGGCTTACCAAACTCTTTGGCTAACTCAATCTCGGCCTGCACTCCTGTGCTCTCTTCTAGACCGTCTAGGCAGAGCACCAATAACACATCGGACGACTCCACTAACTTAGTGTCATATCGCTTCCAGTAATCCCACGACACTCCAAGTGGCTTCTTGTAGACCTTGGCCATTATGTGGCTTGTCGTGATCGGCAGAATGCACTTAATCTCATTCTCCACAAATAATTTTGCTGCAAATGAGGTAACTGCCTCAAATCGTTTATTCTCAATCTGTTTGTTCAGCTTCTTATTCTTGGTCTTCCCAGAATATGGTGAAGCCAAGTAATACAACTTTGTATTATCTAGCTTAGATATCTTCATCGCTACTTACTCTCCCTAGTATAATAAAACCATGTCAGAAATAAACAAACTGCGTAAAAAAGAATGAATGTAATTAACGCGGCATTAGGTGTGCCTGTTATGCTTATTGCTGTTCCATAGCTCTTCGGAATGAAGAATGCTCCATAAGCTCCTATAGCAGAACTGAATCCAATCACGGCGGCGGATTCTCGCTCTGCCGTTTTCCGCACTTCTTCATTGGATGCGTTAGGTAGATTCTTTCTAGCCTCTTTCCAGAAGATTGTAGGAATCATCTGGAATACCGATGCGCTGCCAATACCAGTGGCTGCAAAGAGTATCAGGAACACGGCAAAGAACCCTACGAAAGAGTGAAGCGCCATGAAGTACATGATACCTAGCGTGGCTACTATAAGGGTCGCAAATACCCATAATGTAACTTTTGCTCCACCAAATCTATCTGATGCCCATCCGCTTCCAGCCCTTGCTATTGCCCCAACTAATGGACCGATGAAGGCCAACTGTAGGG
>ERZ869907.404-NODE-404-length-12930-cov-4.503767_pt1 | contig 12930 bp, 15 predicted proteins | sample MGYA00579309_ERZ869907 | MGnify/ENA primary metagenome ERZ869907 (study PRJEB32216, sample SAMN09231814) | wastewater metagenome | place: USA: Maryland | collected 2016-07-30 | study: EMG produced TPA metagenomics assembly of the PRJNA472060 data set (Reclaimed... | reverse complement strand
TCCGGCGGCAGATCGGCGGTTTCCGGTTCCATCGCCGCAGTATCGCGGGGCGGGGCGGGAGTGTCAAGCGGGGCCGCCTGCCGTTCTGGCAGTTGCGGTCGCGGGGCGGTCAACGCCTCCGGGGCGGTCACATCGTAGGGGGTCGGCCTGCCCGCTTGGAATCGAATCTCATCGGCGATCCGAAGCGGTTGGTCCTCAACCTGCATCGGTCGCATCTCGCGAAGCGCGGCAAGTCGCGATTGCTCCTCGACTTGCGCGTCCAACTCGGCCTGCCGGGCGGCGGCCTGCTGCTGCAACGCCACCCGCTCGGCCTCGGCGGCTTGGAGGTTGACGGGTTCTGCGGGTCGCTGGGCCTCCACCTGCGGCTGCCGCACCGCGACTTCCGGCGTCGGCGTCACCGGCTCGGTGTCCACGCCAGCGGGCTTGGCTTCGGGCGGCGTAGGCTCGACGGGCGGACGGGCGGCGGCGGGAGAACCGCCCAGCCAACCGCGCGGCTCGTTGAACAGGATGCCGCCGGACGCACCGGCCAACGCCAGATTGGTCGGGTTGAATCGGCCCTCTTGGAACTGGCGGTACCCCTCGAACGCGGTGTCCAGCCCGGCACCGACGCCCACATCGGCAAGTTCCAGCACCTTCGGCGTGAACTCCCCGGCTTCGCGGAGAGCCTGCCGCCCGGCCCCGGTGGACAGACTGCGGATCGTCCCGGCGGCGCTGCGGGCCTTGGCGATGCTGGCTCGCGGGTTCATGGTGAGAACCTGCGGTGCCAACTCGCCGACCAGCGACGCGATGGGCTGCTGGGCGCGGTCGATGGCCCGCTGTTCCTCGAACTGGCGGTAGTTCTCCTCGCCCACGACCAGCGGGGCGATCAGGTCTTGGGCCTTGTCAACGAGGTAGTAGGTGGCCGCACCGGTGGCAAGGCCGACCGGGACGCCAATGAGCGGGGTGAAAGTGGCGGACAGCCCCGCGCCAATCGGGATGCCAACAGCCTGTGCGGCGGCGGACGGCAGGGCTTCTCCAAGTGCGGCCCGGCCCACGGCACCGTAGACGGTGGGGGAGTCAGTGAAGCCCTGTTGGCCGGTGTCGGTCGGCTCGCTCAACTCCTCCCGCATCATGTCACGGATCGTGGCCCTTCCGCTTGGGCGCGGCATATCCGCTGATCCGAGTTCTTCTCGCATCATGTCGCGAATCGTCAACCTGCCGCCGTTGCGGGTTTCGGCCATTGTGAAACTCCGGTGCGATCAGGACGCAAACTGCGGATACAGGTAGGTCATCGCCTGTTCAATCTGGTCAGCGGAGTATCCAGCGTCACGCATGGCCCGCATCTTGGCGCGGGCCTCCGCCTCGCTGGAGTCCTGAATGCGCTGCATCCGGTCGCCGGAATCGCCGCCCATCTCGCCGGGCACCAACATCCCCGTCGCCTGCTTGCGGAAGCCCTCGATCCTCTGCATCGACGCGGCGATCTGGTCGTCAACGTCGGTGGTGGGTATGCCTTGCAGAATCATCGCTTGCTTCTGCTTCTGGAGGTTGGCAAGGTTCTGCCCCTCCTGCTCGGCCATCGCGTTGAACTGGGCGGCGGCGCGTGGGTCGGCAACGCGGCGACCATCGGTGGGGGCGAAGTCGGGCGGCAATGCCCGTCCCGCCTGAACCATCCCGGTCCCGGCTTCGGTCGCCCCGGCCTGCGCCCCGTACAGCCTGCCACGCGCCCGCTCGGTGGCCACCTCCTCCGGGGCCATAGCGGCAATGCGGGCGGCCTGCTGGCGTCGCAACTCGGCTTCCGACTGCATATCGCCCAGCCGTGCGGGCAGGGTGGCGGGAAGGTCGGCGGCCTGGGCTTGCGACAACGCGCCCGCCCCGACGCCCTGTGCCTGTCTGCCAACCCCGGTCAGGTAGTCGCCTTCGGCAGAACGAATTGCCGCCTGCCCGGTGTCCCGCATCTGCTGGGCGGACGCGGGCACGCGGGGGTCGTAACCGGCGGCGATCAAGGCGCGGCGGTCGTCCATCATCCCGCCAACGGACTCCAGTGGGTTCGTCTGGGCCAGTTGCAACTGCTGCGCCCGCTGCTGGAACTGTTCGGGAGTCTCATCGGCTCGCCGGGCGGCACCGCCCCGGTAGTCCATGAACGCCTGCCGGGCGGCGTACATGTCGCCGGCCCCGCCGAGTTGCCCGGCCTGCCGGATCATGGCGGCGGCGGCGTAGGACGGCACCCCGCCCCCGAAGTTGGCGGTGTTGGCGCGAAGGTCGCGTCCGGCCTGCATGGCCCGCTCCCGGCTCGCCGCCATATCGAACGCTGGCGGCATGGGGTAGGCGGGCTGCATCTGCGGCGCAGGCTGGGCAGGTTGCGTCGCCGGCTGCATCTGCGGCATCGGCTGCGTCGCCGGTGGCTTCATCGGCCCGAACAACTCCGGCGGCAGGTCCAGCCCGCCGTAGGGCTGCCTCGGCGGCAACGCCCCGTAGTTGATCTGCCCGCCGTAGCCGGGGACCGTGCGCGCGGGCATCCCGCCGGGCAACTGGCGTTGCGCCTGCTCCAGATATTCAAGGGTTCGGTTTCTCGCCATTTTCCCCTCCATGCGGGATCAGCGTGTTCAGCGCCGCCCTCCGCGTGAGTGCATTGAAGTTCGGGCTGGTAAAGTCGGCGTCCCCTACGAACCCCCGCCCGGTCTAGGCGCTGGCGTCCGGCGGCGGATCGCAGCAGCCGCGGCGCTCGGTGGCGGGGTTGAACGCCAGCGGCTCTCTGAATCTGGGCATGTGCAACTCTCGCCAGGGTCGATCCAGGTCGTCGGCCTGCCGCAACAGGTTGGCGGCGTCGGCCAGCATGGTCTGTCGCTGGGCTGGCGCGGCGTCGCGAGACTGGCTAATCAGGCTGGTCGCTTCGCGGCGCTGGATTTCGCCGGGCGTGGCGTAGTGGCGCAACATGTCGCGAACCTGATCGGCCCGCTGTGCGGCGGACCCGGTGTATTGCGGGCAATGGATGAGGCAGGCCCCCAGCACCGGCCTCCCCTTGAACTGGCCAGCGGCACAATAGCCGGAGGCCAAGTGGCTGGGGTGCGGCGACCAGTGGCGGCAGGCCACCATGACCCGGTTGATCGGGTCGGCCGGCCATATTCTGATCCGGCCGTCGGGCAGGCGGGTGACGCGGTGGGTGATGGCGTCGGCCATGTGGTCCTCAACAAGTGGACAGGGTTGCCGTGCCGCCCGTGCCGGTCTGGCCGGGGCAACCTATCTCCGGGTCGGTACTGCATCCACCGGGGAACGAGTAGGGCTGTGCGCCGGTCGTAGGGCAGTCACCGATCCCGTAGTAGGCGTAGCAGGCGCAGATGGCCGGCGGGACGTAGACCGCCCAGGTTCCGGTGGTCTTGTCAAGGGTGGCCGAGGCGCTGCAGAAACCGCCGCTGCTAGCGTTGACGAAATACAGGCATGTCCCCTCGTTGAGCGCGAACTCCAACCAGAGTCCATCGTAGTCGCCGCCGGAGAAGTCCACCCGGTAGCAGGCCGCACAGCCGTTGCAGGTTCCGCCGCCGCAACAATCGCAGTCCTCCGATGGGCTGCCGTCGTCGGCCTGCACGATCACGCCGTCCTTAGTCTTGATCGTCATCAGCACGTCCCCGTCGTGAACACCGTGGTCGCGCTGGTCGCACCCATTTCGAGGACGTACACGCCCGCCCGCTTGCGTTCCTTGAAGTTCGGGCTGGTGAAGTCGGTGTCCTCCACGAACTCGCTGCTGACCGGCTGGCTGCCGTCGGCAACGTCGGTCCACGCCGTATCAACCGTGGCCGCCTGCAACACCGCCCGCGTCTTGATCTGGAACTTGTGGGTCGTGGCGTCGTACCGCCAGGCCGTGACCGCAGCCACCGTGCCCAAGGACTGGGCCACGTCGATCGTCTGGTTGGTGCCGTTGTAGTGCCCGCAACTGTCAAAAGTGATGGTAGCGGTGCCGATCGTCACGGTGTAGGCGGTGCCGGTGATCCCGGTGGCGGTGCCGTGGAACAACCGCAGTTGCTCGTTGGCCCCGCCGTTGAGCACCTCCCGCTTGATCCACGTGTCATCGGCCTGCAACTCGCCTTCGGTGCCGTCGCCGGTGGACGTGCCCCACAGGTAGCCCGCCGTGGTGTCGTTGCCGCTGGTCTTGACCTTTTCGTCAAGGTTCCAGCCGGGCGGGAACGAGGTGCCGTCGTTGAAGTCGATCGCCAAGGTCAGGGTTGACCCGCTGACGCTCTTAGTCAGGGGGGCCGTGACCAGCAGCACCTCATCCAAGTAGCCGGGCGTCTGCCCGTTGACCACGGCCACCTTTTCGTCAACGCTGATCCCGCCGCCGGCAATCGTGAAGTCTTGCGTGCCATCCGACACCGTGCTGGGCAGGGCCGTCTTATAGAACGTCGCCCGAAGCGTGTCGGTCCCGATCAACTCCATCTTGCCGATGTACCGCGCCCACGCACCCCACTCCCGCGATCCTTCCGTCCCCACCGTGGCGATGTTGCCGTTGGCGTCGTTGGTGATGTCGCGCCAGAACAACTTGGGCAGGGCGTTCTGGCTCGCCGTCCCCTCCACGAACCGAGTCACAAGGTCGTACACCCCGCCCCGGTAGGTGCCCTGGGCCGACCCGTCGAACTTGGCCGTCCCCGCCGCCGTGTCGAGACTGTCGGCTCGCGGCAGCAGGATGTACGTCGCCCCCTGGTGCCCCTGGGTGATGTCGAACAGGTAGTGCGGCTGCCCGCCCACCCGCGCCGGACGCATCCATACCTTGGTGCCGGGCGGGACGCCCAGACGACCGTTGATTTCGTAGGCCGGCCCCTGGTCCGCCGCCGTGCCCCCGGTGATCCCCACGTCGATGCCGCCGAACGAGTAGCCGGTGCCGTACATGACCCCGACCGTCGCCCAGAATCCATCCGGGGCCGGTTCGGTGGCGGTGATGAGCAGGCCGCCGTCGGTATGCTCCACCTGGACGATGCCCGCCCCGCTGATCGACCGGAGCGAGTTGCACACCTGGCGCATCGACTCCAGCGACTCCCGAAACTGGGAATCGCCGATTCGCTGGCCGCGATAGAACTCTGGAACCGGGGCGATGTTCATAGGAAGTTGATGGCGGTGGTGTCGTACCGGGCCGCCGTCCCTTCAGTGGTCCCGCTGGTGCCGGGGAAGTAGCGAATCCACGTGTCGGGCAGGATCGTGAAGTGGTAAGTCGTGACGTAGTAGGACGCCGAGCCGTTCTGGTAGCGAATCCGCTGGCTGTGCCCGTCGAACCGCATGGTGTTTTCGGGGAAGTTGTAAGGCTCCCCGAACACGCTCACGCTGGCGTTGTTGGTCTTGCCGACCTTGGCGATGATGGACGACAGCGGCGAACTGGTCAGCGTCTCGGAATAGTGCAGGCGGACCACCGGGACGTTCTGGATGTACCGCTCGAAGTTGTTGAGGTTGGCGGCCCCGTTACCCGCCGTGTGTCCCGGCTTGAATCGATACCGCTCGATGCCGATGATGCCGCTGTCGAACACGATCTCAGTGAAGGCCGGGTTCAGCGCCTCATCGGAGTTGTCGTACACCAGCCTGACGATGGCCGAGTCGTTGCCGAGCCTAGACGCGGTGACGTACCGGAGCGGCACGTGGGTCGCGTCGGGGTGGACCGTGCCCCTGGCGTTCTTGGCCACCATCGCGGCGGTCAACAGGGCCGCGCGGGTGTCGCCGGTGTGCTTGACCAGCCCAACGATGTTCGATCGCGTGTCCTTGTCGTCGAACACGCCGAGCGTGAAGTCGGTGCCGCGATACAGGTCTTTGACGTAGGTGGCGGTAGCCATCAGCCAAGCACTCCCCCGCCGCCATTGACAACGGCGTCGCGGATTTCACGAAGCAGGGCTACAACCTCGGTCATCATGCCGATGACGCTGCCGATGTCCATGCCGTCGTCAAGGGCGGGAGGCTCCGGTCGCTCTGGGGACACAAAGAAGTCGTCAGGCAACTCCAGCCCCGCCGACCGCTGCCGGTCCGGCAACTGGTCGAAGCGGATGCCGCTGCCGCCGTATGGCTCCTGGGCCGGCGTCGGTTCCTTGACCCCGACAGGTTCGTCCCGCCTAACGGGCGGCGTCGAGCCTTCCTGCGGCGGAGGTGGCGCCTGCGGGCCGTTAGCGGGCTTCGCGGGCGAGACTTCTGCCTGTGGGGGCGGAGAAGCCTGGGGCGGTGGGGTGGGCCTCTCCTGTGTGCCTTCCGTCGCCTTGGCGACCGGCTTGTCCACTTCGGTTTGCGGCAGAGGACGATTCCGCGCCTCCACCGACAAGTCGCCCAGCGGCAACTTGCTGATCGGGTCAACGTCCACCGTGGCCTGGGCCGCCGGGCGACGCTCAACCTCCAGCATCGAGTAGTCGCGAAGCACGCGCTCGGGCGACTGCCCCGGCTCCACCACGGGGGTGGCACCGGACATCGCCGCCGGAGCGGAACCCTCCGCCCGCTCCAGCAGCGACGCCAAACGCGCGAGGATCGCCCCCAGGTCGGCGTTGCCGCCGCTGGACTCCCCCGGCACCGGAGGCATCGGCGGGAGTTCCGGCAGTTCCTCGGCTTGTGGTTCGCGATTGCCCATTCATTACGTCTCGGTGACGGTCAGCCCGCCGGTGACGGCGAACTGGAACGACACGGGAATCGGGCCGCCGGAGTAGGCGACGCCCATGTTCACGTTGTAGACGTGGACGGTGGCCGCCGAGTAGGTCACGCCGCTGTCGGCGGTCAGCAGGGCGGTCCCGCTGCACGACTGCGTGCCTTGCAGGTTGGCCAGGCCGAGTTTGGTGGCGGAGCCGCCCTGGACCCAGCCCTGGGCCGCGCCGCGCCAATCATGCACGCCCTCGTCGTAGGCGGAGTTGCCGCCGTCGCCGAAGCCTGAGACGTTGTGAATCTCGGCACCGCCAACGAGACGCCATTGCGCGATCTTGGCGTTGAACGTGCCGCCGGAGTTGTCGAGGACACCACTGATGTCCCCGTTGCGTCCGCGAAGTAGACCTGCTGGCATTGCCGACCCTCCTTACAGGTAGAAGTCCGAGTTGCGATTGATCTGCCCCGTGTCCATCCCCTTGTCCCCGGCGATGCTGCGCAGGTGCTCCTGCCAGCGATTCCAGGTGTCAGCCGGGATGCGGCTCTTGTCGTCGTAGTGCTCCAGGTACATCGCCGCCCCGTACCACAGGATCGGACGGATGTACTCGGCCGGGATGTTCAGGGTCGTGGCCGTGCCGGTCGTCCCCGTCAACTCCGTCGCCGTGGGCCGGTACGTCACCGTCAGCACCGGGTAGGAAGTCCCAGGAACCCGGTCGAGGATGGCGTAGTCGGGAGTGCGGAAGGCGATCCGGGTGGGCACGCTGGTCCCGATGGACGTGCCTTCCATGCCCGCAATCTCATCGGCCAGCGAGTCGTAGTCCACGTGGTCGATCTTGTCGTAACCGACCGCCCCCGCCTTCAGCGTCTCGAACCGGATGGCCCGGTGCGGGCGGAACCCGCTGATCGAGGTCACGTCCACCGTCACCGCCGTCGCCGTCAACGCCACCGTCCCCGTAGTCACGATCAGTTTTGACCGCCGCAGGGCTTCCTCGCAGGCGGTGTAGATGGCCCGGTTCACGTCGGCGGTGGTGAAGGACGTATTGCCGCCGGACCCGTGCGATGCCTTCAACGCCGTGGTGACGGTGATCTCCTGGGCCTCGCCCAGCGTGATGTAGTCGTTCAGGGCCATCTTAGACCTTCACGATTTCGCCCACAAACCCCTTGTAGGGCGGGTGGGCTGGGAAGGGTTCGGCGTTCGGGTGCGGCGTCGGCACCGACGAATGGTGCTTCATGTCCTTGCTGATGATGGACCAGCGACCGCCAAGGAACCGCTGATCGTCGAGTTTGTCGGCCCACTGGGCGGTCAGCACGATGTCTTCGGCGATGTTCGGCCACGCCATGCCGCGTCCCCCGAACATCCCGGCCAGCACCGGCCAGTTGGCGTGGTCGGGGTGGTCACGCATGATGTGCCACTTGCGACCGCTGGCCAGCCAATCCGCCACGGCGGCGGCCTCGCGGACGTTGAGGCGGGAGTCGGCGTCGCGAACGATCACGGCGTCGATGCCCTTCTCGCTCAGCGGCCAGAACCGCCAGAAGCGGGGGAACTCGCCGCCGGGATGGCTCAACTGGTAGACCTGCGCCCCCAGCCGCACCAACTCCGGCACCGCCCGGTTGCCCTTGTCGCAGTAGACCCGCATCCGCCAGCCGGGATACACCGACTCGACCAGCCTCGCGTTCTCGATGGCCCCCAAGACGTACAGGTCGTCGTTGCCCCAAAGGCTCATCGAGATCAATCGCATGGTCGGAACTCCATCGTGTTGCTCACCACCGTCGCCCACGGCTCGTCGCGCTTGTCGTCGTAGCGGTGCTTGAACTGCCGCAGCAGCGGCTCGTAGAAGTAGCGCGGCTCCTCGGTGTCGTGGATCACGATCAGGTCGCAGTTGTCCATCAGGGCCGAGATGGCAACCAGCCGGGCCGACACCGGATGCTGGTCGATCAGGGCCACCGACCACCGCGTCGCCCCCCACGGGAACTGGTTCCAGTCATCCACGCGGGCGATCATGTGCCACGGCGTCGCCAGGTGGGCGAACTTGCGGCACCAGGAATCCTCGCTGTCCAGCGTCACCACCCGGCGTTTGCCGTCCGACAGGGCGTGCAGCAGCGGCGTCGATCCCATCCCGGCCCCGCACTCCAGGATCGGGCCGCTGGTCATCTTGACGCATTGGCCCAGCACCCGCGCGTGCGTGGCATAGCCTTCCGGCGTGCCAGAGAGTTTCATGTTGTCCTCGTGCGGTGGGAGATTCCCACCAGTTACAGGTGTTCCTCGATCCGCTTCCGCCAGTAGTCGGTCCAGAGCGGCTCGACGCGATCCGGGTCAACCGACGCCCGTTCGGAGTCAAGGTCCAGCAGCACCGGCGTCATGTTCTCGGCGTACTCGACCGGGAACAGGTCCAGCATCGCCTTCAGGGGCAGTTCCTTCAACTTCTCGACGATGGGGACGCAGCCGACGTACAGCGCCTCCCACGTGCGATGACAGTCGTACCCGCTGCCGAACGGCGACAAGACGTAGTGGTGCCGGGTCATGATCCGCAGGTATTCGTCGTGCGGCAGCGGACGGTGGACATGCGAGTCGTAGCACCGCACCGTCACTTGGTCCGGCATCTGCGCCCGCATCACTGTCGCCACCATCAGGGCGTGGCTGCGAACCGGGCGGTTGGTGTTGATCGCAAAGTCGGCGTGCAGGAGTTTGTCAATCTCGACCTCGCGGGCGGCCACGATGTTCTCCCACTTGCCGTGCGGCAGGTTGGAGTCGGCCAGCCCCAGCGGGATGCCCGCAACCTTCGGGTGGGCCGTGATTGCGTTGGTTGCGAATACGCGGGCCACGGTGTCGGGGATCAACTCGGCACGGCGGTCGTCCATCGCCTCATCGCCGCCAGAAACCACCAGCACCTTGATCGACGGGTCCAGGTGGGCACGGATGCAGGTCTTCGCCCAGTCGTTCACATGGCAGTAGACGACACCCGGCAGCGACTCGGCCAACTCGCGAAAGTTCTCCGGCGACAGATGCTTCCTCACAACACGCGCTCCAGAATCGCCGCCACCACATCCACGGTCGGGGACACCATCTCGGTCACATCCTTCTTGATGTTGGCCTGCTTCACCGAGTCCAGCCAGTCCGGCGTACACTTGTCCTTGCCGTGGATCACGATCTGCGGCGTCTGGGTTGCGGCCGCCAGCCACGCCCCGCCGCTGTTGTAGCCGACGTGAAGGTCGGACGTGTCAATTGTCGAACACCAGCGGCTAAGAGTCATTGCGCGAGAGGGATCGCGGTCGCCAAAAACGGGGTCAATGCCGTACTGGCCGAGAATCACGGCAACTTCAAGCCACTGGTCATCTGTGAGCACGGGCCGTTGCGTGTTGCCCCGGCAGTTGATGGTGACGGTCGGACACTTGGGCGGCAGCCGGAGCCAATCACGGCTTCGGCTGACGTACCCGATCCGCCGGTTGTCGGGGTCAATCGTCACCCCGGCGTACTCGGCCATCTGGTCCAGCAGGTGGACGTTGGGCTTCAGCGTCCAATCGTGGTCAGGGTAGCACTGGGGCTTGTAGGTTAGGTCGAAGGCGTCAATCGACCACGCCTTGATGGTCTTCCACGCCGCCATCTCCTGGCTCTGCCGCGTGATCCCGCGATGCAGCGGCCACGCCACGTAGTCGTCCACCCACGGGCAGCCCTGTGCGACCTCGCGGAAGCAGTCGAGCAGGACCCAGGTGATCCGGTCGTTCATGTGGCGCTCGCGAACCTCCTTCGCGATCACCGTCGCCAGCAGGCAGTCGCCCAGCGCGCCGAACTGCAAGAAGCCGATGTTCTTCATGTTTGCACCGCCGATTCGGGGTCGGGGGGCGGCCCCAGCACCAACTGGGAATGATCCGCCTCCAGGAAGGACTGGATGGTGTTGCCATCCGCAGGCGATTGTACCACATCGCCCGGCATCATGCCAGCCTTCATCGTCCGTCCCGCCTTGATGACGCCCATCTCGCTGCTGGTCTTGGCGTCGGCGGGCAACTCCCCGTCGTGCGGCCCCCGCAAGGCGTAGGGCTTGCCGTTCTGTACAAAGTCCATCACGGTCTGGGCGACCACCTCGCCGCCCCGCTGCCAGCGGACGTGCAACTCCATGTGGCCCACCACGGTGTAGTTGGCCCGGAACGCCTTCAGCCCGCACTCGTTGAACTTCATCCAGAAGTAGGTGTCGGGGTCGCGCTTGCCGTCCTCCAACTCCCACTCCCCGGTGCGGCCGGGAATCCCCTGGAACCACGGCTTGGGCATCCGCTTGAAGGCTTCCGACCGGATCAGCGTCAGCCCGAAGTGGCCGTGGGGAATCTGGGTGATCGGGGCCTTGTTGTCGTAGTCGATCCCGAAGTGGCCGCGAAGCCAGTCGTGGCACAGCGGCTTGACGCTGTTGCGATCCGCCTGCACCGGCATGATCGCGTCCATGTACGGGTTGGCCTCGATGATCCGGTACAGGTCCAACAGGTCGTTGGTGTCCCATGCCGAATCGCCGTCGAAGAACAGCAAGTACTTCCTGCCGTGCTTCAGGGCCCGCACGATGGCCCGCTGGATCGACTGCTCCCAGTAAGGCGACATGTCGCACTCGACCGGGAAGCCGCTCAGGCGGATCAGCGACTCCATCAGGTTACGCTGGGTGACCGCGAAGGTCACGCGGGGGTTGACGGTGATAACGCCCGCAACGTCGAACTGCTGCTGCATGTTGGTGTCCCTCTGTGTCGTGAATGTGGTACTGAACCGCGATCAGTACCCGATTAGCAGATACTGCCAGGTGTCGGTGGTGTTGCCGGTGGCGTCCACGGTGATCGCCCCGGTGGTCGGCACGGCCACGCGGCCGGCGGTGACGGTTTCGTCGATGGACAGGGTGGCAGCGTTGCCGCCCGAACCGGTCGGGGTGAACGCGGCGCACTCGACGATGGTAAGCCCGGTGTTGACTTCGACGGTCGCGTCACTGTCGAAAGTGATGTAGCCGTACTCGGCGCGCTTCCCGTTGTTGCCGGGCAGCAGGAAGTCGCCGTTCTTGACAGCGGAAGCAGCCATGTGTGGCTCCTATTGCGTTTGCGGAAAAGGGGCGGCGGCCCGTAGACCGCCGCCCCCCACGAGGGACACGTCGATCAAGACCTGCCGAACAGGGTGTACAGGAAGTTGCGGGCGGCGGCGGCGGTCGCCGGAACAGCGACGGTCACCGCGCCGCTCACGGCGGTGACACCCAGAGCGGTGCCGGCCGTGGTGGTGACTTCCTCGTTGATGACGGGCAGGCCCACGGCACTGCTGTACGCGGCGGTCCCCACCACGGGGGTGAAGATCGAGCCGAGAACGATGCTCAGGCCGGTGGTGATTTCAGCCGAGGTAGCCGTGGCGGCGATGGTCACCGTCCCGACTTCGCTATCCAATCCGGACAAGCCTCCATTGATGGTAGGCATAGGAATCCTCCTTCAGAGGTATGGGGTGAGTCGGACGGTGCATCAGGACACGCTGGTGTACAGAATCTGGTTCCACGGCCGCATGCAGATCAGGCGGTACATGGTGCTGATCTTCGCGGCCACCGCGTCCTTCCCGCCCGGATCGTCGGACAGGTCCTTGAACGTGGTCACGCGGAAGTTGTCGTCGCCGTTGATCTGGAACAGCCAGTCGGCCAGGGTCAGCATGTACACGTAGGAGGCGGTCGCCTTGGGGTCGGGCACGATCAGGACGCCGTTGTACTTCACGGCCTCCTTGATCTGGCCGACCTCGCTGGCGTCCGGGGTGCCCGACACGATGTGGGTGCCGCCGCGAGCCAGGGCCTCCTGCTTGAACTTGTCGAACAGGGTGAAGGTGGTCAGCACCACGTCCACGCCGGGGCCGGTCTTGCGGATGCCCTGGGTCAGGTTGGCATCGTCGATCAGCCGCAGCGAGGCGGTCTTGGCGGTGGACACGACCTTGGCCTGCCAGGTGGTGTAGGTGCCACGGTCAACCGCACCGTAGGTGTTGTTGTCGTCGATCGCCTGCTCCAGGCCGGGGGTGGCATCCCACACGTCGGCGGTCTGGTCGCTGGGGTTGCCGGTGAACAACTCCTGGTGCAGGTTCTCCAGGTGCTCCTCCATCGCCAGTTCGGTCGCCTCTTTGACGGCGTTGGCGATGCGGAACTTGTTGGAGCCGGCCAGGCGCAGGGTGTTGTTCCACACCAGGATCGGGGACTGCTTCAGGGTCCACCGGAAGTAGGCCGAGCGGACCTTCTGGTCCTGGCTGTCGTTGCCGGTGCTGGGGGCGGTGTCGCGCTCGCCCAGGTTCTTGGTGCCGCCGACCTTCCCGGTCAGGAAGCGGACGTGACCTTCCAGTGAACCCGACAGGCGTTGGTTGGAGACGCGCTTGACGCTGCC
>ERZ869907.400-NODE-400-length-13146-cov-5.541593_pt1 | contig 13146 bp, 23 predicted proteins | sample MGYA00579309_ERZ869907 | MGnify/ENA primary metagenome ERZ869907 (study PRJEB32216, sample SAMN09231814) | wastewater metagenome | place: USA: Maryland | collected 2016-07-30 | study: EMG produced TPA metagenomics assembly of the PRJNA472060 data set (Reclaimed... | reverse complement strand
TGAACCCGCCTTTATACGCTGCTATCCTACTGCTTCCGCTTCCTAAATGAGTATCGAGTATTTTATCGCCTTCCTTTGCAAAGTTCATTAGTGTCCACTCATATAACATTACTGGCTTTTGAGTTGGGTGGATGCTTTTGCCATCTTTTGTCAAAAATCCGTGATGCTGTATCTCTACTTTTTTGGTATTCCTATCAAATGAAGTCCACGCCAATTCGCCATCTGCATAGTTATCTACAAACTTCATTTTATCCCAAAAAATCCAGCATCTTGAAGGCGATAAAAACTCTGTCATATAGTTTCCACCCCACACAATTTGATTTTTACTTACTCTAAACAATTCAGCCCAATATTCAGCAGTCGGTATTCCGCTATCCCAATCCTTTTTAGTGTGTGGGTTGGCTTGCCCTTTGCCTTTTACGTGGTAATATCCTCCTGCACTGCTTATATTTATCCCATAAGGTGGGTCAACTATTGCTAAATCAAACCATTTATCGGGGTAATGTTTCATTCCTTGAATACAGTCCATAAGGTAAACCTCTGATGAAGGCACTGCTTGTAACATTGCATTGCCAAAAGCAGGGCTTGACGACCTACTATGAACTTTTGTATTATTATCAACTGTTATCATTCTATTTAACTTTTGTGCTTTAAATCCCCTGCCTTCGGCAATGCTTTTACGGTACTTTTATTTTTAATTGGCTTTTTATTTGGTAGTTCCTTTCCGTTATTTACCAGTATTGAAACAAAATATTTTCCTGTTGGTGTTTTCGTTACGGTAACGGTTCGTATTTCACCTTCACCTAATGGACGGTGGAGTACCATTTGAATAAAGCCTATTTTCGTAAGCCTTATCTTGTCGTCAACTATTCTTGAATCATTTCTAAATATAATAGATTGCTTATCTGACCGTTTTTTAAACTTAGGGAACCCGCCTCTCTTTTTAAAAAAAGAAGTGTAGGCGTTATCTAAATTAGCAATGGCTGATTCTAAAGATTGTCGAGGGCATTCACAAAGCCAATCAGTAGTTTTCTTTAATTCAGTAAGCTGCTTCATTAGGTCAAAGCAGGTAATGCTTTTTTGGGCTGAAGTCCAAACTGCTATTTTTGTTTCCAAACCTAAATTAAATATAAATCTGCAACTACCCATCCAACCAGTTAAAATGGCCTTTTGTTCATCTGTCGGGAGCAATCTGTATCGGTAAGCCTTCAGCATCTAAAATAATTTCCAATAAAGTTATGACAATCTTGGATAAAATGCCTAATTTTGTTTTACCGGGGCTAAGATAAGTCCTTCATTCGTTAACGTAGGCTAAAAAAGTCAAGCGTATGGGGTGAGAATAAAATGTCGCTCAGTAGGTATGGAAGCCTTATTTGTAAATAGGCTTTTGATTTTGGGCATTTGCTCTTAGATAAGTATCAATGCAGGTTTTTGCCGCTTTTACTGAATTTAGAGCAAGGGATGATATTCGGGTATTGTTTTTGGATATGAAATAATAATCAGCATAGCCCTTTCTACAAGTTAAAAGAACTATCTCATATCCCATATATTTTTCAACTATTTTATGGTGTCCTGAATATCCAATCATTTTTAAGGCATTTTAAGGCATTTTCGTTCTTTTGTGTGGTATGTGCCACCCGGACAATTATCGTGGAAATTTGGGCTGTTTCTGTTAGTTTGGTGGCATTTTTAGTCATGTGATGGATTTGTACACTCCATATCCCCTTCCATACGGTTAACTACTGTTATGGATTCAGAGAGGATGCTTCCTGCTTCGTCAATGATTAAATCTATCCCTTCAGGGGTTATTGACTTTCTACCGAGGCATTCGTATCCACCCACTATTTTATTTACGAGGCAACCCCTGTACCTCTCAATTCCGATTACCCCAAAATTAATTAACTCTAAGGGATGCTTTGATTGCATTGATTTGGTTTAATTGTTTTCAATATTTCTTGACACCGTATATATTCTTTCTCATCCATTTTAGTTACTCTGTTTTTAAATTTACGGTTTGGGTTACGCCAGAATTTATCTTGATTTTTTCGGGCAAAGTAAAAATAAAAGTCATTCATTGGTTGGGGTGGTTTAGTAGTTATTTGGCTAAGTATTCAAATTGGGTTATCCTGTCTTGAATGGCTTTACGAATTGATGCGGTAAATTTCGGGCCTTTGTCAGATAAACACCATTTTAGATAGCCCATATCCTCAATGTCCTTTATCTTTTGGTCTTTGTATTTACCGAAGTAAAAGGTTGGTTCATTGCCTTGTGGGATGTTTTTAATGAAGCTGTCGCATTTAAGGCATCTTGCTACGTTGTTGTTAGCTTTCATCTCTGTGTAGTACTCCGTTCCGATTGGGCCACACTTTGAGCAAATTAGTTCTTCCATGTTTTTTCGTATGCTTTTTTTATCCAGTTATAAAATTCACTCTCCCCCAATACTCCTTTGGCAATATTACACTGCTTACAGCATGGCACAGCGTTGTCGTATGTATAACCTTTGGTATTATCAACTCTGTCAACTCCTGTGTAAAAGTAATGCCCAAAAGTCCCCTTTGCCGAATGAGCTTGTGTTTCTCTATGTGAGCCACAATATTTGCAATCACTTTCAACTAATAGCCGAAACTGCGTTTCTGTTAATTCAAAAGGATACCCTCTTTCCCTTGCTGATTTTTTGTAGTTATAAAAAAGCTGATTAAAAGTAGATTGACCTAATTCCATTTTATTAGACCCGGCTCTCCTTCTTAGTAACTCTAAGTTAAGACATCCGCAGCTTTTTATCCGTCCATTTAATAAATTTCTTGACCTGATTACAACCTTCACTCCGCAAGAACAAATACACCCAAAGCACGTCTGCCCTTTATATATTCCCAAGTCCTCAATAACCGTCAATCTACCGTATATTTGCCCTATCGCTTTAAATATAGGCGAGGTACAATATACCTTCCTTTCCCTTTGTTTCGGCTCTTCTCCTCTAAGTATATATCCTTTATACTCCTTTATCAAAGCCCCTTTATAGCTTGATGTATAGTCTTTTTTAATATTAACGATGTCTTTTGTATCTATTGCTTTTAACATAATCAAAAAGGTAGTTCTTCGTTATCATTAGCATCTTTATAAGGAAGCCATGTATTTGTTTTTACTGGATATTGTTTTTCACTTGCGCCAAATGAAATTTCTTTTTTTCTCAATAGTTTTTCTAAAGGGTCACCCAATGTATCAAAAATAAACCTTCGAATATCAAACTTCATTTGAAACATAAAGTCTCCCCTCTTACCTACTGTTTTTTGTCTTCTTATTTTTTTTGCATGAAATTCACAAGTGGGATTAGTAGGTTCTGTTTGAGATAGTGGCCTGTGATATACAAGCAAGTTGTCGGTCATATTATTCCACATCGCACCGTCGGCTATATCAAAAACATCAGGGCATGGATAGTTACCAGATGCGTCTTTATGTGCCTTAACTGGATGGGCAATTATCCAAAAATAAACTTCATTCATTTGTGCAAATCTTGCTAAATCTGCCAAAACATATTCCAAATACTTATCCCTTCCAGCAAACCCTGCATAATCATTAGCCATTCTATTAAATGGGTCAATATCACATCCGTCAACACGCTCTTTTATTATTAATTCTAAAAATCTTTCTTTTATATATTCCGGGGTTGGTTTTACATCTTTTGGGTAAACGTAGAAAACATAATTTATTATAAAATCATAAGCACGTTCATAAGTTTCCCTATTTGGCCTATATGGGTTTTTTGGGGTGCAATCGCATCCTAACAAAACTTCAACAAAATCATGGTAATATTCTTCCGGCGGATTGTCTTCTGGCGAAAAAGTGGCGAATTTTTCACCGTACAATAAAATCCTCATTACTTGATACCATTTTTTAAATGTGCTTTTCCCTGCATTACCATACCCTGTTAATAGCGTTAATTCTCCTCTCTTTGGTTTAAAATGGTAATCTAATTCAGGCACATTGATACCATCAACCTTGCAATATCCTTTGTCGTATATATCTAACGCTTGCGTCTTTACATCAATACCATAAATAACATCTTTTGGCCTAATAGTTTCATCATAAATTGTATCATCTACTTTAATTTCTGAACGACTTATTTTTTCAATAAGTTTTTCTTTTTCAAAAACACAATCACCATATCTATTAGCGTTTGCTTTGTATGCAGAACGTATCGCTCTATCCGCTTCTGTTTTTGGAAATTCTGAATTAGTTAAAAACTCTAATTCAATTAAATTATGTGCTGAAAATTCATTTATCCCAAACCTACAACAAGCGGATGCAAGTTTAAAAATAAAATTATTTCTTTCTCCTGAAACAAATGCTTCGTTCTTATTAGTTAACCATGTTAAAAGGTTTTTAAATATTGTTTGTTCATCAATATTTACATTCTCCCTTACAACCTGTTTTTCTATTTGCTTTAATTTTGTAAATATTTCTGAATCAGGATAGATATAGATGTCAGGGTCATAACTCTCATAACAAACCCTTGATACGTTTTTACCGCTCTTGTCTATGTCAGGGAAAATATCTTGTAATGCCTGAAAGTGTTGTATGTGCCTTTTACCATCGGCAATTCTAATTAATGCTTTTAATCCATTTCCTGAAGGGCTAACCCAACAAGCATAGACGAAATCATGGTTTATAATTTCCGTTTGCCTATCTCTTAAGTTTTCAACATTATCAAAATCAAGTACAATAAACCCGCTATGTTCTATAAGGTCTTTATCTTGCCTATCTTTTTTAAATTTACCACTAAAACAAATGGAAGGAAGATTGCACTTTATTTTTTGAGCCTTTTCTTTATCAAGAGTGGCACGTATTTCTTCACATAATGTTTTACTATTACCATTTTTTATTCTATCTAAAGCTGTATCAACTTCGATATAATAAGGCTCTTTATTGAATATATTTTTAAATGCTGTTATCATGTTCTTCCTTTGGCTGATTCAATTCGTAAAAGTCTATTTTTTTCCGATTCAGAAAGTTCCCGTCCCAAATGCTTTGCCGAACCGTTTACTTTTTTTCTATACCAATTTACCCAATGTGTTTTTAATTCCTTTGAACTTTTGTGGTCTTCCTTTAATTCTATATCATCTAAAAATTCCTTTATTAACATTTTAAATTGCTCCCGACTTATAGAAAACGCACTAATCTGTTTGTATTCCCATTGTTCATCAGCAAGAAAAAGGTTTTTTTCGCTCTCCCAAGTACCATTATCTAATATAATTTCTTTTACTTTACTTTTATTTACTTTACTTTGCGGCATTTCTGTAACAGAAACTCCGTTACTTTCGGTATTAATACTACTAAATTTACCACCATTACGGAGTTGTTTCTTACTTATACTCTTTGCAATCTTCCTTTTTTCATATACGGGATTTAATCTTTCATCAAGGCTTTCCGAGTTAATAAAGCCGTCCTTTAAGAATAAAAGCTCCAGTTTAATACAGTAATTCAATATGTCCGATATTTCTGTAACAGAAACTCCGAAATCACCAGATATTAATTCTAATTCTGATTCTGAAAATTCAAATTCGTTCCCATCGTTGCCTGTTAAATACTCTAAAATCATGCACCATATAGCATAGCCTGTTATCCCAAACTTATTACGTACAGCCTTTATTTTCCTATGATTACGCATATCCCGGTCATGGGAGAAGTAGTCGCAATAGTTTTTAACAGGTCTTGCCATTATATGACACAATAAGCCCATCCCCGACTGCCGCTAAACATCATCTAAAACTACGGACGTAGCTGGTAGAATCCGAAAACAGCCGGGGATAAACCGTTATTTAAGTATAGTTAAAATTTGAGATAACCATGAATAGTAATGTTTAGCACTACGAAAGTAAAAAGAAAAATCAATCCACCAAAAAATTATTTTAGCCCCTGACGGTTCAGGAGGTTGAATAAATGTATAAGATACTGCTTTGGTGCTACTGATTTGTAATTTGTATATGTGCAGCTATGCCCAAAACGGTTCTTGGTTGTCATTGGGAGCCTTCTTACTTGTATTTTTGGGTGGGCTTTCTCTACTTCCAATAAGCGGGTTTGGAACTTATGGAAGTAGTCTTTCATGGCATCCACCATTGTTACGCCAGTACTTCCATATTCAATTAGAAGCCTAACACATTGTGAATACTGATTGCGGGGTTTCTCTAATCTTTGTGAAATGTTTTCCATTGTTGTTTTATTTTGAGGGGTTAGTAATTTTTAAAAAGCGGTGGTGAACAACATATCCACCACCGAAAGAAGGGGCGCAATTTACCAGATTACATTTATTTTGATTTATACCCCTTCAATGAGTTTTTGTATTTTGATATAATTCTTTTAATGCTTTCGTGAGTAATGTATGGGATGGCTATACCCATTTGTTCAATAGAAGCCCCGCTACGCCAATATCCTATTATTGCAGCCCTTTCATATTGTGTGGTATATCCAACTCCGTTGTTCATTTTATTTCCTTTGTAGGTGTGATTTTTTTATTCAATACATTTAAGCGTTGACAACTCTATACAAACAATATTTAACTTTTGAATTGAAACAACATCATTAGTAGATACTACAAATTTACCAATGGCTTCCTCTTGGGTATTAGCTTTTACACGCCTTACAACCGTATCCCAATAAACCATATTATTGTTATTAACTAATTCCTGCTTTACCATTATCTGTTGGTAAACTATAAAATCCTTCATTCGTTTAAATTTAAACATAATACTTTACTTTCTAACCCCTGCTTTCTTTTTTATCCCATTAATGTCATATACAAATACTTCTGGATTGGGTACTGTCATATCCTTTACTGAAATAGCGGTTAGGCTATCTGTTAGGTTTGATGGAACAAAGTTTTTATAAAGGGCATAGATATTTTTGAAGCAAGCCTTCTTTGATTTTAACAACTCAGAAGTTACTAAAGTTTCGTTGTTGCGTCCGGTGTACCTTACTTTGAAGGGCTGCTTAATAGACTTTGTTGATTCGATTATAACCATTGGTATATGTATTTACTGATTTGAAAAATAAGCCGGTCTTTCCCGGCTGTCATTCAATGCCACCATTGAAAGCGATTTGAATGGACGTAATTGGCTCAATCTGCCTTTGTCATGTGATGGGAGGGGGAATTGAACCCCTCAAGTAAATAACCGGATTGAAATTACCTTTTGACAATCGTTCTGTTACTTACCCATACCCGACTTGCGGTCATGTGTAATTCCCACCATATTTTAAGAACTTAGTAGTTTCGTGGGCGGAGTAACCCCGCAAGTTCATGACGCTTACGGTTAGGTGATGAACCCAGTCACTCCGCACGAAACGAAAATAATTTAAAAATGTATTGTATATGGTAGGCAGGATTGGTCAGCCACTCGCTACCCATCCTATTTTAATTAATCTTGTGGTATAACGATTGTATATCTTCCACACCTTTCCTCTTTTAATTAAAAATCAGCCAAAGCCTTGTCCGCTGCTCCTACCTACCAATAACCAAAGAACTTTCTGCATCTATCCTTCTGCCCGGTTTTTTTCGGGGGCTACGGGGTTTCAATGCAGAGGCAAACGTAAAACTAATTATTTGAATAAACAAGCGAAAAGAAAAATTTTTTTATTTGACGGGATTTCGTATAATTGCAGAATTATGGAAGCAAACACAAATTTATTGCAGCGACATTTTGTAGCCAAAGAAGCCCTTAAAAAAGCTGCACAGCCTTACATAGACAATAATACACTAAGGGAAAAATCAAGAGAAATAGCTGATACGTTGGGGGTTTCCTTTCAGACAGTATTGAATTATGCCTACGGAATGACCAATGATGGTTTCCTGACCGAAGCCATAACAAAGGAATTGAAAAAATACAAAAAGTAAATGTCTTACAGTACAATAAGTAAAACTAAGTGGGGTCGCTGTTCTATCTGTGGTGGGGCAGAACAAGAAGTAGTTAAGGTTAAGAAGGATTTGTTTTGCCTAAATTGTCGCAATGCTCAAAAGGTAGAAGAACAGATTAAAAAGTCAAACCGTAGAAACGCAGCAAGGAACTTAGGAAACAAAATGCGTAGGGAGAATATCTTAGGTAGTCAATATAGTGAAGATTACGAAGTAGCAGAGAGGGCAGCATTAATACACGATATTGATTTCGTTTTCTCCCGATGTGTAAGAATGATGGGTGCTAATAATAATGGTTTGGGTAGTTGTTATACGTGCGACAGACCACAACATTGGTCAATGCAGGATTGCGGACATTATGAGAAGCGTGGTAATACACAGATACGTTGGGATTTTAGTAATGCCCGTCCGCAATGTCAAGAATGCAATAGAAACAAGCATGGGAACATGGAAGAATTTACAAGACGATTAGAATTAGAACATCCCGGACTTCCTGAACGATTAAAAGAAATGGCAAGAGAACCCTACAAATGGAGTAGGGATGAATTGAAACAACTTTTATTAGACCTACGGGCAAAACTAAAAACCATAGAAACCAAATTTAACCAACCATCTACTATAACTTAAATACCATGTTAAACTTTTTATTCGGCTATCGTTCCCCTTATCAATCATTAAGACACGCAATGATGATGGAGCAATACAGACAAGCTGGAGCAGATATGAAACGGGCAGCACTTAATAAACTTTCTAATTTAGGTAAGCCAATATATAAAATATCAGACCCGATAATAAAGGGTAATGAAGGTGGGGAAGATGAAACCGAACTGGATTGGGATACCACAACAGACCAACAAAGTATTTAATCTAAAAACAAAAATCCATGATAAAAAAAATAGCCTTAACCATCTTAGCAGGTATTATACTTTCCTTTTCTACTGATAATAGGGAGGAGAAAGAAGCAACGGTAAGAATGACAATATCGGAATGGAGTGTCGTACTTGAAGGGGTTGCCAAACTACCATTAGAACGCAGTCAAGGGGTTTACATGAAGATTATTACCCAAGTCCAATCACAACTGGACACAATACCTAAAAAGAAGTAACATGATACATAAACTAAAAACAATACAGCCCTATTTTGATGATATTGTATCCGGTAAGAAAACATTTGAAGTGCGAAAAGATGATAGAAATTTCAAAGTTGGCGATAGGCTCGATTTATTTGAGGGAGATGCCTCATTAGAATATTTACATGGCAGAAATCATATCCATCGCTACATATCTTATAAATTGAATGGTGGAAATTTTGGAATTGAGGAAGGATATTGCGTACTTGGTTTATCTATTGATGAAATAAAATGACGGACACAGATAACATAACGTACTTGATTAATCGCTATAAAACCATTCTCCCCCACTACTATCCCAATCCCTATACATCAAAACAACAAAGAGAAAAGGAAATAAGGGAGAAGATAAAGGAACTGGAAATAATAATTAAACATGACACCAAGATTACAAAAGCTATATGAACTAAGCCTACTGGATAGTGAATTTATAAATGATGCAGGTAGATATGAAGAAGATGCCGATTGGAAAGAAGTAGCTATGTCACAAGAAATAGGCAGGTATTTATTAGCTATGTGTTATTGGGGTTGGTTAGTTGCAAAAGGGAGAGCGGCTGAAGTTAAAAGTAAACTCCCACCCAAACCATTAATTAATTAAAAAACAAACTACATAATGATAGTAACAGATAAAGACGAACTATTTGGGAAAAATTATTACATGAATGGGGTAGAAAGTGGGTTGTCTAATTACGTTGATTATAAATGGCTACCTGAACTTACATTAGCAATGGCAAGATCGTTTATGGAAATATTTGGCGTTGATAAAGGAGATACTGTTTTAGATTTTGGGTGTGCAAGGGGGTATTTCGTCAAAGCGTTACGAGAACATTATGTAGAGGCTTTTGGGGTTGACATATCCGAATGGGCGATAAATAATTGTGATAAAGATGTGGTAGGGTGCGTTTTTAATAAACTTGAATATTGTCCATCTCCATTTGATTATATATTTTCAAAAGATACTTTCGAGCATATACCCACAGAGGAACTAACCAAAATACTTGAAAAACTATTTAGCATTTGTGGGAAGGCTGTTATATTTATTGTACCACTTGCTAAGTCAGAAGGCGGTGAATACATATACCCTAATGATGAACTTGATAAAACACATATCCACAGAAAAACATTACAAGGTTGGGTGGACTTAATAGAGCCTTTTGCTAAAGATTTCACTATATTTGTTTCTAATAAAATACCAAGTTTAAAGAAAGCAAGTGAGCAATATTTAGGTTCTACCGGAATTATTTACTGCAAAAAAATAAAAAGATGACAAAAGACCAACTTGATAAAGAATTACAAACAGCGTGGCTGTATTGTTCGGATGCAGTAACCCCATTTTGGAGAAAAATATTTTTCTCTAACAAAAGGAATTTTAATTACTTCAAGAAAAAAATGTATAAATGGTATGAGTATAGCTGCATCAATTAATGTCTATAATGACGCAATAGCCTTACGAGGTTTATTAGAAACATCTTCCCAATATTTTGATGAAATATTTGTAGTTCATTCCGGCCCCAATGGCGCACATTCAACTGATGGAACTATTGAACTATGTGAACAATTCAAAGTAAAACTTGTATTTGATGATATAGACAAAGGCTTTGGAGTAATACGTTCAAGGCTTATACACGAACACGGATGCGAATGGGCGATGATATTAGATGCTGATGAAAGATTCCATCCTACTATGCCACAACTTGAATGTGAAGGAGATGATAGATGGGATATAGTTTCTCTTGTCCCACCAAACCTAACAATAAAAAGCACTCCTAATATAAATATTCAAGGTTATGCTTTAAAGGAAATTATACAAGATGATAAATTAATGGCAGTAAGAACCATTAGAAGACATTGGATGGACTTTACACATAAAAACCCAACACAGAATTGGAATTTAATACCCGACTATCAATTAAGAACAGTAAGGAATGTACCTGAAGTGAAGTATGTATCGGATATAAAAATGCACGAAAGATTAATTGACACAAGAACGGGAGAAGACCCCCTACATATCATCAACAATGATTTATTTATTTTCCACGACCACTACCATCCATTTTTCAGAAACAACTACCCCGGCAAAAAACAATTCAACGAACAAAATTATCAACGTCTTGAAAGAGGCGAAAAAACAATACCAAATGAGTAATCTAATCAATGAATTTACTTCAACCGGAAGTAAGTTCTTCGCACATCAAGAGGCAATGCAAAATTTACGTGATGGGAAGGGTCAGGTAATTACGACACACCTGATGCCGACTGATATTTGCCAAGACACCTGTGCGTTTTGTTCGGTTGCCACAAGGGAGGGCAATGTTCTTAGAATGTATGAAATGGAAGGCTATATAAACCAGCTTTTAAAGTTTGGATTGAAGTCTGTTATTATTTCAGGGGGCGGTAACCCATTGCTTTACAAATGTCCAGAAACAAAGGTTGGTATAAGCGAATTAATAACTATGCTTAACGGAAAAGGATTGGAGGTTGGAATGATTACGAATGGTATGCCGCTTATTAAAGATGATGATGGCAGAACGCTGTGGAAAAATCTATCTGCATCAGCAATGGATATGTTAACATGGGTACGGGTTAGTATGAGTGGGTTAGACCATAAGAGAAAAATAGTTGAAGTGCCAGATATTGATAAGAGTAAAACTACATTAGGATTCAGCTATGTTTATCACGATATTTACCACGAACCGCTTGACAAAAATCATGGAAAGGTAAGTTCTATAGACGACCTTATTTCTCCTATTGAAGATGTTAAAATTGAATACGGTAAAGATAGATTAGGATGGTTAACCCAAGAGTTAAAGGCTTACGTTGAAGTTTATGAACCAACTTATTTAAGGTTACTTCCTAACTGTCTTGAAGTATCACGAATTGCAGGGCGTTGCGAAGAATTGCAAAAGATTGCAGACATAATAAACCCAGACATTGCTTTTGTTCAGTACAAGCCACCAGCAGCCCCGAACAAGTGCCTACTTGGTTTTTTCCATCCGGTGCTTAACTCGGATGGCTACTGTTATCCGTGCGATTCATGTGTACTCAATGCTAAAGCAGACCATAAATTTGCAAACCCGTGGAGAATATGTCATGGTTCAGAAATAAGTAAAATTTACGAAAATCCGGTACGTAGTTTAATTGAAAATCCAAAAGAACAATGCCCCGGCTGCGTATTTACAAAAACAAATCTTTTACTTGAACAAGTTCTTAATGGAATGGAAACGCCAATGCCAACTATAACACCTACTCACCCAAATTTTATTTAAAGGATATGACATTAGGAGATATTATATTAGACGAAGAAGAAGCAAAATTCATAAAAGATGAACTTGATAATAGAAGGAAAAATCGAGAGTTTCACAACAAAATGTGCGAAGGGTTAATGAAGTATTATGCTTCGGACGATTGGCAGCAGCATATAAAAAGGGTTCAATGGTGGGCATCTTTATCTACTATTGAAAAATTGTTCACTAAAAAACCTTCTGATATTATATGAACAACAATTACTTTGATTACTTAGAAGAACTATTCCATGATTGGAGATATGACCATCCAAAAATAATGTATGGTATAGTAAGGGCTATGAAACCGGAAGTGGTGGTAGAAGTTGGAACGTATCGTGGATATACCGCTTGCTTTCTTGCTAAAGCATTACAAGAAAATGGTAAAGGAAGAATCTATTGCATAGATAATTTTAGCCTGCACGAACACGTTGAAAAATATGGCGACCCTAAACAACATTTGATTGATAATTTTACCAAAGCAGGAGTGCTTGATGTTGTAACACTATTGGAAGGTAATTCAGATGAAGTACAACTTCCTGACAAGGTAGATTTTGGTTATGTAGATGGATGGCATAGCTATAAAGTATGTAAGCGTGATTTTATGATGTTATGGGATAGGGGAGCAAAAGTAATCGGGTTTGATGATGTAAGGAATTGTGTAGGTACAAAATTGTTTTTAAAAGAACTTCGGGATAATCCATTACCAAATTGCGATATTATGGAATTTAGTGCAGACAATGGCCTTGCATTGGTATCAAGGCGACCTGAAAACTTTCCACTTGATTTTAGCCAAGAACTACCAGATAATCCCGGAACAGATATTACAGCAA
>ERZ869907.399-NODE-399-length-13149-cov-7.360012_pt1 | contig 13149 bp, 15 predicted proteins | sample MGYA00579309_ERZ869907 | MGnify/ENA primary metagenome ERZ869907 (study PRJEB32216, sample SAMN09231814) | wastewater metagenome | place: USA: Maryland | collected 2016-07-30 | study: EMG produced TPA metagenomics assembly of the PRJNA472060 data set (Reclaimed... | reverse complement strand
CCCGCAGCCGCTATCAACGCCGTGGCTCCGATACATTTGGGCGCATCTGCCGTATTCCACGACATCACGGTATTGGCGCCAGATGCCGGCTCCGTTGAAATACCAAAAGAATGTCCTGAATCCTCCGGAGAGTCATATTCGTTTTGACTTGTCTGGCTGGCTCCTGCGGTAACAGACGCCTGGTAAGTAACGAATGTGTCTATGACAAGATTGTCTGCTTCGGAGTCTACTACCGTCACGCTCGCAGAATCTTGGTCGGTGTAGATGGTCCCATGCGCCGAACCTACGGGAGAAGCAAGTCCGGATATTCCAACAGCGCCCGCCATTAGCATATCCATCGTGCCAGACATCGTGACAACAACATTGTACGACGATCCGGTGTCGGGAGCGCACATTAAGTAGCCGGCGTTAGAAAAGTTCCCCCAGTAAGTGTCATTGATGTCCCAAAGCTCTGTTAAACTATCACCGTTGAAGGTAACAGAAGAAGTAGTTCTGGCTGGGTCCCCGTATCCGCCGGAACCGACAAACAGGCCGTCTCCCGTTGCTGTATGTGCAAACGTCACCGACGAGGCGGCTGTCGCATATCCCTTTGTTGGAGTACCGGCAATTGCAAGCGCCATCTATGTCTCCAAAGTCGTCAGCACGCCATCGACAATCGTGGCTATCTTAGACCACTCAGGCCAAGCATCTGCAGCCGCTTTTGTCAGAGTCAGTCCAGTAGCCTTTGACACACTGACTTTCTCTTTCATAACCGAAAGGTGTCTCGACCTAAGTTTTTCAGGCAGTCCAAACTCGAACCTATCGGCCAGTTCCTCATACTCACCGAGCGCAAGGAACCTCTGGCCGTTTCCGTAGTGCCGGACCTGCGCCGCAAACGCAAGCCCACTCTCCCAATCAGCCTTGTCAACGCCAGGGGGAGCCCCAGATCCCTTCTCCCCGAGGGCACGATACTCAGCCTCTGTCAACTCGATAGACTTGATGACTTTGCCCTGCTTGTTTCGGACATAGGCAATAAACTGATCCGCCAATCTGCTTTTCTGTTTAAGTGTTATTGTTGCCATGTTACGCCCAGCACGAAACGTACATTGTCTGTGTCTCCTCGGAGCCCTGTAATGGATGCGGATATGTATACGGCGTGTAGCCAGACTTCTCGCTCAGGTAGTAGTCGCGGTTCTCTACGATGTGATTTGGCGTCGACGGGTTGTGAATCTCGGGGGAGACCGCGGCATCGGAACCGTCAACGTTGTCCCACCAGTAGGCGGGCTCAAGGACTTGGGTGTAGGCCGCGCCGGTCGTCCACTGTGTCGTATCACGCCCTCGACCTATCTGGTCACGGCAGGCATACCCTGCCTGCCCGCTCGTGTTCTGGTCCCAATCCGACGTGCCGTCGCACTGACCGCAGTCCTCGCGGTCCTCGGTATCGCGCACGTTGTTGAACACGGGCGGGTTGTTGTAGCTGTCAAAAACGTTGTCGAAGCACACCCCTGTCCCGCCGCGGATAAACATAGGCACCCACACGCCGTCAGGGAAGTTCTCGGCGTCGTCGACGACAAACGTGTTGCTGTAGATTTCCCACCGTCTGCCGGCACGGTTGTCACCCTGGACGGAGTGGAACTCCAGATAGGCGCAGTGGATTGTGTTGTGCCGGAACACGTACCTCCCGCCGTAGTCGGAGTCCACACACGAGCAGTTGAAAGTCGCCCAGAACTCGTTGTCCTCGAAAAACACATAGCCCGCGCTGCCGTAGGCGAAGTCCTCGTACCACAGTTGGTCCTGCTGGGAGCCCTCGACGCGCATGTACGCCGTCCCACGTATCAGGAGCCTTCCGTTGACAACCTCACAGTGATCTACCAGCCCACGGGGATGCGTGACGTTCGGATTCTGCTGAGACATGAAGTCGAGCAGCGTCTGGATGTCGCCACTCGTGTTCACAAGCCGACAGTGGTCTATCCGTAGGGACTGCGGGTCTTCGAGGGACCAGTACATTCCGTTTCCTGTGAACGTGAACCCCGTGATGCGCGGGTTGCAGGCGTGGGTGTACCCGACCTCGCCAGCCCGCGTGATTACCGTCTGCCCTATGCCAGCACCCTGTAGAATGATGTCCTCGTAGATGTCAAGCGCGCCTGCCCACGTCCGCGACCCCGAAGGCACGACAACAGTGTCGCCGCTCGATGCAGAGTCAACCGCCGTCTGTACGTCGGCGAGCGTTGTGCTGGCAGCGTTGATCGTAGCCATTACGCCATAACCTCAAACCTAACCTCGCGCCCATCTTCCAGGGCTTTGTTGATATCGTCCACAAGCCGGCGGAGCTCGTAGAACAGCGTCACCCGTATGCACCCAAGCGTCGTCGGGCTGGTCGAGTTGTGCAGCCCATATGCCCAATCTTCCACCAGCCGGCCGGTAGGTTTGACGTATACCATCTTGTCACGCTCGGCTATCTCCCACTCCTCAACGGCCTGGTGGGCGTCTGTGGGAATGAAAAACGGCTTTAGGTATGGGTCCGTCTCCGGCTCAGGCCGCCCGACCATCCATAGCCCAACCGGGAACAGTTGCGGCGAGTAAGGCACGCCGCGGCTGCCGTCCGAATTGGTAGACCACACTACCTGATCAAGCTGTCGCCAACCATTCTCAAGGTTGCGTATATTACAGGAGCAATCGATACGGTTGCCAAAGGCCATCATGTAGGTATCACCGCGCTTCCAAACAAGATCGCTCAAGATACCACCTTCATAACAAGGTCAACGATCTTCAAGGCAACGGCTGTCAACACGGCAACCGAAACAGGAACGATGTAGGTTTTCTTGCGTTCCACGAGCGGGCACTTTGGCGGATGTCCTGTCATCCATGCTTGCGTCCACTCTCTAAGCTCGCGCATTTCTTGCACGATACCGTTGTCAAGCTTGGTCTCAATCTTAGTGAGACGCTGCAGCACTTCGCCCTGAAACTCGTCCATCTTAGGTTGTCCTCACAGTAGATACCCCACGGGATAGGAGACGTAGAGATCGACAGCGGTATCAGTAACCGCAAGATCGACAGTGTAAGTGGACGAGAGCCAAAGCATTACCCTATATGATCCTCTCGCACGGCATATCAGCGCCGACCATTCCGCGGAAGCATACGGCGTGTTACTGTAGTTTGTGTCGCCACCAGGGCGAGCAAACACATAACCATCAGCCGTCGCTTCGTCTACAGTGACAAGCACGGCCTTTGTACCAACCGGAACAACGGAGGAGAAGTCTACCGTCAAGCAGTCTGTTGGCGTGCTGCTGAAACGATCAGACACCCAGCTACTCGTTTTGTTTGCGATCCAGCCGGTAGCTGGATTATAGACTTTGTGCCAGGTCGCGCCCCCAGGTTCGTTGTCGTTAGGCTGCTGAAAACTATTCATCCGAGTTGTGTCCCGGTGCCGAGATCGAGGTAGTTCTGCGAATGCTGGTTGTGAATCCCAATAGGCTTCAGTATGATGTCATCGAAATATGCATACTCTCCATCGGAAGCCGTACTTGCTATCGCAAACCGAACAATTATTCCAGTCGTCGCAGCATTAAGAGTGATATCAAACCCCAAATCCTCCCATGCGTTCTGTACACTCGCTGCATCAGAGGTCCAGTTCCAAGCGGCACTGTAGTACTCACCTATTCGGATAGACACTTCCGCTGCGGATGGGCCTCCTACTGATGGGACATAAGCGCTCGCGGAGAACCTGTAAGAGTACCCAGCAATAAGGGTATGCATGTCGTCATTATTATTGTTGTCAACGGCATCGCCACTTGCCTCAGATGCAGTAGTGGTAATGATAAGCTTTGTTGACGTTGCTCCGTACTTGGCCTGTTCGATAGACGATGCCCAAGTGGAGTTTGTATTTGTTCCGCCTGCCTCTCCTGCCATCGTTGGGACTGTTGTGATATTCCCAGTATTGTCTATCCTGTTCCCGTTATCGATGCACGAGTTGTTGCCAATATATGTGTTTGTTACACCTGCCGCTATGTAGATACCAGAATACGAGACAGGCCCAACAGACGCACAATCACGCACCTTGTTATTCGCTAAGGTGTTACTATCGCCGTCATAGACGGAGATACCCAACCCAGGCACTGCATAAATGAGATTATTTGCGGCAACACAATCATCGCCACCTATTAAAATACCATCGCTATAACTTTCAGTATTGCCCATATCATGAATGGTGTTACCATAAACTATTGCGTTGTTGCCTGCTATTGCAACCCCAACACCTCCCACGGCCTCAGCCGCCGTAATGTTGCAGTTGATTACCTTGAGTCCAGTATCATTAGTTGTGTCCTGTACTCCGTAGTATGCACTACCGATCAGGAACACTCGTTCCACCGAACAGTCTATACCATAATCGACATAGATAAACGACTTTGAGTTGGTGTCTGCTGTATTGCGCGAGATAACAAGGTCAGACACAATCGCGTTATTTATCTCAGTGCCAGCCCCTCCTACCGCCTCTATGCAGTAGTCGTTGCAGTTCTTCTCAAGTATCGTCCCAGCCCCGCGCCCCCGTAGCGTACAACCCGACTTCATCTCGACTGCCGCCGTGATGTAGAACACACCCTCTGTCAACTGGACATGATTCGACCGAAGGAGCGCCGCGTTGATCTCGCTCTGGTCATCCGTGCCGTCGCAGTAATAGTCCGCAGGCCCCGCGTAGGTGCTGCTCGCTACAACCAGTGCGTTGTTTGGAGTGTTATCGTTTAGCCGGCCGCTCGCCAGATACCGAGCATATGCGTTGCTGTCAAACGTCCAGTTCTGCTGTATCTCGCGGAACGTGACTTCCGTGTCGCCCAGTTCGGACGGCGACCCGTGTACCCGCACGCTCTCGCAAGCAACTACCGAGTCGATGTATTCCCGCTGCCCAACCCCGCCGACCTGCAGCGTGTACCACATGCCAGGATCGTAGTACAACCGCGTACCGAACTGCGTAACGGTGTAAGAGTGCCGCTGCGTTCTGTTGGCCTTCCAGTGGTAGTCAGCAAGCTGGTTAACCTGCGCCGAGGTGACTATGTAGTTGTTGGCTATCTTGACTTCAACGCGCCCGCTCTTCTCGATAGCCTCGGAGTCAAAGTGCTGGTCGTTAACCCATCCCTGCTCACCCGAGAACCGGCGCACCAGCAGGCCACGAATCGCCCACGAGAACAAGTACCTATCAGCTCCCGAGCTGTTGGTAAGCCGTATGCGCGCAGCCGTAGACTTGCTGGCGTAGTCCTCGCTCTTGGTCAAATCGAGCGACCGTGTAGTTGTCCCACCGAGAATACGAAGGTTGGAGTAGCAGTCATAGACCATCGACGGAGACTTTACCCCGATGATTTCTACGTCCTTTTCGTTCTTGACCTCACGAACAAACGTATAGACCTTGCGATGCTTCCCGCTGATCCACGAGCCAAAGGAGTCAACATTCTGACTCTCAATCCTTTCTGTGAAATCGGTATACTGCGCCCAAAACTCGGGATAGGTCGCCGTAGCTGGGAAAACCTCTGCATCGCTAAGAGTCTCGTATCCACCAGATGCCGGCGCGACACTCGACAATCCCCAATTCCACACCTCCCGTGTATCAGTGTCCTTTAGTATCTTGGAACCCCTAATAACAACTGCGTTAGCCATTTCGGCGAGCTCGGTCGAAACATCGGAGACGCCTGCCGTGATTGTCAGTGTAGACGACGGATCAGTATATCCAGTCTTGAAAGGCGAGCGATACCGGAACGTGCCGGCAGGGTCCATGCCCATGTAGTAGGCAGCCGTCGCGTTAGCGATGTCCTTGAGCGGGTCCCAGGCGTTCTCGTTCTGAGCGATCACGGCCCACGGGTGCTCGATAGCCACCGGGTCAGCGTCAAACCCAATAAGGTCATAGGTGGCTGAGTCAGCATCATCGGCGCTCTCGACTCCTGCCACCCCGTCGTTGTTATTGAGAACAAAGAAGTTGTAGGCGGTTTTTCCAACCGTCCACATGGCCCCGTCCATCGACAGGAGCACGTTGTCATCGCATGAGATACGTGCTATCAGCCGGTCGCTTGTCGCATCGGTTACAGTGTGCGTAACCGAGAATCGCTTCCAACCGTCGCCGCCTGCGAGAGTCCACGCAGCCGACGTATCATCGTTATCGCCGCCAGAATCGGCCTCGGCAAGATATATGTTGTAGGCACAGGCGCTCGCGGACTTCAGGTAGATCGAGAACGTATAGGAATCGCCAACGCTGAGGCGGGCATCCCCTGTGAAAGTGACGGTCTGTGCTGTCGTGCAGGTCGCGGCACCGTAGTCCATGTCGCCTTGGAATGTGCCAAACAGTCCGCCGGCAGCCCGCACAAGGGTAGCCCCGGCGCCCGAGACGGCCCACGAGTTAGCTATAGTGGCGTTCTCAAAAGACGAGTTAGAAGCGTAGTTTTTGACCGACCGCTGTGATGCCAGCCGGACAAACTTGTGGACCAGCGAGTCCGACTCGGTTGTAGAACAGAGATCGTGGTCCTCGTAGTACGTCCCGTGCTTTGACTCCTCGCGTGCGATCTCGGACACAAAGTCCTCGCAGACTATCGTCACCCGCGACAGATCGTCGGCAGGGGATGTCCGCGAGAAGCACGATCCGTCCAGCCGGCCGACAAAGAACGGGTCGAACACGTGCGAATACCAATGTTCCGCGATCACCGGGCATCGGCGCTGTAGGTACTTCTGCGAGCTCAGACCGTTGTACACCGACGCTGAGGCGTCAAAGGCCGCGTACTGATCATCTGCAAACTCGCCGCTATTGCTTCGCAGCACAACCGACAGAGAGTTTGCACACTGTGCCCCGTTCTCTGGCCGCTCTACCTTGGCATCGTAGTCAAATGACTCGACAAAGGTAGTCACGTTGCATCGGGTAGAGCCGATGGCTACACCGTTAAGCGGCCAGTATATCTCCTCGTTTAGCATCACGAGATCGGCCGCTACCTGGGCAGCCGTTGCCTCGACACTCGGGAACAGGCGCACATAGTTGATGATCCAGTTGCCGGCAGTCCCGTTCTCGCCGCGTAGTTGGAGTTTCGGGAAGTTTGTAGCCTTTACGTCGGCCCCGGCGCTCCAGTCGCTCGCCTTGGCGTCCCTGTCGATGTAGAGCAGCCCATCGCTGTTCGCCAAGTCTGCCACAACTACGATGTCCTGCCACACCTGTAGCGCAAGGTCGCTTGCGTAGGCGGCAGACTTCATCGTGCGATCGTTTGTGCCATCCTTGTACTTGACAGTGATCTTGTCGTCGGCGGCAGTGTAGAGAACGGTGAAGTAATGGTCGGCGTCAACGTACCACGACACAAGCGGTTGATCACCAGCTACGTTATAGGCAAACGACGGCAGCACCCGCAGCGCCAGCGTAAACGATGTCGGCATGTCGAGCATGTAATTACAGTACCCGCCGGCAAGGTTGTGGCTGCCAGGCTCGTTGTCCGCAGACGTGATTACGTTGTAGGTAGTGGTGTCGTCCAGAGGCGGATAGGCTTGCTGGCGGAAATCCACGTAGAAGCGGAAGTCCTTGGCCGAGGGATGGCCGCTCTCAAGGTTAGTGCGCCACGCATCGGCTGCGAACCTAATAGCCACGCTGCGCCCCCTGCGAGTAAGCGTGCGACCTGCGGTAGAAGTCCTCTTCCCGCATCATGTTGCCTGCGATGTGGTAGTGGATGTGCGTACCAAACCCGCCCATCTTGTCGAGCGGAATGACAGCCTCTGGGCCAGCCTCACCGATAAGCGCCGTGGTAGGCTGGGTAACTATGCCGCCCTCTGCCATCGCGTTGACAACCCCAGCGGCAACATAAGCGGCAGCACCAGCAGCCGCATGCTTGCCGGCAGAGATGAAGTTGCCGTGAGCCATCCGGATCATGGCGATTACAAGTTCCTGCTTGCCGAGCATCTGCAACATCCCGACTACAGCCGCCTTGATAGCAGACTTGAAATCATCAAGCCCAGCAGCGGCATCAACAAGAGACGTTCCCATCGCAGTAAGAAATGGCGAGATAGAATCCACCAACTCGGCGTAGACTTGCTTCTGCGCCTCGATTGCCTTTATGTGTTCCCTTGATGCCTCTGTTGCCTTGAGAAAAGAGTCTGTATACTCCGTGCCCAACATATCGGACTGGACCTGAAACGATAGGTTCAGTTCACCGTTCGCCTGAGTTACCGCCGTGATCCTGTCCTTCAATAGCTTCATCTGCTCCATAGATGTCTTCGGGACATCAACCGAAACATCTGGCACGGGAAGCATTTTGTCTTTTCTGAACTCGGGGAGCGAAAGTGACGGAGACTTAGCCATTTGCCCGACCAAGAACGCAAGAGCTTTAGTGAGCAGTCCGACCTCTTGCCCCGTCTCGTTGGCCGACGAACCAAGCGCCTTTATCGAAGCATCAATAGCATCACTGCGCTGTTTCGTTTCGACAAATTGACTCGCCAACTCCCCGGCTCCAGCCGCCAGAGAGCTCATTACCGGGATGGTATCCTTGGCCATCTCATCCTTGGCCTCGCTGATAGCAACACGGAACTTGGCGAACTTGACAGAATCGTTAGAAGCCGAGTCTCCAACCTTATCTATAATCTGTTTGCCGTTCTCCAATACAGCATTCAATAGAGCCATCGACCTTTCCGAATCAGTCAATGCGTCAGCTTCTTTCCCGATAGAGGCAGCAAACTTCTCCGTCACTTCACCGAGATTAACCTTGATGCCAAGGTTGTCTATGATCATTGGCGAAGCGCGACCTATACCTTTCACGATACTATCAAACATGAATGTCATATCCTGACCGGTCGCAATCGACGAAGCTCTGGCGATCTTCATAAGCTCGCCAAGTTTCTCCATCGGCAACCCGAACAGGTTAGCCATCGATGCAGCCTTCATCAGGTCAACAGTCTTTATCGTACCTTCCGAGGCTGCTCGCATCGAATCAAGCAGATCCTCGGCGGAGACGCCAGCCTTATCAGCTATATTGCGAAAGGCAGCGTTAAGTTGATTGATGGTCGCCGCGGCCTCGGCTGCCTCCATCACCTCGCGCATGGTGCGGCCGACTTTGCCGAGTATTTCGAGCGCCTGGTTGATGCCAGTGGTGAACTGGAAGAAGGCTTGATTGAGGCTCATGCCAGCCCCAGTCGCGTTATCAGTAGCTCCCTTAAAGTCCTTGAGCTGCTGGATAGCCCTATCGGTTTCGGCTGTGATGATTAGCTTTAGTTCCTCGGCTATCACGTTGCTGTTGCTCCTGCCATGCTACCGACTCGGCTTCGATAGCCCGCATGGCTTGACACCACACGGCCGGCTGCTGCATATAGCCGCCCTCATAAGGCAGCCCAAACCGCTTCCAGTCTGACCACGCACCGATCAAGTGCATGGACTCACTGAGATACTTGGGGATGTCCAACCGCTGTACCCGGTAGCCCCCAAGGAGCTCCGGCTCGCCTGGTCGCGCACGTTTCAACTGCGCGAGCGATTCCTTTTTGCCGTAGCCTTTAGCCCAGGCCCAGAAGGCTACTTTGAGTTTTTTAGTTCAGCCTCGTCGAGTCCACGCTTGATCTGCGCCACCACTTCCGTGATAAGTGAGTAGACACCAGGGATTTCTTTTACCTTGGCTGGCGCTTCAATCGCCTTGCCGTTCTCGTCGCACAGGTTGAACACCTTGACAACGCACTCGTCCCAGATCGCGTTGGCGTGTGTCTCGACCTTGATGCGCGTGATCTCGCCGCCCTTATCGTACTCTGGCGCGATAGAGGAGAACCGCTCTTCCTGCTCTGCCGTCAGCAGCTTGTATTCAACACGCACTTGCTCGGCTTCCGGTAGACTTCGGTTGCCGCGCCACTTGGGCGTGTAGACATCAGCCCTTGCTATACGTACCTTCAAGTGAGCCTCCTATGAACCGAAACAGGGCACTAGGCCCTTTATGAACTATATGCGGACACTCCGCCGGCAAACTGGATAGTTCCGCTGATCGTCTGGATACCGTCATTAGGCACGTCGATGCTTGCGTTAGTCATAACACCGGCACCCTTCCAGCCTTTCTTACCTCCCGTGGTCGAGTAATACCGGAGCACAGCCTGTATCTTGCTGGCCGCCGCACCGGTAGTAAGCCGCGAGGTAATGCGATACTGGCCCGTGTCGGTGTCAGAGAAGTAGCCTTCAAAGGTAGCCGTCACGTTGCGGAGTCCAGGAACGTACGTCCTGTCCTTGTCGCCGAAGTCGGTAACCTCAAGGGCGTCAGTTTCAACAGACAGGTTCCACTTCGTGATATGCGCCACCGGGTCCATGTTGGCAGCAGTGGTATAGAGTCCTGTGCTACCAAGCCAAAGGCTCCCATCGTATCCGTAATTAGTTGCCATGCTTCCCCCTTAGCTTGAGAACACGCTAACGCCGCCGGCGAACTGCATAGTTCCGGATATGGTCTGGATACCATCATAAGGAACGTCGATCGCAACGTTGGTCATAACGGCGTTGCCCTTCCATCCCTTCTTGGTAGTTCCGTTCTGGTAAATCAGTTTGGCGTATACCATGCGCGGAGTGCCAGTGCTCGATATGCCATCGGTGACATAATCATGCGGGGCCGCGGCCTCGTCATAGTAGCCCTCAAAGGTAGCGGTTACATTCCGAAGCCCAGGTACATAGGTGCGGTCCTTGTCTCCAAAGTCCGTCACCTCAAGAGCGTCGGTTTCAACGCTCAGGTTCCACTTAGTTATGTTGATCGCGGCCGTTGACGCTGCAGAGGTTCCGAGCCGGATCGCACCGTCGTATCCGTAGTTGGTTGCCATCTACGTTGACTCCTTGTATTGTATCAGCGCATCCACAATCCCGTGATATACGCTTTCGTTAGGGTCGCGCATGACAACCGGGCCTGTACACTGCGACCAATAAACCGTCAACCCATCAAGCGTTGTCTGATAGCGCAGAGCATCACGCACGTGGTTAGCTATCTCCAGGACAGCATACCGGTCAGGCCCCCATGCGTTAATCTGTATGCGCGGCTGCCCAGTTTTCTGATTACCAAGGGCGAATGGCGCGTGTGGGTCACTGACAACGCTATATGTCAGATACGGCATGGCTGCGCCTCGCTCAGCTTCAACGAAATACACCCGATCGCCGCAGTGGTCATGGATCTCGGTGCTGCTGGTCAGTCGCACACGTATAGCCTGCTCTATTGTGTTACTTGCCATCCCGTAGCCCCCGGCGCAGATAGTCAGCGAATATCTCACGCACCTCTTTGCGGTTGTTGTCGAGCGCCGGCCGTAGGTACGGTTGCGCTGCCATCTTGCGCGTACCGTACTCCTGATAAGCCGCGTACTTCACGTTCGTGCCTACGTGCAACGTCTCGGCGTCGTTTGGTCGCGATACTGCATCTCCAGGCTGTGCGCCATGCCCCGTCTGCGATACCTCGCGCTGGGTTGCAAAAGTGATGCTACCAATCAAGCGGCCGGTATCTCTTGGCGCCCTTGTTCGCGCATCCCCCTGCAGGTACATTCCAACAGCTGTCAGAGCACGGTGTATCGCAGGGTCAATCACGCCAGCGGCAGTCGCAGTCCAGCCCATTACAGCGGCTCCACAAGCAGCACGTTCTTATGGTGCCCTTTCTGCAGCGTGTCCTTGACCTTGGTAACGTTCATCGTGGTGCCAGACCAAACAACCTTGTCGCTGCCCGTGATAACCACCGTGTCGCTCATGTGCATGCGGTACAACGCATGCGCCCGCTCGCGGTCCATGTTAACACTCTCACGCTCACTGAGCATATTTACGCTCGCCGCGGCGCTCGTGCCGGCCGTCGAGTAACCGCTCTCGCTTCCCCAACCCGTGGAGGTTGTGCGCGAGTAGATCACGATGCTCTGTGTGTAATAGTCACTAAGGCTCATGAGAACTTCCGACTGATATAGTCTAAGGCTCTGATAGCACCGTTCTGCTCGTGGAATTTCTGTACCACGTTATCGAGCTCACCCTTGATGTTGACCAGGCCGGCGCCCATCTTGTCCTTGAGCCGCCGCACCTCTGACATCAACGCACTCTCGCTGTCGTACCCGTACACCGTTGCCGACCGACAAAGCGAACTCTCGCGCGGAACATGCACCTTGACGCCGCGGCCGTTTGCCACGCCTACCCAATACTCCATAGCACTGCGCTGCTTGCCCCACTCCTCGGCCGTCTCCATGTGGACGCCCCACAGGGCTATCTCGTCATACTCTCCGCGGTACAGCGCAAAGGCCAGCATCAACGCTATCGTGCTGGTGTAGTACCGCGCGCCCACGGCATCGCCAAACGACGCTATCATCTCGTCAAGCGGTAGCGCCTGACTCTTTGGGATCTGCGGCACCTGTCGCTGCATCCACACTGGCCCGCCCCAGGCGTTGATGCGCTCGATAATCGCAGGATCACTCCAGTATGAGTCATCGTGCAGTTCAAAGATCGCATCAGCCCGCTTACAGGCAGGATAGGTGATTGCCGTCTGACAGGCCCATATTTCCCACGTCCTATCATCGTAGGGAGCCTGCACCATCGTGTCCGCAGTGCCGAGTAGTACCAGCTTCACACCAGCACCGCCCGTTTGTACTTGCTGAGTCCCTTTATCACTCTCTCTGGATAAGCATTACTGCCTGCGAAAGTAACCGAGTAGTCATCAACGCTTTCGCTCTTGACATCGCCCTTCCGCGGTTCATCCACGAGATGCCATACCATCTTGGCGGCAACAGGCTTGAGCGACTTCGGCCAGTTTGCCCGCGCTATAGCCATCTTGCCAGGCCAGATGTAGTATGTGGTCTGCGACTGATCTTCTATCTCGCCAGTGCTCGTCAGGGTTAGCCTGTCAGTGCTAACCGCAGCCAGCCTATAGTAGCCCTGGTTCGATCCGCCAAGCACTACAACATCCATTCCAGACCGGAAGCCTGCCGTGCTGAAATCATCGGCTGCATCAAGTATGTAATCGGCCTGTGTGCTGCTGGTCATGGTAGAGCCGCGCACAAAGTCAAACTCAGACCCAGAGGCTCTATAGATTGCCGTATCAGCAAACCAATTATTACAATACTCGGCGATGTCTTGCTCCACGAGTGGCAGCATGATCGCAATACGCTCGTTGTAGGTATTGTCCTCAAGCCCGAGGAGCGACTTGCATTCAGCGACCGTCAGCAGCGGCATGTCAGACTCCTAAAGGAGCACCC
>ERZ869907.395-NODE-395-length-13304-cov-5.292248_pt1 | contig 13304 bp, 19 predicted proteins | sample MGYA00579309_ERZ869907 | MGnify/ENA primary metagenome ERZ869907 (study PRJEB32216, sample SAMN09231814) | wastewater metagenome | place: USA: Maryland | collected 2016-07-30 | study: EMG produced TPA metagenomics assembly of the PRJNA472060 data set (Reclaimed... | reverse complement strand
GGACCACGACGCTGGATGGCATCAGCGAATGGTTCAACCGGGATCAGGTCTTTTTCTCTGATGGCGCGTGGCACCGCTCGCCGGCCATTGCCGATCCCCTGACGCTGCCGGAAGCGACGATTGACGATCTGACCGCGACTACCATCAACGCTGGCACGATCACGGCAACAGGGACGATATCGGCGCCAACGGGATCGTTCGCGGCGTCGGTGGCGGGGTCCACAACAACGCGGGACAGCACTGGCGTGAATCCATTCCTCTGGTCGGTTCGCAACGAAAATGGCGATGTTGTCCTCGGCCACGACAACGACACCCTGTTCGGCAACAAGGCGCGCTTCAAGGGCGATGTCACGATCCTCGGGAACATCATTTCCCCAAACGCCACCGCATCGCCCGGGGTGCCTGAATACGCCTACAGCGTGGCGAATTCCGGCGCAGTCGGTGACGGTGTGGAGCAGTGGTATCGGATGACGTGGAGCAGCGCGGCCACGACGTTCACCGCCTACCGCTACCGTGGCGCGTGCACCATTGCAGCCGGCGGAACGACACTCACCATCGTGATTGCTCAAAACGATGGCGTGGCATTCCAGCGGGGTATTGACGAAGGCGCATCAATCGCCATCGCCGGGGCGGGCACAGCCGGCGGCGATCACGTATCCACCATCGTCTCGGTGGTGAGCGGCACCACGGTTGTCATCGCCGATCCCGCAGTCACCGCGCTGTCCGCTTCCACGCAAAGCGTGATCTGGCCGGCGTTCTCGTCTGCCCAGGTCGCCACCTCGATCTGGGTCGGGCAGACACGCCTGCGGAGCTATTGGGTCGGCGTGTCGTCTTCGACGGATACGACGGACACCTACCCGCAGAGGCCGTTCATGGCGATTGTGGATGCCTACGTTTCGCCGTTTTCTCTGACTCTTGACCGTGCGCTGATCGGTGCGGCAACCGCGCTGGTCAAGCATGTTGTAATCGGGACCGACAACACGCAGGCAATCGCAGACGCCGGGATTGCAATGGCGATCCAAGGCAAGTCGCATCTGTGGTTCCCAGGCACCGGCCTCTATTGCTCATTTCGATGGCTGCTCGGCACGTCCGAAGACCCATCCAACACGCTTTTCCAGGTCATCGACGCAACGACCGGAGAAGCGAACGAACAGCAATCGGCCGAACGCGACGCGGTGTGGCTGACCGGCAAGGCGCGGTTTATCGGCTTCGACGTGTCCGGCCGCAGAGTGATGAACCGGGTTGTTCCGGTCACCGCGCCCGACCCCTATCCACCGACCGCAGGCATTCGTGGCGCCGTAAACCTGCCGGCCTTCGCGGCGGAAGACACTCCGATCTGGATGAACCTCGGGGACAGCCTCGGGACATACGATCCCAGCGTTCAGAACATGGCGCAGAACGAAAGCACGTTGCTCGAAAACGCGCTCATGATGAGCAACCACGGCAAGACCATCACCATCCTGCATCGATCGATGGGCGGCGGAACGTGGGGAGAGTTGGCCTGCGCCACGAACACGCGCGGCGCTGGTGTTGACGATATTTACCCGTGGTTCACGAATACCGGCGTATCGTGGCTCTCCTATGCGCTCACAGCGTCCCCGGTCCCCGACGTATTCGACATCCCCCAGCACGTCATCAACGACGGCGCCGGGTTCCACCCCATCCATATGTTTTCGGTCATCAACCGACTGCGGGCGCTGACCACGCGGGAAGGCAATTCGCCTGATATCGTCCTGCACACATCGCCCCAGGTCGTCTACGCCATGGCAGTTCCGGCCCAAAACCAGGGTATCGAGGCCATGGAAATATACAGCGGTTTTGCCCGTGGCGTGGCCGCGAAATACGGCTACGGGCTGATTGATGTTGAAGGCCGGGCGATGGCCACGCAATGGGGCTTCGACCCCACCCGGCGATGGCTCCGACGCATCCCGAGTTACTCCCACGCCCTGGCACCGACCACGCCCATTGTGATACCGACACGGTGCCGGGCAACGCGCGTGCGGATGCAGTTTACGGGCGCGGATGGCGGGACGGTCTGGGATGCCATCGGCACACTTCGCATCCAGCTTTCGCCCCGTCCCGACAATTACATTGAGATCGGCGTCAACAATTCAGGATACCTCACGACCTTTGTCCAGACATGGGGCCGGGCAGTCGAAACCACCACGAGCATCACGAACGGCGCGACGACGCTCACCACCAGCGGACAGACCGCCATCACCGACGATCTGGCCTGGAACGGCAACCGCACCCATTGCGTGATCGGATCGTCTGGCACCGCACCGCTCTCGTCCGGCATGAACGGCAAATGCCTGCTGTTCCCTGGCACCGACTACGGCAGCCAGCCGCAGCGGACTTTTATCGAAAAAGTGATCGGCACCCACGTTGCCCGCGTGGACGATCAAGGCCCGATCCGACAGGTGAGCTACAGCGCGAACGCCACTTGCTATATCGGCGGGATGATGTTTGTGGAGCATGACGCGCACGCGCGGTCCGACATCATCATCACGGATGGGTCGGGCAACATCCACAAGACGAAAATCACCGGCTTTACCAACCGAAACACCGTCACGCTGCAAGACGCATGGCCCTACACCACGCTATCCAGCGCAACGGCCACGATATGGGTCGGGCACATCGCGGACGATACCGCGACGACGGCCATCGACGCCTACAACGATGCCGGCGCCAATCCGGTGTTGGAATTCTCCATCCTCAATAATCAGGTGATGGTCCGCTACATCGTCGGCTCCATCCTGAACGACATTGTGAGGTGGCCAGCCGAACCGCCGATCGTGTTCAACAAGACGACGATCCGAGGCGGCGGTCCGTTTTTGCCCATCGTCAACTGCACCGGGGCGGGTCTCACGGTGGAGATGTCCAACCTGTGGGTCGATGACGACATGCTGTTCAAGCCCGGGGGCACGCGCCGTGTCATGCGCGGCGCGTCGGATGCCACGGCGTCGTCTCAATGGGGCGGGCAGTCAAGCCACGCCGCCGGACCTTGGGGCGAACTGGTCTATCGGCCGGTCTACGACATCCAAAACTTCGCGGCGGGGTAAGCCATGGGAACGGAAGTCATCGTCAACGGCCTCACGTCCGCCGATCCCATTGCGATCGTCCCGCCGGACATCCCGGGGTTGTTCGTCTGGGCCTATTTCGGTTCGATCTTCTCGACCGACAACAACAACCTAGCCCCCGGCGGCGCCGCATTCGCGAACATCGGATCAGGGCCGGAACTGATCGCCGAAAACTATATTCGGTGCTGGTATAATGCCGCGATCCGATCCGGATGGAACCGCTACGACGATAGCGCGGGGGAGGCGATGACGATTGTCGCGGTTGGCCGCACCACGCGATCATCGGTCGGCACGCAGCCATTGTGTGGCAGCGCCGAACTGTATCTCTCCCCGCGTGAGGTCGAACTGGCGAACGGCAGCGTGCCGAGCGTATCGAACTACAGCGGTTCCACCGCCGGCCCTTATCTGACCGTCGTCTCGACCACGCTGGACTGGCGGGCCTACGCGCTGACAGAACCGGCGGCGGGCGTGTCTGGCACGGCCCGCGTGATGGACCTGACCGGCGATGCGGAAGCCACGTCGGTTCGGAACGGCGCGATACGTGTCCCAGACGCAGAAAATTATCTGGCGTTCGGAACGGTGGACGGAGCGGCGGCCGGATCGGTCCGGATGGACATTGCCTTCGCGGCGGCTGTTCTCGGCTCGCAGATGAGCAAGGCCAACATCCTGGCCGACATCATGCCTGCGGTAAGGGCGACGCTTGCGCTTCGCGGGATTACGGGGGTTTAGCCATGGCACGCAAACAGATCACGCAGTTCACGGCGGCATCGGCCATTGCCCTGACGGATCGGTTCCTGTTGCAGCAAGGCGCGACCGGAACCGCATTCACCTATGGCACGGTCACGCAACTTCTCAATGGCGGGCTGGCCAGCACGTATTCATCCGTAACGGTCAACGGCTCCACGGTCCCGGCCAACGGCATCTATCTGCCTGCATCCAACACTCTTGGCTTTGCGGTCAACACCACGGCCGAGATGCAGATGACAGGCACGGCCTTGTCACCTGCCACGTCGGACGGCCTGGCACTCGGCACGACGGCGCTTATGTGGTCGGACCTGTTCCTCGCGTCCGGGGCGGTGCTGAACTTCAATAATGGCGACGTAACGCTCACGCATTCCGCTGACACTCTTACTATGGCCGGCGGCGCGTTTGTCGTTAGCTCCACCGCAACGGCCAACAGTTTCATTCCGTCGTCTTCGACCGCGCCGACGAATGGAATGTTCCTGCCGACCACTAATGCCTTGGGATGGTCGAGCAATTCCGCCGAGAAAATGCGGCTAGATGCTGACGGTGACCTTGGTATCGGCACAACAGGGCCGACGGCGCGGATACATGCGGTCCGTGATAGCACGGACTCGTCCGGCGCATCCATTGTGGCCCTATTTGATGGCGCGCAGTCTGTAGCACATTCCGGCTCCTATTCTGTCAACTATGTCAAAGGAACATATAGCGCAACCTCGGGAACACTAGCCACGTTCAGCGGCGTTTTTTCTCAGCCGATGGTAACCGGCGCGGGCACTGTGACCTCGTTTTCCGGTATGCGGTCGGTTCCGCAAAATACGTCTACCGGCACAGTCACCGATATGTATGGTGTTTACACGAGGTATGACAACAGCAACGCGGGCGGGACACTCACAAACGCCTATGGCGTCTATATCGCAACTTCAACGAACTCAGGCACCATCACAAACAGGTGGGGCCTATATCAGCAGGACCCTTCGGCAAAAAACGTCCTGATTGGCCGCACTCTCATCGCCAGTGCCACCGACGACGGGTCAACCGCGTTCCAGGTCAACGGGAATGCCAAAGCAACCGGCTATTTCCTGCGCTCGGTCGGTGATGCCCTGACAGCAACCGGTACAACTCGCGCCGATGCGTTGCAGCTTGCGAAAGAGGTCAACCGCCTCACAACCGCAGCAGCCGGAACGGGTGTGATCCTGCCGGTTGGCGTTGTCGGAATGCGTATCCGTATTTATCAGTCCGGCGCCAACCCGGTGAAGGTCTATGCGAGCGCATCGGAAACGATTGACGGGGTGGCAGGTGCTACCGGCGTGACGCTCACCAATGCGTTGCGGTGCGAATATGAGTTCGTTGCGGCTAACACCTGGATCAGCGCGCAGCTTGGCGTTGTGTCTGCGTAAGGGGATAATGATATGGCACTGGCACTCGAACAAGAAATCGACAACAGCGGACAGATTGCTCGCTATTGGCGGGTCCGCAATGTCGCCGTCGAGTTCCCGACGGCCGGCGGGGCGCAGGTGACCGTCGTGTTGGATGGGTGGCTTTCGGAAGCCGCGCGCGAAGCCGGCAAAGATCCGCTGCCGAACGTCAAACGGATCGTGTATCTGTCGATGGCGGATGCAGACGCGGCTGACGGTCTGACTAAGGCCGCCATCTACGCGGCGGTCAAAACCGCGCCGGATCAGCAATTTTCCGCCGCGACGGATGTATAGACATGGAAGACATCATCAACTTACTCGGTTGGGGCGAATACGTCGCACTCGTGTGCGGCGTTGCGGCGATGATAGCGATGGTCGCACCACCCGCGACCGAAGCATCCCCCGCATGGTGGAAGAAAGCCCGGCCCGTGCTGGATATCCTGGCCGCGAACGTGAGACACGCCCGTAACCGCATGCCCTAGCCGACCGACAGACCGGCCCCGGCGCCAACCGAGGCCGGCCCGCTACGCCCGCCACGAGGAAGCAACCCTCATGACGACACCTGACGATATGCACGCCTGCACGCGCGCGGGTATGGCGCAGGTCACAGACCTTGCCGCCGCGTCGTGACAGACGGAAACAGGAGGTTGCCGCTCATGCACGTCCGAAGCCAGATCGTGACAGAACCGTTAATCGCTGGGATGCCGTTCGGTGGGTAGCACAACGCATCGGGGACGGGGCATTGCCGGCGTTGGGCAAGCTCGCGGCCGAATGGCTGTGGAAAGCTGGGGCCGGCGCCATGGCGGTTGGGCTGTGGGAATGGTGGTGGTCATAGGCCGTGCGGTTCGGAGACTGCGGGATGAGCCTTGTCGGTGGTGTTTGCGGTCGGCGCCGTATCTCGTGGGGGGCGTGCTGTTTGCGTTTCGGCATCAGATCGCGGCGGTGTTGGGGTTGTGATCATTTTCCCGAGTTCGGGAATATGGTATCAGGATCGTGCTGCGGCGGCGTAGCTCAGAGATAGAGCGCGGGGTGTCCACCCGATACGTCGAGGTCGTCGGTTTGATCCCGACCGTTGCCGCAGCCCCGCCGCGATGCCCCAACAGGCGCGGGGGTTATGATAGGGCAATTATCCAGGAGATGAAGCATGCTCGATGAGCAGAAGATCGAAGCGGAAATCCAGGCCAAGGGCCTGAATGCTCCGCGACTGACCCCCGCGCACATCGACGCGCAGATTGCTGGCGAAGCGTTCTATGTCTTCCCCGGAACCACGATGACAGTGTGTTGCTTGACGCTGCGAAACGGGTTCCAGGTCATCGGTGAAAGCGCGTCAGCCAGTCCCGAGAACTTCAATGCAGAGATCGGCCAGAAGATTGCGCGGGATCATGCGCGTAACAAAATCTGGGCATTGGAAGGATACCTTCTTCGGTCGCGGCTTGCCGCCGCCTGACAACTGCCGATGCAGGGCCAGGCGCCGCTTTCGGGCGGCGTTCTGTTTCATGGCACAATTGCGGCCCTCCATCCCTTCCGGCGGAAATACTCCGACAGGAACGCGCGCTGTTTCCCGACCGCCCATCGTAAGATCGGCGCCGCGTCGGTGCATGTATCGCCGTCCATGACGAGGCCCGCGACGAAATGCGGGGCAACGACACGGACTAGCATCACCCCTCCCCCGCCGCGCTGATCATGGCTCGGAAGATGCTGGACGCGCCCTCGTCGCAAAAGAATGGAACGACCGCAGCATCCAGCATCGCCTCAGTCGGCTCCGCCAGCGCGGATAGGGCGGCGTCGGCTTCCGGGAGATAGTCCTGCCATACCGCGCTATCCACCTCAGCCAAGCGACCATCGATCCAGCGGAGAGCGCGACCGCTCATTGCTTCCTCACTGATGTGCGGATGTCGCACCCGGCAGATCGCCCGCGCCACGGCCACGCGTAGGCGGCGGACTTCATCAATCAGCGCCAGCACGGCGGCAGGGTCAACCGCATCAAGATATTTATCATCCTGCGGCGGCAGATCGTAAATCCTGTAGTTGTGGACCCACGACTTTATATCAGGCGTCGCAGCCCGCGCGGCTGCTTCGAGGGCGAATAGCTGTTCGTCGGTCATGGCTCGGTTCCCTTCGGCGGGGGTGGCAGGGCGCGCCAGTGGGTGGGTGTGAAATGCAATAGCGGCTCCTGAATGCTTGACGTGTAAACGCCCCACCAATCTTCTTCTTCTCGCCATGAAGCTACCTGAACAAAGACGCCAGCGGTTGATGGATTGTCATTCCAGTCAATTGGGGCGCCATCTGCGTCGATTGCCCGACACAATAGTAGGGGGCGGCCATCCCTCGGCGCCGTCTCGATCGGCTGCCACTCGTCCCGCGCGCTCAGGTGGCGCAGGGCGGCGGCTGCGGCAAACATCAGATGCGTGCCGCAGTGAGTTCCGCGCTCGGCGTTATGCGTCAACAGCGATACAATCGGCATTAGGTAGCAAACGCCACCACAAGATACCGGCCCCTCGGCCCCGTGTCCGCTACAATATGCAGCATGGGACACACCTTCGTCATCAGCGGACTACGGGACAAGCGGGCGCGCATGGCTGGGGAACTGGCCGTGGTGGAGCGCGACCTAGCTAAGCGCCGGGAAGCCTTGGCCACCATAGACGCCGTGATCCGCATGTTTGAGCCGGACTGCAACCCGGACATGATCCCGCCCATACGCCCCGCTGGCCGGTCCCTGTTCTTCCGTAGGGGTGAACTGTCCCGGCTGTGCCTCTCCGCGCTCAGGGACGCAGGCAAGCCCGTGCGGTGCCGCACCGTTGCGGAGTGGACCATAGGCGCCAAGGGCCTGGACGTGCCCGACGCTCGGGTGCGGGCCAAAATCACAGAGAAGGTGCGGATGGCGCTCGCACGGCTGGAGCGCAAGGGGATCGTGCGGAAGGTGGTGGACTGGCCGGATGCATGGTGGGAGTTGGGGTAGGACACAACCAACCAGGGAACAAACAACGAAAGTACGTTGTGCCGAATCACCTGCATGTGCGATACGCGGACCTTCGGCTCAAAAAAAACCCGGCACTTGCGATGCCGGGCGGGTCGAGGCCCGTTCCATGCGTGGAGCCTGAACGGGTTGGTCAGTACTTGTGACCTTTCCCTACCAAGGGACGCCGCCGTTGGCAAGGCTCCATTTTAGGAAACCCGACACTTTTCGGGAAGGAGTGCTTGTGCAGTACGAATTGGACCTAATTCCGCATCGCGTGGATGGCGAACTAGTCGAACAACGAGCGATTGATGGTTACATAAACGCTACCGCAATGTGTAAGGCCGCTGGGAAACTGTTCAATGACTATTCCAGGCTCGCCACATCAAAGGCATTCCTTGGAGAGCTGGAAAGCGTTACGGGGATTCCCGTAACGGAACTAATTCAATCGGTTAGAGGCGGTGGGCCGTTCGGTCAGGGGACGTGGGTTCACCCAAAAGTTGCAATCAACCTAGCCCAATGGTTGTCACCTCGATTCGCGGTCCAGGTTTCCGAATGGGTCTACGACTGGATGACAGGGAGACAGGCTCCAACTGCGCGGATGCCTTATCATTTACGGCGGTATGTAAAAAACCGCGCTGGTGTGCCGGATGAGCATTTTTCGATGCTTGTCGAAATGACGCATCTTGTCATCGCACCTATGGAGGAGATCGGATACACACTGCCCGAAAGAATGTTGCCAGACATTTCTACCGGCCGCATGTTTAGCGGACTATTGCGGAATGAACTGGGCGTAAATACTGATTCTATGCCCTATTATCATCACTATTACGAAGATGGGCGCGTCGTTAAGGCGCGGGCGTATCCGGAGGAATATTTGCCGACTTTCCGGCGGTTCCTGAGAAAAAAATGGATACCCGAACGGGCGCCTTCCTACTTTCAGGAAAAGGACCCAGATGCGTTGAAATACATATCGGCGATTATGCCGAAGAAAATTGGAGGTTCGGCCTAAGCCGCCACCTTCCCCCGCTGCCAATACCCGCACCAGTCCACCGACACGGGCGCGGCCATGGCCAACCCAGCAACCGCCATGGTCTGCGCCCCGTTGGACACCCGGCGGTGATCCTCGCGCCACGCAAGCTCCTGGGCATAGCGGACCAGATACAGGCCGCTGATGTGGTGGTGGTGGCCAATCTCGGCCCGGCGCATCCGGGAGAAGAAGCTCTCGGCGCCGTTGGTGTAGGTCCCGGTCCCGGTGCTGTAGAGCTTGCCATGGTCGATCCGGGACACCTCATAGCGGGCGTGCAATTCGTTCCATGAAGCGGCTTCGTCGGCCATGATGGCGGTGTCGGTGTGGACCCGGCTCTTGATCCAGGCGATAGCCTGAGCCTCGGTCTTGAACACCGCCGGCAGGGTGCGGCCACCGCGTTCCCGGACCACCACAACCACCCGGCGCTTGCCATTCTGGTTCTTGGCAAGGCGACGATCGCGGCGGTTCTCGCGGGCGTTGGCGGGCTTCACATATCCGCCGAAATAGGCGCCGTCGATTTCGACCGTCTCGCCTTCCCCGCCCATGAGCATCCCCTTCAACTCGGTCGCCATCGCCTCGCGGAGCTTGTGGGTCAGGACGAAGCTGGTCTTGTAGGCGGTGCCCAGGTCGCGAGACATGGCCAGCGCGCTCTTGCCCTTCACTTCATTGAGGAAGATCGCGATGGCTGCGAGGTAATTGCGGAGCGGCATCTTGTGGTGGGCAAACAGGGTGCCGCTGGTGATGGAGAAATCCTTGCGGCACGCCTTGCAGCGGAACCGGAGCAGGCCGGAAGGCCGGCGGCACTCATAGGCGGTCGGGCATTCACAGTGCGGGCAAACCGCCTCGCCACCCGTGGCAGACCAGCGAACGGACCGGAACACACCCTCGGCCGCCTCGTCCGTCATCCGCAGCACGGCCGCCAGGGTCAGGGTCTTGGCGGCTGAGGAAAGGAGGAAGTGCTGGGCCATCTGTCGTATCCGGTGTTGTATGACACCGAATATGATGTGAACGCGGAGCCTTGTCAATAGGAAACGCATCGAATATGATGTGTTCCACATTGAATGAGGCGCCAACATGACGACCGATGCGGAATGGCAGGCACGCGCAAAGAATCTGGTTAAGGCCGAATTGAAGCGGCGCGGGGTGTCCTACAAGGAACTAGCAGAGAAATTGACCGCCATGGGGCTACCGGACAGCGAGCGGAACATCAGCAACAAGCTGAGCCGGGGCAGCTTCACGGCGGTCTTTCTGTTGCAGGTTATGGAGGCAATTGGGTGCCAGGTTTTGCGGCTGGATGACTAATTGCGGCAATTTCTGCTGTCTCTGGCCAGTTCTTGGATGCAGTAGCCTTAACGGCTAAATCCAATTCTCTTTCTAGAATAGTTTTTATGTGCTTAGCGTCCTTCCCATAATTATCGGTCGCCTTATAGTATCCGCTAAGCAACCGAAGAAATGGATCGCCCAACCATGGGCGGACGATATCAAACTCCGGGCTGTCTCTCAGCATGCGAAGAAAACGACCCGTCGATTTGTCTTCTGATTGCTCAAAATTGCGGATCAGTCTTCTCATCCCAGCCACCGCAGCGCGTATTTGTCCAATGTCTCGGTCAGTGCGGCTGACGTGTTGCTCAAGGTCTACCGCGTTTTTCCGGAGCGTCCCGATTGTCTGAACCACAATTCGTGCCACCAGTGCCGCCATCCAAATTCCAACAAATATCGCAAGCACGATAGAAAATGGGGCGTAAGCCCGGATCACGTCCGTTGTCCATGCCGCCCACCCCAATACGCCCCCCATGAAACTGCTCATGGTAAGGCTCGGGAGAAACACGGAGATGCCTGATCCGATTGCTGATACGTATGTGTGGCCAGTTTGAAACGCGCGATCAGCCTTGGAAATTTTTTGCATACCCCCAAGATCACCCCCCGACTCGGGGCCGAGTCAACGGGCTCACTCATGTCCAGTCCCCCGTGGTGGCGTCTGCGCCATAATGCCGGTCAACAGCGATACAATGAGTTCCATGTCCATCCCATCAAAGCGGGGCTGCCCGTCCGGGCCGGTTGTGATCTGCGTCATGGGGTGCCGTCCTGCAACAATCGATCCCACCGTTTCATCAACCGCCAGACATCACCCATGTGTTCTAGTCCGCCCGGACTGTCTACATGGCCTCTGTCTTCTTGGCGGCGATATTCCTTCATTATGTCTGTGAGTTCTTCGCGGACAATTTGCATTGCTTTGTCAGTCATGGCTTATCCTCCAATGCCGCGCGGAGCATGGCGGCAATGATGTCTGGTATTCTCGCGTCCAACGCCAATCCACTCAGGACAGCATCAACCATGGCCTTCGTCGGATTGTGCAGCCGCTTCAACGCCGCCGCGCTCGGGATCGGGTGGGGGCTGGCGAGGGTGTAGCCGAGAACTGCGGCATGTTTGGCTGTCAGAACCGAAAACTCCCAGGCGTTCCAATAGCGTCCGGATGGGTTCCACCGGGCGACGATATCATCACCCCAACGCGGTTTCATCCAATACCGCCCCGGCCTATCCGGGTCCGGCGGTAGGAGGGCGGGGGTGTCGGTCATTCCCCCACCTCCGCCGCCATCAAATCAGGCGTGTCCATCTGTGCAATCAACGTCCTTCTCCGGGTCCGCTGGTGGTGATCCTTGTCGTATTGCAAGTGGCACCGCTGGCAGAGGGCGCGCAGGTTTCCCGGCGTCACGTTCTCCGGCACGTGGTCCAAATGCGCGACCGTCAGGACCACGCGGGACTGTGTGACCGGGTGCGGCTCGCCTTGGACGGCTGGGCACCACTCGCACCGCCAGCCGGCGCAGACGCGGACCCATAAGCTGATCAGCGGCCACTCGGCAGGGTAGCGGGCCTTTTCCTCAGATCGGATCGGCATTGGACACCTCCACCGCCATCGCCCGCAGCGCGGCGGCTGTGCGGGCGCGGGGTTCGGTGATCGGGTCCATTGTCGCCCACCGCAACATGCACGACGGATCAAACAACTGGACGTGCCAGTCTCCATCCGGCGTCTGGAACAAGTGGACTGTCCACCCCGCCGGCATCGCGCTCACGGCGGCGTCGAGGCTGGTGAGGTATGGGCGAAAGTGCCAGAGGGGATCGTCATGCCCGATGGCCTGCTTGAGCGCGCAGGACAGGTCGTAGCTCGGCTCCTCCGCGCACACCCGGTCCGCCAGCGCCAGCAGCACGCGGGCGCGGTCTGGGTCACCCATCACGTCCGAACCTCCCACGTGGCGCAGTCGGTGCCGTCGTTCATGTGCATTTCCGGCGGGTCTGTCCACATAGACGCGGGCAGATTGCCCTTCGCCCATTCACAGCCACCCCAATCCGTATCCCAATCGGCGGTCGTGTATGACTTCCACCACCGACACGTCCCGCACCGCCGCTGAACCATCGCCCGCCGATCGGCCTCCATTTCGTCCGCAATCTCGCGGATCGGGTCGAGTGGGTGGCCGGTGGGGTCGGGGGTCATGGTTCGCATCCGTTCGCATGAGGGGCGCTGTTGGGGTTTCCGCACTTTGAACAGAAGCCCTCGGCCGGTGCGTCTCGTGCTTCGATGCGGAGCAGCGGAAGCTTGCAGAATCCGTCCGAATTTCGAGGGGTGAAGATCACGCCCTCGCCATTGTCATCAAGCCCGTCTTCGTCCGGCTTGATGAATACCACGGCTTTTGTGCCAAGAATCCGGACAAGAACGCCCGGGAAGCGGGCCATGAGCAATCCCGGTTCGTCTGGCGTGCCAAAGTCCACGGCGGTTCTCGCGTAGACAGCATCGCCCGGGGCGTATGGCTCCTGCCGGTCCTGGCACCGCCATTTCACCGAGGTCATGTGTAAGCCAGCCAGCGCCCGTTGCAGGGTGGCGCGCGTGTCGCATGGCTTGCGGTCGCGAACGCAGCCGCCGCAGGTCCGGTAGGCGGTCATGCCCCACACTCCCGGCAAAATCCCGGCAGATCGCCAAGCCCCAGCCAATTTAGGCCCGCATTCCAGCGCCTTACCGCCAGCGCCACCAACCTTGACACGGTAGGGGTCACAGGTTCAATCCCTGTTGCGCCCACCAAACCAAC
>ERZ869907.392-NODE-392-length-13335-cov-6.611973_pt1 | contig 13335 bp, 20 predicted proteins | sample MGYA00579309_ERZ869907 | MGnify/ENA primary metagenome ERZ869907 (study PRJEB32216, sample SAMN09231814) | wastewater metagenome | place: USA: Maryland | collected 2016-07-30 | study: EMG produced TPA metagenomics assembly of the PRJNA472060 data set (Reclaimed... | reverse complement strand
CCTTAATGGCTGTGGCTGGTGACATAATTGACCAAGACATAGATGGGTATGTCACAAGAATTGAGTCACAAGTCGCCAGCCTGCGCCGCAAGGTGGCGCGGTACATCGGGAAGGCGCGTGGTTGGAGACTGGCTTACAGGTTACTTGATTCTCTGCTTTCTTTCGGAGAAAAGAAATGACCAGCAAGGAATGGCGACACCACATACGGGGGCTATCGCCTGTGAGCCGCCCCGACGACATGGAGAATGCGCTGCTCAAGGACTTCGCTGATGTCGAGAAGGAGCGGGACGAGGCTGTAGCCATCGGGCGGGCGCTGGCCGAGAAGTTGGAAGAGGCGATGCGGTTCAGTGATCTTTTCGACAGCACGCCACAACATGACGCGCTCGCCAAGGCCCGGGCTGCGGGCTGGCTGGAGGGGTAGGGTGAAGCGGGTTGTGATGTTCTCTGGCGGTGTAGGATCGTGGGCCGCGGCGAAGCGTGTTTCCGAAAAGCACGGGACTGACGACCTTGTGCTGCTGTTCTCAGACACAAAGACGGAGCACCTCGACACGTACCGTTTTCTGCGTGAGGCAGCCGCGAACGTCGGCGGTAGGCTCGTTGAGATCGCGGACGGGCGAAACATCTGGCAGGTGTTCCGTGACGAGCGGTTCCTTGGTAATAGCCGCGTCGATCCGTGCTCTCGAATCCTCAAGCGCGAGTTGTGCGACAAGTGGATGGCAGCTAACTGCGAGCCCAGCGAGACAGTCGTATACGTTGGGATCGACTGGAGCGAACAGCATCGGTATACCCGCCTTGCCGCTCGCCGTCTGCCTTGGCGCTACGAGGCCCCGCTGTGTGACCCGCCCTACCTGACGAAGCAACAGCTACACCAGTGGGCCGAGAGTGAAGGGTTGCGAAAGCAGGAGCTTTACCTGCGTGGTATGCCGCACGCCAACTGCGGTGGCGGTTGCGTCAAGATGGGGCACGGCGGGTTCGCACGTTTGCTCAGTGCGGCTCCAGAGACATACGCCGAGTGGGAGCGCGAGGAGCAGGGGTTGCGAGACATGCTCGGTGATGTTTCAATCCTCAAGGATCGAGTTGGTGGAGAGACGCGACCCCTGACGTTGCGGGCGCTGCGCGAACGCCTGGAGGATGGGCAACAGTGCGACATGTTTGATATCGGAGGGTGCGGGTGTTTCGCTGGAGATGAGGCTTCCCCCGCCGTTGGCGGACAAGCATAGGGCCGCTGCTGACCCGCTGGCTGGTGGGGCGGCAGTAACGGCGCGGGGCTCCCGGCGCGTGCCCATACCGGGAGCAGCTTTATACGTGTTCTTGTGGACAGGTGGAGTACAGTGTGATACGATGGTGTATCGGCTACCAACCGATTGACATGTCTGGGAACCGAAAGCCCTTGGAAGGAGCGTGCTTGGTTTTCCCAGGACCAGGCCGGGCGTGGTGGCCCAGCGTTCCTTTCAAGGGCTTTCTGCTTTTAGGGAGACGTGATTGAACGAACTGCAACTGACACACGGCCCGTACAGGACAACAGCGGTAGGAATCGAGATCGTTAGACAGTCTACAAAGGGAGAGTGGAAAGTCTACGGAGAGGCGCTGCGCCGTTTGGACGAGGCCAAACAGTGGGCTATAGGCGACTGGCTTGTGGACGGAAAGAGCCACTATGGTGACGGGCTGTATGCGGAGGCGGCAAAGGCTACAGGGCTTGAAGAGAGAACGCTCGAAGGTCTTAAACAGGTAGCTGACCGTTTCCAAATTACGTTACGTAACGTAAATCTACTCTGGTCGCACCACAAGGAAGTCACTTCTATAAAGACCCTCGCCGACAAGAACGGAAAACTCGCCCGCACCGACGAGCACGACATGGAGAAGGCACAGGAACTTCTCGCCAAGGCACAGAAAGAAGGCTTGTCCGTGCGCGAGCTTCGGGCGGCCGTAGCGGAGCATGTCCACAACCAGGACGCGCAGATCCGGCTCGCCAACGAACCCGAGAAGTACTCCGTCGTCTACGCAGATCCTCCGTGGGAGTACCGCAACAGCGGATTCGAGATGTCGGCGGCGCAGCACTACCCGACCATGCCAACAGACGCCATCTGTGGCCTGCGAGTGCCTGTTGCCGAGAACGCTGTCTGTTTCATGTGGACGACTAACCCGCTACTTGAGGACGGGCTTCGCGTTCTGAAAGCCTGGGGCTTTGAGTATAAGACAAACCTTGTATGGGTGAAAGACAACCATACTGCCGGATTTTACGTCTACGGACAGCACGAGATTCTGTTACTCGGGGTGCGCGGTAGCGGCCAACTCCCGTCTGACGAAGCAAAACCTAAGAGCGTGATTCATGGGGCTAACGACGAACACTCTCGTAAACCTGACGTTGCTTACGAGATCATCGAAGCTATGTACCCAACCGGGAAACGCATAGAGATGTTTGCGCGCAGAAAGCGTGATGGTTGGGATTCGTTCGGTAACGAGGTGGCGTCTGAATGAGCGACACCAAAAGCAGCACGGCAGTCCGGATAGCTAAGGTGTCAAAGATCGCAATAGAGAAAAACGACAAGACTTTGTTGGTTGTTCACTTTGACACTGGCGCAAAGTGGTATCCGAAGCTAACAGAAGTTGGGAAGATTTGCAGCGGGATAGGCAAGGCAGAGGACAAAAAGTACCCAAACGGAAAAGGCTACAAGTACCCAAAAGAGTTTATCGACAAGTGCTGGGGCAAGACGCGCGAAGAGATAGACAGTTTGTATCTTGAGTTCGATCCCAACAAAGTAACCAAAGAGTCACGCGCGATTGCTGAAGACATGAACGAAGTTGCGTTGAAAGGTTGGAACGCGGCTACATGAAAGACTCCCCCTGGTTCCGGCACGACAGCAACGCCGCCCGCGACCCGAAGATGCTACGGTTGCGTGCTAAGTGGGGCGCCGAAGGCTACGGGGCTTTCTGGCTGCTGGCCGAAGTTATGCACGAGCAGGACGAAGGGAAGGTGCTACGGTCGGACATACCAGTATGGGCGGTAGAGTTTAGGTATGAGCGGCTGGCCGAGTTTGTGGACTTCTGTTGTGAGCTGGGGCTGTACGAGTGCGACGACACGGCCTTCTGGAGCAACCGTATGGTGCGCGAGAAGGAGTGGCGCGCGTCTATGGCAGAGCAGCGCTCCCTTGCCGGCCGTAAGAGCGCAGAGCGTCGTTTCAACGCTCGTTCAACGGCCGTTGAACAACCGTTCAACACAGACATACATACAGACATACAAACAAACAAACAGACAAAAGAAGAGTGTGCACCTTTAGTCCACCTGACAGCCGAAGAGAAGAAACAGCTTATAGCCGACTACGGAGCCAAAGGCGCGGCTGCCTGCTTTGAGAAGCTCTCTGTCTACAAGGGAGCCAACGGGAAGAAGTACAAGAGCGACTACCTGGCTATACGCAACTGGGTTGTCGACGCCTTGAAGCTGACGCCACGATCGCGGGCCTCGCCTGGTGCTGTTTGTCCTGTGTGCGGCACGCCGCCGGCTGGCACGGAAGGGTTTTGCAGGCGGTGTGGGCTTGATAAGAGTGAGTGGAAGGACACAACTGCGGTTGCGGAGGCGAGGCTAAGATGGGACAAGCAGCAAGCATAATAGGGGTTAACGGAACCATAGGAGCGCAGCGGGTAGGCTACCAGACTTTCGGCCGGAGGTCGCCAGAAGTCGAGAGCGCCATTATCATGATGCGGCAACGGGTAGAGCCGGTTTCGGTGCGGGACATAGCTGATAGGCTTGGCGTTAGCGTTGATTGTGTGATGCGGGTGATGAAAAAGAATCACTTGCTTGGTATTCGAGCCAAGGCCCGCAAGGTGGTTTCGATTCACAAGGCAGAGACGGCGCTTGAGCATGTGGACGATATACGGATCATGCGGGGAGAGGACACTGAGTCGGGAGAGGAAACGTATATCGTGAGCGTCAATGACGACAGCGTTATGGGTCATGTCTGCGGCACGGTGCCGGCTGCTATCAACGATGCGATGCGGGAGTGGCGAAAGTGCGCGATGAAGTAGACCGATACCACGAGATAGGTGAAGCTCTGACGGCCCTCGGCTACCTGTGGACGCGGTTGAACGCCGGCCGGCGGCCTGGGGTGCGGTTGGCGCCGAAGGGCTGGGCGGACTTTGTTGGCTGCTCCCCTACGGGGCAGTTTGTGGCTGTCGAGGTCAAGCGAGAGGGCCAGGAGCCGACGAGCGACCAGCTTGCGTTTGGCTACGTGGTCGAGCGACGGGGCGGCCGGTATCTTGTGGTCCACGGGGCGGCTGAGTTGATAGCGAGGTTGCGGCATGATAGCCGAGTCGGTACTTGACGCCGACGAGCTGGCGCGGTTCGAGTGCCTGCGGCCGATGCGAGACAAGCGGCGGCTTGGCTTCTCGTCTGATGAGTGGCGTGCGTTTGGGTTTACCAACAGCAAGTCGGCTGGGTATTGGCTGCAGAGGGTGCGCGGCCGTTGCTGTGAGTGTGGGGAGTTACCGTATCTTGAGTGCGGACCGGTCCGTGGCCCAGCGCCGCGGCGGCCGCACCCTGAAAGCATGTGGAGGTGGTGAGGATGGTAATAGCAGACTTTGGCAGCGGTGAGACCTGTCACAACGACCCGGAAGAGGTGCGCCGCATGATAGACGGTCTGGCGGCTGTGGACCCGAAGCGGAAGGCGGTTATCAAGTGGCAGCTGTTCATGCCGGAGACGGTGCCGTACTGTGAGCCGCTGTTTGCTAGGACGTTTTTCTCTGCCCTGCACTACGCCAGCGACATGGGCTACAGGACTACGGCCAGCGTGTTTGACGAGTGGTCGCTCGACTACCTACTTGGGTTTGACATCCCTTTCGTGAAGGTTGCCGCCCGCGACTGGTGTTATCCGCTCATAGACAAGGTGCCACGGGGTGTCAAGGTTATTGTGAGTGTGTTTGACGAGCCGTCGTTTCTTCAGATGGTCTATACTCAAAACTGTGATATCATGGTTTGTGTCCCTAAGTATCCCGCAACGGCTGCAGAATATGAGAAACGGTTTTTGAGTATCGACCTTGATGACGGTATCAGCGACCACACACCCGACCTTACCTTGTGGCGCAAGTACAAACCTGCTGTTTACGAGCGCCATTTCAAGCTGCCCGACAGTACGGGCAAGGACTCGGGGGATTTTGCCAGCACGCCGGACGTGTGGAAGGAGATACTGGCGTGAACGACGCCGAGCGGCTTGTCTTTGAGGCGATGCAAAAGAGTAATATGCAGGAGCTCGCCGAGATGACGGCGCAGCAGGTAGGAGCGGCTATGGGAGTTTGTGCCTGGTTGTCGCACAGGATGGGGTTAAAACGGCGGGTTTGGATGCGGACATGCCGGAGGTTGTGGAAGGAGGCGAGTCGTGCTTGAGCTGAGTGCGCTGACACTTGACAACGCGCTGACGGTGCTGCCGTGGCGCAACGCTGCTATGGAAACGCTACGGACTCCGATGATGCTTACCCGAGAGCAGCAGGAAGAGTGGTACAGGGACGTGATCTGCGACCGGCGCAGCTCGACGCGGTATTGGGCCTTGTGGGCACAGATGGGTCTGTACTCCATGTTCGTCGGGTACGGTGGTATCGAGAATATCGAATGGGAGAACCGACGCGGGGAGATCAGCCTGCTAATCGGGCCGGACTACCGAGGGATGGGATATGGACGTGAGGCCGTGCGCCTGTTCCTGGATCGGGCCTTCAACTACCTTAACCTGGAGACTGTTTGGGGAGAATCATATATGTGTGGGCACCCTGATTTCTGGCGGCGGTGTGTCGAGGATTACAACGGGCAGTCAACCAGGCTGCCGAGGCGCAAGTATTACGGAGGATCCTATCACGATAGCCTGTACTTCACCTTTACCCGATGCGACGTAGGGGCATGGGCCGAGGCGAACGGGGGGCGGGTATGATTCTGCGGCAAACGGTCGGCATGATTTGCCTGTATATGCTCTTAGGGTTGCTGCTTGTCGGTTTGTGTGTGGCAACAGTTGCCTTGTGGCGGATTGACTGGCACGGCGGCTTGTTTTTCGGTGTGACGCTTGTATTGATTGCGGGTGTGGTTTTGGGTGGCCCGTATGATTGATGCTATCGCCATCCTGCCTGCCAGGGGCGGAAGCAAGCGTATCGAGCACAAGAACCGCAAGCCATTCTGCGGCAGGCCCGTGATCGAGTACAGCATCGACGCCGCCATTGAGTCTGACTGTTTCCACCGCGTGGTGGTGAGTACCGATGATGACGATATCCTTAACATCGCCAAGCAGGCCGGGGCTGACGTGTTCTGGCGGTCGCCGCGGTACGCTACCGACAAGGCTATCATGGCCGAGGCGGTGATCGAGACGCTGCACGCCTACGGGAAGAAGGGTGAGGCGTTCGACTACGGGTGCGTTATCTACCCGGCTGCCCCGTTTATCACGCCGGCGCGGCTGCGGGAAGGGCTGGCGCAGCTACGGTGCGGGTATGAGGTAGTCTGCCCCGTGTGGCGCGGGCCAGCGGTCGAGCGGTCTATGGTGTTTGAGGGCGGCCGGCTGGCATCTCGGTTCCCTGAGTTCAACCGGGTTAACTCAAACGAGTGGCCCGAGAGCTACTACCACGCCGGGCAGTGGTTTTGGTTTGACGCCGCGGCCCTGGTGCTTAACGAGACTTTGATGCCCGATAAGACCGGGGCGGTTGTAATTGACCGCAACGAGGCTGTTGACATCGACACCCTTGAGGATTGGCGGTGGGCTGAGCGGCTGTACTCTGCGGCGCATCCGGTAGAGGTGAGCCAGCGTCTTCAGGGTGCGGTGCTGCAGTTGGCACGAGATGCGGCGTATGAGTGAAGGTGAACGGTCGCCGATGCGGGCCGTTGGCTCGCGGCGGGCGCACCGACCGCAGGTAGGTAGCGTAGGGAGAGGTCCGGTTCTCCAAAACAGGTTCACCACAGGCGGTTGACCGGGGAGCCGGCTGGCGGGCTGCGGCGCCGGCCGGCAACCTTTTAGGGGAGGTAATTAGTGGACGGCGAAGAATCGGCTAACTTGTGGTATCACAACTTGATGCTTCGACAGTACATAGTGGATCATGCCAAGAGCCTGACCCAGGATGAGGACTTGCGGGCGGACCTGATGCAGGAAGCATGGGCGGCGATCTGCGAGGGCGCCGATTCTGATGCTTCCGAGGAGCTCTTGATAGAGCTATCGCGCAAAGCCCAGGATCATTACTACCGCCAGCAGGTGCCTCGCCAGCGCAAGGCAAGGGGTAACAAGGTGCTTGCGGTACGGCTTGACTCGGAGCATTGGTATTGGGTGCGTCAGTGCCAGTCTAAGCTACGGTGGCCACAGCCCGAGGTTATGCGGCTGATCATAGAGAGGGGTACACAGTCGATTCTTGCCGAACAGCCGGAAACTGTTAACACTTGACGTGTTTACACCATATAGTAAGTGTAGGGGCATATCCTCGCGGATCTCCTCGCCGCGCCTCCAGGGACTCGGCCGTTCCCCCGCAGTGAGCGGCCACTTTGTCGCACCGTAGAGCAGCAGCAGCTCGCATGGCTCATACCCATGAGGTCGCCCGTGCAACTCGGGCCGGTGCAAGTGGATGACTTTCGGGCGCAGATACCGGCATTCAAGTGTCTACCCGGGTGCTCTGATTGCTGCGGGCTGGCGATGTTCACGGCTGAGGAGCGAGTGCGGATTCTGGCGGCCGGTGGGCTAATGCGAGATCAGCTCCACCCAGAGGACTGCAGATACCTTGATGGCCATAAGTGTAGTATCTACGCCGAGCGGCCGATAGTATGCCGGCTGTTCGGTGCGTGGGAAGAACTACCCTGTCCACATGGTGCCGGGCCAGAGAAGCCCCTTACAGCCAGTGAGGGATTTGATCTACTTGCCAAGTATCGCGAGAGATACGGGCAGGATGATTACACAACCTGGGGCGGTAGGTTTATTGATATGGCGGGTGGATGACAGAATGCCACCAGGCAAGCCGCCAAGGGCCTTAGAAACGATTTTGAGAGCAGAAAGGTAGATTTACCCACCCTGTAAATCATGGTGGGAACACGGGCATGGCAGTAAGTGAGACATCGTGGAAGCCTGGACAGAGTGGCAACCCAGCCGGTCGCCCTAAGAAGGGCGAGACACTGACCGATACCCTGCGGGGGCTTGTGGACCGTAAGGCCCTCGGGGAGAAGCTTGTAGCCCTTGCCCTTGAGGGTAACGTGGCTGCCCTCAAGTACGTGTACGACCGGGTTGATGGTATGCCGCGGCAGCATATCGAGATGAGCAACGAGAAGGACGAGGAGTGGCTGGAGTACCTGCGTGGTGGACCTGAGCCCGAAACAGTGGGCGATACTTGAGCACTACAGGCTGGAACGTCCAAAGCACCTAATCCTTGAGGGCGCGGTACGGTCGGGCAAGACCTGGCTAAACAACGTACTGTTCTACCTGCAGGTACGGGAGCATACCGGGGAAGGGCTACACTACATAGTCACTGGCCATACGCTCGGGAGCGTCAAGCGGAACGTACTTGACCCGATGGGCGAGATGTTTGGCGTGTCTACAAAGACGGACAGCGCCGGCACGTTTGAGTTGTGGGGCAACCACATACACTGTTTCGGTGCCGACAAGGCCGACAGCTTCAAGGCTGTGACCGGCATGACGGCGCATGGATGGTACGCCAACGAAGCTACCCTCCAGCACGAGAACACGATACAGGAGGCTTTCTCCCGGCTGAGCGGTGACGACGCGCGGGTGTTCTGGGATACTAACCCAGACTACCCCGAGCATCCCGTCAAGGTGCAGTACATCGACAAGAGCGGCGAGCGGCTGACAAGCGGCCGGTTGCGGCTCCAGTCGTGGCACTTTAACCTTGAGGATAACCCGTACCTGCCGCCAGACTACATAGAGAGCCTGCGGGCATCGACGCCTCCGGGCATGTGGTTTGACAGACGCGTCAAGGGGCTTTGGGTAGCGGCAGAGGGCCTGGTGTATGAGCTGTTTGACCGGAACTTGCACGTTGTGCCTCAATTCACGCCGCCGGCGGGATGGCAGCGTGTGCGTGCGGTTGACTTCGGATTCACCAACCCCTTTGTGTGCTTGTTTGGGGCTGTTGACTACGATGGCCGGCTTTATGTCTATGACGAGCACTACCAAGCCGGTGCCCTGATAGGCGATCACGCCAAGGCGATACACAGGCGTGGTGATTCTGCGTGGTATGTAGCTGACCATGATGCCCAGGAGCGGGCCGAGCTCGCGCAGTGTGGAGTACAGACACGGCCTGCTAATAAGGATGTATCCCTTGGGATTCAGCGGGTAGCAGAGCGTATGGTTGTGCTGCCCGATGGATACCCGCGGCTGTTCATAACGGCTAACTGCACCAATCTGTTGCGGGAGATGACCAAGTACGTTTGGGAGACGCGGAAAGACGACAAGCCTATCAAGGAAGAGCCGAAGAAGGTAGACGATCACGCGATGGACGCGCTTAGATACCTTGTGATGGCCCTTGACGATGGTGTGAGCGGCGTTGCCGATGTTGGCGCGGAGGCGCTGGGGCTGTGAGAGATAAGGACCTTTTGATTATCGCAAAAGTATATATCGGTGTTTCTCTTTTTTTCTTGGGAGTGTTGGCGGCTCTAATAGCGGCTAGCGTGGCGGGAAGGCTTGGGCTGTGAGCATGTTCACATGGTGTGGCAGGCCGGCTAATTGGCGTCACTGGCTTTTGACGTTTGGTATTCTTGTTTGTACTTGGGTTGTCATGTTTCTTTGGTATAGCCAGATATGAGAGATATAGCTGATCTACTCAAGCAGCAAGAGGCAAAGGCGCCTAAGAAGCCTATGACAGCGGAGGAGTATACCCGAGCTGCATACGAGGCAGATATCGAGCGCTTCCGTGATTTTACCCCAGAAGCCGGCCGGATTACTTGGGCCAAACCTATAGGACCACGATGGAAAAACTGAAGTACGAGTTCGATGGCCGGCTAACCGATGACGACATTATCAAGATAGTTGATAACTACAAGAGGGATGTTGTCCCGAAGCTGGACGAGCTTGATGAATACGCCAAGGGCAACAACCCGCCTATCCTTGAGCGTATGCTGCCCACTGCTGCACCCAACAATAAGGTGCCTGTGCCATATGCGCGTCGCATCATATCTATCATCTCAAGCTATATGTTTCTCCCCGGACTGATAACCTACTCAAGCGAGGAGCAGGCTTACCTTGAGAAGCTGCAGGAGGTGTTTGACTACAACGAAGAGCCTCTTGAAAGCTACAAGCTTGGATGGCAGACGACGGTGCAGGGTGTCGGCTATGAGATGTTTTTTAACGAAGGCGTGGGCGAGACGACTACACTGATTGACCAGCAGCCTGCCTATGAATCAACCGTGCCGCGGTTCGAGAAGGTGAGAGTCCAAGAGATTATCCCGATCTATGATTTTGCTATCGTCCCGCAGATGCAGGCATTTATACGTTTCTACCCGGTAGAGGCTGAGGAAAAAGAGTATATCGACGTTTACTACCCCGACAACAAAGTATCGTATGAGCGGCGCAAGAATCAGAACGGGCTGCAGTTCATGGGCGAGCAGCCTCATGGTTACAGCCAGCCGCCGCTGGTGGTATACGAGAATAATGAGGACATGATGGGCGACTTTGCGGCTGTTGTGCCGCTGATCGACGCCTACGATGTGCTCATGTCGGATTCCATGAACGAGTTTGATAGGTTTGCCCAGGCATACCTTGTGGCCAAGGGATTCACGATCACTCTTGACGATGTTGACAAGCTGAAACACAAGCGGGCTTTCAGTCTGTTGAATAACGAGGACTCGATAGAGTTTCTGACCAAGGAGATCGCTGTCGAGTTTATCAGGTATATGTCCGAGCAGTTGCGGGCGGAGATCCACCGTGGCACCGGGCTACCTAACCTTGATGATTACAAGTGGGGCGGTGCAACCAGCGGCGAGACTATAGACAAGTTCATTTACCTCATGGAGCTGTTTACTGGAATCAAGGAAGCTCATTTCAAGACTGCACTCAAGCAGCGCATCGACCTGCTGACAGAGTACCTTGGCCTGGACGGTTCATCCGAGGACATCGAAATTGTGATGAACAGGAACGAGCCTGACAAGTCGATGCTTCTAGCTGACCTGATGAACAAGTACGCCGGGCATGTGAGCGAGAAGACACTGCTTGAGAACTTTGCTGACTTTGTAAAGGATGCAGAGGAAGAGATGAAGCAGCTTGCCAAGGAGCGCGAGGCGCAGATAGACCTTGACGTCAAGGAGTTCGAGGCGACTGGCGGCGCCGAGAATGCCTTCGCCAAGTGAAATGGAAACCGCCATCTGGCGGGCCATCGACAAGATACAGAACGCATATGAGCGCCGCATGGTATCTATCTACAAGACGGCGCTCGACGAGATACGTAGTCTGCTCTCGAAGCTGTATGTAAAGTACGCGGACAGTGACGGTGTACTGACATACGCCGAGATGACCAAGTACAACCGGCTCAAGGCTGTGCATGACAGCATCGTGGAGATCATAGGGCCGGTGTTCAGCAAGAATAGCACGTTGGTCGACAAGCTGGCGATGGTGCAGTACGAGGAAGGGTTTTTCCGGCACGCCTGGTCGATCGACAATCAGGCTGGTGTGTCGTTGTCTTGGGGGATGCCCGATCCCAAGGCGATCGACGCTGCCGTCAACGCGGCTGAGTTTCGTGCGTTGCGCGATATTGCGATCAAGCGGTTACGCGGTGAGGGGGTGCTTGGAATTGACCGCGTGATAACGCAAGGTCTGATACAGGGCCAGTCTTACCCGAAGATGGCCCGGAAACTAAAGGACTACGTTGACGGCAACGCCGCTCAGTTATTGCGGATAGCAAGGACAGAGGGGCACCGTGCATCTGTTATTGGATCACAGGCACTCTATGATGATGCAGAGCGACAAGGAATAGAGTTTGACGAGGTATGGGATGCGACGCTTGACGATCGCACCAGACCCGAGCATGGGGCGCTTGATGGCAAGCCGAAGAACGAAGAGCGCGGTGGTTGGTATCTTGCTGGCATGTGGGTAACTGGCCCTGGCCAGAGTGGCGACCCGGCACAAGACATCCACTGCCGGTGCACCACGAGGGCCGAGATCAAGGGATACCCGCCGAAGGTGCGCCGCATACGTGACGAAGGGATACAGCCTTATATCACGTACAGTGATTGGGCAGAGAAGCGCGGACTGACAGAGAACAGGTACGGCGCTGCAGTAGGAGGTAGGTAGATTGAAGAATGGGAGCGTAGAGGATTATCTTGTTGACATGATTAACCAGAAATACGCCAAACGTGTGATGCAGAAGATGAATACCGAGTGGGAGAAACTTACCCTTGAGCACGGCAGCGATCCGGGTATCAAGGAGTATGAATGGATGGTAAAACGCGCGCTTGATATTCACCGTGGCATGAATGTTACTCCCGAAGGAGAGAAGGCATGACCAAAAAGCAGCGGATCAGATATGAGACTGCCGCGGCCGACAGGCGCAACGTGCTGGGTGCGGCCAGGACTTCAGAGCTAACGCGCATTTATACGAAGTACGATACCAACCTCACCTGTATCGGTGGAATCAGGCCGTTGTCGCTCCACTATTCAGGCGCGGATTATTGGGTGTAAGGAGTAGGTATGGCAAAAGACGCAGAGACAGGCGGTGACGGTAGGGAAGACCATGAAGGCCAGCCCGAGCCACTGACTGTTGAAAAGCGGCTGGAAAAACTTGAATCGGTTTTGAATGCCACTAACAAGGCTCTCGAAGAGGAGCGCAAATCATCGGCCGGCAAGGATCGCAAGATAACCGACCTGGCTGAGGCTAAGCGCAAACTCGAAGAGTCCACGCTTTCAAAGGACAAGCTTCTTGAGATCAGGGAGCAGGAACAGAAAGAACGTGAGGCCGAGTGGTCAGCGAAGAACGAAGCCGAGAGACAGGAGCTTGAACAGGCTCGCGTAGAGCTGATGAAACACAAAGTGATAGCCAAATTGGAAAACTTTCCTCCGTCTCTTGCGGATTATGTTACCGGCAAGAATGAGGAAGAGATAGAGGCTAACGCAAGGAACCTGCTGAAGACGCTTCTGAAAGAACGAGAGAAGGTAAACAACGTCCGCAAGACTACAGGCCCTCCGCAGTCTGGAAACGGCAAGGCTACGGCTGGTTGGAAGTCTGGGGAGGATGTTGAAGCGATGACGCCCGAGCAAAAGAAGCAGTGGGCGCAGACCGCCGGCAAAGAAGAATTTGAGGCGGCTTTTATCGAGATGCAGACAGGCCCTAAATAGGGTCTCAGGAGAACAAGAGCAATGGCACTTACTAATTTCGTTCCGGAAATCTGGAGCG